>Ga0073932_1001689_pt1 | contig 39397 bp, 32 predicted proteins | sample DewCreD2012metaG_FD_76967 | JGI IMG/M metagenome (GOLD analysis project Ga0073932, IMG submission 76967) | Hot spring sediment bacterial and archeal communities from British Columbia, Canada, to study Microbial Dark Matter (Phase II) - Dewar... ...
AACTCGATTAGTTTGTTAATGTTCTCCTTGGTAGCATTTGGTTCTGTCACAAGTCCAAGTTTCTACCAAGGTGCGGTTTTCCTCAAGGGGAAGGCCGCACTACTTTTTGTCTAAACTTGAATTAATAAATTGGTCGGGATTTTTCTTGCTAATCTGGATAGAAGCACTTGGTTGCAGCAAGCGCATTTCTTCAACGACATCCAGCAATAAATAAGATACCTCATTGACTCCATCGGAACCATCGGCTTTTAGACCGCCAATATTGATTTGAGCAAAATCGGTGTATGTTCCACTTTCTGCCGCAGTTACCCCAACTTTGGGTGGAGCGGGTTGATTATTGAATTTAATCCAAAAGCATTGTAAAAGTTCTTCTGCTTCTGAACGTGTTAATGTTCCATTTTTAATTCCTTGGAGGTAAAAAGGTTCCAGGTGCTGGTCGAGACGACCAGGAGAAAATGAATCCCAGGTGTTTAACTCGGTTGTGACGCCCAGGTGGACAAACCAATAGTATTGCAGCGCTTCCCAAAGATCGCGCGGTGCATGGGCAGGCACCCAGCGGCATATAGAAGCAATTCGGTTCAGTTCAAATTTTCGTAGTGGATTGATTTCGCTGATTGCTAATTGATCGGCTAGGTCGGCGTGTCGTTCTGCAAATCGTATGATAGCTTTTGCGCAGATTCGCATGCCTGTAAGCTCTTCAAGCCTGTCATAAGCATATGGGTCGCCAAGATAATCCAATCCGTTAATTGCCACATCAATGTCCGCAATGAAATCGAGCATGCCTTTGCGGTATATTTTCTCATCTAACACAGTATGCCCCGGTGCTCGTTGTTCCATAAATTCAGTGAAAATACCCGCTTCATACGCTGCAATCCATTCTGGATCCATCTGGCGGAATATTAATTCCCTCATTGATCGTCCTTTCCAAAACGGAATAATTTGTTCTGTATAGATCTGGAGATCGCGAGGTTCAACTCGAAAAGGAATTTTTTCGCGGTCGTTTAAGAGGTTCAGGTCTTTTATGCTATGGCAGCATAGTTCAGGGTAGGTAGGAGCTGCTTTGGGTTCAGGTCCCTTTTCACCTACAATTAATTCACCATCATATATACAAATGGTCTTGTTTTCCATTAAATATTTAAACACCAAAGCCCGGAAAACTGGGGCGGAGATGAGATCCTGCTGCTGCTGATAAAATCGGGTGACCAATTCCGCGCGTTCAGAAGATAGGACAGCTGGTGTATCGATGCTTATTCTTCGCAACATTTGTACCCGTGATGAAATGCTCATAAGCAAGTCCTGGATATAATTGAATAATAAGTAGGAGTATCCAATCAATTATAGTAAGGTACTCTTCTTTTGAATAGATTGGGTCTTTAATATCGATATTTTCATGTTTTGTCCGAATACTTAAATACCACCTACCCATAGGGATTGATAAAAGTCCATTTCGGGCAAATATCATTCTGCCCAGGAGCAGTCAATGGTATTACTAACCAACAAGAGAAATCTTAAAGATGAATTGCCTATGCACCTCATTACATTGATGACGATTGCAGGCGTGTCGGCTTCAGGATCCATCTATCTGAATCAAACCCTGGATAAGTGGATAGGTGGAGGAATTATGCTGGTATTTTTTCTGATTTATTTTTTTCCGCCCATTAATCGTTTTGTGTCTCGGTTAGAACGTTTAGTCTATGTTTTCATTCAAATGAGTTTAATTGGTTTTTTACTTATTCTATCCAAAGGACAAAGCATCGTTTTTGCCATTCTTTTTTTTATTTTGGCATCCCAATTAGCAAATTTTTATGAGAAACGCACAGGATTTTTATTAATCGGCTTGATATGCCTTGAAATCGCTTTGATCTTTTGGTGGTTTCATGGTTTTGACCCAATTTTGACTGATCTCCTTCCATTATTCGCGGGATTTTTTTTCTTTGGTGGATTTACTTATTCTTGGGTTGAAGCTCAAACTGTAAAAAAAGAAGCTCAAATGTTGAAAAAAATTGAGGAAATACGTCTTGCTTCCTTATTGGATCCCCTGACAGGAGCAGGAAATCGGGAATTTACCCGGATATCACTCGAAAAAAGCCTGGAAGTTTTTCATAAAGAGGGTTTGAGATTCGGTGTCTTATTCTTCGATATCGACCATTTTAAGAAAATAAATGATCAATTTGGACACATGGCAGGAGATCGGGTATTGAAAGGCATTGGTAAAGCCCTCTTATCAAATACTCGGGCGTATGACTTTGTGGGAAGGTGGGGTGGAGAAGAATTTATCATCATTCTTGTAAATGTGACCGAAGATGTATTGAGAAAAATTGCAGAAGATTTGCGCAGCCTGGTTGAAAATATCCGCTTTGACGAACAAGGCGGAGTCATTTCGGTTACGGTATCGATTGGCGGGACAATTGTACAGGAGGGAGATGACATGGCAGCAATTGTTGCGCGGGCAGACCATTTGATGTATACCAGTAAATCTGCTGGACGGAATTGTGTTACTATTGGATAAGTGAATGGATCCCGTACAATATGGTTATCCTGATACGATGAGAGGAGTGGATCGATGAATACCATTCAAATATCTGTTGGAGATGTAGTCATGCAGGCTGAGTTGAACCAGAGCCTCACAGCGCAGGCAATTTGGGATCATCTGCCTATTACGGGGTCAGTTAACACCTGGGGGGATGAAATATATTTTGGAATCCCCGTAAACCTCAAGGAGGAACCTGACGCCCGTGAAGAAGTAGAGGTTGGTGATTTGGGGTATTGGGCACCTGGACACGCGTTTTGCATCTTTTTTGGACGCACCCCCGCCAGTCATGGAAAAGAGCCGCGAGCTGCCAGTCCTGTGAACGTTTTTGGTAAAGTGTTGGGTGATGTGTCGCCGCTGCGACGGGTTAAATCTGGCAGCACGATACGGATAACTCGTCTTGGCGACTCCAAATAAATAAACTATGATGATTTTGGGAATTAATGGCAGTCCTCACGAGGGAGGCAATACTTCCTTCGCATTGAAGTATGCCTTAACAATTTTAGAAAAGGCAGGGTTCAGCACAGAGTATATCAGTCTTGCTGGCAAGAATATCACCCCCTGCGATGGATGTTTTGCATGTAAGTCTGGGGATTGTGTGTATGCTGATGATATGGTGCCCGTTTATTCTGGCTTGCGCCGTTGTAAAGGCTTGATCCTGGCATCGCCAGTTTACATGGGTCTGGTATCCGGGCAAATGAAAATCATGATGGATCGAACGGTGTCTTTACGGGTCAATGGTCCATTTGATCTTTCGGGTAAAGTTGGTGCCGGGATTGCCTGCGGTGGTTTTCGAAATGGTGGACAAGAGTTAACTTTGCAGTGTATGCATACCTTTTTTATGCAACACGACATGGCGGTTATCGCAGATGGTCCACGATTCAGTCATTCAGGGGCTGCCATTGTAGGAAAAGCAGAGGAGGATGAATTAGGTTTGCAAACCGTCTGTAACCTGGCTGAGAAAATGGCGCGAGAATTAATGAGAGAATAAGACTATTTGATCAATCGGCTTTAAGCCCAAGGAGATAAATTGAGAGAATTCTATATTCCACAATCTCAAAGTCAACATGGAATAGATGAGGAATTACAATGGGTGCGAATTATTGAGAGCAAGAACGCCATTAAGGGAATGGTCATTATCTTCTTGCAAAAAATGTGCGCAGCATTCCATGAATTTGAACCCGCTTATCGTGCTGGGGCTTTGAACGAATCAGCGTTGGATTATTTCAAGGACCGTCTGGCGCGTCGTGCGCAAACGGTATTAACCGTGCTGGAAAATAATGACCTTACCGAAATCAATGGTTATAGTGGACTTAAGGCTTTGAAAAATAAAACTGAGTCTGTTCAATCTTTGAGCGACCTGGCGGACCTGGCAGAACCTGTACACCAGGCAAACCACTTAATTAGTGATGCATTAGAAAAAATATAAGACAGATGGAAAGTGCAACTTTGGAATTTGGGAAAGTACATATTCTCTCCATAAGCATCGGAGAAGATGTCTTAGAGACCATCGAAAAATTCCTGGTTGAAAAGGGAATTCAACAGGCGATTATCTTGAATGGATATGGTGCGCTGACGCAATATCGTGTTCACTGGGTCTTGCATAATCAATTACCGAGCAAACCGGTATTTGGCAGTGGTGAAGGTGGAATCGAGATTTTATCAATGAGTGGAATTATCCTTGAGGGTAAACCTCATGTCCATGTTACTCTTTCTAGCCAGGGAGGCGCATTTGGTGGTCACATGGAAAAGGGTTGTATAGCTTATGTATTATGCGAAGTATTCATCGCAGAAATTTCTGGGGCTGTGTTGAAGCATCTCCGGCTCCCAATATCTTTACCTGGAATAGGGGAGGGGAAAGTCTACTATTTATCGATAGATGAAGAAAAGTAAAAGTATATAAAATCAGGTGATTATTTCTTTTTCATTGATCGAAAAGGAGGAAAAAACTGCGTGATGATATCCAACGAATTTCGTTCTAATCTAAACCTCCGCTCCCAATTGAAGTTATCTATGTTCATCAATCCGGATCCGACAGAAGATGAGTTGTTGTTCGCTCGTCAGTTGGGAGTACCCTGTGTGTACACCTGGCTTGCAGACTATCAGACAACGCTTGATTATCTTTGCCATTTGAACCGACGTGTAGAGGAAGCAGGTTTAACCCTATACAATGCGGGAAACATGACGGTTGCAAAGTCAGATAAAATCCACCTGAATTTACCGGGCAGGGATGAGATGATCGAGCGTTTCGGGCAATTCATCCGCAACCTGGGAAAAGCTGGCGTTCGAACCACGACCTTTACCTGGGAGCCAGATAGAGTCTGGAGTTCTCCTCCTGGAGAAACTCGTTTTACGCCAACCCGTCGGGTGGAATTGAGTGAATTATATAGCCGCCCCTATACTCACGGTCGGGAGTACTCTCGCGAGGAAATTTGGGAGAATTTTGAATATTTTATCAAACGGATCATTCCCATTGCCGAAGATGCGGGAGTGCGCCTGGCGTTGCATCCCAATGATCCACCGGTAGACGGAAAACTGGGAGGAATTCCTTGCCTGATCTATCGACACGAAGATTATCAGCGCGCATTTGAAATTGCTAACAGTCCGAATCTGGGGATGGAGTTCTGTTGTGGTTGTTGGCTTGAGGGAGGAGAAGGTTTTGGTGATATTTTTAAAGCTATCCGCCAATTTGTGTCAGAAAACCGAATATTTATCGTTCATTTTCGTAATATCAGTTCCCCTCTGCCAGATTTCATAGAGACTTATCTGGACAATGGGTATATGGATATGTATCGCCTGATGAAGGTTTTTGTTGAAACTGGTTACCACGGAACGATGATATTGGATCATTCTCCAAAAATGGTGGGTTCACCAGCAACAGGAACAGCTTATGCTATTGGATATATGAAAGCGCTTATCCAGCGGGCAGAGGACGAATTAAATCAGCAAGCATAACCCTTATTTATTCTGGTCGTTCGCCAAAATAAACATGCATCACACATGCCTGGCAGTCAAACACCAGGGGAAAGCGTTCTCCCTGTTCGTCAACCAATGTAAGCGGCTCAATCAGGTGTCTTTGAGGAGTGGGGTCTTTTTTACATGCCTGCAATTCATGTCGCAGGCAGAATTTGGTTGTCATAACGGGTCGACCTCGCAGGTTTAAGCCACTTTCAGCGGCTGGTTCTATTTCCTCTACCCCATGCCGCCGATAAAAATTAAACGCAAGGCGGTTTAGCACATTTCCTCGAAAATTTAACCGTTTTTCGGGGAAAGGATGGCTGGTTGGGTGTATCTTAACTCGATTAATAGGGCGAGACTCTTGTCGATTTACTATTAATCTGTCAATAACAGCACGCCTGATGTCATTGATCTGAGCGGTAGTCAGGAAAACCGGCAGGTCTTGATGAGATATTTCTACATGCTCACACACAAATTCTGTCCCGCCAAGTTTTGTAAGCTGGCGTTTAATCATTTCATTCATCATCGCTGGATTTTTCGCGGTCAAAAAGTTACCAGCCAACTCGTGACATGCGGTTATTTTATCCTCATCGACTGCTCTCAATCGGATTAAGTTTTTTGAGGATTTGAACTCGAAATTCATCCGGATTTTCCGTTCCGCGTGGCTTTTTTCTAGTATAGAGATAAATTGATGGTCGTAATTCCGGAAAATCGAAATACCAGGAAGAATACCATTCATTTTTTGGGGATAGATGTCTTTTCCTTTGACCTGATTGATGACTGTACCAATCAATTCACCATTGCGATTGAAAAAACAAATCCCATCACCTTGATGAAGGGTGGGAATGGTTGATTCAAGAGAAAAGGATCGTTTTGATGTGTTCAGGACTCGACCCAGTGGTTCGCCAATAAATTTTGGAGTTTGCCAGGAATTTATAGGCTCGTTACGCCCAAGCAGGAAATAGGTAGAAAAGCCGCGATTAAAGGTCTTGACAGGATCAGGTAAAAAGCTGCGCATAGCTACGCCGGTGGAGGCGGGTTTAAGACTTTTCTCCGCTAAAATTTTATCCAGTAAATGTCGGTAATGCGCCACGACATTCATCACGTATGTTTTATCTTTTAACCTACCTTCAATTTTGAATGAGCCAATACCTGCCTCGATTAAATCGTTGAGGTGGTGTGAGAGGTTTAAATCCTTTATTGAGAGCAGATGACGGTTCTTAATGACGATTTTCCCTTTACCGTCCTCCAGAGAATATAGTTTCCGGCAGGGTTGAGCGCATTGACCGCGGTTTCCGCTGCGACCACCTAGGGAATAACTCATGGAACATTGTCCGCTGTAGCTGACGCATAAAGAGCCATGAATAAATGTTTCCAATTCCAGGGTGGTTTTCTGGCGAATTTCCTTTATCTGCTCCAGACTTAATTCACGCGCCAGGATGACCCGCTGTATTCCCGCCTGCTCAAGAAAAGCTACTCGTTCTGGGGTGTGGTTATGCATTTGGGTGCTGGCAAATAACGGGATGGGTGGCAAATCCATTTCCAGAATTCCAACATCCTGGATAATCACAGCATCGGCTCCTAGCTGGTATAAGGATACGATTAATTGAAAAGCCTCTTCCAACTCTGAATCATAGAGTATCGTATTTACGGTTACATAGACTTTAGCCCAATAGCGGTGAGCGTAATGGGTGAGTTTTTCCAGGTCAGAAAGATGGTTGGCAGCCGATTCGCGCGCGCCAAAACGCGACGCGCCAATATAAACCGCATCCGCTCCACAATTGATGGCAGCGATTCCAGTCTCGAGATCTTTTGCGGGAGCTAATAATTCGATGTTATACATTGCAATTCCAACCACATTATATCAAGGTGTTGAATAAGATAAATTTGATAGGCAACGACTTTCAATCAGGATGAGGGCTCAAGATTATTAATTTGTTAATGTTTGATTTTAATTTTTGAATCCCTTGTTTATCGATTAAATTTGGATTATGATTATAGACAATGCAGACTTGAATAGGACTGCAAATACCCTTTTTATGATCAAGGAGAAAGAAAAAAATGAGAAGGACACGCATATTCAGTATCCTGGCAGTTCTAGTGGTCCTGTCGATGCTGTTGGCAGCCTGCCAACCACCGGCAACACCCACTCCGCCTCCTGCTCCGACGAAGGCTCCCGCTGCGGCTGCCACTGCGACCACTGCTCCAACGGTGGCTCCTACCAAAGCGCCTGAGCCGACTAAGCCGCCTGAACCGACAAAACCCCCAGCGACGGCGACTGCAGCCCCCACAGTTGCACCGACTAAGGCTCCCACTGCAACGATTCCGGCACCAAAATGTGATAAATTACCCAACATGCCGACTGTCGCTGCGGGTCAACTGGGTTCTCCAGAAAAGCCGATTGTCATTACCTTTGTTCCTTCAGGTGAAACTGGAAAGATCACCAAAGCTGGGAATGACATCGCAACCTGTCTAAATCAAATGACGGGATTGAATTTTAAGATTGAAGTGGGCACAACCTTTGCCGCATCAATCGAAGCGATGGGCGCAAATAAAGCTCAGGTAGGGTTCCTGAACACGTTCTCGGTTCTGTTAGCCCAGGCAAAATACGGCATTATCCCAGCCCTGGCTGTTATGCGCAATTACACCACCAATGCCATTGATCCTGATAAAGAGCTTGGAGGAAAGTTGCAGCCCTTCTATAAAGGGCAGTTTATTGCCAATAAAGCCTCTAACATCAAATCCTTCGCTGATTTGAAGGGCAAGACCTTCTGCTTTGTTGATCCGAACTCGACCTCGGGTTACATTATTCCGCAGATTGTCTTAAAGGCGAATGGCATCAACCCGGAGAAAGATTTCAAGGCAGTGCAGAATGCCGGCTCTCACAATAACGTGGCAATTGCGGTCTATAAAGGCGACTGCGATGCGGGCGTAACCTTTGTTGATGTTCTGACGGATACTGCTGCAAACTTAAAAGAGAAGTATCCGGATATCACCGAAAAAGTGACCGTCTTCGCTCTGACCGATCGCATTCCGAATGATGGCGTTCAATTTGTAAAGGATTTAGATCCCAAGCTACAGGCTGCCATCACCGAAGGATTACTTGCTATGGCAAAAGATCCAGGTGGAAATGCTGTTCTGCGCGGATTGTACTCAATCAATGCCTTTGAGAAAATTGATGCCAAATTCTATACGGCATTTGCTGATGTCCTAAAGAAGGCTGGAGTCGATCCTGCTTCTTTGGTCAAGTAATTGGTATTGACCTGGCAAGTGGCTTTCACTTGCCAGGTTTTTTTATTTATCAGAGAGCTAATATTATCCCATGCTAACTGTTAAAAACCTTACCAAAGTGTATCCGAACGGAACCCAAGCGCTCCAGGATGTAAGTTTCGAAGTGCCTGATGGCGAATTTTTGGCAGTAATTGGTTTGAGCGGGTCAGGGAAATCTACATTATTACGTTGCATTAACCGATTGATCGAACCAACGGCTGGTCAGATAATTTGGGATGGAATTGATATCACAGCTGCGTCGGGGGGAGAGGTTCGGAAAATTCGCCGCCAGATTGGAATGATCTTTCAACAATTTAACCTGGTAAAGCGTTCCTCGGTGATGACCAATGTGTTATCAGGTCGTTTGGGATACGTCAATTCCTTTTCCAGTTTAGTTGGGATGTTTAGCAAGGAAGACCGTCAGCGAGCGGTAACCAATCTCGATCAGGTGGGGTTAAGCGATAAAGCAATGGTGAGAGCAGATTCGCTGTCGGGAGGTCAACAACAACGGGTGGGTATTGCGCGCGCATTAATGCAAGAGCCAAAACTGATTCTTGCAGATGAACCGGTGGCATCTTTAGATCCGGTTTTAGCCCACACTATCTTGAAATATCTGGAACAATTGAATAAAGAGCGTGGAATTACAGTATTATGTAGTTTGCATTTTTTAGATCTGGTTCATCGATATGCAACTCGAGCAATTGCATTGAAAGATGGTCGGGTGGTTTTTCAGGGCTTGCCGAATGAAATTGACGATGCGCAATTCAAATCGATATATGGGCAAGAAGCGGAGCGCGTAACCATTGTTTAGCGTCTCTATCACTGCTCATTGGGTGGGTATTAATCAATAATTAAAAAACACAACCGGGTTCAAAAACCAACAAAGTGAAAAATACATTTATTACCCCAACCATACTCTCAATCATCATTCCAGGATCGGGACAATTTATCTTAAAGAACCGTTGGCGAGGAGTGATAATTTTTGGTTTGGTTCTTTTCCTGGCATTTTTAATATCTTGGGCACTCGATAATTATAAAATTGGGCAAATTCCAGGAATTGAACCGCCTGTAAGTTGGTTGTGGGTTGTATGGGTTTTGTTTTGGATCTGGAATATTATAGATACCTATCAACTTTCGATCAAACAGCCCGGAAGCGCCTTCTTGGGGGTTTTGTTAACCGCAGTGATTATGTATTTTGTTGCCTGGAACGTAACAGATGTCAAATTAGACCGCCTGATTACTCGGTTCAATGATGCTCAAAAAGTTGCCACGGATTTAGTCAACCCAGATTTGTTTGTGATCGAAATGAAGGGTGAAAAGAAGATTTGCGGACCTGCCTGTCTTTTCGATTTTGCCTGGGGATCGATCAGAGGAGAAAAGAAGACTATCCCTCAAATCAGTGAAAACGTCGGTGATATTTTTGGACGAGTCAAACCGACAGAACCCCCACGTTGGATGGTTACATTTGGGTTAGCTGAACGGGGGAAGCCTGTTACCATATTTACTCCAGGTAAACTAATAGAAACCATTGCAATAGGTCTGTTAGCTACTCTATTTTCAACCATATTTGCTGTTCCGTTAAGCTTTCTGGCTGCGCATAATGTGATGTCCAAAGTTCCGGGTGGTAATGCAATATATTATGTTATGCGCACGCTCCTAAATATTGTACGGGCGGTGGATACGGTTATTTGGGGTTTAATTGTTATTGTATGGGTTGGCTTAGGCAGTTTTGCCGGGGTGATCGCTCTTACCATCCACTCGGTAGCTGCTTTGGGCAAATTATTTTCAGAAGAAATCGAACATATCGATCCTGGTCCGGTTGAAGCGGTCACTGCAACCGGGGCAAACCTTGTTCAGGTCATTCGATATGCAGTCATTCCTCAGATCATACCTCCATTCCTGGCGTATACCTTGTTGCGTTGGGATATCAATATGCGTTCAGCGACGGTGGTTGGATTTGTGGCAGGTGGTGGAATAGGATTTTTTGTCGTTGAAACGATTCGCATGGGCGCTTATGAGGTGTATGCAGCCGCGTTATGGGCGGTCGCAGTAGTAATTATTTTAGTTGATTATATCAGCGCGAAATGGCGTGAAAACATACTTGCTGATAAACCTCAAGAAATATCGACAGCAACAAGCTGCCTCTTCCAAAGGGCGAGACGAATTGTTTTTTCAGTTTTAGGAATTGCCTTGTTTGTGTTTTGCTGGGAAACTGCGCGCATCAACCTTGCTGATTTGTTTGAACCCGCGCCAACATTTTGGAGGTTAGTGGGGGATTTTATCACGATTGACCTTTCTCCAAATGTGGTTGAAGTTGTGACCAAGCAAATGCTAATTACGGTTTTTCAAGCGCTGCTTGCGACAACCTTTGGTGCGATAATCGCATTACCGTTTAGCTTTTTAGCAGCAAAGAACTTGACCGGAAGAAGCAGGTTGTTGATTTGGATTTATTACCTCACTCGAAGTGTTTTCAATATACTCCGCTCGATTGAAGCCCTGTTATATGTTGCCATCTTTGTCTTCTGGGTTGGCATAGGCGCATTTGCGGGTACTCTGGCGCTCTCGGTTACAACCTTTGCGTTATTGGGAAAACTTTTTTCTGAAGCAATTGAAAACATCGACTCAGGTCCATTAGAGGCAGTTACCGCAACAGGGGCAAACCGCTTGCAAACGATCGTGTATGCTGTATTTCCACAAATATTTCCGCCCTTTGTCTCGTATCTGATTTATCAATGGGATATTAATATTCGAATGGCAACGATCATCGGTTTTGCGGGCGGCGGAGGAATAGGTCTCACATTATCCACTTATTTTGGACAGCTTCAATATCACAAGGCTGGGACGGTTGTCTTGTTTATTGTGGCAGTTGTTGCTTTAATGGATTTCGCGAGCGCCAAACTGCGTGAGAAATTGGTCTAAATAACCTTCTTTTCCTTCCCAATTGAACGAGTAAGTTTGATTATGATCGCAGATCGCGAATTGAGCGTACCTGCCCATCTTCTAATTCAAATATGAGATGGGCATATTCTTCAATAACCGGGTCGTGGGTTGCCATGATGATGGTGACGCCTTCTTTTTCTACAATATAGCGAAATAATGCATAAATTTGCTTTGCAGTTGCGCTGTCCAACTCGCCGGTTGGTTCGTCGGCTAAGATTAAATCGGGTCGGGTGGATAGGGCGCGTGCGAGAGCGACGCGCTGCTGCTGCCCGCCCGAAAGTTCCCAGGGTCGGTGATTTGCCCAGGCGCTTAGTCCTACAATTTCCAATCCTCTCATTGCTCTTTCACGTCTTCCTTCATGGATTCCAGCGATACGGAGCATTAATTCAACATTTTCGAGTGCAGAAAAGGAGGGAAATATGGCAAAGGATTGAAAAACATACCCGATTCGTTTCCGGCGCAAGTCAGTCAATTCGCGATTAGAAAGAGTAGAGAGGGGTTTTCCAAATAGAAGGATTTCTCCTTGTGTGGGCTGATCTAATCCCCCGATTAGATTTAACAAAGTCGTCTTGCCGGAACCGGATCTACCTTTCAGCGCTGCCAATACTCCTCGCGTGACCTCTAGGGATACAGAGCGTAATGCTGCAACCTGGGATGATCCCATCGCGTAGATTCTGCTTGCATCCTGGACGATCACGATAGGTTCTGAAGATTTCAAGGAATCCCGTTTGGAAACAACATCGGGAATGGTGGGTACACTGGAGTGACTTTTTTCCGCCAATTTATGAATGTTCCTTATCTTTGAAAGATCGACCTTACTCGTGTATACCAACGTTTTGGAGGAGCAGGAGGCGGTTGAGAAAATAGTAGCTCAATTTGCTCTTCAAAAGTGAGTTGGCGCGGTTTTGTTTTATCATTTTCACTTTGTACCGGTTCTATGTGGATCATGCCTGCTTCCAGGCGCAATTGCGCTCTTTTTCCGATGCCGAGTTGTTCAAGCCAATCACGAGGGATCTGTAAGCGACCGGCGTTATCGAGGACAACATATTCATGGTACGTAATTGCATCTTTTGCGGGATGTATTGTTGTATCCTCGGAGACTGCAGATGATGGGTAGCCCATGGGTTGAAATGGCGTTGAATTGACTTGCCGCACGATTTCGCTGCTGATCTTTCCATCGCGAATAGCGACAACCCGATCTACCTGGCGTGAAATACGCGGATCATGGGTCACAATGATAATCGTTAGATCCATTAATTTACCAAGCTGTCTGAAGGTGTCCATAATGCCTTGGGCTGTGGCGGTATCGACTTCACCGGTTGGTTCATCCCCCAGCAATAGCGCTGGTTTGTTAGCCAATGCGACAGCGATTGCTACTCGCTGTTGTTCTCCACCTGAAAGTTCGGTCAATTTATGCTTGCGGCGATTGTATAATCCAACTGCGCTGAGTAATTCAGATGACCATTCTCGTTTTTCAGCGGGTGAACGGATCCATGCCATGGTCATGGGTAGCTCAACATTTTCTTGCGCAGACAGGTAGGAAACCAGGTTGCGCGAGGTTTGCTGCCAAACAAATCCCACCTTTTTTCGTTGATAGATATTCATTTCATGGTCGGAGAGGTTTAACAAGTCCAACCCATCGACCATTACTTTCCCAGCCGAGGGACGGTCTAATCCGCCAAGTATGTTCATCAAGGTCGTTTTTCCAGACCCAGAATTGCCAACGATCCCCAACATTTCACCCCGTTCGACCACCAGATCAAGTCCTTGCAAGGCGACAACTTCAAGGTCGGCAACTTTAAAAATTTTCACCAGGTTTTCACAGACAATTAGGGGTTGGGTAAGGGTAGACATAGGGCACCTTTAAATCGTTTCACCCAGCTTTACCGCCTGAAACACTTTTAGGCGAGCGAGGTAGATAATGGTACCAAGCATGGTAATAAAAAGCACGATTCCAAATGCCAGGCTTAACCATCCTGCTTCTATCCATCCGATCACCACTAAAAAAGGCGGCACAGGCGCTCCGGGTGTGGCGCTGGTTTGTAAATACGGCACAAAAAGTATGCTTGAAATCAAGCCAGCAGCAGCGCCAATAAGGATAGCCAGGCTCATCAATACTGATTGTTCCAAAATAAGAGACGCAATTAATTGACGGACGGATAATCCGATGGCTTGCAAAATGCCCAGTTGGATAAACCGACGTCGTAACGATGCGTATGAATATAGCAAAAAGCCGATACCTGGCATTAGACCAGTTGTTACAAATCCAACATTCAATATACCAAATAACCCGATACGCTCTGGTTTATCCTTACCTGCCTGGACGGCTGATAAAGCATTTCCTGACACTTTTACCAGTGCCTGTTCGGCTGCTATTGAATTCTGAATATTCTGGACCAGGGCTGGGATATCCGTATCTTCTGATACATCGAGGAGCATGTGATAACCTTCGACATCTTCTGGGTAATCAAAAATTGACTCAAGATTGACTATCAAGGTGGGTTTATCTTTTGGGAATACGGTAGGGAAATAATTATATTTTCCTACAATCCTCATTTCACGATCGAACTTCTGGCTGCCAATCGAGACGGTCAGTGCTATTTGGTCGCCGACCGCCACCCCGGTTTTATTCATCATACTTGAGGGGAAAATGACGCTGTTTAAATCGGAACCTAAAAGGTTCATCAGGGTACCGAGGTCTTGATTTGCGAAGTCATCCCGATAATATCCGGTTTTGGGATATTCAACCCTGTCTATACCGATAACCAGGCAATTTACCTCACCCCGTCCATAGGAAAATTTTCCGTCGTACTTACCAAAACGAGTGGCATTATTTACACCGGGGAACTCAAGGTGCTCCTCAATCGAAAGAAAGCTCTCTATGAGCTGACCTGAATTGGTGCGAGCAGAAGCGCCTGCTCCCCCGCTGTCTGGTCCGGCGTTCGCTCCACCTGTAGCCACAATATATTCTTGAACCGCCAGGTCAGCTCCCACTTTATAGTATTCCGAGTCATACAACCAACGGTCAAGTGTTTTGGCTGTTGAAACTGTGAAGATTGACAGGCTGAGCGAAATCATGATTAATAATAAGGCGCTTGAATAATCGTTGGATCGGCGTGCGACCTGTTGAAGGGACAGGTAAGCCCAAACGCCCGGTAATTTCTCAACGATCCCAGCCAGAAGGCGGATAATCAGGGGAACAAAGCGCAACAGGATCATACATAATGACATGGCAAATAATGCGGGAGCAACAAATAAAAGCGGGTCGCGGAACTGCGTTTGTCCAGAGAGTTGGAGTTGAGAAAGAAAAGCGGCGGGTTTTGACCACCCGCGTAAAACAAAATAGGCATATCCGCCGGGAAGGAGGAGAAAAAAGTCGAGAAAGTATCTTTCCCAGATAGGTCTGGCGCCACCGCGAGATTGATCTTGCTTAACTCGCGTGATGGTTATTTTCGAACCTGAGATCATAGGTATGAATCGGGCGATGATGATCACCATTACGGCTGCGAAAATGATCGTATAGTTTAAACCATCAAATGAAAATGGAAATACATCGCGATCAGTAAATTGTAAGAAGGAGAGGGTCTTCCCCATCATTAACGCTGCCAGCCACCCGCTTCCAATTGATAGGGGAAGAGCGATTGCCAAAAGAATTAAACTTTCCATAATGTTAAGAAATGATACTTCTGCTCTTGATGCACCTCTAGAGCGCAGGGTAGCTGTTTCATTTTCGTTTTGCTGGACGGCAATGGTTGCAGTTAATCCGATAAAGATAAGAGCCAGCACCAGCATAGGAGATCCAACCACATAAAAGAGCGTTGCCAGTTCATCCGCTCGTTTTTCATATGCGATCAAAGCATCTACGGGCGTGTAATCTGCTTTGATTCCAGCAACCATCTTCTTCAATTGTGAATCCAGGCGGACCCAACCACTCAAATATTGCGCCGCACGTTGGAAATGAATGTCCTTATCATCGATAACTACATGCCAGGCTACTTCTCCCATTGCAGTTTCGGTGGCAGGAACAATTCGAGCCAGGTAGGTTTCTTCAGGAACCCATAAAGACCATGAGTAATCTGAATTTGGATTATTGAACCAGATGCTGTCATTTGGATTATTAATCTGGTAAAAGCCAACAATTTCCACTTCCAAAGGATCGAGCAAAAATCGGTCGCCAATTTTCAACAGCATTTCATCCGCCATATTTTCAGGTACGGCTACCTGGATTGGACCACGCCTGGTGGTATCTGGTTTTGGCCATTCGCCTTCGACGATTTTGGCGTGGGAAGGCAAAATAGGCTGGATGATGAAATTCCATCGTGATAATGGAGCTGTCCGAGCTTCGGGCCAGCGACCGGTTAAATCGGTGACCGTGATACCCGGTGATCGAATATCCATCACTATTTGTTTTACCGGTAACCCCATCTCCTTTTCAATCTGGTCTTTCAGGAAATTCGCGATGGTGTGGCTTTTTTGATAATCCATCTGTGGGGAACCAAGTTTTTCCACAAAACTCAACCGGATGGCAAACAAACGTCGGTTGGTCGACCCCTTTTTTGCGATTAACTGTTGGTGAAGCACTTCACTGGAAACAGCGTGCGAGTAAATTGGCACACATACTGCTACCGTCAGGATCGACACGATTCCGATCACCGAACTGGCGCTTAGACCCAGATTATGGTACAGCCTTTTGAGTACGATTCCGATCAGGGCGATAATATTATGCATTCTAGCCGTTAATCTTAAGGACCGATCACCCGGTCGCCCACATTTAAGTCCGCTTCAATCTCAACACGTTCGTTGGTTTGTAAACCAATCTTGTAAATTTCAACCCGGCGGCGGCGTTCACCATCTTGCACGATCACAAAATTCAACCCGCGGTAATTTCGAAGTGCAGGTGGTGGGAGGAGCAAGACATTTTCTCGCCGACCAAGAATTACATTCAACGAGACTGATGATCCAACTTTAGCTTTCTCGGCGGGCATCATTTTGGGAATGCTGAAGTATAGCCAGTCTTGGGTGAAGGAAGTCTGTTTAGCGTCTTCGATATTGGTAAAGGGAACAAAATCAGGTAAATAGGCGGCGGGAAAATTCTCTTTTGCCTGGCTGGAAGTGGATACATATACTTCGGTGTCGCGGTTTAACATGTCCCGCATTTTCCAGTCCAATTGGGAACGAATGACCAATTCCGCAGGGTTGCCTACCTCAATGGCTGGGTTAAAGGCAGTGGCTTGTTTTCCAGCAGCTATCAGCACGCGCATCACAATTCCATCATAAGGAGCGATAATCTGGCGTTCAGATATCAGGGTTTCCAGGCGTTTTACTGCCAGTTTCTGGCGTTCAACTACCTGTTCTTCCTTCAATGCGCCAGTATTTTGCACTTGTCTTAGATTTAATTCTGCCATGCGCAGGTTTTGTTCAGCAATATCCAGGTTGACTAAAGCTTTACTTCGCGCAGCGCCAAGGGTTGTAGTAACGTCAATTTGGGCAAGATCATAGCGGGCTTTGGCAACATTGTAGTCAATTTGCGCTTTCTCCAGGGCGAATTGACGTGAGTTGATCTCCTTTTCCAAAGCAGATTGAGCTACTTCCAGGTCAATTTTTGCTTGCTGCAATTGGTTTAGCAAATCATCTACTTGAAGCTCCGCTAAAATGTCCCCTTTTTTTATTCGATCACCAGATTTGACGACGACTCGGCTGATAAATCCATTTGTGCGGAAAAACATCATATCCTGGTGCGATGGAACTATCTCGCCGGTTATTGTTTTTTCAGACACCAGAGTGCCTCGTTCAACGATAAATATCGATTTTTCGTAAGAGACAAGGGTTGGCACGGGGGTGGGAGTTGCACTGCGTCCCTGATATGAGGGAGCGCAGGCTGAAATAATCAGCGAAGCACAGAATAATAAAGGGAATAACAGAATTATTCGCCAAACAGACATTCATCCTCCTGATGCAGGCATACCTGACACAGCAATTTCAGGGTATTGAAATGTGAATAATAGATTGACCGGAATCTGGTCAAACTTCACTGGATTATAAATCAAAATTTTGAAAATCTTATATCTGATATCTGTAAAGGGAAGGTACTCGTATTTATATAATAATCCTCTGGTGCAACCAGAGGATTGTAGGACTTTGATAAGAGTACAACAAAACAGAATCAGTTGAGATGGACAACTGACGATTTCTTTTTAAATCAGGTTGTAATCTTTTTCATATATTCGATTGCCAGCTTTGCTGCAGTATCGGGATCAGGGTAAGGTAAGATTTCAATGCCGATAAATCCCTGGTATCCCATCTTTTTTAGGCAGCGATAGATTGCTGGAAAATTGAGGTGTCCCTGCCCGGGCGCCCAGCGGTTGCTATCAGCAAAGTGGATATAGCCCACCAAATCGCCTGCATTGCGAAGACTCTGATATATCGATACATCTTCAATATTCATGTGAAAAACATCCGGCATAATTTTTATATTGGGGCGTTTGATCTTGATCAGCAGGTTTTGCGCTTCTGGCACAGAATTTACAAAGTTGATTTCATATCGATTTACCGGCTCCAAAAGCAGCCTGACCCCTAAGGGGGCAGCATAATCCGCACAGAGTGTCATACATTCGATAAAGCGGGCTTCGGCTGTCTCTCGGCTGTCGCCCTCGTGTATGTAACCGCGAACCCTTCCCACATTGACCTGACTTTTTGCTTCGGCTGCCAGGTCCATTAATCCTTTGAGAATGTTGATTGCTTTATGACGGATCTTCTCGTCGGGATGGGTGAACCAGACGTGTTCCTCGGCGAAAACACGTCCGGTGGATATTGCTGCCAGCTCGAGTCCATTGTTTCGCAGTAATGAAAGAATGGTGGACATGTGGGCTTCTTCTGGTCGCGCCAGCGCCAGCTCAATGGCATCGTACCCCAGGCGTGCAGCCTTGGCGATGCTGGTTTCTAATTTATCTCGAAACACGACAAACGCAGTAGGAATCGCTTTTTCAGATGCGATGGCTAAAGCGATTTTCATAAGACCTCACAATCAAGAGATAGCATTTCGCAAAATTTTTTTAATTCTTCACACCAATCACCCGCAACTGCATGAAAGTGATTGGATTCCATCTTTTGAATTATTGTGTCTATCGATACCTGGGTTTGCACAAAAGCATGTGGCCAATTTATACCTGTACCCTGCACATCATTAATTGGCAAGACTATTGATTCACCTTTGGTTATGATCATACGGTAACCTTGTTGAGAACGTGTTAACCGTGCTAGGGTGAGGGGGCCTTCTCCAAATACAAATTGGACATGAGCTCCACCTCCGACATATTTGGGAATCGATGGAACGATTTGAACTTTGGAAAGATTTTCAGAAGGATCCTGACTACGGGCTGCATACCAAGTTGCTGCTGCGCCGCAATTGGGCATTACCAGGACATTGTGTTTGACATCAAAGAATCGGAGATCGAGCAAGGTAGAAGGGAGGTCGCTTATTAATGTTAAAATCTGCATAGTTAATGCGCCATCAGAATCTGCTTCGCAGGCTAAAGGTACTGGGGTTTTTGGTCCGCGCCAATCATAGGGATCATTGATAAAGGAAGCAGCCAAACATTGCACGCTGAAATACTGGCTCAAATCAAAATGGCATTTGAGACCGACAAAATCGAATCCAAATTCGTCGATAATTTCTTGCAAAGCCAGCCAACAACGAACTTCAAAATCTAATTTTTGTGGTGTTAATTGGACTCCATCAAAATGGATAACTTTGACATGTTTCTTAAGCCATTCTGTGGCTTCTTTTACCTGGTTTTCTGAAAGAGAGTGTGCCCTCCTGATAATTTCACTCTGGTCAACATGATCGATATCGACGCCAAAATGCCTCTGCCAGAGTTCAGCAGGCGCAGCCCCAGTGTACATTCCAATGCTTCGCCCACCAATTAATCCGTAAACCTGACCTTTCAGTCGAGTGGCTGCTTTGGCAGCTCTGGCGAAAGCTAATAACTTGGCAGGAAGGGTAGGGTCATCTAAACTTGCCCAAAGACGTTCATGGCGGAGTCCAACCTGATTTAATCCCCCGGATGCACCTAACAATCCGCCTAAACCAGGATAGCGAGGATCTTTTGGACCCAGTAGAAAAAATGGGCACTGAGCAAGGCGAGCTGTGATCACCGAAAAATTTGGAAAGGCAAATACCGGAATATTAAATACGATGCCATCCAGTGAGTTTTTTCGCAGAAAAATTCCTTGATCGCGAGCGATATTGGTAGAAAATACTATTTCAGAGGTTATGACTTCTATTTCCCCAGTAGATTCCAAGATGGATTGGATTTTACGCTGGTGTTCAAGAATATCCGGTTCCAGACTTTCGTGAACTCGTATTCTGCCGTCTGAAAATGAGACCAATCCTAAACGAATCATTCTGATTTCCTGTTGGTTGAGTAAATTACATCCACTTCATCTTGAACAATTGGATTCCACCTTTCAGGTCTTCAACGCTGCTGATGTAGTATTGGTCTCCCACCTGGATAACTTCAGGAGCAGCCACTCTCAAGGTTACGACCAGTTTTTCATCGGTGCCCAACCCGAAATCGAACGGATTCTTTGAGACGTACACATGCGTGCGGGCTGGAGCGCGGTATTCACTGGTGCGAAACAGGTAATAATATCCGTCTTTGAAAACAACAAATGGGCATTCGGTGCTCCAATATCCTGTCCCGCTGGTGAAGCCTCCCCAAGATACTTCTTGATAATCTGACCAGGTGAATAAATCGGTGGAGGTGCGTGCATATACCTTGCAAGGTCGGCGTTTACCGGTGTCGTGTCCGCAATAATAACAAACCCACTGGTCTCCTACTCTCAGCACCATCGGATCGCGGGCTTCACCAGGTCCCACGAACACCCGGCTGAATCCTTGCGGGTTCATATAGCGTGTGAAGATTCGCCCGTTTTGCGAGGTGGCAACGCAGATCTGGCATTCACCCAATTCGGAATTATGTCCGCCGTAAAACATATAATATTGTCCATTCGCTTCGATGACATGCGGCGCCTGGATCCATTCTTCTCCCAGCCAGTCGTTGATGCTTTCGCCGTAGGTTCGGTCTGCTCGCATGGTGATTCCTACCGGTTTCCAGTTGGATTGTTCCGGAGAGTCGCCTTCCCAACCGTAAAGGACTCGTCCAATCCGGGTGCCGCGCACGCAAGCCCAGCAGTGCCATTTGCCATCGGCAGATTGCCAGATGGCGTGATCGACAATTTCATGGTTATTACCTATAGCCAGGTCACCCACATCTGCATATCCGGTAATGTACCAGGGGCTGCCATCTAATGCGGGAATTTTAGGTTTGTGTAGTTGTGACATAAAAATCTCCTTAAATCCACTTGAGTTTAAATAATTGGATGCCACCTTTTAAGTCTTCAACGGTGCTGATGTAATACTGATCGCCAACCTGGATGATTTCTGGAGCCGCTACCCGTAAAGTCGCTACCCATTTTTCATCAGAGTTAATCCCAAAATCGAAGGGGTTTTCAGATCGGTATACATTCGTTCGGGCAGGTGGGTAATACTCACTGGTGCGGAACATATAATAAAAACCATCTTTAAAAACGACGAACGGACATTGAGCGCTAAGGATATGCGTCCCGCTGGCAAATCCCCCCCAAGACACTTCCTGATAACCAGTCCAGTGGGTCAGATCGGTTGAGGTGCGGGCGTAGATTTTATTCGGGTAACGCGAGCCATTATCATTGGCAGAATAATAACCGATCCATTGATCACCCACCTGGATTACCATTGGGTCGCGCGCGTCACCTGGACCGACAAATACCCGGCTAAATCCCTGCTCATTTTTATACCGCTTAAAGGTGCGACCATCTTTTGAAGTAGCAAGGCATATTTGGCACTCACCATTTTCAGTGTTGTGACCGCCGTAGAACATATAGAACAGGTTGCCATGTTGAATGACATGCGGCGCCTGGATCCACTCTTCTCCAAACCAATCGTTAAGGCTTTCTCCGTAATGGCGGTCGGCTCTCATGGTGATGCCGACAGGTTTCCAGTTGGGTTGTTCAAGCGAGTTGCCTTCCCATCCGTACAACATCCTGCCGACGCGGGTGTAGCGGATACACGACCAGCAGTGCCATTTGCCATCGACAGATTGCCAGATGGCGTGGTCAACCATTTCATGGATCGAATCTTCATATGATAGATTACCTAAATCAGGAGGTGTGGTGATGTGCCATGGTTCCCCATCCAGCAAGGGGATGCGAGGGATTAGGTTTACTGTCATGAAATCTCCTTAAATCCACTTGAGTTTAAATAATTGGATGCCGCCTTTTAAGTCTTCAACGCTGCTGATGTAATATTGGCCACCAACCTGGACGACTTCCGGAGCGGCTACCCGTAAAGTTGCCACCCATTTTTCGTCTGTATTCAATCCAAAATCAAAAGGATTATCGGATCTGTAGATATGCGTCCGGGCAGGAGGATAATATTCGCTGGTTCTGAACAGGTAATAATACCCATCACGAAACACCACGAAGGGACACTCTGCGCTGACTGGGTGGAGACCGCTGTTGACACCTCCCCATGCGATTTCTTTGTAATCTGACCAATGGATTAAATCCTCAGACAAGCGAACATAATCTTTATTCGGGGTTCGTTTGCCTGTTTCGTTAGCGCAGTAGTAACATGCCCATTTTTCGCCAATTCGGATAACCATTGGATCTCGAGCCCCTCCTGGTCCGATAAAAAGTCGGCTGTAACCTTGCTCATTTTTATAACGCTCAAAGGTGCGACCATCTTTTGAAGTAGCAAGGCATATTTGACACTCACCACTTTCAGTGTTGTGACCGCCGTAGAACATGTAATATAAGCCATTGTGGAAGATAACGTGTGGTGCCTGTATCCATTCCTCCCCGAACCAGTCGTTAATGCTTTCTCCAAAATTTCGGTCTGCTCGCATGGTTACACCAACAGGTTTCCAATTAGGCTGCTCAATTGAGTCTCCTTCCCATCCGTACAGGAGCCTGCCGATTTTTGTACCTCGAATGCACGCCCATACATGCCACTTGCCATCAGCAGATTGCCAAATGGCATGATCAACAGTCTCGTGATTTTTTTCTTCGTAGGCAAGGTCTCCCAGATCTGGGGTGGCAGTGATGTGCCAGGGCAGCCCGTCAAGCTTTGGAATTCGGGCAATTTTTATCTGTGATTCGGTTACCATATTTATCCTTTCAATCCAGTCAACGTGATGCCTTCGATTAAGTATCGTTGGGCAATTAAAAATATGATTAATACTGGGATTACAGAAAGAGTTACACCAGCCATAACAACCGAAACAGAACCTGTTCCCTCGACTCCACGCAGGGTGACCAACCCAAGTGGAAGGGTAAATTTTGTCCAGGTTTTCAAGAAAATCAAAGGACGAAAGAAATCATTCCAGTTTCCGTTGAATGTGAAGATTGCCAATACGCTCAAGGCGGGCATTCCGAGGGGTAACATCACATGAGTGTAGATTTGGAATGGGTTAGCTCCATCTATACGTGCAGCGTCTTCGAGATCGAGGGGGATAGTCATGAAAAATTGGCGCAGTAAAAATATACCAAACGCGCTGGTCAGGGCTGGAAAAATGAGAGCCCACAGTGTATCTGCCAGATTGAGAAAGCGAATGATGGCAAATACCGGCACGATTGTCATATACCCGGGCACCATCAATGAAGACATTAGCAGGATAAACACGAAATTCTTACCGGGAAAATGCAGTCGTGCAAATGAATATGCTGCCAAAGAGCAGGTGAGTAATTGTCCGGCAGTGGTGACTGATGCCACAAACAGGCTGTTCCAGAAGAAATCAAAGAAAGGTACCAGGGTGAAAACACGTGTATAGTTTTCAAAGGTTACTTTTTGGGGTATCCATTGTGGTGGCAGGGTGAATGATTCGATTGGGAGCCGTAAGCTGGTAGAAAACATCCAGACAAAAGGCAAGACCATAAATACTGCGAATATTAATAGGAGCAGGTTTAGTAGGTAATGGAACCAGAGAAGTTCGATTTTTTTAATAGTTTTTGCGATCACAGCAGTCTCCCAGATTAATAAACAACCCATTTCTTGCTGAAGGTGAATTGGAGAATAGTCAATACCATGATGATAGAAAACAGTACTAATGCAATTGTAGAGGCATAACCCATTCGCAAAAATCTTAGTCCGTGTTCATAAATGAAAATTCCTACCGTTCGGGTTGCATCACCAGGCCCGCCAGTGGTCATGATATAGGGTGCATCAAACACCTGGAACGACCCTATTAAACCCATGATCAAAATAAACAGCACGGTGGGTGAGAGGAGAGGCACGGTTATATAGAAAAACTGAGACCAGTAACCCGCACCGTCAATTTCAGCCGCTTCGTAGTATTCTCTTGGAATGTTTTGTAGCCCTGCGACAAACAATACGAAATTAAACCCCACAGATTTCCATACGCTCATGATGATGACAGACCACAATGCCCAATTGCTGGAATTGAGCCAGGGAATGCGTTGAATTCCTAATTCACCCAGGTAATAATTAATGATGCCCAGTTCCTGGTGATAGAGGTATGTCCAAATTATGGCAACCGATGCGGTTGAAACGATAACCGGAAAAAAATAAGCTGCCCGCAAAGAGCTACGCAGAAAATTTGATATTTTACGGGTTACTGCGAGCGCTAGAATTAATCCCAGCAAGGCTGTCAAAACGACATGCGCGATCACATAGGTGGCGGTCACAACAAATCCGGTCATCAGCCGGGTATCTGTTAATAATCTTTGAAAATTCTTTATGCCGATAAATTCAGGCGGTGTAAGAAAGTCCCACGAAAAAGCAGATAAAATAAAAGTAGAAAAAATCGGTATGATGGTAAATATCATCAATCCCACTACTGATGGAAAAATAAAAGCCCATGCCCAGATTGCCTCTTCAACACGCATGCGGTTCATGGTCTTAACCTTTCTGGGCAGGGGTTTAGCTGCCAGAGACGTTTGATCCATTTAAAACCTCCATAAGGTTCAATACTAAAAGGGGGATTGTCTCCAAAGTCGTGATTGGTGGGCTACCGCCAGCATATATTGGTATTTGCTTAAAACCTATATATGCTGGCGGGTAACTTCAAACAATACTTTTTTCGACTGTCTCCCCTCGATACTTATTTTTAGCTGTTATTTACGGGCTGCGAGTACCTGAGAAATTTCTTTATGGGCTTCATTCATGGCAACTTCGGCTGTCTTTTCACCATTGGTTACGAGACTGAAGTAGCGTAGGAAGATGCTCTCTATCTCGTTATATTCAGGTGGTGCTGGAACAGGTCGAGAGGGCTTATCAAGCATATCGTAATAAATCTTGTAATTTTTGGGTGGATCTCCGGCTTTTACCCATTGGTCATAAGCTACAGACCTTCTGGCAGGTGTTTGGGCGACGGCATTAACGAAAAAGGCGATCGATTCTTTGGTGATCAAGAAGCGGGTCAACTTCCAGGCAGCATCTGGATTCTTACTGGATTTGAGCACCGGGAAGCCGGTTCCACCAAATTCATGCGTTTGCTCGCGCCACTTAGGGAAATACAGGATATCAAAATCTTTCATTCCGCCGTTGATAAAGGTCAGACGCATGTTGCCGCCGCCTGTGCCGATCATTGCTAATTTACCCGAGATAAAAGCCTGAGTATGATTGAATCCGGCAGGAGATGGGGATACTTTGTGTTTTATGACAAGGTCCTGCAGGAATTGGATGGCTTCGATTGTTTTGGGGTCGTTGGCTGTTGATTGTGTCCAATCTTTATTTAGCAAATCTGTGCCAGCGACGAACAGCCAGGGGATCGCGCCGCCCCAGTAGGCATTTGCCAATCCAAAGCCATAGACGTCGCCTTTTGTTAATTTTTTAGCAATATCCAGGAATTGCTCAATTGTCCAATCATCCTTAGGTCTTTCAATCCCGGCTTCCTGGAATATTTTGGTGTTGTAGTGGATTACAGGTCCGTTCCAGGTGAATGGCAGTTGGAATTGCTGTCCTTTGTACTTCATGGCATTGACCAGGTTGACATGGACATCAGCGAAATATTCTTGAAGGGCTGCTTTATCGGCGTTGATATAGGTGTCGAGGGGAATAGCCAGCCCACGGGATGCAAACAATTGAGTCCCTTCGATGGCGACGCGGCAGATGTCAGGTGGAGTTCCCGCGGCAAATTGAGTAACCAGTTTATCGAAATATTCTGACCAGGTATTTGCCTGTACACCCTCGAACTCCACAGTGATGTTGGGATTTTGCTCTGTGAACTTAGCGCCTAATTGTTTCCATCCATCTGGGATGGTGCCCCAGTTTGCCATGACGAGTTTAACCGCCTTTGGGGGTTCGGTGGGCTTTTGGGCAGCTGACTGAGTGGCAGTAGGGGTGGCAGGAGTCTGGCAGGCTGCCAGAGCGGGAGCAAGCGCAGCAGCAGAAGCAAGGGCAGCGCCTTTGGCTAAAAACTGGCGGCGGCTGAGCCGCATATTTGAACTTCGATCCAACATAGTATCCTCCTTCTAATTTAATGAACAACCTTTTTCACTGCAACAGCAACTTGTTTTTGACTCGGCTGGAAAACTCATTTTTTTGCCTTTCAAGCTGCTGAAATGCCTATGGAAGGTGTGCCTGAAAATGAGATACTGCAAATTTTGTAATTCTCCTACTTCTTTTCAATTCGGTGGGATGTTAATAGCTCAGTTTTTACAGTTTGGATGTGATGACAGGTTAATTTTTTCGCTGTAGCAACGTCATGATCTGCCAATGCGTTCAAAATAGCTTCATGCTCCTTCAGAGATTTCACCGTTCGAGCCTGGTCATGGCAATGCCTCCAGCGGCTGATTTGGATTTTTCCGCTCAAGGATTTATAGGTTTCGATTAGAACGCTGTTTCCTGAAGATTCAACAAGAGTCTCGTGAAATTTTCGATCAAGATCAAAACAAGCTAACAGATCTCCTTTCTCAAAAGCGATACGGTAATCCGATATCGTTTTTCGTAGTTTATTGATTTTCTCATCGGTTAGTGATTTTTCAGCAAGTTGAAGCGCAAGGATTTCAAGCGCTTCACGCACTTCGTATAGCTCTTGAATTTCCTGATCAGTTAATTCAACGACAAACACACCTCTGCGTGGTGTAATTTCCAGCAGACCTTCTGCTGCAAGGCGGTTGATCGCTTCACGCACAGGGGTACGGCTAACGCCCAGTTTGTCGGCTACTTCTTGATCGACCAGGCGAGAACCTGGAGCGTATTCCTGGCGAATGACGCTGGTTTTTAAGAGCCGGTAAATTCGGTCTGCCAGAGTGTGATTTTCAAAAGCGACGACTTTGGTTGGGATGATTAGTTGATCGGTCATATATTTGAATATTTAATATTGTGTTTTGAGTATTGTATACAAATCATTATAATGAAATTATAGTTGTGAGTCAAGCGGTTTTATGAATAAATGATATTTATTTCTCGATTTTTTTACTAAAAAACGGCAATCCAAGTCTTTGAACAGCTTGCGAAAACGTCTTCGAACATGGATAATTGGGATATTCTATCATTTGAGGGACACGGTATGAAGCAGGTGAAAATCGATGTCATTGGCTTTGGAAATGTAGGTCAAGGTCTGGCGACTATATTGAAAGACCGCGGTTGGGAATATGCGGAACAGTTTGGCGTCCAATTCCAGTTAATGGGGATAGCTGATGCGCTAAAAGGCTGCGTTTACGATCCGCGCGGGCTGGATGTGGAGCAGGTATTGAGGAAAGTCGAATCTGATGGGTCGCTGAGAGGATTGGAAGCAGAAAAATCTGGCTGGGATGCTCTGACACTTATCCGCGAAAGCCGGGCGGACGTGGTTATTGAGTTAAGCTATACCAATCTGACTACCGGAGAGCCAGCCGCAACGTACATCACCGAAGCGCTGCGAATGAAAAAACATGTGGTTACCACCAACAAAGGTCCGGTTGCTTTGCATTATGAACGGTTGGAAAGGCTGGCGCATGAAAACGGTGTTCAAATTGGGGTTGAAGGAACTGTGATGAGCGGGACGCCAGCAATCCGCATCGGACGTGAATTGCTGGTAGGCGCGGGTATCCAGCGGGTACAGGGAATTTTAAATGGGACAACCAATTACATCCTGACCAGGATGGAATCGGGTGCAACATATACCGAAGCGCTGACGGAAGCTCAGGCGTTAGGATATGCAGAAGCTGACCCAACCGGAGATGTGGAGGGTTTCGATGCTGCTGGCAAAGTAGTTATCCTGGCGCGCTTGCTGATGGGTCAATCGATTAGCATGGCAGATGTAGACCGCAAAGGCATCAGCCATCTTACTCCATCTGATATTGTTTCAGCGCATGCTGCAGGTGAGCGGTGGAAGTTGATTGGAAGCCTGGTGAAAGAAAACAACCGACTTGCAGCAAAGGTGCAACCTACCCGTATTTCCACTGCTCATCCTCTGGCAGGTGTTGGTGGAGCCACGAACGCAATTACCTATACAACCGACCTCCTGGGCGATGTGACCTTGATTGGTCCTGGCGCGGGGCGTTTAGCGACTGGATATGCGGTTATTGAAGATCTATTAGCTATCTACAGATGAGAATTTATGAATAACACGATTGAGCGTTGGGGTATCTTTGAGCTGGCTTTGAACGGACCATCGGATGGTAATCCATTTGTCGAAGTTGACTTTGGCGCAATATTTCGATTCAGCCATCGCGAAGTAAAGGTTCGGGGGTTTTACGATGGTCGTGGAGTATTCCGGGTTCGTTATATGCCGGATGAAATTGGCGCATGGAATTATATAACGTATTCCAACACGCCCTTATTGCAAGGCAAGCAAGGTGAATTTTGGTGTATTCCTCCCTCGCTGGGGAACCATGGTCCGGTATCCGCTACTGCCCAATATTATTTCACTTATGCTGATGGTACACCTTATTATCCCTTTGGCACGACTTGTTATGCCTGGGTGCATCAGGGCGATGACTTAGAAAATCAAACCCTGGAGAGCTTAAAACATGCCGCTTTTAATAAGATGCGCATGTGCATTTTCCCAAAAGACTATTCGTTCAATAAAAATGAACCAGTGTGTTATCCTTATGAAAAGGATAAGGAAGGAAAATGGGATTTTACCCGTTTCCATCCACCCTTTTTTACTCATTTAGAACAGCGCATCCAGGCGTTGTGTTCCTTGGGGATCGAAGCCGACTTAATTTTGTTTCACCCTTACGATCGCTGGGGTTTTGCGGAGATGCCAGCCGAGATGGATGACCACTACCTGCGTTACCTGGTGGCTCGATTGGCTGCTTTTCGTAATGTGTGGTGGTCGCTTGCCAATGAATATGATCTAATGAAAACCAAGCAAATGGAAGATTGGGACCGGTTATTTAAGTTGATTCAGGCGGAAGACCCTTATCAGCATCCACGATCGATCCATAACTGCCGTCCTTTATATGATCATGCGAAGCCCTGGGTGACTCATGCCAGCATCCAACACAGCGACCTGGCGCGGGTGCGCGAGTGGCGTGAGCAGTACCGCAAGCCGGTAGTGGTGGATGAATGTTGTTACGAAGGCAATATCGAACACAATTGGGGGAATATCTCAGCCCTTGAGTTGGTGCATCGATTATGGCTTGGCACGGTGGGCGGGGGATATGTGGGGCATGGCGAGACGTACCTGCACTCAGACGATATCCTCTGGTGGGCGAATGGCGGGGAATTGCATGGTTCGAGTTGGGAACGCTTCGGTTTCCTTCGCTCAATTTTGGAGCAGGCTCCACCGCAATTAGAACCGGTATCCGGTATTTGTCGCCAACCGGGGATCGGGAAAGCCGGTGTCTATTACCTGTTTTATACAGGCGTCCATCAACCTGCCCGAATTCCTTTAAGCTTGCCAGAAGATCTGAAGTTTCAGATCGACTTGATTGATCCCTGGGAAATGAGCATTTTCAGGTTATCAGGCATGTTTCACGGTAAGGTAATGCTGCCGATGCCTGGAAAGCCTTATCTGGCGCTGCGGATTCAAAAAGCCTGAAATTATTTGGTCGGAACGCTTCTGCCTTCAGAGATATAGCGATCTAGCATTTCTTTCATATACGCAACCTTTTCTGGATATTCATAGAAAAGGTTGTGTTGTTCTTCAACATCGTTTTCCAGGTTATAAAGCTGCATTGGAGGACTGTTCGGAGAAACCTGGTCTTCCTCAAGAGACCATCCGCCTGATCCCTTGCATAGTACGAGTTTCCATTGGCGGTTGCGGATTGCAAAATGACCATAAATCGAGTGATGGATCACGCTTTCCCGCAAGGGATGGGAATAATTTTCCTCAAGGTATGGATAGATATTGACGCTGTCCTCGCCAGCGTTTGGAGGAAGTTGATATCCGCCAGCTGCTGCAAATGTAGCCATCCAATCGGAAAGACAGACAATTTCAGAACATTTCCCTCCAGGATTGATTTTTTCGGGATAGCGCACAATTAATGGGATGCGGTGCCCTCCATCCCAAGCGTCGCTTTTCTGACCACGAAAGATATAATTCCCCAGGTGATCGTATTTTTCTTTGAGACCAATGGGGGTGGCATGGCAGCCATTGTCGCTGGTGAAGATGAAAAGTGTGTTCTCCGTCAGGTGGTACCGTTCGAGGGTGTCCATGATTCTGCCAATGCTCCAGTCGGTCTCAACGACAAAATCGCCATATTCTCCCGCCCGGCTCTTCCCCCTGAAGGGCTGGCGAGGCATGTGGGGCGTGTGGGGGCTGGTCAAGGGGAAATATAAGAAGAATGGCTTATCGGGGTGATGTATTTGCTGCATCGATATGAAACTCTCAGCCTGTTTGGTCAGTTCCAATAAGCAGGTCTCATGTTGGAAGCCGGGTGCGCACCATCCACCCCGGTAGAAGGCTGGTCGTGGAGAGCCTTCGATCTTTCCCTGCGGGATTTCCACCACTCTGCCGTTTTCAATAAACACATAAGGAGCCATATCAAGAGACGCTGGAATAATATAAGAATAATCAAACCCTGCGGTATGGGCTCCGCCAGTTAATGGGGCATTGAAATCTACATCGGGATCCGCCTCAGGTCCATATTGGGGTTTTCCGTGAAACTTCCATCCCAGTCCCAGGTGCCATTTTCCAATACAGGCGGTGGTGTAACCCAGTTCCTGAAGCATAGCAGGCATAGTCAATCGATCTGGTTCGATCAGGGGCTGGTCATATCCCCATAATACTCCTTCTTTTAGCCGCGAACGCCAGCAGTACCGCCCGGTAAGGAGGCTGTAGCGGCTGGGCGTACACACCGCAGAAGAACTATGCGCATCTGTGAAAACCATACCCTCTTGAGCCAATCGGTCAATGTGAGGTGTTTGGATTTTCGAGTCGGGGTTGAGGCAGCTTATGTCACCGTACCCCAAATCATCTGTCAGAATCAGAATAATATTTGGGAGTTTTGATGAGTTCACATTATTCTCTATAGTTTATGGATATCTCTGGATTCAGATCAGATTATAACGCATTCTTTAGTACAATAAATCCGACTTAATACCAATTAAGTTTTTGAGTGTTCCCTCGTTTTTGAACGTCCCTTATGAATAAAGGAGGTTTGATATGGTTTTCCAGTCTGTATCATTACCAAAATCCATGCGGTCTATACGATGTTATGGTCCACATGATTACCGGATGGATGAAATTCTATTACCAGAAGTGGGGGTTGGAGAAGTTTTGGTTCGCATCAAAGCAGCTGGAATCTGTGCTGGCGATGTTAAATGCTTTTCTGGCGCGCCTCTATTTTGGGGAGATGATCAATCTGGTGGCTACTGCCAACCTCCAGTAACACCGGGGCATGAGTTTGTTGGCGAAGTTGTCGCGTTAGGCGATGGAGCGGCAGAAAAATATGGGCTGCAAATTGGTGATATGGCAATTTCTGAGCAGATTGTTCCATGCTGGGAATGCCGCTTTTGCAAACGGGGACAGTATTGGATGTGCGATGGGAAACACGATGTGTATGGGTTTCGGCAGCGCACCCCTGGTGCAATGGCAGAATATATGCGCTTTCCGGCGGATGCGATCAACCACAGGGTGCCCAGAGAAATTCTCCCTGAGCACGCGGTTTACATCGAGCCGCTGGCGTGTGCCATCCATGCGGTGCAAAGAGGGAACATTGAGTTTGGTGATACAGTTGTGGTATCTGGGTGCGGTCCGTTGGGGTTGGGGATGGTGGCAGCTGCCAGGTTGAAAAATCCCGCCTGTCTTATCGCTATGGATCTGCAGGAAAGCCGGTTAAAGGTTGCGCAAAAATGTGGTGCAGACCTGACCTTGAATCCCAGCCAAATAGATGCAGTATCGGAGGTTAAGAAATTAACTGGAGGATACGGCTGCGATGTGTATATCGAAGCGACCGGACATCCTCAATCAGTTAACCAGGGGTTACAAATGATCCGTCGGTTAGGTACGTTTGTCGAATTTAGCGTATTTGGCGAACCAGTCACGATCGATTGGACAATCATAGGAGACACAAAGGAACTTAATATCCATGGTGCTCATCTTGGACCTTATTGCTATCCCCTGGCAATCGACATGATTTTAAAAAATCAAGTTCCCGTCGAAGATATTGTCACACATCAATTTCCTTTGGAGGATTTCCATCATGCATTCCGTCTGGTTTTAGAAGCGAAAGATTCACTAAAGGTGATCTTGAGACCCTGATGAAGATATCTGTGAACATCTCAATGGATGAATGCATTGGTTTGGGTTGTCACGCGAGAAGTGGCGATGCGAAGTGTTCCTGTTCCAGTAATCGATCCTCAAGATATACCGATTTGGGTATGCCGGGTTGGCAGTTACAGCTTAGGTTTAAGGTATTGTTTGGGAAATAATGTGCTGCGCATCCGTTTCTCGAACATGGGGTATGAGTCTAGTGGTGAAATTACGGCGTTAGGGGAAAAATCATTGTATCTTAATAATTGTATGGCTCTTAACAAGGGATTGCAGAAAACTCTATAAAATTTTTAAGGCAAGGCGGACATTGCCTTTGAGGTTGGACTCAACTCGCGAAATGGGTTGATGATTGTATCGATAAGTGAATTCTGATTGTTTAGCTCTAGACTAATTGGGTGGCTGAGTTTTGATATTTTTCGGGCAAAGGACTGCGGCATAGTTTATATCTGATATTATTCGATGGAAGATTCTTAAGAACCTATGGTACGATTATCTGAGAAAAGAGCAGGTCATTCTCGATGGGTTGATGAAGATCCTTTTGGGGATGCTGTAAAATAGTTTGACCGGGTTTGTTCTGCCCACACTGGTAAAATAACGAAGGTATTATTAATTCCATAAATGTTGATATATTTCAAAATCAGGTTTCAAAAATTTTAGGAGGTTCCTATGCAGTCTTTAAGGAAAGAGTTTCAGAATCCTGCGCTTTCTTTTCGTGGCGCGCCTTTTTGGTCATGGAATGACAATTTAATGGTGCCAGAATTGGTGAGGCAGGTGCATGATATGAAAGAACACGGTATGGGAGGTTTTTTCATGCACTCGCGCGAGGGACTTGAAACTCCTTACATGGGTGAAAAATGGATGGAATGTATCCAGGAGACAGTGAAAGCTGCCAGTCAGACTGGTATGAACGCCTGGTTATATGATGAAGATCGCTGGCCTTCGGGTTTTGCTGGCGGATTGGTGCCCGCGCAGGGTGGTGATGCTTTTCGCAGCAAGCTTCTTCAATTAGAAATATGCGAGCAGTTACCCGAAGACCTTTCCAGTGTACTGGTAATATTTGTTGGCGTGATCAAGGATGGAAAACTATTGTCGGTGCGCCGGTTATCTCCCAGTGATCAGGTGCGCAGACAAGATGAGGTTTATCTTTTGTTTCACCGAAAAATTAGCGGAGCGAGTGAATGGTTCAATAATGATTCGTATGCAGATAATCTAAATCCCGATTCGGTTGCTGCATTTATCGATATCACTTATGAAGCATACAAAAAAGCAGTCGGCAACGAATTTGGAAAGGCAGTACCGGGCATTTTTACGGATGAGCCAAACATAATCAGCCACCATTCCAAACTGGGGGATCGGGTGTTGCCTTGGACAGATGGTTTACCTCAGATGTTTCAAGAGCGCCGAGGTTACGATCTATTGGATGTCTTACCCTGGTTATTCTTCCAGGGGGAGAAATCTGCCCGCACACGTCATGATTTCTGGTACACCATCAGCCAACGATTTACCGAAGCCTATTCTATGCAAATTGGAGAATGGTGTGAGCAAAATGGGTTCGCTTTCACCGGGCATTTTCTGTATGAGCAGGAGATGGGCAATGGGATTCTAACCGGTGGGGCAATCATGCCACATTACCGGTATCAGCAGGTGCCGGGTATCGACATGTTGACGGAACAGAACCGTGAATTTCTCACCATAAAACAATGCTCATCGGTCGCTAACCAGTTTGGAAAACAGCGGGTACTTTCTGAAACGTATGGGTGCTCTGGTTGGGAGTTCACGTTTGAAGGGCAAAAATGGAACGGTGATTGGCAATATGTTCTGGGTGTTAACCTTCGCTGCCAACACCTTGCGCTTTATTCATTGCGCGGCTGCCGAAAACGGGACTACCCGCCCTCATTTAATTACAATACGACCTGGTGGAAATACAACAAGGTGGTAGAGGATTATTTTGCCAGAGTTGGGCTGTTGATGAGCCAGGGCTTTGCGGTGCGAGATGTTCTTCTGCTGCACCCGGTATCAACTGGTTGGTCAATGTTGGGGGAGGGGGCGGCAAGTAAAGAAGAGGTCAATGAATATGCTAATCGGCTGAATGATTTTGTTCGAGCTTTACTAGCCACCCATTATGATTTTGATTTTGGAGATGAGCAAATCCTTTCCAAGGATGCCAATATAGTAGCAGGTAAAGTCAAAGTGGGTCAAATGAGGTATGGGGTAGTGATCATACCGCCGGAAATGCGCACCATGCTGCCCTCCACAGTCGATTTATTGGAGCGCTTCCTGGTAGAAGGAGGGAAGATCGTTGCGTTCACGCCATTGCCAGATTGGATCGCGGCGCAGCCTGATGAGCGGCTTAACCAGTTATGGCTGCATCCAGGGGTGATTAAACTTTCCAGTGTAGCATTTCTTAATCAAACTCTCGAAGCGCTATTACCACGCCGGGTATCATTGCTCACTCGACATGGACAACAAGCAGCCCATTTACTCTACATGCAGCGTCAATTTGATGGTAAATATGCTTATTTCATTGTGAATAATGATCGAGAGCATGGCTACCATCTACATGTTGAACTGGAAGGTCAGGGCAGCCTGGAAGAATGGAACGCCTTGACGGGAGAAATGAAAAAATTAGGTGTAAAACCTAAGGATGGAAAGTTTAATTTTGATACGTTTATCGGACCGGCTGGTAGTGTCTTATATATAGTGAATCCAGAAGCACAACCCGACGGGATTTCAATTGTTACTCTTCACGACCTTGAAAAGAATTACAGCAGACCAATACAGCCAGTCTCCTATATCGGTCCAAAGTGCCGGTTTACTAGAACAGATCCAAATGTGTTAACCCTTGATAGGTGCTGCTATCGATTGGGTGGAGATTCCTGGTCAGACGAGATGGAAGTATGGCGAGCGCAGAGCGCGATCCGCAAAGTATTGGGAATGCGACCGAATTACTACAATGGATTGCCACAGCGCTATCGTTGGGCGTTAACCCCACATGAACGAGATGGAGAGCCTGTCGAGTTGAAATTCAATTTCTCGGTTAATTCCATTCCTGATGCGCCGGTCTTTTTATTGGTAGAAGGAGCACATCAATTCGCTATCCAGTTCAATGGTCAATCCGTTAATAATAAGCCAACAGGTTGGTACCTTGACCGCTCTTTTGAAAAAGTGAAATTACCTTCTCTCCAGAAGGGTAAAAATGAAATCGTTCTGCATTGCGAATATACCAATTATATGGAAATGGAAGATTGTTTCATCTTGGGTGATTTTGGCGTCTCTCTCGATCGAGAAATTATTGCTGAACCAACATATTTGTATATGGGAGATTGGACGAGCCAGGGTTATCCCCATTATGCGGGAAGTATGATTTATCATGGTCAGTACAATTATCAGGGCAATAAACAGGTTTTTGTGAAATTTGGAGAATATCAGGCGGTGGACATCGCAATTCATATCAACGAAAAGTTGGTCGGACATATCCCCTGGGTCAGTGAAAATAATCTGGAAATAACTCGCTTTTTAGTACCCGGAATAAACCAGCTAGACTTTGAGGTAGTTGGCAGCCCGCGGAATATGTTAGGTCCTCTCCATCGCGCACCAGAGCATGAAATGTGGACGGATTGGCGGTCTTTCCGCAGAACCGATTCGTCCTACACTCCTGATTATGTCCTCTGGCATTGGGGATTGAAAGGTCAGATACGATTGATTGAATTATGAAAGATAAAAATTTCAGGTGATTTTAATAGTGTTTTTTGAAAATCTATCGTATAATCTTTAACAGGATATTAAATTATCCTGAATGTATGGTATTAACAAATTAATAAGTTTTTCTCGCCGAATCAAATGAACGGGGAATCCATCCGTGGGGCGAATCGATGACTATCGTAGGGAAACCTCTTTTTCCCGAGCCCGGCAGCTAACCTCGTAGGCGTCAAAGAGAGACACGCTCTCTTCGTAGAGAGATTGTGTCTTTTGTTTTTAATGGATATGACTGCCGGGAGAACGTATGGATCAGAACGAGTTCCAAGGAATTGACCTGGGACACAAAGAGATAGAAATTCCTCCTGAAATTCGGAGGGTGATTGTGCAGGAAGGGGGCGAGGATGAGAATGTCAAGATTGCTTTACCTACGGATGTAAGTTCGGACGGTGTGTTTGGGGCACAATGGTTAATTGTTGACCCAAACCATCTACGTGTCATTACATCCAATAATGGATCTTCAAGACAAAAAATTATATTGCCATTAAACAGTATAGAAGATGCCCAGATTGAACAATGCGTGGGCAATGGATTGTTGCATGTTACGGTCGAAGGCAAACCGCGCGTTTTATTGCACTTCTCTAATGAGTTAACCGAGCGTTTTGCTCTGGCAGCAACTTATCTGCGTCTGCACAAAGAAAATGATCGGGTGCCTGATTTCAATTCTGACGGCAAGCGTTGTGTCTCTTGCGGACGTCGATTGTTGGATCCATCGATGAAGGTGTGTCCAAATTGTATTAAACGCGACCAGGTTTTGCGTCGTCTGTTCATCCTGGCAAAACCTTATTGGGGACAGGGCGTGGTTCAATTGTGCTTAATGCTGGCTGGTTTAGGAGTTGACCTGTTGCCTCCCTACCTGACCAGAACGTTAATTGACCAGGTGTTAATTTCGAATGATCACCGAAATTGGTTGATCTGGTTGGTGTTGGGATTGTTAGGGTTACAAATTATTCGCGTGATTCTTACCATCAACACCAATTTGTTAACCAACCGCATCAGCACCAGTTTTACAACCGATGTGCGAGCGAAGATGTTTGCTCATCTTAAATCTCTATCCATGGACTTTTTTGATCGAAATGAAACCGGCAGGCTGCTGACCCGTATCAATCAGGATACAGAAGAGTTGCAAGGTTTGATCAATCAAATGGCGCATTTTGGCTTGTATATCATGCTGATAATCGGGATCGGGATCGTTTTGTTCTCCATGGATCCATTATTGGGTTTATGTGTGCTCATCCCTGCGCCATTTGTGTTAGTGGCAGCTTATTTTTACCAAAAATATATGCAGCCAAACTGGCGAAGATTTTGGTTTGCCCGCTGGCGCTTGAATTCTATGCTCAACACCTTTCTGGCGGGTATTCAAGTGGTAAAAGCATTTGCTCAAGAGGGGCAGGAAGAAGAGCGCTATCAAAATCGGAATAATACCGTCCTGGCTTCCCGTTTACGTGTTGATCAAGCCTGGGCAAAATTTTTTCCCCTGATTTCGTTTGCTTTTGGAGCAGGTGGATTGATCATCTGGTATGCAGGTGGTAATGCTGTTCTAGATGGGCGTATCAGTCTTGGCACATTAATGGCGTTTCTGAGTTACCTTGGTATGTTTTATGGTCCGCTCTCCCAATTAGCCCAACTCAGTCAAGCCTGGAACCGCTTTACCACGATAGCTCAGCGCACCTTTGAGTTTTTGGATGAAACACCCAAGGTACAATTTTCAAAAAATCCCATAATTCGTAAAAAGGTCGAGGGAAGGATTGAATTCGACCATGTGTTCTTTGGTTATGATCCCTATTTTCCTATCTTGAAAGATGTATCCTTTACAATTGAGCCTGGAGAATTGATTGGAGTAGTAGGCTCAAGTGGGGCTGGGAAAACTACCCTTGTCAACCTCATTAGCCGGTTCTATGATGTAAATCGTGGAGCAGTGCGAATTGACGATGTTGATGTGCGTGATTTACCAATCGAAGATTTGCGTAAAAATATCGGCGTGGTGCTGCAAACACCTTTCCTCTTTCGAGGGACATTGGCGCAAAACATCGCATATGCGAATCCCGAAGCATCGCGAGAGGAAATTATACGAGCCGCAAAAGCTGCGAGCGCCCATGATTTCATCATCAATTTACCTGAAGGTTATGACACAATCGTCGGAGAAGGTGGAGCAGGGCTGTCGGGCGGAGAACGCCAACGAATATCGATTGCCCGCGCGATTTTGCTCGATCCGAAAATCTTAATTTTGGATGAGGCTACATCATCAGTGGATACTGAGACGGAGCGGCAAATTCAAAAGGCGCTGGAAGTATTAGTAAAAGGACGTACCACCATAGCGGTTGCCCACCGACTATCAACGTTGTATAACGCAAATCGGATTATCGCTTTAGAACGCGGGAGAATCGTGGAAATGGGAAGTCCCGAAGAACTTATGCAGCAAAAAGGTGTTTTCTATAAACTGGTTCAGATGCAATCGCAATTTGCGCGATTGGATGGAGTGATATCTGTATGAACACTGGTATTTCTATTGACAATCAGACAATCCTTGAAAAATCACCTCAAGATGAGGTAAATCTATTTAATTTCGAACCCGTTTATTTACAACCGGCTGAGGTGGTTTTCAGGTATGAGCAAGAAAACTTGACTTTGATGCTTTCGGACGGTAAATACTTTCCAAGAGTAACCTTACGGCGGTGTTTCCCATTTACAAACAATGAGGTTTTCATAACGGTAAAAACACCGGACACAGAAAAAGAACGTGGTAAAGAAATTGGGATTATTACTAATCTCGAAATGCTAGATTTCTCATCTCGTGAGTCGGTTCTCCATGAATTGAAATTGCATTATTTTGTCCCGGTCATTCAGAAAATAGAAAAAATACATGAGGAATATGGTTTTATGTTCTGGAAAGTGGAGACAGACCGTGGGCAAAAAGAATTCATCATGCGTGATAACATTGTTTCATCCACTCGTCAGATCGGTACAAAGCGCTGGTTGTTAATTGATATCAACCAGGCTCGATATGAAGTGAATGAAGATTTATTGGAAGATTCACACAGCCGAAAGCTTCTGGTGCGTTACCTTTTGCTTTGACACTTTAAAAGCGGTACTTTTCCACTATCACGAACTGGATACTGTTGGCGAACCTCATTGAGCCGAGAGAAGGAGCGTAAATCGCGAATGGCGAGTTGGAGCCAGAGGCACGCCATTCAACCAATCGGATAATCGCTTGACATTGGTTGCCACTGCGGTC
>Ga0073932_1001694_pt1 | contig 39297 bp, 30 predicted proteins | sample DewCreD2012metaG_FD_76967 | JGI IMG/M metagenome (GOLD analysis project Ga0073932, IMG submission 76967) | Hot spring sediment bacterial and archeal communities from British Columbia, Canada, to study Microbial Dark Matter (Phase II) - Dewar... ...
GTGGCGGTCACGACGTTGTCGAACTGGGGACCGCGGAAACGGCACCACGCTCCGGTCAGGTCCGTCGGCGCCCTCCCCGGACCTTGCGCGAAGGTCCCTTTCAAGTCCACCGCCGCGACCGTCGTCTCCACGCCCACGCGGTCGGCGCCCGGTTCGCGCGGTTTCTGCGCTTCGACGATCTCCGGTCCTCGGACCCACCAGGCCAGCAGGCCGAGCGATACGATGCCGACGATCAAGGGGAAGAACCGTTCGCTCACGCCCGTAGAGACTCCGCTTCCGGTGAAAAGCCTTTCCGAATATACACCCCGGCGAGGTCGTTTTCTGCAAACAAACGCCTTTCGAAACGCCGTCGCCATGGCCGCCATCCCGGGCCGCAGGGAACGACGCTTCACCCGCGCAAACGTCCCGCGCCATGCTCCGGCGTGGGTCGATTTCGGACGCCACCGATCCGATATGCACATCGGCGCATTTGCGGATTGCACCATCCCGCCGGACCGATAAGGTAATGGGCTGCCGGGGAAGGGACGGGGACGACCGTACGTGGGCAAAGACATCGCGAAGCTTCTGGCCGAATGGCCCTTCGGCGCGGGCGGCAACGTTCGCCGGGTGACCGGCGACGACGGGCGCGAGAAGATCCAGATCCGGGTCTGTCTCGACACGTTCCATGGCCTCCTGCAGTTTGAATGCGACGGCCGACCGGACGGCAAGCGGCCGCAGGGCAAGGAATTCTTCCTGGACCGGCTTGAAGAAAAGATGCGCCAGTTCGTCGCGACGGGCGGCGATGCCGGCAAGTTCCGCCTGACCCATGCGCAATGCCGCAAGCTCTTCGACGAAAGCAGCCAGATCTATCACCGCTACGTCGTGCTCCTGCAGCTGGGCGATTTCGATCGGGTGATCCGCGACACCGCGCGCAACATGCGCCTTTTCCGTTTCGTCAACCGCCATGCGATGCATGCCTCGGACCGCGAGCATCTTGAATGCTGGTGGCCCTACATCCTGCGCATCCACTATACGGCCGTCACGATGCAGCACCTTTCGGCGGGGCGCCTCGAAGCGGGACTGGACAGCATCAAAACCTGCCGCGACCGGTTGCGCGAACTGATCCCGCAGGATAATGATGTCTTCAAGAACGAGATGAAGCGTTCCCTCGAGGCGCTGGACCAGATGGAGAAAGAGGTTTGCGAGCGCCTGCCGCTGACCGAACTGGAGCAACTGGAGAAAGAGAAATCGCAGGCCATCCGCGAGCAGCGTTACGAAGATGCCGCGCGTCTCCGTGACCGGATCCGCACGCTGAAGAGCGGCGGCACGGCCGGTGCCGACGGGACGGGCGGCGAACGCATCTGATGCCACTCACCATCCAGCAAGCCATCGACCGGCTGATCGGCGGCGTTCCGGGAGCGCCGCGGGCCCGTTCCGTCGATGTCGTCAAGGCCGGCGACCCGCGCCAGCCGCTGCGCGGCGTGGTCTCCACGTTTCTGGCCAGTTACGAGGTGATCGAGAAGGCCGTCGCCCTGGATGCCAACCTGATCGTCACGCACGAGCCGATCTTCTACAACCACCTGGACGAATCCGAATGGCTCCGCGGCGATTCGGTCTACGAAGCCAAGCGGCGGCTCATCGACGATCAGCGCGTGGTGCTGTGGCGCTTCCACGACTATTTGCACATGCTCCGACCCGATGCGACGGTGATGGGCCTGGTGGAAGCGCTGGGGTGGACGACGCGGACGAGTCCCGAGAAACCGTACTTCTGCCGCATCCCCCCGACGACCCTGCGCGGGCTGGTGCGGCGCCTCAAACGGCGCCTCGACCTCGACACCGTGCGCATCGTGGGCGATGGGTCCATGAACGTGCGCGGCGTCCTGCTGAGCGTCGGCGCGCCCGGCGGCCGCGCCCAGATCGATGCCTGCCGAGACGACAAGGTCGATGTCCTGGTCTGCGGCGAAATCAACGAGTGGGAGATCAGCGAGTATATCCGCGATGCCCGGCGGCTCGGGCAACGGAAAGCCCTGATCGTCATCGGCCACGCCGAAAGCGAAGAGAAGGGCATGGAATGGATCGTCCCGTGGATCCAAGAACGCCTGCCCGGCACGCCCGTCACCTTCGTCCCCGTGGGGCCGTGCTTCCGATACCTGTAGCTGTCGGACGCCCGCCGCAAAGGGTCCCCAAGCACGCCATTGCGATTCCGTGTCAAGCCGTGCGGGGAATCGGAAGCTGCACGGTCTGCGCCACATCCGTTTCCCATTTCGCGCCTTCGCGGCGAATAATGCAGGTCAGACGATCGCGGAGCCGCCTTGCGCCAGCCGCCGGCGCAGCGTCGCGGTGTCGATTTCCGAGGCCAACCGTCCGGCGTCCAGGGCGACATGGGCCGCCACGCCGGCCGCTTCGCCGGTCTGGTTGCAGTTCACCATCACGCGTACCGCTCCGTAGGCGTTTTCGTCGGCGTCCATCAGGCGCCCGGCCACCAGGACGTTCTCCGCTCCCCGCGGAACCAGCGAGCGATAGGGAATCTGGTAGAAGGTCGGATCCTCGGCCCGCGCCGGCCGCCATCGCCCCTTCGTCACCTGGCCGTTCTCCGCGACGACCTCCTCCGTGCCATCCAGGTATCGGAAGGTGATCCCGGGACGGTCGGCATGATGGACGTCCACCCGGTAACTGCCGTTGGCGATCGCGTCTTCGAAGCGCACGCCGTCCAGCACTTCCTGTTCGGTGAGACGGTGCAGCGCGTCGGCCTGGCGCGTCTGACGGATGCCGATGCAGCTGGCCAGATCGACCAGCGAGACGTTCTCGCCGCCCGCGATGCGCCGGCGCAGCAGGTCGCACATCCGGCGGATCTGGCGCCGGCATTCCATTTCGGCCTGGGTCAGCTGGTCGCCGTCCGAGCAGTCCAGCCCGAAGGCGCGCGTGCCGGCGACCATCGTCAGGTCCTCGCCCGCCACCTGGCGCGCCGTCCAGAGAAACCCCTTCGGCAGCGCCTCGGGGTACTGCGGGTCGAAAACGACGCGGCCCAGACGGAAATCCGGATTCCGCGCGGCGACGCGGTCGAGGCCGTGCAGCACGGCGCACGCCGTCGACGGCTGCAGGCGCGCCGGCTTGCGGCACGGGAGCCCTGTGCGCGCCAGCAGGTCGCCATCGCCGCTGGCGTCGATGAAGAACTTCGCGCGGATCGCGCGCCGGCCGGTCTTGTCCTCGAAGATCGCCGCCGTCACGCGCCCGCCTTCGGCCTGTGCCGCCGAGAAGCGTGCATGCAGAAAAGGACGCACGCCGGCCTCGCGGACCAGTTCGTCCAGTTCGATCTTCAGCTCTTCGGTATTGAGGTAGTAATGGACATGCGCATTCGGAGGCTGGAGTTCGCGCACGGCGCCGCGCGTGCGCAGCCGCTCGATCGTCTCCGTCGTCATCCCGGCTACGATCTGGCGCGCAAAGACCGTATCGAGCGTGGTGTGCCAGATGCAGACCAGCCCCGCCGTGGCGACGCCCCCGAAGAAACCGTTGTTCTCGATCAGCGCAACCTTCAGACCCAGGCGCGCCGCGCGAACGGCGGCAAAGACGCCGGTACAGCTTCCGCCGACGACGCAGAGGTCCGCATCGGCGGCGACGGGAACGGAACGGGCTTCTTCGCGCAGGGTGTCCATGCGATTCCCCTTTCGAGCGCGCCGATGCAGCGGCGCTTGGGATGGCGTGTGGTTTATACTGCAACTGAAGGCAATACAAAAGGCAGCGACTCTATTCTGCGCGAGCCTTGGTCGTGCGTGACATGCGGCTCAGAAACTCGCCGCGTGTCATGCCGGGCTCGAGCTCGACCGTGGTGCCGGCCTTCTCGTTCCAGGTCTTCGCATCGGCTTCGGCGACCGGTTCGTCGGGCTTGGCTTGCCAGTCGGTCAGCAGGCCGCGCAGACCGGCGCGCTGGAGAGCGGCGAAGTGCGGGTGCGTCGGCGGCACGTCCTTGAAATAGATCAGGATCGCCTTCTGCGCGAGCAGTTCGTCCTGCAGCGTCGCGACGTCGATTTCGCGGACCGTCTTTGCGCTCCTGATGGAAAGCGCCGCGGCGACGCCGGCGGCCTGGCCCAGTGCCATCCAGCAGGGCTCCATGCGCAGCGTGCCGAAGCCCAGGTGGGTCGCGGAGACCGGTACGGGCGTCAGGAGTTGCTCGACCTTTTTCGGCACGATCGTCCCGTAGGGAACCGTGTAGGGAAGGGTGGGGTAGCTCAGGAACCCGTCCAGGTGCACGCGGTCCGGTTCTCGTTTTCGCACGGCGTGGCTGTCGATTGCGTAGTGGCTGGCGGTGATGCTGCTGGCATGCAGCGGCGGGCGCGCACCGGGTTGGACGGGGATCGAATCGTGCGCGGTGAAAAGATGCTCGCCTTCGATGCGGCGTCCTTCGCGCACGTAGACCTGCCGCGGGAAGTTGCCGTTGTCGGTGTATTCGTCCTTCGCCAAGCCGTAGCGGCTGGCCTTTTCGCGGAACTCCTTCGGGAGCGACTCGTCGTTCTGCGCGAAATACAGCAGCCCCAGCGTGTATTCGCGCAGGCGCAGGGCGAACCGGTCGCGCCAGGCCCAGTCGGCGGTCGGCCAAGGGTAGTTTTCCTCGGGCAGGTCCGTCGAGATGAAGGCGAGGTGCTGGTTGTTCGAGTCGGTCTTGCCGTTGGGCAGAAAGACCATGTTCACGATGCGGCCGATGCCGTCGAGTTCCGCCTCGTTGGATGGCGTGCCGGCATAGCGCCCCTGCTCGAGGTCGGCGGCCAGCGACGCAAACTCGTCGCGGCGGTACGTTGCGGGCCTTTCGACCGGCAGGCGATTCTTCGGGTCGGCCGTCAGACACAGGCGGTAGTTGTACGCCTGGATGACGTCGTCGCCTTCTCCGGTCGATCCTTCGCCGACCTCGTCGGGCCGGCTCCGCCAGGCCTTGTAGACGCGTCCGGCCAGCGGTTCGTGGTACTCGGCCCTGCCTTCGCGCCGGGTGCGCCAGGGCGCGCCGGATGCGGCGGCGAGGTCGCCTTCGTAGGTCGCGTCGACGAAGACCTTGCCGCGATACGTCTCGATCGCGTTCGTTTCGCGGTTCAGGACGCGGATGGCGACGGGGCGGCCGTTCTCGAGCGTGACGTTCCCGGGCTGGGCATCGAACTGGCGCATGCGGCGGACGGCGATCGAGGGATGCTCGGCGAGCATCGCGGCGAAGACCTTCTCCGCGACGGACGGCTCGAAGTGATAGCCGTCGCTGCAGGTGCGGACCTGTTCGCTCTTTTCGCCGTAGGTGCAGACGTAGTGCGCCCTGATGCGCTGGACGAATTCGAGGAAGAGCCCGCCGGTGCAGCCGCGGGTGGCGATGTCGGTGGCGCCCAGGCCGTTGGCGGGCAGACCGCCGACGTGCGCGGTGCGGTCGAGGAGCGCGACCGAGCAGCCGCCGCGCGCGGCGCCGATGGCGGCGGTGATTCCGCCGGGCGTGCCGCCGACGATGACGACATCAAAGTTTTCCGCGTCCTGTGCGCGGACGATCAGACTGCTCATGAGGACGACTCCCCAGAGGAACGGGCTGTGACCGAAGTGCGGCATGGACCGGCTCTCCCATCCTATCCTTCGCCCCACAGCCGCGCGGTCAATTGGCGGACGCGGGTCAGTTTGTTCAACGGGACCGGCAGGTGCCGGTCCAGGTTGCGGCGGAAAGCGCGCGGGCTGCAGCCGAACACGTCCTTGAAGGCGCGCGAAAAGTGGAAGGCGCTGACGAAGCCGGCGGCGTCGGCGACTTCGCCGATGCGGGCATTGGTTCGCGCCAGCATCTGGGCGGCGCGGTCGAGACGGATCAGGCGCAGCGCTTCCAGCGGGCCGTGACCGAAGGTTTTTTGAAAGAGCCGGCAGAGGTGACCCGGCGAGACGGCCGCGGCGCGCGCCATCTGCTGCAGGGTCGGCGGGACCAGCGGTCCGTGGCCCCATTCGCGTTGGACGGCCGAAAGCGCCCGCTCGACCGGTTCGGGCAGTTCGCCGCCGCCGGCCCCCTGGGTCCGCGTCGCCTGCAGGACATAGGCGGCCAGCAGGTGCTGGGCGGCCGACTGCGCCAAATCGTCCCATCCGTACGGCTTGGCATCGGTAAGCCACGCCAGGTGACGGAAGAGGGGGCGCACGATGTCGCCATCGGGAAGCTGCATGGCCAGCGGCCACTGGTCGATCGGCGGCCAGTTCCTGGGCGGCTTGCCTTCAGTGGAAAAGTGGATGAAGGCGTGGCGCGTCTGTCGCTCGGGATCCCAGCGGAAGCCGTCGTGCATGCCGGGGCGGGCGAGCAGCATCGTGCCGGGCGGCGCGGGCAGTTCCTGCCCGTCGACCTGCCAGATCGTATCGCCCTGGATGATCCAGACGAACTCGAAGTCGCGCATGACCCGCGGCCCGAACGTCGCACCGGGCGGGTAGGTGGCCAAGCCGACGCGGTTCTGGGCGATCAGGATGCGCATCAAAGCCTCTCGACGATGTACGCCTCGAAGGTCGGATCCCGCAAACAGGTGCGGAAGCCCTGTCTTCCCGAACCGGGCGGCGACGTCGGCCAGTTCTTCGGCCATCACCCCATGGCGTTCTTCAGCGCTGCCGCGGCGGCCTTGATGGCGTCTTCGCGGCTCATTTCCTTCAGGGCCTGGTTGAACGGTTCGACGGTCACCGGGCCGTCGTAACCGATCTTGCGCAATGCGCCGAAGAAGCCCTTCAGATCGATCACGCCGGTGCCCGGCAATTCGCGCTGGTTGTCGATCTGCTCGGCTGCCGTCCGGCCCGCTTTGGCGTCGTTGGCGTGGACGGTGACGACTTCGGTCGAATCCAGGTGCTCGATGTCGGCGACCTGGCCGCCCGAGGTGTACCAGTGGAAGCTGTCGAGCAGGAAGCCGCAGTTGCCCACGCCGATCGCCGCGCAGACCGCGCGCATGCCGTCCATCGTGTGCACGAAGAAATGTTTTTTGGGCGCGCGCAACGTCAGCGGTCCGATGAATTCGAGGCCCAGGCGGATGTCGAAACTGTCCAGGATCTCGGCCACCGGCTTCATGCGGCGAACGAACAGCTCGAAATATTGATGGAAGGAGAGCAGGTCGTCGCAGGGCATCACCCACGTCGCGCAGCGCGTCACGCCCAGTTCCGAAGCCATCCGCGCATCCCGGACGAGCTGTTCCAGGCTGTCCGCGTAGTCGCGGTCCGAATCCTTCGGGCGCCAGCGCACGCCCAGACCGAAACTGCCCAGTTTCAGGTGGTGCCTGGCCAGGAGTTCCCTCACGGCCGAGACGCCCTTCTCGCGCGCGTAGCCCAGGTCCGCATCGATGCCTTCGAACCCGTGCTCGGCCGCCAGCGCCGCGGTCTCCTCGTAGGTCGCCTTGTGGCCCAACATCCCGACGCTCAGATTCATGAACATGGCTCTTGGCTCCTTGCTTCCAGATGCCGACTTTCTGCGTCCGGCAACGATTGACGGGTTTGCGGGCAGCATACGCGCGAGAGGCGGGAAGGGCAAGCGAGGGGGCGGGATCGTTCTTGGTCCGAATCTTTACAATCTTTGAACTTGACGTTTCGACTTGATTTCGAGGTTACTGATCTTTACATAATTATTCTTAGATCCGTTCTAGCCACATCAAAAGTGAGGGCTAGTTCGGAGTTCCGTGGGTCTTGCAAGCTTTGGACTCAGGAGACTCGATCATGAGACTTTTCGTAGCGTTTTGGACGGTTGCTTTAGCAGTGCTGATGGGGAATGCATCTGCTGCAGACACGGCGACGGAAGCGTCAAAGAAGGAGGTGTCTGGCAAAAATGCCAGCCCTGCCATCAAGGCAACTGACTGGGACAGTGTCTTGGGCGCATCTGAGAAAAAGGGGACGTTTTACGGCCGGGGAGAGGCTGTTTTGCTGGTTCGCGATGTGCTGAATGGCGGGGATGAAGTACTGGGCTATGACCAAGCCACGGCGTCCTACTACCGGTTGAATGACTTGGAAACCGGCATCGTTCCCGGAATGCGGTTGACTTTGGGTTATCAACTTACCAAACGCTGGGCATTGGAAGGTTCATACCTGGGTCTCCACAGTCATTCCGGGCGCGACGAATTCGGGCCCACGAATGGACAAGAGCCGTTGGATCCGGCAATCAGCGGGCCGTTGAATGATCTGGAGGTGTTTACCTCCGCTGCGCGTTATTATTACAAATTAGATGGCATGTTGCACAGCGGGGAGTTGGCGGCTCGCTATACGATGGATCGAAAAGGCTGGTTCTCGCCCACAGTCAGTCTCGGCCTTCGATACTTGGACGTGGCTGAGGATTTCACGTGGCATGCTTTGGATTCGTATCCAGTTGTCAATCCTGTCGAAATCGGTGATATCAAGGCCGAGACGGCGAACAGGCTTTTCGGGCCGCAGTTCGGAACAGACCTGACGTTCCGCATTAAGGATTGGGTCACGTTGAGTCTCAAGCCAAAGGTCGGTGGGTGTAATCCCGAAAGATGGACTTTCCCTATGAAGAGCCAAGCGAGATTTGCCCCCACGCTTCATAGGAGATGTCCATTTTTCGGGAATGCACCCAGGTCGGTTTGATGGCCAATTTTGCAGACGAAACGTTGAAAGTTTATGACCCGCAGGTGTTGCCGTACGCCAAGAGCCGCGAGTCGGATACGCACTTTTCATTTCTTGGAGAGGTCGGCGCCTATGTGAACTTCAAAGCCCACAAGCATGTCGAGGGTGTAATCCCGAAAGATGGACTTTCCCTATGAAGAGCCAAGCGAGATTTGCCCCCACGCTTCATAGGAGATGTCCATTTTTCGGGAATGCACCCACATGTCGATGTTCGTGTCGGTTATCAAGCTTTGTTCCTGACCGATATGGCGTTGGCGGGCGATCAGAAGGTGCAGGACGTAGATTTGGACGCAGAGACCATCGCCACCAAGCTCCGCGCCGATTCGAGGCTGCTTTTCCATGGTCCATCGGTCGGCCTGACGATCAAATTCTGATTGGAAGCCGGATTGGGTTTAGAGAGGCGCCCGGGAGGGAGGCTCCAGGGCGCCTTTATTTTCGCGGAAATACGAAGACCATCACCAGGGCCGCGATGTGTACGTCGTGCTGCGCATTCGAACGTCGCGTGGCGTTCCAAGGCGGGGCCTCTACAATGCCGCGCATGGGCGATCCGACGTCGTTCGACCTCATCGTCGTGGGCGCGGGACACGCGGGCTGCGAGGCGGCGCTGGCCGCCGCGCGCATGGGCTGCCGCGTCCTGCTGACCACCATCAGCCTGGAGGCCGTCGCCCAGATGTCCTGCAACCCCGCCATCGGCGGCACGGCCAAGGGGATTCTCACCCGCGAAATCGATGCGCTTGGCGGCGCCCAGGGCCTGGTTGCCGACCGCAGCGGCATCCAGTTCCGCATGCTGAACCGCTCGCGCGGCCCCGCTGTCCAGTCGCCCCGCGCCCAGTGCGACAAACGTCTTTACGCGATCCTGATGAAGCAGCTCATCGAACGGACCCCGAACCTCACGCTGCGCCAGGAGACGGTCGAAGAGCTGCTTCTCGAACCCGTCGGCTCCGACGAATCCGGTCGCGCACAACGGGAACGCTATCGCCAGCGCCACCAACGCCTGACGGATGGAGCGGCGCCGGACACGCTGAACATCGCGGCGCCCGAGGCCGGCACGCTGCGCATCGCCGGCATCCGCGGCAGCAGCGGCATGACCTACACGGCGCGTGCCGTGATCCTGACGACCGGCACGTTCCTTCGCGGGCTCATCCACCAGGGCGACCAGCAGCGGCGAGGCGGGCGCTCGGGTGAACCGGCGGCGATGAACCTGTCGCTCTCGATGGAAGCCCTGGGCCTGGAACTGCGCCGCCTGAAGACCGGCACGCCGCCGCGCATCAACGGCCGCACGGTCGACAAGAGGGGCTTGGAGGAACAATGGGGCGACGATCCGCCGCCGCCTTTCAGCTTCCGCACCGTCAGGATCGACCGCCCTCGTCTTCCATGCTGGCTCTCGCGCACGACGGAGGCGACGCACGAGGCGATCCGCCGGAACCTCGACCGCGCGCCGCTCTTCACGGGCCAGATCCGGTCGCGCGGGCCCCGCTACTGCCCCTCGGTCGAGGACAAAGTGGTCCGCTTCGCCGACAAAACGTCGCACCAGATCTTCCTCGAACCGGAAGGCGTCGATACCGAGGAACTCTACGTGAACGGCCTGGCGACGAGCCTGCCGCCGGACGTGCAGTCGGAAATGGTCCGCAGCGTGCCCGGCTGCGAGGAGGCCGAAATCCTCCGCTTCGGCTACGCGATCGAATACGACATGGCGCCGCCGCACCAGATCGATGCGCGGATGCACTCGCGCCGCGTTCCCGGGCTCTTCCTGGCGGGCCAAATCAACGGCACGTCCGGCTACGAAGAGGCCGGCGGCCAGGGATTGCTGGCCGGCATCAACGCGGTGCTTGCGCTGCGTGGCGAGGCCCCCTTCGTGCTGGGCCGCGACGAAGCCTATCTGGGGGTGCTGGCCGACGACCTGGTCGTGAAGGAGATCACCGAGCCCTACCGGCTCTTCACCAGCCGCAGCGAATACCGCCTGCTGCTGCGCCAGGACAACGCCGACCGGCGGCTTGCGGCGCATGCGCGGCGTTTGGGATTGCTCGACACGGCGACGCTCGATGCGGTGGACGCGAAGCGACTCCATATCGAGCGGGCGGAGGAGTACCTGCGCACGAACCGGCCGCCGGGCGAGGGGAAGACGTGGTGGGAATTGCTCCGCCAGCCCGACGTGACGCTGGCCTCGCTGCGCGGCCGCGGCCTGCAGATCGACGTGACGGCGGCCGAAGCCGAGGCGCTGGAGATCGAAGGCAGGTACGAAGGCTACCTGGCCCGCCAGCGGCAGCAGGTCGAGCGGCTGCGCGAGCTGGAGACCCAGGCGATTCCGGAGTGGCTGGACTACGCGCAGGTTTCAGGCTTGGGCCGCGAGGCGCGCGAGAAGCTCGCGAGGCACCGTCCGCGGACGTATGGCCAGGCGTTGCGTCTCGACGGCGTCACGCCGGCGGATGTGTCGTTGCTGAGCATTCATCTGGCAGGCAAAGGCCGGGCGTAGCGGAGGGGCGAGCCTCTTTCCACGTGTCCCCGGGCGAAGTTCCCGATGACGGTCCTGCCGGTTTCCTTATCCGAACTGCTTCGTTGCTCGATGCGCGGTACACCTGCCAGACCGAGCGACCGTTTATCCGGGATGTGCGGCGAACAGCACCCGCACCGGCTTCTCGATCGACCGGCTGTGCTCGGTCGGCGCAAGCGCCCCGGTCGTCTCGTCCACTCGGAAGACGCAAACGTTGTCGCTGTCCTGGTTGGCGGCGATCAGCCAGCGGCCGTCGGGTGTCAGGTTGAAATTGCGCGGCGTCTTGCCGCCGCTCGCCTGGTGCCCCGCCGCGGTCAGTTTTCCGGTCTCCGCGTCCAGCTTAAAGATCGCAATGCTGTCGTGGCCGCGGTTCGAGGCGTACAGAAAACGGCCGGACGGATGAACGAGAACCTCGGCGGTCGTGTTCTTCGCCGCGAAGCCGGCCGGCAGCGTGCCGATGGACTGGACTTCGGTCAACGTGCCTTTCTCCGCGTCGAAGCGATAGGCCGTGACGGTGTTGTTGAGTTCGTTCACGACGAACGCGAAACGACTGTTCGGATGGAAGCAGAGATGCCGCGGGCCGGCGCCGGGCGCGGCGGCGACGGCCGGTGGCGTGTGCGGCGCCAACGTGCCCCGGGATGCGTCGAGGTCGTAGATGAAGATCCGATCGAGGCCCAGATCGGCGGCGAAGACGAAGCGGCCGGACGGGTCGAAGTTCGTCGAGTGCGCGTGCGGTTTCTCCTGGCGACCCTTGTTCGGCCCCGGCGCCCCGGAATGCCTGATGCCTGCCGTCGGCACGTCCAGCGAACCATCCTCCCCGATCGGGATCGCGCAGATGCTTCCTTCCCCGTAGTTCGCTCCGACCAGATGTTTGCCGTTCGGCGCGACGGCCACATGGCACGGTCCGCGGCCCATCGACGGCTGGGCGTTGAGCAGCTTCAGCAGGCCGGTCGCCGGATCGATCGCGAAGGCGCTGATGCAGCCCGTGTCCCTGCCTTCGAACTTGCCGATCTCGTTGGCCGAGTAGAGGTACTTGCCGTTCGGGTGCAGCGCGAGGAATGTCGGGTTGGGCGTTTCGACGGCGAGTTGTACTTCACCGAGTTTGCCCGTCGCCGGGTCAAAGTCACAGACGTAGATGCCTTTGCTCTGCTTGCCCGTGTAGGTGCCGATGTACATGCGCAAACCCTCCTCGGCGCAAAGGCCGAACGTAACGCAGGACGCGATGGCAGCGAGAACGCGGATGCGGTGCATGTGCCGTCTCCCGTGAAAGGATGGCCCGATGTTACATACAACGGGGAAGGCGTGCTGTTGCGGAATGCTGCGCAAAGAACCGGATGCCGGATGCTGGATGACCGGCATCGAGTGTCCGCATTGCCGTCGGTCAGGCTGAACGCCCGAACTGCTGCGCCCACGTCCTCCACGACTTCAGACGGGTCCAGTCCTCGTTGAGCCTGTCGCTGAAGAGGCCGACGCTGAAGTGCGGATCGTGGCAGATCGGCGGCACGGCAGGCGGGCGCAGGGTGGGGAGGGCGGTCATCGCCCCTGCACCGGCAGTTCCACCAGCACATAACTGAACGGCTGGATCTCCAACTCGAGCCTGCCGTCGCGCACGACGGCCTTCGCGACGACGGGCTTGATCTTCTCCGGAGACTCCAGCGTGTTCGTCGACCAGGGGGTCTCGGCGGTCAGGGTGTGGACCGCGGCCTCGGCGGCGGTCTTCGCTCCGGAGACGCTCAGCGACAGGTTTAACGCGCCGGCGGTCTTGCGATTCACGATGGAGATCAGCAGCGACTGGCCGTCGGGCGAACGCGCGGCGACGGCGTCGATGGCGCCGACGTTCAGCGTTTCGCCGGCGGCTTTTTTCAGATCGCTCAAGACCAGCGGCGCGCGTTCGGTGGCGGCCTCGATCTCGATGGCCACGGGTTGGGAGCCGTTGAAGGCGGAAAAGAGCGACTGGGCGTGGTGGCACGGATTGCCGTAGACGCGCTCGCGCTCTTTCCGCAGGCCGCCGCCGTGGTTGACCGTCGCCGAGTGCGTGATGAACTCGACGAACGGCGCCATGCGCAGGGCGAGGTGATAATAGAGGACGTCGTAAAGCGCCTCGGCCTGCGAGGCGGGATGGACCAGCTTGCCGGACAGCCGATCAGGGCCTTTGTAGTCCTTCGGCTTGTCGAGGTGGGCGAACAGTTGGAGTTCCGTGATCGCCATGCGCGGCCTTTGGATCCCGGCGGCGCTCATCCGGTCGCGCATCTCGGACCAGAGCTTTTCCATCGTGACCGGGAAGGCCATGAAGTCGCGGTAGACGTCGAGCGGTTCGACGTCGGGTTTGACCTGACCGCCCAGCAGCGGGTGATCGGTCGTGCACTCGATCAGGTCCGGAGCGGACTTGAAAAGCGCCAGGTTCCATGCGCTGCCCCAGTGGACCGGGGCGCCGCAGGCGTAGAGCCGGATCGACGGGTCGGCGGCGCGCATCGCGGCGACGAAACGGCGATGGCGGTCGGCGTAGCCTTCCGGCGTCGTCCAACCGACCTGCCAGCGTCCCCAGAGTTCGTTGCCGACTTCCCAGTGCTTGACGTTGAACGGTTCGGGATGTCCGTGGGCCGCGCGGCGCGCGCCCATGGGCGAGGTGGCCGGTCCGTTGCAGTACTCGATCCAGCGCGCGGCTTCTTCCGGCGTGCCGTCGCCGCCGTTGACGCAGATCATCGGCTCGCAGCCGACGGCGCGGCAGAACGCGATGAACTCGTGCGTGCCGAAAAGATTCGGTTCGAGCCCGCCCCACGCCCAGTTCGGATACGTGGGCCGGTCATCGACGGGACCCACGCCGCCTTCCCATCGATAGCCGCTGACGAAGTTGCCGCCCGGCCAGCGGAGCAGGGGGAGCCGCGATTCCTTCAGCAGGCGTATCACGTCGGGATCGGACCCGTCGACCTGGTCGGCGGGCCAGAGCAGCGCGCGGGCGACGACGAAGTTGGCGGGACCGTTTGCGAGCAGCGCGAGCCGGCAGGGACGGTCGGCGGGCAGTTCCGCAGGCAGTTCGAAACTCCGTTTCTGCTTTCGCCACTCGGTGCCGAAGGGTTCCAAGGTGTGCTCGGCCAGGACCTTGCCTTTCTCGTCGGAGAGCCGCAGGGTCAGCTGGGTCTCGGCGGTCGCGCGCGCGAGGAACTCGAACTCGTAGCGCCGCGTGCGGTGCAGCGGCAGCCAGGTCCACTGGGCGAGGCCCTGATCGCGGCCTTTCGTCTCGATGCGCTGCGCGCGGCCACCCTTGTGCGCCACATCGGGGCTGACGCGGACCTGGTCGGCCGGCCCGACGCGCATCCAGCCGGCGGCCAGGCCGTCGCGGTGCGACTGGACGAGCGCCTCACGGTCGCCTTCGGGATAGCCGCGCCGTTCGCCCAGTTGGCGGACGAGTCCGGAGATCCGTTCGAGGTCGTCGTGGAAGTACGGCAGGCCGTCGGGCGTGTGGCGGCCGTTGTGGAACCACCACTCGGCGAAGGTCGGGTTGACGAGGATCTGCGCGCACATGCCGCCATAGATGTTCGCGCCCAGATGCTCGGCGAACTTGCCGGTGAGCCGTTTCGGCACGGCAGGTCCGACCGGCCTTTCGGCGTGGACGCGTACGGTGGCGCGCGAGGAATCCTGCGTGGCGGTGAACTGGACCAGGGATTGACCGGCATTCATGGGTCGGGTCTCCGCAGGCATTTCGGCGCCGAGCGCCGGGAAGGAGAGACAGAAGACGATGACTGAACGTTGGAGCGCGTTCGCTGGAATGGCGCTTCGGATGTGGAGGCGTTCCGTGCACACGGTTCGATCCAAAGCGGCGCCGTGGCGCCACACTCCAAAAAACGGACCGCGGGCGTCCCGCCCTCACGGAGCGACCGAGACGGCCGCGACCCCGCTACTTCTCGATCGCCGCCTTGCGCTGCTGCGCCTTGCGGATGCGGTTCATGTCGAACTTCTTCTCGCGCCCGAAGAGATAGATCCCGTTCTGTTCCTGGTACACGTCCGTCAGCTGCGTGTAGCAGTACCCGAACATGTCCGGGTTGTCCAAGAGCGCGGCACAGAGGCCTTCGAAGCGCGTGTAGAACTCCTCGATGTCCTTCGGTCGCTGGCCATAGCCCCACGAGTCCTCGCCGGGCTTGGCGTTCGGGTTCCACCAGATCCCGCCGAATTCGCTGACGAAGTACGGCTGTCCGCGGTAGGGGATCGACCAGGTCTTGTTCGGGCCGCCGTCGTTGACGAACGGCTTGTTCTCGGCAAGCCCCTTGTGGCGTTCCCGGAAGGTCGCGGGGTTCTGGTCGTAATCGTGGCAATCGTAGATGTCGGACTCCCACTCGCGGTGCGAGTAGCCCGAGGCGTCCAAGACCGGGCGCGTCAGGTCCATCGCCTTGGTCGCCAGGAAAAGCGCGCGGGTGATGTCGTTCAGGCCCGGGATGCGATCCGGAATCGTCTGCCCCGTTTCGTTGAGCGGACACCAGCCGACGATGCTGGGGTGCGAGTAGTCGCGCTCGAGGACTTCCAGCCACTGCGCGACATACGAAGCCGAGGGGCGGTCGCGGTCGATGCCCCAGTCGGGGAATTCGCCCCAGACGAGGTAACCCAGCCTGTCGCAGTGATAGAGGAACCGTTCCTCGAAGACCTTCTGGTGCAACCGTGCGCCGTTGAAGCCGGCTTCCATGGAGAGTTCGATGTCGCGTCTGAGCGCCTCGTCGCTGGGCGCCGTCAGGATGCCGTCGGGATAGTAGCCCTGATCGAGCACCAGCCGCTGGAAGACGTTCCTGCCGTTGAGCTGGACGGCCTTGCCGCGAATCGCGATGGAGCGCAGGCCCGCGTAGGTCGAGGCGCGGTCGACGATCAGGCCCTTCGGGTCCTGCAGTTCGATCTCGATGTCGTAGAGGTGCGGGTCTTCGATGCTCCACAGGCGTCGGCGGTCGGACGGGATGCGCAGCGTCAGCGTGGGCGAGAAGTCGACGACGGGCGTTTCGGCGGTGCAGACCTCGCCCCGTGCGTCCTTTAACCGGGCGCGAAGTTTCAAGCCGTCACCGGCGCCGGCGACGGGTTGGTCGAGGCGGATCGAGCCGCTGGCGACGTCGGGCGTCAAACGGGGGCGCTTGAGGTACGTCTCGGGCACCGGCTCCATCCAGACGGTCTGCCAGATGCCGGTGGTTCGGGTGTAGGAGCAGCCGCAGTTGTGGTACTGGTCGCACTGTTTGCCGTGGGGCTTGGGTTCGCCTTTCGGATCGCGCGCGCGGACGACGATGGTCGCCCTGGTGCCCGGTTCGGCGATGCCGGCCAAGTCGCAGGCGAAGGGCGAAAACCCTCCGCGGTGGCGGATGACTTCGGTGCCGTTGACCCAGACCGTGGCGTCGTAATCGACGGCTTGGAAGTGCAGCAGGACGCGGCGGCCTTTCCACGCCTTCGGGATTTCCACTTCGCGGCGGTACCAGACGGCCTCCATGAAATCGACGTTGCCGATGCCCGAAAGCGTGGATTCGGGACAGAACGGGACGTTGATCAGGCCTTTGAGTTCGCGCTTGACCAGGCCGCGTTCCAGGCCGCTGTCGCCCGGATCGGTCTCGAACTGCCACTGGCCGTTCAGGTTGAGCCATTCGGCGCGGGCGAACTGGGGACGCGGGTATTCGGGGCGAGGGATGGACATGGGGGGGTATCTCCGATTCCTGGTTCCGCTTGACAGCCTTCTCTAAGTACACCTTGCGGACATCCAGATACATAGGTGGCGTCAACATGAACATTTGCGAAAAACACAAACCGTGCGGTTTACCCGTTCATGGCGTCCCGGATGGAGGCCGCGACGTTCAGCGCCAGCATCGCGATGCAGAAAACCACGAAGAGCGCCACGAGGAGGTACAGGATGCGCGGCACCCAGTCGGCGAGCTGGTCGACGGCACGCTGGTAGTCTTCGCGATAGGCGGCCGCGAGGCGCAGGCAGGCTTCCTCCAGCGTCCCGCTGCGTTCGCCGACGGAAAAGGCCGTGGTCAGTTCCTGCGGCCAGGCCGGGTCGGCAGAAAGGCATTCGCTCAAGGTCCGGCCTGAGCGCGCGCCATCGGCCAAGCGGCTGGCCGCGGAACGGTAACGCCCGTTGGGCAGCGTGGCGGCGCAGATGCCCAGCGACTCGGACAGCAGCACGCCCGCACCGGTCAGGTGCCCCAGCACCGAAGCGAACTCGCCCAGGTTCCGCAGACGCTCGAAGCGTGCGACCAGCGGGATGGAAAGCAGCAGCCCGTCGATCCTGGATTCCGGCGCAGCGGTCTCGCCGGATGCTTGAGCGAACTGCCGCGCGCGGATGAAGGCGTTCGCCGCACGCCAGAGAACGAAGGCGGCGCTCAACGGAAGGGCCATGCCGACGACGAAGAGCAGGGTACTGCCGCCCAGGATGAGGCCGGGCAGCGGCGCGATGACCGATGCGGCGGCCAGGATGCCGATCGGCAGGAGCAGTTTGGCGCGGATCTGCCGGCGCGCCCTGTGCCAGAGTTCGCGCCGCGAGATCAGGCAGTCGAGCATCCGGTCCAGACGCCCGGTGCGGAAGCCCGCCGCGAGCACGGCGCGTTCCGCGGGCGGGAGGATGGGTTCGAAGGCCTCGATCAGCTCGTGCGGCGCAGCGCCGCTGACCGCGCGCCGCGAGGCTTCCAGGAAGCAGCGCTGCGCCTCCAGGGAACCGCAACTCCCGGCAGCGGTGGCGAACGTCTTTTCCAAGGCCACGCCGGCGCTTTCCTGCATGCGCCAGGCACGCAAGGCTTCGGTCACGCCGGGGTCCAAGGCGTCGAAGGGCATGGCCGTATTGGAACCGAATCGGCAGACGGCGGCAAGAGCGGCGACAAAAAAGCCTGCCCGGTTTCCGCCGGGCAGGCGTCTGGCATGCCGTCCAGGAAGGGAGGTGAAAAAGCTACCGTTTCGTCACTCGGTCTTCTTCTGGCCGCCACCCGGGCCGCCGCGACCGCCGCGCGCCGGGAAGAGCTTGGCGATCTGTTTCTCATCCAGAGCGCCCGACAGGGCGGTCTTGTATTCCTCGTACGAGTTGAACCCCATGGCTTCCCGAACTTTGACGAAGGCCGCGCGCATCTCGTCCCGGTTGTTGGATTCCCGGGCCTTCTTCATCTCCTCCATCGCCGCCACGACTTCGGGCTTCTTGTTCGCCTCCTCCATCTTCTTGGCAAACTCGTCGTTGATGGCCTGAACCTTCTTTTCCTGATCGGCCGTCATCTTCAGGTCTTCACCCAGATGTTCCTTGATCGTTTCCATCGCGAACGGGATGGACATTCGCATGAAACCGCGGCCACGTTCCTTCTTCTCGTCCTCCGCCCTGAGCGAGATCGCTCCGAACACCATCAGGGCGACCAACCCCGTCATCAACGAAATGCGTCTCATCTGAATCCTCCCGGGCAGGCATGCCACCCTTATCGAAACCTGTCGGACCACTCCGGTCCGGAAACGCTCCAGACCAGTCGACGTTCCTGTCTTGCCAATATTCAGACTCACCTGTGCAGGGCTTGCTGCACGGAAAGCGGTGGTTGCCCTTGTCCGGGGGACGAACGCATGCCGCCGGATACTGGGATTTTCAGCCTTTCGCATCGGGTCCGATCTTTGCCCTATCCCTTTTCTCCGCAAGCTGTTAGACTCGGCGCGAAGACATGGAGGTTTGTGCCGTGAACGATGTTGAGATCTCCGGAACGCAGGATGGCTTTGCGGAAGATGCATCGGTGTAATCGTTCATCTGAACTGGGTACCGTACCGCTGCTGGGCGCCATGGCGGCCGGCCGCTCCGGTTCGCAATCCAAGTGGTTGGCATGGTTCTGGCCGCTTGGATGACGTTCCTGTTGACCGTCTTCGTGACCGTTGTCTTGATATGGTGGACGGGTCGCGATGCCGGGCGATAGCCCCAATGCGTTTGACCCTTTTGCCGGCCAACATAATCTGGGCATTGCGTCTCGGAAGCGTTCCCTGGATGACGGGGCACGGGGGATCGGGGTGCCAAGTACCGTGCCGCAGAAGTTCCTGACCCAGTGCGTCGCGGATGCGGGTCCGGATCGAGGCGCGAGCGAGGAGCCTATCGGGACGAGATCTGTGATGAGCGAGCAACGCAGAGCCGGGTCCGCAGGCGCTGCGCCATGGGTCCGGAACTTCTGCGATGCGGTACTGAAGGATGGTGTGCGCTTTCGCCTCGTTTCCTTTCGGGCCCCCAGCAGCCGATAGCCAGTTGCCAAGGAGTCATGCATGCCGCAGTACCTTTCCACCGACGAGATCCGCAAGCGCTGGATCGAGTTCTTCGTTTCCAAGGAGCACAAGCACGTCGCTTCGGACAGCCTGGTCCCGCAGAACGATCCCAGCGTGCTCTTCACCGGGGCCGGGATGAACCAGTTCAAGGATCATTTCCTGGGCCGCGCCAAGCTCGATCACCCCAAGCAGCGCGCCGTCACTGTGCAGAAGTGCGTCCGTGCCGGCGACATCGACAATGTCGGTCGCACCGCCAGTCACCACACGTTTTTCGAGATGCTCGGCAACTTCTCCTTCGGCGACTACTTCAAGCAGGAGGCGATCGCGTGGGCGGCGGAGTTCCTGACCGATCCCAAGGCCGGCCTGGGTCTCGAACCCGAACGTCTCAGCGTCACGGTCTATGCCGGCGACGAGAATCTGAAGATCGAGCCCGACCGGGAGGCGATCGCGTTCTGGAAGCGGTACGCGCCGTGGTTGCAGGACCCTGGGGCGACGGAGGGTGTCGAGCCCGGCTGGCGGATCTATGCGTATGGCGAGCACGACAACTTCTGGCCGGCCGATGCGCCCAGCAACGGGCCCAACGGTCCCTGCGGACCGTGCAGCGAGATCTATTACGATATGCAGCCGGGCGGTTCGCCCAAGCCCGTCGCGGAAGACAGCAGGCGATACTGCGAGATCTGGAACCTGGTCTTCACCGGCTACGACCGGCAGGACGTCGGCAAGATCGTGCCGTTGCCCAAGCCCAACATCGACACGGGCGCCGGGTTGGAGCGCATGGCGCGGGTCATTCAGGGCAGGGCGAGCAACTTCGACATCGACCTGCTGGCCCCCATCGTCCAAGCCGTCGCCGGGCTGGCGAAGAAGGAGTACGGCAGGGATTTCGAGACGGACCGGCGCATGCGCCGCATCACGGATCACATCCGCATGGCGACCTTCGCCATCGCCGACGGTGCGCAGCCGAAAAACGAGGGCCGCAATTACGTCGTGCGCCGCCTGATGCGCCGCGCGATCCTGGACGGGCAGGAATTGGGCATCGAAACGGTTTTCACCGGCCGGATCGCCGCAGCGGTGATCGAGCAGATGAAGGCCGGCTATCCGGAGCTGGCGCCCCGCCGCGAGACCCTGGTGCGGTTGGTCGAGGAGGAGGAAAAGGCCTTCAAGCGGACGCTGGCGCAAGGCCGGCAGCAACTGGACGAGGTCGTCGGGATGCTGCAGCGGAGCGGCGCGAGGCGGATTTCCGGGCGTGATGCCTTCCGTCTGTGGGACACCTTCGGTTTCCCGATCGAATTGACGCGGGAGCAGGCCGAGCAGCAGGGCTATTCGGTCGACGAGGCCGGCTTCAAGGCGGAATTGGAGCAGGCCATCGAGCGCTCGCGTTCCGAGTCCGGCATGGCCCGGGACATCTTCGCCGGCGGACCGCTCGCCCGGCTGAAGGAGAAGTTTGCCGGTGCGCCCACGATCTTCGAAGGTTATCGCGAGCTGCGCGTGGAAAACGCCACGGTGCTGGCGATCGTGGAAGGCGAACGGCTGGTCGAGCGTGCCTGCGACACCGAAGCGATCGTGCTGGTCGACCGGACGCCGTTCTACGGCGAAAGCGGCGGCCAGGTGGGCGATCAGGGCTGGCTCTCGATCGGCCACCACCGCCACCAGGTCCTGGATGCGCAGAAAGCGGACGGACTGATCCTGCACCGGGTCAGGCTCAGCGGCGGCCTCTGCGTCGACGATCCGGTGATCCTGGAGGTGAACAGCAAGCGCCGGCAGCCGACGCGCCAGAACCATTCGGCGACGCATCTGCTGCACCTGGCGCTGCGCGAGACGCTCGGCTCGCACGTCGAGCAGCGCGGTTCGCTGGTCACGCCCGACCGGTTCCGTTTCGACTTCACGCATTTCGAGGCGGTCACGGACGAGCAGATCCAAACGATCGAGGCGCGGGTGAACGAACTGGTCCGGGAGGATTTCATCGTCGAGACTCATGTGACGACGCCGGCCCGGGCGCGCGAGATGGGCGCCATGGCGCTCTTCGGCGAAAAGTACGGCGATTCGGTGCGGCTGGTGGCGATGGGTCCCAGCAAGGAACTCTGCGGCGGCACGCACTGCGAACGGACCGGTCAGATCGGTTATTTCCGGATTTTGAGCGAGAGCAGCATCGCGGCCGGCGTGCGGCGCATCGAGGCGACGACCGGCGCGGCGGCCGTGGCCGAGGCGCAGCGCGTGACGTCGACGCTGACGAACCTGGCACGGACGCTGAAGACGAAGCCCGAGGAGCTGGCGGCGCGCATCGAAGCGCTGCAGGCGGAACTGGCGGCACGCGATCGCGAACTGGAATCGCACCGGAAGAAGGCGGCCAATGCGGCGGCCGGCGAGTTGCTGCAGCGCGTCCGGGACATCGAAGGCGTCCGGGTGCTGGCGGCCGGTCTGGAAGGCGCCGATGCGAACGCGCTGCGCTCGACGCTGGATGGCCTGCGCAAGTCGATGCCCGAAGGCGTGGTGGTTCTGGCCGGCAGCCGGGACGGGAAGGTTTCGCTGCTCGTGAGTTGCTCGCCGGAAGCCGTGAACCGCGGCGTGAAGGCCGGCGACCTGCTGAAACAGTTGGCGCCGATCGTCGGGGGCAAGGGCGGCGGAAAACCCGAGATGGCCCAGGGCGGCGGCACCGACGGGTCCCAGGTGGCCGAGCTGTTGAAGGCCGTGGAGGGGCTGGTGGCGAAGGCGGCGAAGTAGGAGCCTATTTCGATTCCAACGCCAGCGAAGCGAACGAGACGACGGATTTCGTCGGGTCCTCGAACATCTGGTCGTAGTGCAACAGTTGCCCTTTCGCGAAAAGGCCCTGGCCGGCGCTCAGCAGCGTGAGCGTGGCCATGACCGCGTCGACGTGGCGCGAGTTGCGGGTCCGGAAGATTTCCCGGTAGAAGGCATCGGCATCCACGCGTTCCAGCGGTTCGAGCAGCCGCCGGTCCCCGCGCGCCACCGGCAGGAGCAGGCGCTGGGTCATCGGCGTCATGTCGCCGAATTTGGGACCGACGTGCGAGAAGTCCACGCTGGCGATGATGCACCACTTGCGCCTGCTCTTGTCCAGTTCCTCGCGCAGCGTCGCGACGAAACGTTTGAAGCGCTCGTCGTCGCGCGGGTCGCTGCCCTTCTTCTCGTCGCTCGGCAGGAACGGCTCCACCGGGCCGCAGAGCACCGGGACGATCTCGAAGTTCCGGCAGGCCCGGTCCTTGATCATCGCCTGCATCAGCACGGCCTGGAATTCGATCGAATGCTCGTTGCGATGCAGGTATTCGCCGAGCGCGGGATCGGTCTCGGAAATCGCCTGCAGCCTGGCGGCGATCGTGCGCTCGACCTTGACCGTGCCCAGCGGCGTCTCGAAATCCTTGACGGAAAGATGATACAGCCCGTCTCCGGCGCCCTGGTGCGCGACGCCGAGGATCACGAACAAATCCGCCTGTGAGCGCTCCAGGAGCGCCTTGTAGCCGTGCGCATAGGTCGATCCGCCGACCCGCAGGTCGATATGCGGGAGGATCAGGCCGGAGAGCTGGTGCGTCTTGGGCGCGCGGATCGACGGCAAAGAACCGGGGCCGTCGGCGGACAGGAAAAATCCCTCGGCCATCTTCCGCACCCCGGCCGCGTCCTCCGGGTAGGCCGTGCCGGCGTGTGCGGTCGGCCGGGTGGGGGCGCGCAGGTAGGCCACCACCTGTTCGCGCAAGCGCTCTCGAAACCGCGGGCTGTCCAGGTAGCCCGCGTCGTCCAGTTTCTGGATCAGTTTGAGGATGTTCTCGTCGCGCAGCCGGATGTCGTAGCGTTCTTCGAAGACCTGCAGGATCTGTTTGAGCGTTCGCTTCCCGTCAAAGGTGGTGACCAGGGCCAGGGTTTCGGGCGTCAGGATGATCGGTTCGGTGGCGAACCCTTCCGGATCCTGCAGCACGATTCCGACCGGCGGTTCGTCGCCGGTGGCGGCCTCGCCGCCCAGCGGCTTGGCTTCGGCGGTGACCGAGCGCAAGGCCGGGACGGGGTCGTTCGGCCCGAGCTGCGCAGGACCTGACGGTCCCGATTTCTGCTTCTTGCCGGACGGTTCGGTTTCGGCCTTCATCGAGGTGCTCGCCTGCTCAGGTGATGTGGATCCCCATGCGGCGTGAGACTATCACGCCCTCGGCCGTCCGCCACTGCGCAATCCGCCCGTGCGCCGCCGCGGGATCCAAGGCATCCGGAGTACGGTGTTCGCGGGTTCCCGCGCTCGAGGACTGTAAATATGCCGGGCGGCGTCTACACTGCAGGCATGACCCAACGCATGCTGCCGCTCCTGCTGCTCCTGCTGGCCGGAACGCTGCGCTCCGGCGAAGGTCCTGCCGGCGTGCGCTGGCGCGAGTGGGACCGCGCGGCCTTCGAGGAGGCCGCCGCACGGGAGCTTCCCATTGCCCTGGCGATCTCCTGCTCGTGGGCGCAGGCGGCGCAGGCGCTCGAGCGCAGGACCCTGCAGGATGCCTCGCTGATCCGCCGGTTGAACGAACACTTCATCCCGGTGCGCGTCGATCGCGATCGCCGGCCGGATATCGACGTGCGTTACCAGTCGGCTGTCCGCGCGCTCTCGAAGGCCAGCGGCTGGCCGCTGGTTGCCTTCCTGACGCCGGAAGGATGGGTGCTGCTGGGCGGGACCTTCTCCCGGCTGGAGGACGACTACCTGCGCGAGCAGCCGGGTCTCCAGACGGTCACCGAGCATGTCGCCGAAAGCTGGGCGAAACGGCGGCGCGAACTGACCGTGAAGGCGGAGGAGTTCGAAAAACAGTTGCGCGCCGACGATCCGGAACTGGCGGGCGAGGTGCCGTCCGGCCTGCTGGCGCGTGTCGCCGAGGCGGTCCGCGCGCTCCTGGTGCCGCCGCCCCAGTGGGAGGGCCCGCGTTTCCCGCAGCCGTGCGCCGTCGAACTGCTGCTGGTGCATTATCGCCGGACCGGTTCCGCCGAAAGCTTGGCCGCGGCCCGGACGTACCTGGACGGGATGCTCGACGGCGCGGTGTACGACCGGCTGCACGGCGGGTTCCACCGGTTCGGCCTGGATCGGGACTGGCGCATGCCTCGCTTGGAGAAACTGCTGGCCGTCAACGCCGAGATGCTGCGGGTGCTGGCGCTGGCTTTCCGGGCGACGCGCGAAGCGCGGTACCGCGAGGCGGCCGAACGGACGCTCGAATGGACGCTGACGACGCTGGCCGACCGCGACCGCGGCGGCTTTTTCGCCAGCCAGGCCGCCTGCGTCACGCCCGAGGATCCGGGCGAGTACTACACCTGGACGGTCGGCGAAGTCGAGCGCGCACTGAAGGATCCGACGCAGTGCCGGTTCTTCTCCACGGTCCACGGGATCGGCGAGTGGGGCGACCTGCCCGAAACGGCTCCGCACCGGAACCTGCTTTTCGTGTCCGTGGACCCGGCGGAAGCCTGCCGGTCGCTGCGGCTCGAAGCGGCGGCCGGTTCCGTCCTGCTGGCCGATGCGCGCATGAAGCTGATCGCGGCGACACGCGAGCGGCGTGCCCCGCCAGTGGACGATATCCTGCTCGTGGACGCCAATGCGCGGGCGGTCAGCGCGCTGCTGGCCTGCGCGTCGGCCTTCGACCACTCCGCGGCGAAAGCGTGCGCCCTCCGGACGCTGGATCGCCTGCTGGCCGAGTGCGTGGAGGCGCGACGCGGGACCGCTCACGCCGTACCGCGAGGCGGGAAACCGGAATTCGCCTGCTTGGCGAACGACGAGGCCGCGTTGGCGGTCGCATGCCTGGATGCGGCCGACGCCACCGGCCTGCAGGCGTACGAAGCCGCCGCGCGCGCATCGGTGGAGCGGTTGGCGCGGTTTCGAGATCCCCGGACGGGCGCCTGCCTGGACCGCTGGGCGGATGAAGAAGCAGCGCCTCCGGCATTGGGACGCTTGGGCGAGCCGGTGCGCCCGATCACGGATACGCCCGGACCTTCGACGAATGCGCTGGCCGCGCAGGCACATCTTCGCTGGGGGCGGCGGGCGAAAGACGACAAGCCGATCGAGCGCGCCCGCGAAACGATCCGTGCCTTCGGGGCCGTTTTGGAGCGTCTCGGTCCGTCTTCGGCCGCACTCGTTATCGTCGCGGACGAAGCGAACGGTTCGCAACCCTGAAGGCCGTTGAAGCATGCCTCCGTCGCGGGCGAATCGGGAACAAGGCGGGGCCTCATGGCGGAACGCGTTCTCGTCACCGGTGCGACCGGTTATGTCGGCCGGCACGTCTGTGCTCGTGCCGCCCGCGCCGGCTGGATCCTCCGGGCGCTGGTGCGCCCGGGTTCCGACCGGCGATCCATCGAAACGAACGCGACCGAATACCATGTCGGCTGCGTGACCGACCCCGCCAGCCTCCAAGGCGCCTGCGAAGGATGCCAGGCGGTCATTCACCTGGTGGGTATCATTCACGAAGGCGCCGATTCGTTCGAGAAGATCCACGTCGAGGGCACGCGGAACACGGTCGCCGAGGCGCGGCGGGCCGGCGTGCGAAGGTTCGTCTTGCTTTCGGGACTGGGCTCGCGGCCCGAGGCGCCCGCGCGTTACCACCGGACGAAGGCGGAAGCGGAGCGGACGGTTCGCGAGAGCGGCATGGAAGCCTACGTCTTTCCGGCATCGGTCATCTTCGGTCCCGAGGACGCGTTCCTGAACCGGTTCCTGGCCATGGCGCGCAGCTGGTTCCATCCGCCGTGGCCGTTGATGCCCGTGCCCGGCGGAGGCCAGGGGTACCTTCAGCCGGTCGGCGTCGACGATGTGGCGGAGGTGCTGGTTCGAGCGCTGGATCGGGATCCGCCGTTCCCGCCCGGCACCTACGAACTGGGCGGCCCCGATGCGTTGCGGCTGCGGGAAATCGTGGAACTCGCCTGCCGTGCAGCCCCGTCTCGTCGCCTGCTGGTGCCGGTACCGCTGTTCCTCCTGCAGCCCATGGCTTGGCTTTTTGAACAGACGATGTCCAAGCCGCCGCTGACGCGGGATCAATTGCGGATGCTGGGCGAGGACGGTCGGCCGAAGGCGAACCGCACCGCGGATTGGCTGGGACGCCCGCCCGAGCGGCTTGCGGACTATCTGGCTCGGCGTGCTTTTCCTCGGGGGCGGTGAAGGATCCGGATCAGAGTTCCGTTTCGCGATGCCGGTGGCTGTGACAGTCCAGGTTGACGGCGACGGGCAGGCTGGTGATGTGGCAGGGATAGGCTTCGACATGGACGGCCATGGCTGTCTTGAGGCCGCCCAGCCCCATCGGGCCGACGCCGGTCCGGTTGACGGCGTCCAGCAGGTCCTGCTCCAGTCGGGCCAGGTGCGGTCGGGCGTTCGGCGTGCCCAGGGGACGCATGAGGGCCTTTTTGGCCAGGTAGCAGGCACGCTCGAAGCTGCCGCCCAGCCCCACTCCGACGATCACCGGCGGACAGGGGTTACCCGAACCTTGGGCGACAGCTTGGGCGACGAATTGGATGACCCCGTCGCGTCCTTCGGCGGGTTTGAGCATCTTGAATTGCGAACAGTTTTCGCACCCTCCGCCTTTGGCATCGAAGACGAGGCGCACCTTGTCGCCTGGAACGATCTCCGTGTGGACGACGGCCGGCGTGTTGTCGCCGGTGTTCCTGCGCAGGAGTGGATCGTCCAGGACCGAGAAGCGCAGGAGTCCTTCCCGATAGGCTTCTCGCACGCCCTGGTCGATCGCGTCGTGCAGGTTGCCGCCAACGAAATGAACGTCCTGACCCGCCTCGACGAAGACGATGGCCAGGCCGGTATCCTGGCAAAGGGGCCGCTGTTCTTTCTCGGCCAGTTCGTAATTTTCGACGAGCATTTCGAGGATCTGGCGTCCAACGGGGTTTTCCTCTTCGGCAGCCAGGCGTCGCAACGCGGCCTTTTCCGGTTCGCCCAGTTTCCAGGACGCCTCCAGTGCCATGCTCTTGACGGCATCCTTGATCTGCGAAACCGGGATCTCGCGCATGGGTATGCTCCATCCGAAGGTTCGAATCCTGACACCCCGCCTGAAACGGGGCCGTTGTTTGCCCTCTTTGTGGGAGAGGGTAGGGACCTGGGTCTTGAACCGTCTGTCCGAATCACACCATATCATGTCGCAACCGAGAACTCCATTGACTGCCGCCGGTGGCAGTTGACCCGCGTTGACAGGGCCGCCTGCGATCGTATGGTCGGTGGGGTGCCGAATTACCGCGGTACTTGGCGTGTCTGGAACCAACTGCATGGAACGTGTCGAAGCGCGAGTCTACCGGTTGGCCACCCCATTGGGGGTGTGGGCGGCCACCTTTACGGATGCGGGCTTGCGCGAATTGCGATTGCCAGAAACCCTGTCCCAGGAAGGCCGGCAACCGAGGCAGGGGAAGGGACCGATCGGGAACGGGGCCGGCCCATGGCTGGAGGATCGCGAAGGCGAGGCCGGCAGACGGCTGACGAAGCTGCTGAGTGCTCGGCTTGCGGGATCGCGCGTCGATATGCCGTGGGAGGCCTTCGATCTTTCCGGGCGTCCGCCGTTTTTCGTTCGTGCGTGGCAGGCGCTCCATCGCATTCCGTTCGGCGAAGTAAGGACCTACGGCCAGATCGCTCGAGTAACCGGTTCGCCGAACGCCGTGCGTGCCGTGGGTCAGGCCTGCGGGGCGAATCCGATCGTGCTTTTCATCCCGTGCCACCGCGTGGTGGCCGCGAGCGGTCCCGGCGGTTTCGGTGCGGGGTTGGAGTGGAAGCGGCGGTTGCTGGAGTTGGAAGGCCATAATCTCGACTCGCCGGGCCGCTGCTGGCCTGCTTTAACTGCTTGGCAAAGAAGGGCCTGTGGATGCCCCTTGGCGTGAGGTTGTCGTTTCGGAATATGAATGCAAGCATGGAAGCAAACGTCCATGATTGTGCGTCTTATGGAGAAGCAGGGGCCATAAGCGAGTGGGGTGGAGCCAAGGAGTCCGGTCATGCGCTTGCCAATTGTAGCCGCGATGCTGGTGACGGTACTCTCGATGCCCGCGTGGGCATCCGAGGAGAAAGCGGCGGATACGCCTGCGCTTCCGGCCAACGAATGGCATGGGACGGTCGGGTGTGCCAAATGCGACTTTGGGGATACGACTTCGGCAGAGGAGTGCCAGCCTGCCGTCAAGACTGCCGACGGCGTCTTTGTCCTTAAAGCGGCGGCTTCGGCGCCGCCAGCCGTGAAGGAGTATTTGGTGCGGATACAGAACAAGGAGATGATCGGCGAGTATTTGATCAAGGGCGAGAAGAGCGAGCTGGATGGCAAGAAGTTCGTCGCGGTCACGTCGATGGTGGCCAAGCCGTTGCCCAAACCGACGGCGACGTTATCGCTGAACCGGAAGAAGACGACCGGTGGCTCGAAGACGGCCGACGCGGACAAGGGCGGCGGGGAGGAAGAAGGCGGTGGCGGTGGCGGGCGGCGAGGCCGTGGGCGCAGAGGCCGCTCGAACGATGGCGGCGGCGAGGAAGGCGAGCCCTAATCCGATCAGGGTACGCAGACGGCTTCGCCCGGTCCGTACTCTTCTTCGATGGCGCGGAGCGTCTCCTCGATTTCGTCCCGCTGTTTTTTCAGTTTTTCCGCGGAGACTCCGGAGAACAATTTCCGATCCACCCAGGCGCCGAAGGCGCCGACGGAATCCAGTTCCTTGAGTTCCGCATCGATCCGCGCGAGATCGGCCTTCAGGTCGGCGACGACTTCCTCGCGCGTGGGCGGCCGGCCCGCCTTGAACTGCAGGACCTCGTAGACGGTTCTCGAAAGGTCGTGGCGGTAGCGGATGATGCGGGCATAGCGTCCCGCCTCTCCGGGGATCATTTCAGCCTGTCGTAACACGTCGTCGGGCGGATCCCGCTGGACCAGTTGGACCACGCGATATCCGGAAGGGACTTCGTCGCCGGGCATGGCGTATCCTCGTTCGACCGACCTTCAAGAGATAGCCGGATGACCGTCTTCGGGCAAGGGCGGGGCAGCGGAGAACGGGTCGTGGGTGCGCGGCCGGTGTCGAATCAGACCGCCTTCCGATTCCGCTCCGGTTCTCTTGGCAGGAGGGTTTCCGGCAGCAGTACCCGGCTTTCGGCGCGGCGCGAGACCAGGAGGCACTGGGCGAGCAGGCAGAACAGCGCCAGGCCGACCATGGCCAGAAAGGGCGCACGGAGCGCTCCGATTTCTCCGATGCCCCAATCTCGCGCGGCGTCCACCAGCGTGCCGCCGAAGAGCGCGCAAAGGCCGGCGGTCCCGACGATGAACTCGAAGAAGGTCGTTCCCGTTCGGACTTGCGGGAAAAAACCGGTCGCGGCGACGATTCCGGACTGGAAGGCCACGGCCAGCATCACGCCTGTCAGCAGGGCCATCGGCATTAGCGCGACGGGGTTGGCGACGAAGGCGAACGAGAGACCGGTCGCAGCCAGCAGCAGCGAGCTGACCGCGTAGGTGCGTCGCAAGCCGATGTAGGGTTCGTAAAGCGAGCCGAGGCCGAAGGCGAGCAGTTGTCCGAGCATGATCGACGCGCTCAGAAAGCCCATCTGGTTGGCGCTTCCGCCCAGGGCCTTGTTCAGTTCCGGATAGTTCACCAGGATCAGGGAACGCATGCCGAGCGCCAACAGGTTGGCCACGATCGCCGCGGTCAGAATGGCGAAGGGCACGCGTGTTCGCAGGGCGGTTTTGTCGCCGGCATCGGCGGCCGGTGCGTGGCCGGGTCCGCGGCATTCGGGCAACAGGGCCAGCAGGAAGCAACCGGCCATGAAGCCCGCGCCGACGAGGTACGAAGGGAAAATCCACCCCGCGTCGCAGAGCCAGCCGGTCGCGTACATCCCGGCCGCGGTCCCTGCCGTCCACGCGACGTTGTAATGGCGCAACAGACGGGTGCGGGCGATACCGTCGCGCTGAAATTCGAGCATCCACGAGGAGACGACGGGAAAGAAGAAGCCGTTCGAGAAACCGAAACACAACTGCATGACGGCCGCCAGTGCCGGCGTTCGCGCGAAAAAACAGCCGATCAGGGTCAGCCAGGCCATGAAGACGCCGCTCAACAGAAGGCGCTTGCTGCGCGTGCGCGCGAACCGTCCGCAGGTCAGGCATCCCAGCGCATACCCCAGGGGCGTGCAGGCACCGAGGAGCCCGATGGTTTTGGATTCCCAGTTCAGACTCATCGCGGCCTGCGGCGTCGCGGTGAGCAGCATGCCCACCGAGAGACCGAAAAGCGCGATGGATGCGGTCAGCAGGCGGACATGAAACACAAGGGGAATCTTCCGCAGCGGAGGAGAGAAACGATTGCATGACCGGCCGAATCCCGTGTGCCGGTCGGAACACGGGAGAGGCTAGCGGTTGCCGGGCGCGTTTCCAGCGTTTTCGAGCGGGTGTCCATCCCTTCACTTTCCAAGCGACGCAAGGTGCGCTACAACCACGCGCGCAAAGCGGGCCGTCAGGCTCCTTTCCACTGGCGTCCGGAAACGCATCCGCATGTCCAAACCCTTGTTCACCGCCACCGTTCAAGTACCCGCCGAGCCCAGGGCCGTTTACTACGTGAAGAACGCCAGGGCGAAGAAAGGCGAGCCGCCGGTGACCGAGGTGACGCATCGCGTGCGTCGCCTGGCGATCGTGCGTGCGGACGGAGCCGGCAGTGCCGATGAGGCGCATGTCCTGCGCCGTCTGGATGCCAACTGGAAACTCGTCTGGCAGACCTGCCATCCGTCGCTGCAGGAAGCGTTGTGGCACGCCGAGTGGGAGTACGAGGTTCAGGAAGCCGATTGGGAAAAAGTGGGATAGTCAGCGCATCAGCCGTTGGATTGCCCGTTCGATCGCTTCGTTCACCCCTTCCTCCTGCAGCAGGTCGAAGCGGCGGAAAGGCAACTGGTGCAGCGCGACCGCATGGTTGTAGGCGGACCGGAGAACGGCCTGCAGGTTCACGCTGTCGGCCAGATTGTAACGCGCGAGCGGTTCGAGGGCGTCTCGGCGGCCGCGCTTGTAAGCCCCCCACAGCTTCACGGCGTCCCACCCCGTGTAGTTCGCGATGGCTTTGGGGCGTTCGATGCCGACCAGTTTTTCGATCTTTTTCAGCCCTCCGGTCAGGCCGACGGCCTTGGTGATCGGCCGCAAATCCAAGTGCGCACCCTTGAAGAAGCTCTTGCCGAAGCATTGTTCCAGGTAGGGAATGTCGAAACTCTTGCCGTTGAAGGTGCAGAGCACCTTGTAGCGCGAAAGATACCTGGGCAGCTCGTCCAGATCCTTGCCGCGCGGAAAAACCCGCGCCACCAGGCCGTCCCACACGGAGAGCACCGTCGTGCCCCCGGGGCGTTCGGCCCCGTCGGGCAGATGATCGCCGGGAGACCCGTCCGTCTCGATGTCCAGGTACGCGATGCGACCGTCATCGAACTCGGCCGCCATGCGCCAGGCGTGCTCGGCCCCCAGGCGCTCTTCGAACCAGCGCGCGTCCCCCTCCGCCAGGCGTTCGCGGGAGAGCGTCAATTCGGTTTCCAGCGGAACGGGCGGGCTGTCGTCAAAGAGGTCGCGCTTGGCCAGCAGATCATCCCAGGACAGAATGCCTTCGTCCCAGTAGTGCCGTTCGCGCTGTGGGCCGATGTTGGTTAGATGGATAAACGTTCGCGTAAGCAAGCCGTGTGGTGTCCAAGCCCAGTCGCGCCAATCGACCCTCGACACTATCGAGCCCCGGCCACGGCGTCAAGGAAACGGTGGGCGAGCGACGCAACTCGTTGAGATTGTGAATGTTAGCGGACGGGGCGCCGCCTTGTTTCTGGCCTTGATTCGAGCAGACCGGTACTTGAGGCCGGGGAGTGTTTCGCTTCGATTTCCCTGCAGACGAAAATCCAGGACGGAAAATGCCCCATTCTGTTCATCTGTTCGGGATGCGTCCGGTCCTCCTCGCCGGAACCGTTTTGAACCGCCCCCCCTTGCGGGAACGACCGCTTCCTTTCCTTGCCAAAGCGCCCCGCCGCGTTACGACAATGGAATCGTCAACGGGACACGTCCGCCGTCACCCTTCATCCCACGGAAAGGCATTCGACCATGAGCAGCAAACTGGCTTGGGGCATCATCGGTGCGGGAGGCATTGCGAAGGCGTTCGCCAAGGGCGTCGCCCATTCGAAGACCGGAACGCTGGTCGCCATCGGCAGCCGCTCGCAGGAGAAGGCCGACAAGTTCGGCGCGGAGTTCAACGTCCCGCACCGTCACGGTTCGTACGAAGCGCTGCTGGCCGACCGTGACGTGCAGGCCGTCTACATCGCCACGCCGCACCCGCAGCACGCGGAATGGGCCATCAAGGCCGCGGAGGCGGGCAAACACATCCTCTGCGAAAAACCCATCGGCATCAACTATCCGGAAGCGATGGCCATGGTCGCCGCGGCGCGCGAACACGACGTCTTCCTGATGGAAGCCTTCATGTACCGCTGCCATCCGCAGACGAAGAAGCTGGTCGACCTGATCCGCCAGAAGGTCATCGGCGAAGTGCGCGTGATCCAGGCGACCTTCAGCTTCCACGCGGGTTTCAACCCCGAAGGCCGTCTCTTCAAGAACGCGCTGGCCGGCGGCGGCATTCTGGACGTCGGCTGTTATGCGACGACCGCTTCCCGTCTGATCGCCGGCGCGGCGCAGGGCAGGGATTTCGCCGATCCGATCGACGTCAGGGGCGTGGGACATCTCGGGCAGACGGGCGTCGACGAGTGGGCCATCGGCGTGCTGAAGTTCCCCGGGGACATCCTGGCGCAGGTGGCGACCGGCGTGTCCGTGAACCAGGACAACTGCATCCGCATCTTCGGCAGCGAAGGCAGTCTTTACGTGCCTTCGCCCTGGATCCCGGCGCGCGAAGGCGGCTCGGTCAAGATCGTCGTGAACAGGAAGGGCGCCAAGGAGCCCGAAGAGATCGTCATCGAGACGACGGACTTCCTCTATGGCCTGGAAGCCGACACGGTCGCGCAATACCTCGACCGGCGCCAGGCGGCCGCGCCCGCGATGAGCTGGGACGACACGCTGGGGAACATGCGCACGTTGGACCGCTGGCGCGAAGCGATCGGGCTGGTGTACGACGCCGAGAAGCCCGAAAACTACACGCGCACCGTCCACGGACGTCCCTTGGCGCGCCGCAAGGACGCGGCGATGACGTACGCCCGGATCCCCGGCGTGACCAAGGACATTTCGCGGCTGGTGATGGGCGTGGACAATCAGAATACGATCGCCATCGCCTCGGTGATGTTCGACGACTTCTTCGAACGCGGCGGCAACGCGTTCGATACGGCGTTCATCTACGGCGGCGGCAAACACGAGCAGAACCTGGGCTGGTGGGTGAAGAACCGCGGCGTGCGCGAGCAGGTCGTGCTGCTCGACAAAGGCGCCCACACGCCGGACTGCAACCCGGAGGCGCTGACGAGACAGCTCAAGATCAGCCTCGAACGGCTGCAGACCGACTACGTGGACATCTACATGATGCATCGCGACAACCCCGGGATCCCGGTGGGCGAATTCGTCGATGTGTTGAACGAGCATCTCCGCGCCGGCCGCATGCGCGCCTTCGGCGGTTCGAACTGGTCGATCCCGCGCATCGAAGCGGCCAACGCGTACGCGAAGAAGAAGGGCCTGGTCGGTTTCGCGGCGGTCAGCAACAACTTCAGCCTCGCGCACATGGTCAACCCGGTCTGGGCCGGCTGCATCCACGTTTCGGACCGGGATTCGAGGGCGTGGCACCAGCGGACGCAGATGCCGTTGATGCCGTGGTCCAGCCAAGCGCGCGGGTTCTTCACGGTCGGCGCGCCGGACTATCGGGACGACCAGAGCCTGGCGCACTGCTGGTACTCGGAGGACAATTTCAAGCGGCAGGCCCGCGCGAAGGAATTGGCGGCGAAGAAGGGTTGCGAACCGATCCAAATCGCGCTGGCCTACGTCCTCTGCCAGCCGTTCCCGACCTTCCCGCTCATCGGTCCGCGGACGCCATGGGAGACCCGCTCGTCTTTGAAGGCGCTGGCGATCGAACTGACGCCGGACGAACTCGCATATCTGAGCTTGGACGCCTGATGGAGCGCCCGCCTCCGGAGGATGGCCGGCAAGGCGATCGACGGGAACACGGGCTGAACGATCCGATCCGTTCAGCCCCTGGCGGCACTCTGGCCGGACCCTCGCCCGCAATCGGAAACCGGATGCCGGTGAGCGGCCGGGACGGCCGCGTTCCGAAGGCTTGACCTACTGGATGTGTAGCGCCCGCAACTGGCCCGGATAGAGGGAGAGCGTCACCGGCCCGCCGGCGGCGTTCACTTCGGCACCGGTGACGGCATCGCTTGCCTTGCCGGCCTTCGGCAGCTTGACCGCCACGTTCTCCTTCGGGGTCATCGCGACATTCACCACCGCCAGATACGTCCCGTGGTTGGGCGTCTCGATCGCGCGCACGACCACGTCCGGGTCGGCGCAGGCGTCGGCGAGCCGCACGCTGGGCAACGCCGGCAGCGCGAGGAACGCCGCGTTGAACGCGCGGACGTATTCGGGGAACCCGCGCTGGTAGTTGTTGCCCATCAGGTAGCCGAGGTATCGCGGATCGCCGTAGGCCACCGCGCGCGCTTCGGCCAGCATGCAGAACGGCCCGGCGCGCTCGACGTCGCAGACGAAATACCCGAGGATGTCGTCCTTGCCGTCCGTCATGTCGTTCTCGTTCAGCGGATAGTGGCGGATGGCGGCAAGCCCGCTTGCGGTGCGGAAGGGCTCGAAGGTCTCCGGCGCCGAGACGGTGTAGAGCCGATTGAACGTGCACGTCATCAATACGCCGTCGCCATCCTTGTAGCGCGCGGGGTCGGGTGGGGGGCAGGCGTGCTGCCATTCCCACTGCGCCCAGGTTTCGCGGAAGGCCAGCTGCGCTTTCAGGTGCAGGTTTTCGGCCACCACCCGCTCGAATGGCAGCGTGTAGTGGCCTTCGAAGGTCTTTCCCCGGCCTTTCAGCAGTTCGTCCCACGCCGTCACGTCGTCGGTCACTAGCGCGTTGCGGAACTTCCAGCCTTCCTTCTCGCCGGGTTTGGCGATCGAGGCCGGCAGCGAGACGCCGGGTTCGCTGGTGTCGGTCGTGTAGAGCAGCACGGCGTCTTTGCTGACGCTCTGGCGCAGGTGATCCCTCAGCGCGACGAGGAAGTCCTTGCGCTTGCCGAACCACCACGCGTAATACGTGTTCAGCAGCGCCCTGTCCTTCGCAAGCTCCTGCCGCGTGGTGGCCCTGCCGTCGTTGGCTTCCTTGGCGAATGTGCTCAGGTCCAGGTCGTTGAAACTGATCGGGTTGGCACTGGGCCGCGGGCGGAACCACGCGCCGACAAAGCGGACCTTGTCCTTGAACTTGCCGATGGTCAGGTCGAGGAGCCTTTTCGCGTCGGGCAGGAAGGCCGGATCGGCAAAATCGACGTTGCGCTTCTCGGTCCACGAGATGTGCGTGTAGGTGTCCTTGCCGGCCAGCGTGCGGCAGCGGCCCTGGTTGCCAAGGCCCTGCTGGCCGACACTGCCCGCGTATTCGTAATAGGGTAGGACGTCGAAGTCGTACTTGCCCAGCATCGCCAGCGTCTCTTCCCAGATCTTGGGCGTCGACGACTGGTAGAACCAGTGGTTTCCGCCGCCCTCGGTCGAATCCCAGCCCTGGTTGTGGCCGAACTCGAGCAGGTCGCGGCAGAAGGTGTCGATGCCGAGCGTTTTCATCAGCTTGGCTTTGAACTCGTACCAGTCGACGGGGTTCTTGACGCCGCGGAGTTTCTCGTCTTTCTCTTCGGGTTTGTGCCCCTGCGCGATCACGCCGTCGGCCATCTCTTCGCGCCAGAAGACATGCCGGCGCGGCAGGCCTTCCGGCGGCAGCGTCAGCTTCGCCTGAAGCCTCGTCTCGTCGGGGACTTCGAAGAGCCGGATCTTCGAGACGGCCGCGCCTGCCGAGAGCGGATCGTTGTACGAAGCGAACTGCGCGACGATCACCCAGAAGCCGTCGGCCGGGAGCAGCGGGCGGATGGCCGGATTGCGGGGACGCTTCAGGTCCAGCGTGCGGTCATGCAGGTGAAAGACCGAACGCCACTGCAGCAGGCGTTGCGTCTGCGGGTACTTGAGCGATTCGGAGTTGTTGTTGACGTACCTGGTTTTCAGCGCGTCCCCGGTGGCCGTGCCGGTGGCGACACCCGAGGCCGTTTCGCAACCCCAGTTGAGGATGCAGAAGGAGCGCGGCTTGTCGTCGGGGAATTCGATGTTCAGCACGTAGCATCCGCCGGCCTTCAGTCCTTTGCCTTGGCCGATGCGGTAGGCGAAGTACTTGGGGCGGTCGCCTTCGTTGGGCAGGACGCGGCAGCCGGCGTCGATCAGTTTCTGGGTACGGCTGACCTTCTCAGGAACCTCTTTGAACAGGACGGTTGGGTCCACGCCGCAGTCGATCTCCTGGACGAGTTTCAGATCCGTGAGGAAGTTCTCCGGTTGCGGGCCATCGGCGGCAAGGAGGGCGGTGCAGCCGAGGAGCAGGAGGGCGGCGGTGCGGAGCATGGGAGGGTCCTTTGCATTTGCCTTCTCCCCTGTGGGGAGAAGGTGGCGCGAAGCGCCGGATGAGGGGGTGCAAGGAGCTTTGGCTTTTCGCACCCCCTCACCCCGGATTCGCTTCGCTCATCTCAACCCTCCCCACACAGGGGAGAGGGCACGACTACTCAAACGCCTTCTTCACCTCCTCCGCGCCTGCGCCCGCGCGCTGCAGGTGCTCGGTGGCGGCTTCGGCCTTGTTCAGCGTCAGTAGGTAGAACGCGGCCAGCGCATGATCTTCGGCGACGTCGCTCTGCGCCAGTCCGCGCGCGAGTTCGCACTTCTCCGGCAACTCGATCATCTTGAACGGCACGGGCAGCTTGCCGCCGTCGAGTTCCAGGATGAAGTAGGTGCCTTTCTCGATCTGCAGCAGGGTGAACGGCTTCTTCTGCGAGACGATGGTGAATCGGATGCGCTTGCCGGCGGTGAGCGCATCCTGCAGGCGCGCGAGCAGTTTCTGATCCCACGCGGCCAGTGCGCCGTCTTTCAGTTTGAGTGGAGCGCGGGCATCCTGCCCGCTTCGTGCGGCCTGGAAGGCCGCGGTCCGTGGCGGTGCCTTCGGGTCGACGTACTGGAAGGCACCGACATCCCACGGGCCGTTCGCCGGTCGCGGCGTGTCGGCGAAGTCGCCGGCGATTTTCAGTTCGGTGAACGGCGTAGCGGCGCAACGAGCCTTCGAGTTTGGCCCGAGGCGGTAGTCGTCCTTCGCCGAATCGAGGAACCCGGCCTCTTCGATCGTCTTAAGACAGAGGTTGTTCTTTTCTTCGAGTTTGACGTTTCCCATTCGGGCGATAGCCGAGCCTTTGCCCGGCGCGACGATGAGGTTGTTCAGGACGACAGCGCGGGGGACCTTCTCGAGGTTCAGCCAGATGCCGCCGCCGCCCGAGTTGACCACCGTGTTGTTGACGAATCGGTATGCGACACCGGAGTCGAGACCCTTGTCCATGCAGTAGATGCCCGTGCCGCCAGCGTTGACGATCACGTTGTTGTAGACGTAGTTGTCGCCGTTACCCCAGAAGATGAGCCCCGTGCCGGGCGCGTCCTTGATGAAGTTGTTGTAGAACTCGCCGGTTGTGCCGACGCCGATCTGCACGCCGTTGTTCTGATGGTCGGCGAACGGCGTCGTTCCGGTTTTGGTGATGTGGTTGTTGTAGATCTTCACGTCTTCGACGGCGCTGCCGATCTGCATGCCCTCGCAGCCGGTGTTGTGCGTGATGTTGTTGTAGATCCGCAGGCCTTTGATGACGTGAGGCAGCAGCACCTTGCCGCTCTTCTCGTCCTTCCAGCCGTTGTAGAACGTATGGCCGACATAGAAGCCTTCGCCCTTCGTGTCGTGGACGAAGTTGTCGTGAAGCACCGCGTTGTACATCGTGAACTTGTCGCGGTTCGTCGAGCCGTCGGTGCTCGGTTCGGATTTGATGTTGAAGCCAGCGAAGCCCGCGCCCGAGATCTCCACGTGATCGACTTCGAAGTCCGAACTGAGGCAGACGCTGAAGGCGTGCATGCCTTCCTTGTGCGTCTGCGCGCGGAAGCCGTACTTCTCCTTCGGGTCGCCCGTGCCAGTGAAGCGGACGAACCGGCACTTGTTGATCGCGATGGCGAAGCCGCGGTCGGAGTTCTCCACTTCGACGCGACCGCCGACGTTCATGAAGACGATGGGGTGCTCTTTGGTGCCCTTGAAGTTTTCCAGGATCAGCGTGGTTCGCGAGCCGGCTTCGATGCCGATGACGCTGCCGGGGGCGACTTTCATGCGCTCCCCGTCGGCGTGGTCCTGCCTGACCTTGATGATTGCGGCGAACTCGCCGGCCGAAGCCCAACCGGTGGAGGCCAGCAGGAGGGCGGAGATCTGAACTGCACGACTCATCGAGGTGCTCCGTGAGGCTCAAATCGCCGAATTGCGCTACTCCGCCAGTTCCAAGGTGCCCCAGGTCTTCGGCAGGTTCTGCACGCCCCAGTCCTTCACCCACGGCCAATACACCTCGCGGTTGAATCGCGTTCCCTGCACGGTCAGGTTCAGGTTCAACCCCACGCGCGAACCGGCTTCCGGCTTGAACTTCGCCAGGACCGCCGCCGGGAGCAGGAACTCCATGCGGTAGCCGTCCGCCGTCCTGACGGCCGCGCTCTTCACTTCCTTCAGGTCAAAGCGCGTCTCGGGGATCTCGTTCCTGCGCTTCCACTGGCCGGCATAGACGCGGTTCCGATCGGGCTGCGGCACGAACCAGAACTGGTGGTCCCCCGGCTCGAATTCGCGGTGCCGCTTGTCGTCGGAAGTGTCGATGAAGAGTTCGAGACAATCGCCGTTCCAGAAGCTCCGCGGATCGGCCACCTGCACCTTGGAACCCTTCACGTCGAGGCCGACGTAAAGGCCCTCTGCGCTCCACGCCAGATGCACGGCCGCGTCGGGCGATCCTTGGCTTGAACCGAGCATCCAGTCGGGCAGGCGCGTCGATGCGGGCCAATCGTCGAGCTGTCCGTCGAGCTTCAGCGCGGGCGCTTTGTGGATGCGGA
>Ga0073932_1001696_pt1 | contig 39265 bp, 34 predicted proteins | sample DewCreD2012metaG_FD_76967 | JGI IMG/M metagenome (GOLD analysis project Ga0073932, IMG submission 76967) | Hot spring sediment bacterial and archeal communities from British Columbia, Canada, to study Microbial Dark Matter (Phase II) - Dewar... ...
GATGACGGCGCACGTTCCCGCGGTCGGCTATGACACCTTCAGGTCATCGTGTCTGCCGGATGAGATGTTCTCGATGCTGACCTGGAAGAAATCCACGATCTCTCCCGGCTGACGGAACTTCCAGGCCACCGGCACGCGCACCATCCGTTCCAGCCCGACCACCTGCCCGCTCCACCCTCGCCGGGAGTCCAGCCCGCTCTGGATCATCAGCCACTGCGCTCCCAGAGCATCGCCCAGGACCCGCAGGCCGGCGGCATCCAGCTTTTCCGCGCGGCTGAGCGCGGTCCAGACGCGGGGGCTGCCCGGATCGCGGTAAGTGTAGCCGCGGGCCGTCATCTCCCGCCTGAGATCGGCGCGCAGTCTCTTTTCGTTCTCGCCCATCGGGTCGTCGCCGGTGTAGCGCCAGAGGACCGCGATCCTCCGCCCGTTTCCCTCATAGATATCCACCGGCCGCATGGTGAGCCACTCGCTGGCCGACCCGGTCCGCTGGATGCGCTCCCGCATCATGGGATGCGAGCCGAAGACGGCGTTCAGGGTACGGCTCTCCTTGCGATCGCCCCCCAGCTTCTTGAACGCCTCGGCCGCCTTCTCGAACGGGATTCCCAGATCGTAGAGGACGTTCAGCCCGAAAAGATCCGCCTCGCGCTCCTGTTCCTGAGAATACTGGTTGATGTATGCGAGTCCCGCCAGGTTGATAGCATAGTCGCCAACGGTGTTGCTCTTCACTCCGAAGATGGCGCCCAGCAGCACCGCCGCGATGCCGGCCGTCTGGTTGCGCCGGACCTGACGCGACAGATGCCGGCCCGACTCGTGCCCCAGCTCGTGCCCCATGATGAACGTCAGCGAGATGTCATCGAACTCTTTCAGCAGGGACTTGGTGGCGTAGATATGGCCGGGCACCTGGAAGGCGTTGAGCTGCTCGTCCTTGCCCATATCCAGGGCATAGAACTTCACCCCGCGCACTTGAGCCACTTCGGAGACGCGCCGCCCTATCTCGGTCAGGCGAGGGTCCTCGTAGACACGGTACTTCTTGGAGATCTCCTCATGGAACCTGCGGCCGTATTCCTCCTCGTCGAACGCCGCCGCCGGGGAGGCGCCGAGCAGGAGAGTTGAAAGAGCGGCCGCAGCCGCGAGGAGTATGGAAAGAGAGAATGCTGTCTGTTTCATCGCCGTCGCCGCCTGTTGACTTCAGCGGCCACGGCTTTGTGTGGCCGGAGCCGCGAGTCCTACAGATACTTTACGAACCGGTTCTGGTCGTCCACCAGGACCACCTTCGGCTCCACTTTCTCATCTGTAATTATGAACGCCGCGATGATGACTTTGTCACCCTGTCTTGCGCGGTGGGCGGCTGAGCCGTTGATCTGGATGGTGCCAGAGTCCGGTTCGCCGGGGATGGCGTATGTGATAAAGCGCTGGCCGTTGGTCAGGTTCCAGACGTGCACCATCTCCCCTTCCACGATGCCAGCCTTCTCCATGAGGGCGGCATCAATGGTGATGCTGCCGATATAGTCCACGTTGGACGCCGTGACAGTGGCGCGGTGGATCTTGCCTTTCAGAAGCGTGAGAAGCCGCAAAGCCGGAAGTTCACCTCGAATCGCAGCCGGATGCAGGCGGGATCCTTTGCGCCGCCTGTCGCAGATCAGATTTTATCACAGCAGGGCACAGATCGCCCGGCGGGCCTCTTCGAGACCAAGAATATAAAACTATCGTGACAGAATCTGGGTTTTATGTGAAATCTCGGCGCCTGGAAGGAGTGCGGCCGGAAGACGGCGAAGAGACTACCGGACAAATCCGGGCCGCACCGGAAGAGAGCGGCCCGCCAGACCTTCAAAACCTTCAACCGGAGAGGGGGACGCCCGTCCCATGGTCCGTTCAGCCCTGACAATCGCATCCCTGATCCTTGCGCTCGCCGGAGCGGCTCCGGCGGAGTATCGCAGGACCGAGTATCCGCAGACTCCGCCGGCCGTCCAGACTGTCAGCGTGAAAGCGCCGGCATCCGCCCGGACGGGAGCGGCGATGACGGTGGACATAACGGTCACGGCGGTCTCGCAGATGCCGGAAGACCGTCTGCTGTTCGCGTATCTGACACACGCGGGCGCCGTCCGGCACGTTGAGGTTCTGACGAATCCCTCGCCGTGGAAGACGGGCGAGAACAGGATCAAGGGAGCGCGCATCCGCATTCCACCGGATATTCCCACGGGCGAGTACGAACTGACGGTGGGCGTGTATCAGGAGAAGGCTGAAGGGCGCGCGGGGATCCGTGTGACCGGCAAACAGGCCTCACGACTGGCGAAGATCATCACCACCGGCACGATGGTGGACAAGCACGGCGTGCCGCACCGGTGGCACATCAATCACGCCCATACCCTGATCTGGAACGGCCGCCCCTACCTGCCTGCGGGCGGGATGTTCATCTACGACCGGGACTGGGATCTGGTAAAGGCGCAGATCGACCTGCTGCACCGCTACGGAGTCCGCAGCATCTACCTGCATCTGGGCGTCAATCAACCCTACCCGTGGAAGACCTACTCCGACGACGACTACCGCTTCTTCCAGCAGACTATTGATTACCTGGACGAGCTGGGATTCACCTACGGCATCGAGTTCCAGGCGCTGGAGGCAAAAGGGCCGGGATGGTACTACCCGGGTCGCGGTCCGCGTGTGGAGGTGACCGGGCCGGGAACGGTACGAGTCGAAGAGGAGAAGGTGCGCGACGGGTACTTCGCGGTGTTCGACATGGACACCTGGGAGGTGGTGCAAACTGGCCGCGCACGGGTATCCGGGGAGCGCCACGTGGAGGCGGATGTCTCAGTGGAGCGCCCGGGGCGCTACCAGCTGGTGTTCACGCTGGAGCGCGACGCACCCGGGATGTTCAGCATGTATTACTGGGACGATCAGTATCCCAACTACGTGGAGACTGTCCTCCGGCACTACAGCAAGGTGGCGCTCGGGCCGGGGTTCCGGTTCATCGTGGATCCTCTCTGGAACGAAATGAACGTCAACCGGGACTTCTTCCCCCGCTCCCCTGTCTATGAACGCCAGCTTGCGGAGTGGCTGAAGCAGCGCTACGGGAGCGTGGAGGAGCTGAACAGGCGATGGAGGACCGGCGAGGGCCCACTGGAGAGCTTTGAACAGGCGGCCCGGCTGGCTCCGCTGGACCGCAAGCGGCTCCGGCTTCGCGGCCCGGAGTATCAGTTCATGCTGGATCCCGTAACCGGGAAAGTGTTCCGGATGGATCTGTCTGTGTCTCAGGTGAACTACGACCTGCAGGAGCATCTGGGACGCAGCCTGCTGCACTTCACCTGCGACATCGCGGACCGGTTCAAGAAGCTGTATGACGTGCCCGTCATCTACAAGGGGTTCTCCGACCTGGACTTCTGGCACATCAACGACCTGGGGACCCCCGGCGGGCACGACGGGCTGGGGATGGAAAGCTACGGGAACGGCGAGCCGCTCCTCATGTTCATGGCGGGGCATCTCTACGGCGCGCTGGAGCAGGCCACCAAGACCACCTGGCTGATCGTGACCGAGGCGGGCGAGGGAAACCACCAGGACAACAGCCCGTCGCGCAACAAGATGCCCGGCTACTCCAGCCGTCTGGGGCATATGTACGCCAACTTCAACGCTCTGATCTCGGGCGGGGCGAAGGGGGTATTCCAGTACAACATGGTGCCGGGCGGCGGGACGGATCAACCGTGGACGGACGCTCTGACCGCCGACCCTCGCCAGCTGGAGTGGTTGGCCACCTACCAGCGCATTCTGGACAATGCGCCCGCGCTGGTGGACTACCGCCCGCCGATGTACTTCCGTTTCCCGGGCCTGTACAACCCCAACTCGATGAATCTGTATTCCGAGCCGAGCGCGGACTATGCCGGGATCGGCGGATGGTGGTGGCGGGAGCCCATCGAGCGCAGCGAAAACGACATATGGATCGTGCCATCCTTCTCGCTGCGTCCGGATGCTCCGATGTTCATCGTCAATCTGGAGGATATGCCCGCCACGGAGCGCCACCGGGACGAGCTTGTGCGGGCGCTCAACGATGGCGTGCGCATCACGATGATCGGGTTCCGGCGGGACCTGGGGTCCATCCCGGAGATAGACCGCTACTACACCGGACGGATGTCCGTGGACTCCGACGGACGGCGCTTCCAGGTGCTCCGGCCCACCCCCAACAGCCGGATCCTGGGGCAGACGGCGAAGGGCGAGGTCTGGAACCTGGTGGACGGGAATCTGCAGATCAACTCCAAGCAGGTGTTCGCGGTGCACGGGTACCGCCCGGACGGGCTGCTGCCCGGCAAGGAGAAACCTGTTGAGCCCTACTACGGCGTGTTCCGCGAGCTGCTGGGCGTGGACCTTCTGCCCGCGGACCCGGGGATGTATGCTTTCCAGTATTCCGAAGACGGGAGGCCAGTGACGGTCATCGGCACGCTCGGGGAGGCCCGGACCATCTCCTTTGAGATCCCCGCCGACCTGCGCGTGGAGGCCATCTGGCCAGACGGCAGCCGGGCGGGAGAGATGCGAGACGGCCGTCTGGTGGTGCGCCTGGAACCTCAGAAGATGGAGCTTGTCCGGCGGGACGACTGGCCACGCCGCGACGAGAAGGGCTGGGTCCGGTCGGGATTGCTGGTGGACTCGCTGGACGCGCGCGACAGCGTCATCATCCGGGGATTGCCATTCGACAGGGCCTATCCGATGGAGATGGCGGGATACGCCATCCGCCAGGCGCAGGAGGCGCTGGCGAGTCTGCCGGAAGAGGCAAAGCCGGGCTTGCAACGCATCATCGAGCGGGCGCTGGAGGCATCAAGACAGGGCAGGCGCCGGGAGGCCGCGGAGATCGCGCTGCGCGAGACCGATGCATTTTTCGAGAGAGTCACGCCTTACATCTGGACCGAGGCGGAGGACCGCAAGGCGTCCAACTTCAACTACAGCCGCATCGGCGGCATTCCGCGCCTGAGCGGGGGAGCCTTTCTGGGACTGGAAACGGCGGTTGAGCCGCCGGCCGACACGGGATGGTTCGCGGAGTATGAGTTCACGGCGCCGGCCGACGGCGTCTATCAGCTCTGGGTGCGGGAGAACTACCTCTCCTACAGCTCGCCCTGCTGGTACCGTGTGGACGGCGGCGAGTGGGTACACGTGAGCAACCAGCTTGTGCCCCGCGATGCCCGTGTGGTTGCGCTCTACAACGCCATCGAGGACACCCGGCAGGTATTCGCCTGGTATCACTACGGAGAAGTGCGCCTGAAGAAGGGCCGCCACACTCTGACCTTCCGGGTGACGGAGAAGCGCGGCAAAGGCACCTCTGTGACGATGGCGGACAACCGTCCATACGCCAAGCTGATGGACTGCATCCTGCTGACGGCCGGAGGCTTCGAGCCCTCCGGGGCGGACAGGCCCCGGCGGCTGCTTCCGAACTTGCTCCCGCCGCTGGTGAACCTGGCTCCCAGCCCCAGCTTCGAGTTCCGGCCCCGGGAGGGAATGAAGGAGCCGCCCGGCTGGCTGCGGTCCGAGGACTCGGACGATGTGCTCTGGCAGGATGCGGGCTGGGGCACCTACAACGTGATGCCAGGCGTCGCGTTCGATGTCGGACAGCGGTTCGCCTACATCGGGCAAAGAAATCTGACCGTCCGGGTGGGCGAAGAGCCCCGCTGGTGGCGGTCGGACATCATCCCTGTGAAGGAGCTCACCCCGTATCTGTTCGAGGTCTACGTCCGGACGGTGGGAATGGAAAGCGCCAGCCCGGTGGTGCACATCATCTGGCTGGCCGAGAACGGGGACGTCATCGGGGAATCCGATCCGCTGAGCATCGAGCCGAACCAGGACTGGCGGCGTCACACATACCGCAGGCTCATCTCTCCGCCTGGAGCCAGTCAGGCGCAGATCCACCTGGGAGTGACGCGGGGAAAGGGCGGAGTGGCATATTTCGACGACGTGGTCTTCGCGGAGCTGCCGCCGCTCAGCAGGTAAGAAGAAGGGGCGGGTGGCCGGTGGCGGGTATAATGCTGTCAAACACCCGCAACCGGCCATGCCCAGACATTCCCGATCCAGCCTGAAGAAGCGCGCGGAGGAGGTGGTCCGCATCCTTTCCCGGCGGTATCCCGATGCGCGCTGCACGCTGGATCACCGCAACCCCTTCGAGCTGCTGTGCGCCACCATCCTGGCGGCGCAGTGCACGGACGCCAAGGTCAACACGGTGACCCCGGAGCTGTTCCGGCGGTGGCCGACGCCTGAGGCGATGGCAGAGGCGGACATCGCCGAGGTGGAACGCGTGGTGCATCCGCTGGGGTTCTTCCGTCAGAAGGCGCGGGCCCTGGTGGAGATGTCGCGGGATATCGTGGCGATCCACGGCGGGGAGGTGCCGCGCACGATGGAGGATCTCATCCGCCTGCGCGGTGTGGGCAGGAAGACCGCCAACGTCCTTCTGGGAACCTGTTTCACCGGCGGCGGAGTCATTGTGGACACCCATTGCCGCCGGATCAGCCGCAGGCTGGGCCTGACGCGGGAGACGGATCCGGACCGCATCGAGCGGGATCTGATGTCCCTGCTGCCGCCCGAGCACTGGAGCATCTTCGGGCATCTGATGGTCTTTCACGGCAGGGCCATCTGCGACGCCCGCCGCCCCGCGTGCGAGGTGTGCCCCCTGCTCCACCTGTGCCCCGAGGGGTCGCGGCGCACGGCCGCCGCCCCGGCGGTGCGGGAGGTAGCCGGGTGACGGCGCTTCCTCTGGCGGTGCTTTCGCCGTTTGCGCTGGTGGCGCTGGCGCCGTGGGCTCATGCGCGCCTGAAGCATCAGGCAGGATGGCTGTTGGCCGTCCTGCCAGCTATCCTGACGGCGTTCTTCGGCTCGCTGATGCCTCTTGCGGCCGCCGGCGCGCCCGCATCGTTCTGCATGCCCTGGATGGCGAGCGCCAGGGTGATGTTCTCCTTCCACGCGGATGGACTGGCGCTGCTGTTCGCCGTGCTGATCTCCGGGATCGGGACATTCATCCTGATCTACGCCGGAGGATATCTCAAAGGGCATCCCCAGCAGGGGCGGATGTTCGTCTTCCTGCTCCTGTTCATGGGCTCCATGCTGGGCGTGGTCCTTTCGGACAATCTGATCACGCTCTTCGTCTTCTGGGAGCTGACCAGCCTCACCAGTTATCTGCTCATCGGGTTCAACCATGAGCAGGAACGGAGCCGCCGTGCGGCTCTGCAGGCACTGGTGGTGACCGGCACCGGCGGGCTGGCGATGCTGGCGGGGTTCCTGCTGCTGGGGACGGCGGCAGGCTCGATGGAGCTCTCGGAGATTGTGGGAAAGGGGGATCAGATCCGCTCCGCCGCGCTCTATCTACCCGTGCTGATCCTGGTGCTTCTGGGAGCCTTCACGAAGAGCGCGCAGTTCCCGTTCCATCACTGGCTGCCGAATGCGATGGAGGCGCCCACCCCCGTCAGCGCCTATCTGCATTCCGCGACGATGGTAAAAGCCGGGGTATTCCTTCTTGCGCGCCTGAGCCCCGCGCTGGGTGGGACAACCGAGTGGGAGGCGTCTCTGACGGTCTTCGGAGCGGCCACCATGCTCGCGGGCGGCGCGCTGGCGCTTGTCAAGACGGATCTGAAGCAGCTGCTGGCATACTCCACGGTGGCTTCGCTGGGGTTCATGGTGATGCTGCTGGGCATCGGGAGCCCGTACGCAGTCAAAGGCTGCCTGGTGTTCCTAACGGCGCATGCGCTGTATAAAGGCGCGCTCTTTATGGTGGCCGGCGCAGTGGACCACGAGACAGGCACGCGGGATGCGTCGGTCCTGAAGGGTTTGCGGACCGTGATGCCGTTCACCGCCTTCGCGGCGGCTCTAGCCGGGCTGGCGATGGCCGGGCTGGGCCCCTGGCTCAGCTTCATCGGCAAAGAGCTGGCGCTTGAAGCGGTCCTGGGCGGAGGGAACCTCTGGCTGGCGGCAGTCACGGTGCTGACATCGGCCTCGTTCGTGACCGTGGCCGCAGTCACGGGGCTGCGCATCTTTGCTGGACCACCGTCCGCGGCGCCGAAGAAAGCCCACGAGGCTCCGGCCAGTATGTGGATCGGACCGGTGTGGCTTGCCATCAAGGGAGCCCTTCTGGGTTTGATGGCCGGGAAGGCGGCGGCGTTCCTTGCTCCGGCGGTATCGAGCGTGCTGGGACGGCCGGAGGAACTGAAGCTTGCACTCTGGCACGGGGTGAACGCGGCTCTGGTACTGAGTGCGCTCTCCATCGCTCTGGGGGCGGCGGCTTACATCGGATGGGACCGAATCCGGGCTGCCGGCCGGCTGGGTGACACCATCCTGAAATGGGGACCGGACCGGCTTTACGACCTCTCACTTGATGCCTTCACGGCCTTCGCGCGCGGTCAGACGCGCGTGGTCCAGAGCGGCTACCTCCGCTACTATCTGCTGGCGGTGGTCCTGAGCGTTATGGCCCTGGCCGGGCACTCTCTTTACACGCGCGGAGAGCCACCGGTCATGGTGTCCTCCGTTCCTGTGACCCCCTACAGCGCAGCGGTGGCGCTGATGATCATCGCGTCGGCGATCGCTGCGGTCCTGCTGGATACCCGTCTGGGAGCGATCGCGGCACTGGGAGGCGCGGGCGGGGGCGTGGCTCTCATCTATGTGATGTACGGGGCGCCAGACCTGGCCATGACTCAGTTCCTGGTGGAGACCCTGACCATCATCCTGTTCGTCCTGATCATCTTCAAGCTGCCGCGATTCGCCCGGCTGTCGAGGCCGTGGTCGCGGGTGCGGGACGGGCTGATCTCCATTGCAGCGGGCGGCATGATGGCGTATCTGGCGCTGGTGGCTCTGCACGTGGACCTGCACCCACCCATCTCCTCCTACTTCGCTGAGAACAGCGTTCCGGCCGGTTTCGGCCGCAACGTAGTGAACGTCATTTTGGTGGATTTCCGCGCTCTGGATACGCTGGGAGAGATCTCGGTGCTGGGGCTGGCGGGGCTGGGAGCATACGCGCTGCTGAAGCTCAGGCTCTCCGGGAGGAAAGCGACGTGAGCGATCTCATCCTGAGCACAGCGACACGCTTCCTCATGCCCCTGTTCCTGACGTTCGCGGTGTTCCTGCTGCTGCGCGGACACAACGAGCCGGGCGGAGGATTCATCGCCGGGCTGGTGGCGGCGGCCGGATTCGCCCTGTACTCTCTGGCATACTCTCCCGGCAGGATGCTGCAGCTGCTGAGGGTAGGGCCGCGCACGTTGATCGGGTGGGGTTTGCTGCTGGCGGCAGTAAGCGGGCTGCCCGCACTGGCGGCCGGCATGCCTTTTCTGACCGCCCTGTGGGCCAAGGTGCACATTCCCGGTCTTGTGAACCTGAAGGTGGGATCGCCGCTGATCTTCGATGTGGGAGTGTTTCTGGTGGTCGTAGGAGTGGTGCTGACCGTGGTGGTGGCGCTGCAGGAGGAAGAGGTCTGAGGTGGAGACCCTTCTGGCCGTGGTGATCGGAGTGCTGTATGCCGCGGGCATCTACATGATGCTGCGCCGGAGTCTGGTGAAGCTGATCATCGGGCTGGCACTCCTCAGCAACGCGGCCAACCTGCTGATCTTCACATCCGGCGGTCTGGTGCCCGCGAGGCCGCCCCTTGTCGCCCCGGGAGAATCGGTCCCGGCAGCGCCGTTCGCCGATCCGCTCCCCCAGGCGCTGATCCTCACTGCCATCGTCATCAGCTTCGGAGTGATGGCCTTCGCGCTGGCTCTGTTCTACAGGGCCGCCGAAGAGGCGGGAGCCGACGACCTCGATCGCCTGACGAGCACGGACACATGAACGCGCTGACGGTCATTCCCATACTCATTCCTCTTGGCTGCGCGGTGGCATCGCTGCTTGTCCGGCGCAGCATCCGGCTGCAGCGGGGCATGGCCGTGGCGGGCACGGCGGCGCTCCTGATCGCCGCTATCTTCCTGATGAGCAGCGTGCTGCGCCACGGGGTGCTCTGCGCGCAGGTGGGCAACTGGCCAGCGCCGTTCGGCATCACCCTGGTTGCCGACATCCTGAGCTCCGTGATGGTGATGCTGACAGGCCTGATGGGGCTGGCCACAGCCATCTACTCGATGGCTTCCATGGATGAGGCACGGGAGCGGTTCGGATACTATCCTCTGCTGCACATGCTGCTGTGCGGCGTGAACGGGGCGTTCCTGACAGGTGACCTCTTCAACCTGTATGTCTGGTTCGAGGTGATGCTGATCGCCTCGTTCGTCCTGCTGGCTCTGGGCGGCGAGAGGGCGCAGATGGAAGGGGCCATCAAGTACGTCACGCTCAACCTTATGGCGAGCGCCCTGTTCCTGGCCGGGGTGGGCATCCTGTACGGGATGGCCGGCACACTGAATATGGCGGACCTTTCGTTGAAGCTGCGGGACACAGGCCACCCCGGGCTGATCACCTGCGTGGCGATGCTGTTCCTGACGGCGTTTGGTGTGAAGGCCGCGCTGTTCCCGGTGTTCTCCTGGCTGCCGGCATCCTATCACACCCCGCCGGTCGCAGTTTCGGCCATCTTCGCCGGCCTGCTGACCAAGGTAGGCGTCTACGCTCTGCTGCGGGTGTTCACGCTGATCTTCACGCAGGATATTCCCTACACGCACACCATCATTCTCTGGGCGGCGGGACTGACAATGGTGACGGGGGTGCTCGGCGCCTTCGCGCAGAGCGAGTTCCGCAGGATCCTGAGCTTCCACATCATCAGTCAGATCGGCTACATGATTATGGGGCTCGGTCTGTACACTCCCCTGGCGCTCGCCGGATCGCTGTTCTACATCACGCATCATATCGTGGTCAAGACAAACCTCTTCCTGGTAAGCGGTTTGGCGCACAGGTTGCGGGGAAGCTACGATCTGAAGAAGCTGGGAGGGCTCTACGCCTCCGCGCCCCTGGTTGCAGGTTTGTTCCTTATCCCGGCTATGTCCCTTGCCGGAATGCCGCCCCTTTCCGGGTTCTTCGCCAAGTTCCTGCTGGTAAAGGCCGGACTGGAGGCCGGTCATTGGGGCATCGTGGCTGTGGCGCTCGCTGTCGGAATGGTGACTCTAATGTCCATGACCAAGATCTGGGCGGAGGCGTTCTGGAAAGCAGCTCCCGGCACAATGGAAATGCCGCCTCCGGGAAAACACGAGATGATTTGCCTCCTATTCCCCGTGATAATGTTGGCCGCGGTGACGCTGGCCATCGGGGTTGGCGCAGGGCCCGTGCTGGATGTCGCGAACCGCGCGGCTGAGCAGCTGCAGGGCAACACGGACTACATTGCCACGGTGCTGGGAGAGAAGGCACGCTGATGTTCGCCTGGAACGTTGTACTTGCGCTGGCCTGGGCGGCCCTTCACGGAGAGTTCTCCCTCCTCTCTCTATCCGTCGGGTTCGTAATAGGATACGGGCTTCTTGCCCTCCTGGCGAAGGGAGGACTGGTCGAGCAGACCCCTTATACGGCCCGTGTGGGTCGGGCGCTCGGCTTCATATTCTATTTCCTCTGGGAGCTGGTGCTGGCGAACATCCGCATCGCCTATGACGTTCTGACTCCGAAACATCATATGCAGCCGGGCATCGTGGCCATCCCGCTGGACGCAAAGACGGACGCGGAGATCACATTGCTAGCCAACTTCATCACCCTGACGCCTGGCACGCTGAGCCTGGATGTTTCGGAGGACCGCAGGCTGCTCTATATCCACGCGATGTACATTCAGAACGGGGACGCGGACGCGCTACGCGCCGACATAAAGAACGGCTTCGAACGCCGGCTGCTGGAGACGCTGAGATGAGCCTTCCGGAAGGACTGGCCGCAAACGCCGCTGCGATCTCGCTACTGATCCTAGCCGCCGCGATGCTGCTCGCCTTCGCGCGGGTGGTACTGGGCCCCACTCTGCCGGACCGGGTGATCGCCCTGGATCTGCTCACCTCCTGTGCGGCGGCGTTCATGGTGGCTTACTCAGTGCGCAGCGGCAACCCGGTGTTCATGGACGTGGCCATTGTCATTGCGCTGGTGGCCTTTCTGGCGACGGTCGGCTTCGCCCGGTACGTGGCCAAGCGCGCGGAGCAGGAGCGATGAAGGAGATCCTGGCCGCCATTCTGATGCTGCTGGGAAGCGCGCTGGCGCTGATCGCCTCCATCGGCGTGATCCGGATGCCGGACATGTTCTCGCGGATGCAGGCCTCCAGCAAAGCCGGGACTCTGGGGATCGGACTGGCCGCGGCCGGCGCGGCCGTATTCTTCCACGCCGTCCCGGTGACCTCCCGCGCCCTGTTGATTATCGTGTTCTTCCTTCTGACCGCTCCAGTGGCGGCGCATATCATCGCGCGGTCGGCATATCTGATGAGAGTCCCGATGTGGGAAGGCACTCTGATGGACGAGTGGCGTGGGCGGCTGACGGAAGATAAGACTGAACCCTCCGGAAGCGATCCGGCCTCCTGAAAGACGCTTCTTGCTGCCGCGACGCCGCGGCGCGGAGCGGGTATAACAGGAGAAGGGAGTCGCCGCCATGTCCGAGCAGCTCAACTACCTGAGGCTCTTTCCTCTCTCGCTGGTCCTTTTCCCGGGAGTACGCACACCCCTGCACATCTTCGAAGACCGCTATAAACAGATGATCAACGAGTGCATCACGCTGGATGAGCCGTTCGGAGTGGTGCTGGTGCGGGAAGATGTGGAGGAAGAGGACTTTCCGCACGAATACGGCACGGCGGCCATCGTGACGCACGTGGAGAGGCTCTCCGGTGGACGGATGAACATCGTGGTGCAGGGGGAGCGGCGATTCCGCATCGTGGAGCTCGTTCCCGGACATCCCTACCGCGCGGCCATGGTGGAGTTCCTGGATCCGGTGGTGCCTGCCTCTCTGAAGCGCTCGAAACTTCCCGCCGATGTGTCAGACGCGTTCACGCGCTACGTAAAGCTGCTGGCGAGCCTGGCCGGGCAGTCCGTGGACGCCCTCGAGCTGCCGGACGACGTAGAGATGCTGGCTTCGGTGGTGGCGTCGCTTTTGGCCGTCCCGCTGGAGATGCGCCAGGATCTGCTGCAGCAACTGGACGTGCAGCGCCTGCTGGAGCAGGAGCTGGAACTGCTGAACGAACAGATCGAGACGCTCACAGAGGTGGCTCGCCGCCCGCGCCAGGCCGCCCCGCTGGACTGGAAGGAAGACGGCATGCCGTTCTCCCTGAACTGAGGGTGCCGGGGCGCATCAGTCGCGGGAGACCATGAAGATCGCCTGCTCCGCCAGCAGGTTGGGCCAGAGGCGCACGGGCACGAAACGTCCGTCCCGCGTACTGCGCAGGAAAACACTCCGGTGAATCCCCAGTTTCTCTCGCCGGAGCAGATCCTGAAAGTCCCGGATGGTGGTCAGGTGAATGTTCGGGCTGTCATACCACTCGTAGGGCAGCCGCTTCGTCCGGGGCATCCGGCCCAGCAGCGCAAGCTGCAGCCGGGCGCTCCAGTGGGCGAAATTGGGGAAGCTGACGATCACCCTGCGCCCGACGCGCGCGGCCTCCCGCATCAGGAAGTCCGGGCGGTGGAGCACCTGGATGACGTTCGTGAGGATGACATAATCCAGCGCCTGGTCGCCGAAGTCTGCGAGCCCTTCGTCCAGGTCTCCGTGATAGACGGGCAACCCCTTGGACACACAGACCTGGATGGCTTCCTCGTCAATGTCCACCCCCTGCGGGAAGACCTTCTTGCGTTCCTGCAGCGCCTTCAGCAGGTCGCCCGTGCCGCAGCCCAGGTCCAGCACCCGGGTGCCTGGCTCCACCAGCTCGATGATGTATTCCAGTTCCCCTTTCAGCGGCGCCGTGCGCTGAAGGGCTTCCTCACGGGGCAGAGGAGGTGCGGCGGGCTCAGTCAACGGCATAGCTCAAGAAGTTCGAGATCAGGCTGGTGAGCTGGCGGCTCTCCAGCAGGAAGGCATCGTGCCCGTGCGGGGTGGTGATCTCCGCGAACGTCACATAGGCGTTGTTGTGGCGCAGGGCGGTGACGATCTCCCGTGACTGATAGGTGGGATACAGCCAGTCCGACGTGAAACTGATGACCAGGAACTTGGCCCGCACCCGTGACAGCTCCTTTTTCAGGCTGCCGCTCGGCTGGGTCAGGTCGAAGTAGTCCATCGCCTTCGTGATGTAAAGGTAAGAGTTCGCGTCAAATCTCTGAACAAAGCTATCCCCCTGATAGCGCAGATAGCTCTGGACCTGGAACTCCTCCTCGAACCCGAACTCCAGCCCGTTGTCCCGGATGAGATTGCGCCCGAACTTGCGGTGCATGGCCTCATCGGAGAGATAGGTGATGTGCCCGATCATCCGGGCGATGGCGAGTCCCCGCTCCGGGCGCGGACCGCCGTAATAGTCGCCCCCGTTCCAGTTGGGATCAGCCATGATCGCCTGCCGCCCGACCTCGTCGAAGGCGATGGCCTGAGCGGTGTGGCGGCTGGTGGTGGCGATGGGGATGGCAAGCCGCACGCGCTCCGGGTGACTGACCGCCCACTGAAGCGTCCGCATCCCTCCCATGCTGCCACCGATGACGCACAGCACCTGCTCGATCCCCAGATGGTCCAGCAGGTAGGTCTCAGCCTCCACCATGTCCTGAATGGTGATGACGGGGAATGACATGGCGTAGGGCCGCCCGGTGGCCGGATTGATGGAGGAGGGCCCTGTCGAGCCCATGCACCCGCCGATGCAGTTGGCGCAGATGACGAAATATTTCGTGGTGTCCAACGCCTTGCCCGGCCCCACCATCATATCCCACCAGCCAGGCTTGCGGTCATCGGGATGATGCCGGCCGGCCACGTGGGCATCACCGGAAAGGGCGTGTTCCACGAGGATGGCGTTGGAGCGGTCGGAGTTCAGCTCACCGTAGGTCTCGTAGGCGAGCGTGATTGGCCCCAGCTCCTTGCCGCTGGCAAGCCGCAGGGGGCCGGGGAAGGTGAAATACTGCGTCTGGACCAGTCCCACGCTTCCGGGAGCGGTCTGAACGTCTGTCTGATCTAGCATCGGGATGGCATGGGCCGGGACGCAGTTGCCGCCCCGGCCGCTTCGGTCATTCGATTATAGTCCATCCCGCAGAAAAGCGGCGCCGCACTCAGACGCGCGCCGCCTGCAGGGCCTGCTCGATGTCCGCGATGATGTCCCGCACGTCTTCGGTCCCGATGGAGAGGCGGATATAGTCGTCGGTGACGCCGGTCTCCGCCTGCTCCTCCGGCGTGAGCTGCTGATGCGTTGTGCTGGCCGGATGGATGACCAGGCTCTTGGAGTCTCCCACATTGGCCAGATGCGAAAGCAGCTTACAGGCGTCCACGAACCGGATGCCGGCCTCTTTGCCGCCTTTGATGCCGAAGCCGATGATGGCTCCGCAACCGTCCGGCAAGTACTTCTTCGCGAGCTCATGGGAGGGATGACCCGGCAGGCCGGGATAGTTCACCCAGCTTACCTGCGGATGCTGCTGCAGCCACTCCGCCACCTGCTGCGCATTGCGGCTGTGGCGCTCCATACGGAGGTGCAGCGTCTCCAGCCCCTGCAGGAACAGGAAGGCGTTGAACGGAGAGAGGCACGGTCCGAGATCCCTCATCAGCTGGACGCGCATCTTCACGATGTAGGCCAGCGGCCCGAGGGCCTCCACGTAGTTCACGCCGTGATAGCTGGGGTCGGGAGTGGTGAGCCCGGGGAAGCGCCCGCTGGCCTTCCAGTCGAACTTGCCGCTATCCACCACCACGCCGCCGATGCTGGTGCCGTGCCCGCCGATGAACTTGGTCATCGAGTGCATGACGATATCCGCCCCCCACTCGAACGGACGCAGCAGAGCGGGCGAAGGCAGCGTATTGTCCACAATGAGCGGCACACCATTCTCGTGAGCTATGGCGGAGATCTTCTCGAAGTCCGGGATGTCCAGCTTCGGGTTGCCCAGGGCCTCCACGAAGAACGCCTTCGTGCGGTCCGTCACCGCGCGGCGGAAATTCTCCGGGTCGGCCGGGTCCACGAACTTCACCGAGATGCCGAACTTCGGCAGGGTGTAGTGAAACAGATTGTAGGTGCCGCCATACAGACTGGTGGCGGATATGACCTCGCCGCCGGCCTCGCAGATGTTCATGATGGCAAGGCTGCAGGCGGCCTGCCCGCTGGAGGTGACCAGTGCCCCCACTCCTCCCTCAAGCTGCGCGATCCGCTGCTCCAGCACATCCCAGGTGGGGTTCATGATGCGGGTGTAGATGTTGCCGGACTGCTCCAGAGCGAACAGGCTGCGGGCGTGCTCCACGCTGTCGAACACGTAGGAGGTGGTCTGATAGATGGGCACCGCGCGCGCCTTGGTCACGGGGTCCGGGGTCTGGCCCGCGTGCAGGGCCAGCGTATCGAATCTGAAGTCTGCCACTGTCTGGTTCACTCCTTACCGAAGAGCTGCGGCAGGTCGGGGAGGGATCTCCCGCGCTGACCGGCCGGAAGAAAGTATACCTAACCGACCGGATTTGTGCCAATTGCCACCTGGTCCGGCGGCGTTGACTTGGCGCCACCGCAATCCGTATAATGGCGCGGCGGCGCGAAAGACCCGGCGCAGGGCTTTCGCGATCGCATGGGAGCATGCCGGTTCTCCATATCCATCCCGTCCGCCACCGGCAGCGCCTGGCGCGGCGGCGGGGAGCAACGGAGGCACAGACAGTCAAGTGGCCAGCGTCACTCTGAGAAACCTCAGGAAGACCTTCAAGAACGTCGTTGCCGTCAACGACCTGAACCTGGAGATCAAAGACAAGGAGTTCCTGGTGCTTGTCGGGCCGTCGGGATGTGGAAAGACCACCGCCCTGCGGCTCATCGCGGGACTGGAGGAGGCCACCTCCGGCGAGATCCTCATCGGGGACCGGGTGGTCAATGATGTGTCCCCCAAAGACCGGGACATCGCCATGGTGTTCCAGAACTACGCGCTTTACCCTCATATGAGCGTGTACGACAACATGGCGTTCGGGCTGAAGCTGCGCAAGGTTCCAAAGGATGAGATCCGCCGGCGTGTGGAAGAGGCTGCGGACCTGCTGGGTCTGCGGGACCTGCTCCAGCGCAAGCCCAAACAGCTTTCGGGTGGACAGCGCCAGCGCGTGGCGCTGGGACGGGCCATCGTCCGGGAGCCGAAGGTGTTCCTGATGGACGAGCCGCTCTCCAATCTGGACGCCAAGCTTCGGGTGCAGACCCGCGCGGAGCTCATCAAGCTGCACCGGCGGCTGGGAATCACCACCATCTACGTCACCCACGACCAGGTGGAAGCCATGACCATGGGTGACCGGATTGCGGTAATGAAGGACGGCGTGCTGCAGCAGCTGGACACTCCGCTGGGGCTTTACCACAACCCGGCGAACATGTTCGTGGCGGGCTTCATCGGGACGCCCAGTATGAACTTCCTGAACGCAACGCTGGAGAGCGCGGACGGGGGAGCCATCATCAACGCCGGGGCCTTCCGCGTAAAAGTGCCTGCGGACAAGTACGACCGGGTGAAAGACTACATCGGCAGAAAGGTGATCTTCGGGATCCGGCCGGAGGACATCTTCGACAGTTCGCTCAAGAACCCGGTGGAGGCTACGCCCGAGAACACGGTCCAGGCCGTGGTGGACGTGGTGGAGCCGATGGGCTCCATCATCACCGCTTATGTCACGCTGGGCGAGCATTCGGTGGTCGCGACGCTGGACGCCAACTCTAAGGCGAAGGAGCTGCAGCCGATCGAGCTGGTCTTCGACATGGAGAGCACCCACGTGTTCGACCCGGACACGGAGGTGGCGCTTTACTAGGGAAGAACCTGCCAGGGGCAGGAAGGCAGGGCCCGGGGCCGGCACCCGATGAGGATGACCGGCCCCTCAAAGACAGCCCTGCCCCCTTTTGGCGCCCGGCTCGCGAGCAGTCTCATAGCCGAGACTGCCGTTCCACCGATCCCTCGCTTATAAAGGTAACCGCCGAGGCTGTCACCTTCTGTCAGTCTTTTGGCGGTGCGGAACTTTTTCCGGGGGATTTTTCGCGCGGCGGCGCTCCCGTAGCGCCTGCAACGGAAACCCGAAGCGCCCGCGGTCCCGTAGTGAACACGCGGGCGTCCTGGAAGGGTCTAAAGAGCGGAGCGCGGGGCACGCTGAGACGGCGCTTCCGGTCGCCGGTTGACTGATGCCCCGTCCGCGGATAGCATGAAACGCCACACTGCTTCAGAGAGGAGCATCTGTATGCCTGATATGAGGGCCAGATCCATTTACACGGCGGCAGCCGTTCTGCTGGCCGCCTTGCTTTTGCCGGGCGCGATACCGGCGGCCGGAGACGAGAACGCTCCGGCGGCTCAGAAGCCAAAGATCACGGTGGAGAGCCCGGATTCCACTGTGGTCGCGACGGTCAACGGCGAGCCCATCACCAAGGGCGAGCTGATGGAGGCGATGTGGGGACGCTACGCCATCCCCACCCTGACGGATCTCATTGACAAAGTCGCCATCCGCCAGGCGGCCCAGAAGGCCGGGGTGACCATTGAGCCCGCCGATCTGGACGCGAAGGTCAACGAGTTGAAGGACCGGCTGCCACCGGGAATGACCTTCGAGCAGTTTCTGGAGCAGTACAACATCACGGAAGAGCAGCTGCGCAAGGAGCTGGAGACCAGCGTCTACATCGAGAAGGCCGCCGCAAAGAACATCAATGTGACCGACCAGGACCTGGCCGGATACATCAAGGCCCGCCACATCCTGATCTCCACCCAGCAGCCTGGCGCCACCGCCGAGGAGCGGGAAAAGAAAGAGCAGGAGGCCAAGGCCAAGCTGGAGCAGATCGCCGCAGACATCAAGGCCGGCAAGACCACCTTCGAGCAGGCCGCGAAAGAGTTCTCGGACGATCCCGGCAGCAAGGACCAGGGCGGCGATCTGGGGTTCTTCAAGCGCGGGGTGATGACGCAGCCTTTCGAGGAGGCGGCATTCAAGCTGAAGGCCGGTGAGATGTCCGAGCCGGTGAAGACCACCTACGGATACCATCTCATCCTGGTGGAGAAGCTGGGCAAGGACGCGGAAGGTCAGGAGCGCGCGGATCTGATCGAGCGCATCCGGCAGGAGCGGCTCCGCCCTGAGATGACCGCCTGGTATCTGAAGGCCAAGCAGGAGGCTCAGGTGGAGCGGGCTCTCGGTGAGCAGCCCAAGCCGCCGACGCCGCCTCCCGCGATGGAGGAGAGCCAGCCGGAGACCGGCGGGCAGGATACTCCTCCTCCGCCCCCGCCTGCGCCCGAGTCCAACTGACGGGCCGGCTGCCGCAGGACGGCTGAGCAGGTTACGGCCGGGAGCCACGGTGGCTCCCGGCCTTTGTTCATCTGAGGCAACCGGAGGACTCCTCAGACCGCGAAATCCGGGCAGGCATCCGGCGGATGAGAGAGGAAGTATTCCGTTGCGGCCGGTGGGGCGGTTCGCGAAACCGCCCGCAAAAGAGCGCAGGACACGGCCGCACATGAGACGGACGCAAGAGGGACAGCAATGGCAAAGACAGTGAATGTGGGGCTGATCGGCTACAAGTTCATGGGAAAAGCCCACAGCCAGGGCTTCAGGGATGTGCCTTTCTACTTCGCCGATGTGAAGGCCGTCCCGGTGATGAAAGTCATCTGCGGACGTGACGAAGAGGGCGTCAGCCAGGCGCAGAAGCAGTTCGGCTGGGAAAGCTACGAGACGGACTGGCGCCGGGTGGTGGAGCGGGACGACATCCAGCTGATAGACATCTCCACCGGCAACAATGTGCACGCCGAGATGGCCATCGCGGCCGCGGAGAAAGGCAAGCACATCTTCTGCGAGAAACCGCTGGCCATGAACGTGCGCGAGGCGCGCGCGATGGTGGAGGCCGTGAAGAAGGCCGGCGTCATCAACATGGTCAACTTCAACTACCGCGCCGTGCCCGCCATCCGGTTCGCCAAGCAACTCATCGAGGAAGGGCTGATCGGGCGCGTGTTCCACTGGAGGGCGTTCTATCTTCAGGACTGGATCATAGATCCCGGGTTCCCGCTGGTGTGGCGGCTGCAGGGAGATGTGGCCGGTTCCGGTTCGCACGGAGATCTGGCGGCGCACTCCATTGATCTGGCGCACTACCTGGTGGGCGAGATTGATGAGGTGGTGGGGTTGCAGGAGACGTTCATCAAGCAGCGCCCGAAGCTGGCCCGCACGACGGGCGGACTCTCGGCGGCCGCCGCTGAGGAGATGGGCGAGGTGACGGTGGACGACGCCAGCCTGTTCCTGGTGCGCTTCAAGAACGGCGCGGTGGGCTCGTTCGAGGCCACGCGCTTCGCCGCCGGGCATCGCAACGGCAATATGTGGGAGATCAACGGCGAGAAGGGATCGCTGCGCTTCAACGTGGAGCGCATGAACGAGCTGGAGTATTACGACCACACCCAGCCGGGCGACCGGCAGGGCTTCCGGGTCATCCAGACCACGGAGAGCTCGCATCCGTGGATGAGCGCGTGGTGGCCTCCGGCGCACATCATCGGCTGGGGACAGACCTTCACGCACCAGATCTACGAGCTGATGAACGGCATCGCGGACGGTGTGAACCCGCACCCGGACTTCGAGGACGGCCTGAAGTGCCAGATGGTGTTGGAGGCAGTCACGAAGTCGGCGCAGGAGCGGCGTTGGGTGAAGGTGGATGAGGTCTAGCCACCGGCAGCCAACCTTTCCGCAAGAACAGAGGGGCCGGGCGCGCCGCGCCCGGCCCTTTGGCGTGTCTGCCCGGAAATCTCCCCTGAGAAGACTGTCAATTCTGCCAGTATGAAAGGGGCCCGCCGGTCCGTTACCATGGAATCACCGGCCCGCCGGGCAAGCGCAGGCCGGCACAGCAGAAAGGACCGGCATTGCGAAACGAAAGGGCAAACGTCAAGGCGCTGGAGGGGGGTGATATCCGGGGCCTGTGCCCGGAAAGCGTGATGCTTGTACTGATCTGCGTGGCGGACGCCGTCTCCACGCTGTTTCTGGTGGGACGCGGACTGGCCACCGAGGCGAACCCCCTGATGGCCTGGTGTCTGGAGCGGGGCGCGCTGGTCTTCCTGACCGCGAAGGCGGCGTCCTTCGCCCCCTTTGTGGCGATGTGCGAGATCTACCGCCGCCGCAACCCGGTGACCGGCAGGCTGTTCATCCGCGTGGGGTTCTGGGCTTACCTGCTGGCTTATCTCCTGCTGGTGCTCGTGGTGAACCTGCGGCCCCTCTGAAAGGGGCCGCCTGGGTCTCACGGGTTCAGGCGGGAGCGCAGCAGATCCCTCTGCCGGTCCGTGAGCTCCACGGCCGGAGGACGCACGAAAGTGCGGGGCATCCCCGCGAGCTCCAGCGCATACTTTGTGGCCGCACGGGGCGGCAACCCTTCGAACACCCGGGTGAGCGCTGTGACGATCTCCTGTCGCGTCTCGGCATCCCCCCTTCGCTCCCGGTGAGCCTTCCACACCTGCACCACCGCATCCGGGAAGACGTTCGCCACCCCGCTGATCAGTCCGGCGCATCCCAGCCGCAGGGCGGGCAGATGCTGGGTGTCCGTCCCGCAGAAGATCTGCAACCGCGGGAAAGACGTCACCAGCTCGCGGGTGACGTCCAGATCGCCCGAGGAGTCCTTCACCCCGATAATGCGCCGGTGACCCTTGAGAGCCCGGAGAATGGACGCAGTGACGGGAATCCCCGTGCGCCAGGGGATGTTGTAGAGGATGACCGGAATAGCGGAGGAGTTTGCTACACGGCGAAAGTACTCGATGATCCCCTCCTCCGACGCGGTATGATCGAAGAACGGAGGCGGAACCAGCAATGCTTCGGCCCCGGCTTTCCGGGCCGCGTGCGAAAGCTCAATGCATTCGGCCAGGCTGCTGGTGCCGGTGGCGACGATAAGGCGAAGGCGGCCCCGGTGCTTACGGGTAAACTCGATGAGGCGGCGCTTCTCGGTCAGTGAGAGGGAATGCCCTTCGCCGTTGGTCCCGCAGATCACAATGCCGTCCACGCCGGAGGCGCGCTGGAAGGCAAGGTGGCGCTCCATCCAGCGCAGGTCCAGGTTCTGCCTGGAATCGAACGGTGTGACAACGGCTGTGAAGACTCCCTGGAGTCTTTTTCTGCCGAACATGGCTTCAGCCTCCCGATAATCTGCCGTAACGGACGGAGGGAACCGGCCGGGCCGACCCGGAATGCGGATCTGTGAACTTTTCGGGCCCGGCGGCCGTCTTTCTGGTTGATGCGGCCCGCGAGCAGGCCGCCCGGGGTATCCTATGCCTATCGGGGACCGGCTGTCAACCGTCAGGGGATCCGTGACGAGCCGTTCCGGCGGGCGCGCAACGCCCCGGATGGAAAGGATCTGGCAGGACTTGGACAAAGCGGAAGCAAGCACGGCGATGGAAACGCCGCAGGAGATGACTGAAAACGTCGAGGAGGCGGTCGCCACCATCGAGGAAGCGTCCCGCGAGATCATCGCCGAAGTGGAGAAGGTTATCGTCGGCAAGCGGGATGCCGTGCGACTTGCGCTGGCCGCCGTGCTGGCGGGCGGCCACGTGTTGATCGAGGACATTCCCGGGGTGGGCAAGACCAGCCTGGCAAAGTCGCTGGCCCGCGCGCTCGGTTGTTCGTTCAAGCGCATCCAGTTCACCCCCGACCTCCTGCCGTCCGACATTACGGGCATCTCCATCTACAATCAGAAGACGCTGGAGTTCGAGTTCCGGCAGGGACCGGTATTCGCGAACATCGTCCTGGCGGATGAGATCAACCGTGGAAGCCCGAAGACCCAGTCCAGCCTGCTGGAATGCATGGAAGAGGCTCAGGTCACGGCGGACGGCATGACCTATCGCCTGCCGAAGCCGTTTTTTGTCATCGCCACCCAGAACCACATAGATATGCAGGGCACCTATCCCTTGCCGGAAGCGCAACTGGACCGCTTCATGATGAGCATCTCGCTGGGCTACCCCAGCGCGCCGGACGAGAAGCGCATCCTGGAAACGCGGATGGGTGATAACCCGATGGAAGAAGTGCGCCCGGTGCTGGATGCATCCCGCCTGCTTGGCCTGCAGAAGAGCCTGCACTCGGTGCATGTGGACGACGCGGTGCAGGAGTGGGTGGTGGAGATTGCGCGGGCTACGCGGAAGCGCCAGGAGCTTTATCTGGGCATCAGCCCGCGCGGAACGCTGAACCTGGTCTACGCATCGCGGGCCCTGGCAGCGATGAATGGAAGGACGTACGTTGCGCCGGACGACGTGAAGGCAGTGGCGGTTCCGGTACTGGCGCACCGGCTCGTGCTGAAGCCGGAGATGCGCTTCCGGGGAATGGAGACGCTGCAGATCGTGGAAGAGGCGCTGGACTCCGTGCCGTGCCCGTTGACCCATGCTAAGCGGTAAGGCCAAAGGACTTCTGGTCGGCCTCATCTTCCTTGTGGTGGTGGGGGCGCTTCTGAATATCGCCCAGCTGTTCGTGATGGCGGCGGGGCTCGGGATGGTGCTCGCCGCCGCCTACGTACTGGCGCGAAGGGCAGCGCGCGGAGTCACACTGGAATGCCACGCGCCTGACCTGGTTCCGGCAGGGGAGCCTTTCGAGGCGCATCTGAAAGTCTCATCTTCGGGCGCATCCTCGCAGCCCCGTTTTGACGTGGTGCTGAGCCTGCCCGACGGACTGGAGTATCTGGAAGAGGTTTCGCGCGAGGAGGGAGAGAGCTGGACCAGGGCGGTCATCCGGCTTTCGGCGCTTCACCGGGGAGTTCACTCCATCGGCATTCCCGCAGTTTCTGTCCAGGATCCGATGGGTCTGTTTCAGGTGAAGGTTCCGGCGGGGCAGACGCTGGCTGTGGCCGCCTGGCCACCACCTCTGGATCCCGGGGAGACATCCCGGCCCGTCAGCGACCAGACCGGCGCGGAGACTCAGGAGGGCGGACGGAAGGGGAACGACGGCACCAGCATCTACAGCGTCCGTCCGTGGATGCCGGGCGATGCCGTGAGACACGTACACTGGCCATCCACAGCGCGTCTGGGCAAACTGGCGGTCATCGAGTTCGAGGCTGAGTCCACCACCAGTGCCCTGGCTGTGCTGGACAGCGCCTGCGGGACGGACCAGGAAGCGGCGGCCGCTTTCGAAACGGCGTGCGAGGTGATGTCGTTCCTTGTCCAGAACGCGTGGCTGCATCGCAGACGGCTGAGTGTGCTGATTGACGGCAGGATTATCGGCAACCCGTTTGGCCCGCTGGGAGACCGCGAGAAGCGGGAAGCGCTGGCTGCGCTGGCCGCAGTCAATCCCGGAGAGGCAAGGCCGCTGGAAGAGGTCGGCCGGGAGTGGATGCGAGCCGCAGGAGGCTCTTCTGCCGTTATCGTGGTGACCCCCCGGTGGGACGAGGACTCGCAGGCGGCGCTCTGCTGGCTGGCTCAGGCGCGGCGGAGCGTCACGGCCATTGTGACTTCGCCTCCGGAGGATCCGGACCGGCGGGAGGAGGGCGGTCATCGCGGAATGGTCTCTGTGTTCCAGGTGAGGAGCAATGAACTCGTCAGAGCCTGACAGACCGACGCCGGAGCGGAGGATCTTTTACCTGGCGGGACTGCTGACCACGCTGGTGGGCGTGGCGGCCATCTCTCTGGCCGTGCAGTCTTACGGGTTCCTGCTCCTGGCAGGGTCTCTGACGGCGGTCGGTCATCTGGTCTCTTCGCGGCTGCGGGCGCAGGGCCGCAGCCTGCGGATCGTGGAGACAGTGGTCATCACCATCTGTCTGGCCACCTATGCGCGCCTGTTCGCCACGGGTGACACCAGCCCTCTCCTGAGCCCGGGAATCGCACTGTTCCACAAGGAGCTGTCGCTTGCGGTCATGCTGGTGTGGGCGGAGGTGGTGCGGTCGTTCTCGCTGGTGTCGGATGAAGCGGTCATGTTCTCGGCCGTGCCCTCGCTTGCTTTGATCGGCGTGGTGGCCACCACATCCACCCGCGGGGACGTGATCTTGTTCTTCACCGCGTGGCTGGCTTTCTCCATCCTGATGTTCGTGGAGAGCGGCCGCAAGACCACGACATCGCGCGGGGGGCAGAAATTCCGTTCGGTGACGTTCTCGGCCACGCTGGCCATCGGGGCGGTGCTGGCAGGGTCAGTGGTCAGCCCGCTGGTACAGCACACCGCTATGTGGGGGTTCGTGAAGCTGGCTCCCACCCTTTCGGCCAACCGGGAACCTCTGGAACTGCCGGTGGGTGAAGGCGAAGGGAACGTGCTGGAGATCTCCGAAGGACCGGTCAGGCTGTCCAGCCGGGAGGAGATGCGCGTCCGGGCCTCGGCTCCGGCCTACTGGCGGACGCGGGTCTGGGACATCTATTCGGGACGTGACTGGAAGTCGCATGCGCCGCTCACCCCCAGACTTCCATCCTCCAGCGGCTTTGTGGAGAACCAGTTCCAGGCCTGGACGGAGGAGGACCGCGGACCGACGACGCAGCTTGTGCAGCAGTTCTACAGCCCTTCGGGATTCCGCGGATACCTGCACGCGGCGGGCGAGCCTGCGGCGTTCTGGATCGCCTCCAGCGACCTGTACCGGGATTCCTTCAACTGCTGGCGGCTGCCGCGGCTCTCGGGCCCGCCCATCACGGAGTACCGGGTGGTCTCGTATATCTCCACGGCCACGCCGGACCAGCTCCGCAACGCCGGATCGGATTACCCGCCAGAGGTGGAGCGGTTCCGCAACCGCAATGACGCCACCTTCCGGGTCCGGATGGAGGCGGAGCGGATCACCCGCGGCCTGGACAACGACTATGACCGGGTGATGGCCCTGCGCAAGTATCTGGCGCGCCACTGCGTCTACGATCTTCAGACCCCGCCCCTGCCCAAAGACCAGGACGACGCTGTGGAGTACTTCCTGTTCGAGTCCCGCAGAGGCTACTGCGACGTGTTCGCCAGCGCGCTGGCGGTGATGGCTCGCTCCCTGGGCATCCCGGCGCGGATCGCGACGGGATTCATGCCCGGGGATTTCGACGAGGAGCGGGGCGAGTATGTTGTGCGGGACCGCGACCGGCACTCCTGGGCCGAGATCTATTTCCCTGGCTATGGATGGCAGGCGGTGGAGGCGACACCGTCAGGCGACGTCACGCCGCAGGACTTCTGGTCCTCGCTGATGTCTGAGCTGCGCTTCTTCTACGCCAGCGGCAACGCGCGCTTTGCTCTCTTGCTGGCCACACTGGGCTTCGCTTTACTGGCGCTGCGGGTGGTGTTCCCCGCCGCTCCGCTCGATCCGGAAGGGTTCGCTCCGCGCAGGTTGTCGGCGGGCAGACGCAGGGCCCGGGCTCTTTGGCGCGATCTGGCAGTCGCGCTTCGCAGACACGGGGTGACAGTTTCGCCGGCCACCACGCCGCTGGAGATGGCGGATGCGTTCGAGGCTCTGAACGGAGGCTCGCACCCGGCAGCGGAGGCGGTCCGGTGCGCCTCCGAGCTGCTGAGCGAAGCGCTCTACGGGCCGGGCGAGCCCACCCCCGGCCAGCTGGAAGACCTGGGTATAGCCTGCCGCTGGGCACGCCGCGAGCTGTCCCGCCCGGCCGGACGACGCACGGCATCTAATCCCCTTTCGGTGGTCGAGTAGCGCGCCGCAGGCGCGCGTATCGAGGCCATGCTGGTTATTGTCCGTGGTTTCGACTCGCCCGCCCTTCGGCGGGCGGCTCAACCATCGTGGGGAGCCAGTTCCGGGAGCAAGTTCCCGGAACTCACGGGGCGGACGGACTTCAGTCGCGCGCAGGATAGGTTTCCCCCCTCATCCAAGCCTTCTCCCACCAGGGGAGAAGGCTTTCTTTGGGCCACCGGCCTGCTGCCCACGCTCGGTTCCGGCTGCAATCCTCTCAGGCCACGGCATAAAAAACCCCTCTCCCTGAGAACGGGAGAGGGTATGGGTAAGGGCGAAGCACTACTCTCGACACTGGACGCTCGACACTAGACCTCTAACTACGCTGGTCGAGTAGCGCGCCGCAGGCGCGCGTATCGAGACCAGAACGCCATCGCACGGAGGGCCGGCAACCGCGGTGGGTTCACTGCCCATCGGCAGTCTGTCTCAACATTTCGCCGCATTCCCATTGACAGAGGGAACAGGACACGCTACACTGAAACTCAGTTGCAACAGTGGCCGAAGGCCCACTCCGTTGCAGAGAGAAAGGGGTACTACCATGTCAACACGAGCGAAAAGTCTCGTGGGGAAAGCTCTCGGTGTCATCGCGCTGGCTCTGGCCGTTACCACCGTCTGCCACGCCGCCCTCCCGGTGGCCCTCACCACCAGGCCCATTTACAATGCGTGGGGCTTCTTCGTCGGCTATCAGCAGGATATCGGTCCCAGTGTGACCAATCCGCTCAAGGATGTGCTGAACATGCACTCGTTCCGCCTGAGCGGCCAGTGGGAGCCGGCGATCGAGATCCCGTGGGTCTTTTCCTATACGCCTCCGTTCACGGGCTCCGGCATCCCCGCGGCTACAGGACCCGGGTTCTTTACGGGGCTGGAGGCGATAGCCAACCCTGAGATCGGCGGGCACGTGGACACTTACTTCATGGAAGCGCCGGGCGGGCCCTGGACTCAGGGACCGGCCATCCGTTTCTTCGCCGGGCCGGGCGACTATGTGATCATGCGCAACACTCTGACCGGCGAACTGATCACCTACGGTCCGGACGACATCGAAGAAGTGTCTGTCGTGCCGGAGCCCGGCAGTCTGGCCGCCTTCGCGGCTATGCTGCCGATGGCTGCCTTACTTCGCCGGCGGCGCAGCTAGAAGCGCCGCTGTTTTCGTCCCTCCGGGCATCCCTGCGCCCGGAGGGCTTTTCTTTTTGTCTCTTACCTTGTTGCTCATGAGCAACAGAACGCAGGCTGAGGACACGGGGACAGTCCGCCCCAAGATCACAGTGGTCGAGTAGCCCAGCGCAAGCCGCGCGTATCGAGACCACGCCGGTTATTGTCCGTGGTTTCGACTCGCGCGCCCTTCGGCGGGCGGCTCAACCACCGTAGGGGGTGGGTTTTGGGAACAAGTTCGCGGAACTCACGGGGCGGACGGGCTTCGGTCGCGCGCAGGAGAGGTCACCCCCCTCATCCAACCCTTCTCCCACCGGGGGAGAAGGCTCTCTTTGGGCCGCCGGCCTGCTGCCCACGCTCGGTTCCGGCTGCAATCCTCTCAGGCCACGGCATAAAAAGCCCTCTCCCTGAGAACGGGAGAGGGTATGGGTGAGGGCGAATTGGTACTCTCGACACTGGACACTCGACACTAGACCTCTAACTACGTTGGTCGAGTAGCGCGCCGCGAGGCGCGCGTATCGAGACCATGCCGGTTATTGTCCGTGGTTTCGACTCGCCCGCCCTTCGGCGGGCGGCTCAACCACCGTAGGGGGTGGGTTATGGGAACAAGTTCGCGGAACTCACGGGGCGGAGGGGCTTCGGTCGCGCGCAGGAGAGGTCACCCCCCTCATCCAACCCTTCTCCCACCGGGGGAGAAAGCTCTTTGCTTGCCCTCGGTCCGGCGTCTCCTTTTCGTGTCTGTCCGTTTTCGTTCCTGCCTGCGGCGTGAAGCTTTCCCCCAAGGGAAGAAGGCCTTAGCGGGCGCGGTCACTGCCTCCTGGCCGCGCTTCGGCCGCCGCCCCAGATGAGGTCGCCTTCTCTTACACCCACGCTGCGCTTCACCTGCGGGGCGCCGCCATCGTCCTTCAAATCCTCTCCAACGCTATACAGCAAGTAGGAACTGCCCTCCCGGCGATAACGCAGCTCGGACCCGGTGAATGGGTCACGAGGCACCGGCCGTCCCAGCAGCGCGCAAGCCTCCTTCAGCGTGGCCGGATACGTCCCTGTCCGGCCGCGGTAAGCGGCGATCGCAAGCATCGCCTTGCACGCCTCGATATTCGCCTCAGCGGCGAGGCACTGGTTCATACTGCGGCCGAAGACGGGAGCAATAAGCCTGGTAAAAATGGCATACCGCGGCGTGGATCTCAAGCTTTCATCCGCTTCTGAGAGGAGCTTCGGGCGCTCGGACGCCGGAGCCCTGAGCGCCTCCATCTGCCGCTTCGCAAGGTCAATGTAGGTAAGCTGGTCCAGATAGATCGCCGGCGCCAGAACGTAGCCCAGCACGCGGTCCATGACGCGCCTCACCCCGGTGGTCTCGCGCGGTGGAACCCCTGGATCCGCACCCATCAGGAGTCCCACGCCGTGTGGTCCCCTGCGCGCCTCAGTCATTGCCGTGAAGATAAGGACACGTTCGCCCCTGAGGGCCATCTCCATGGAGTCCGAGAGCTCAATACGGCTGACGACGTTGAAGGCATCCCTGGCCTGTTCAATGCTCAGGCCGCGCGGTGACGACAACGCCACATCCATACGCTGCGTCCCGATGGCGATGATAGCGTAACGCACCAGCTGGGCGATCATCATGGGTTCGTTCCGGAGGCATCCGGACAGGCGCAGGATCTCGGTGGCGTATCGCACGGCTCCGGCTGTGTCGCCCCGCTGAGCAGCCAGGGCTGAGCGCGCCCCCAGAAGACGGGCGAGCTCGCGCGTCGTCGAAAGGTCGGGAAGAGTCAGAGTCAAAACGTCCGCTCGCTTCCAGTCCACCATCCTGGCATCGGGACATTCCAGAGCCCTGCGGATCAAACGCTCTGCAGGCGCGAACCGCTCCAGCGCCTGCTCCACCGCTCCCCAGTCCGGCTGCCCCGGCTCCAGCGCCGTCTGATACGTCTTAAGAAGCCGCTCACGGTCCGGGACGCTCATCATAAACCGGCCAGCCTCGGAGAGGTAGGTAAAGGCGTTGCGCTCGGGGGAGATCTCCGGTCCGGCGAGATCCGCCGCTGTGACCGGTTCTCCCGCCTTGCGCAACGCTTCGAGCTCCCGCTCCAGCTTCCTGCCTGCCCATAGCGTCAGGCCGGCGTGCAACACCGCGAGCGCCAGGACGAAATAGCACAGCCCTTTCAAACCCCGAAGCAGACAACCCCTCTTTGCGGACATCTCAACCACGCTCCTTTGACCGGACCTCCCCATTTCCGCCAGATTCCAGATGCACCAGCAGCATCTCGGTCTGGCGGCGCATCTCCGCCCATCCCGGAACCGTCTCTGCCGTCTCGCTTCGGGATGTCATATATGCGATGCGCTCCTGCCGGACGCCATCGAGCCCGAAGCTCACAACCACGAACGCGGCTGCCGCCCACGCCAGAATGCGCCCCGTGACGCGGTAACGCCGCGCCTGCCCGCCCTCGCGCAGCTGCGTAAGCGCCGCTCCGAGCACCCTCTCTCGCATCCCCTCCGGCGGATGAAAATCCAGCGCATCGCGGATCATCTGCTCCAGACGCCGGTCATTCATCTTCACTCTCCTTCAGCTCACGGCGGAGCCGCGCCACGGCGTACCGGTAGCGGCTGGCGGCGGTGTTGGCGGAGACGCCGGTCACGGAGGCGATCTCTTCGAAAGTCATCTGCTCCACCGCCTTCAGGATCAGAACCTCGCGCTGCTCCAGCGGAAGGGCCTGGATGGCCTCTGCAATGTCAGCCCTTCCGCCTACGGGGACTGCAAGCTGCCCTGGAGCCAGCCCGTCCCCCAGCCTGCGGGCCACATCCGCCCGGCGGCTGCGGCTACGGATGACCACAAGACACTGGTTGCGCACGGCCTTCATCAGATAGTAGCGGGGATCCTCCGGCATCCTGCCGGCGCGGGCGAGACGGACAAAGACTTCCTGCATGGCGTCCTCCGCATCTTCCGCGGAGCCGGTGAGCGAACGCGCGTAGCGGTAGAGGGCGGGGGCGTGGAGGTCATAGAGGCGCTCCAGCGATTCCGCCGTCAGGCAGCCTCCCGATTCCCGGCTGATCCGGATGATCCTCAATGGCCCGTTCCACTCCTTCCGGGCCGGTATTCCCGCAGTGTCCACCGGCATCCTCCTGTCAATGATAAGGACACCGGAGGCGTGCGGATCTGTCTACGCTGCGGAGCAGATGTCCCAGAAAAGACGTGCGCTCGCCCGGGCCAGCTCGCGCTGCTCATCCGCAAACGCGCGCAGATGGATGCCGGCCTGCTCGCGGTTGGCGTGGAGACTGAGCAAGATATCCTGCAATTCCCCCGCGTGCAGGCCGTCGGCCGTCAGGCAGGGCATCCCCGCAAGGTGGCAGAAGCGCTCGATCTTGGGATCGTAGGACAGACCCGCGAACGGCACCGCCGCCATCGCCGACAGGATGATGCTGTGAAGGCGCATTCCCAGGGAGAGATGGAAACCATGGAACAACCGGGCCATCTCCGCGGGAGACAGTTCGGCGGTCAAGAGGGAATGGGGTCCTTCGGCAGACTCCACCACACATCGCGAGATCTCAAGATCAGCCGGTAAGTGGAACGGCACGAACAGCGAGCGGATACCCGTCTCGCGAGCAAAAAAGTCGCAAGCCGCAGCCACCTCGGGGCAGGAACGCCTTATAGACCCCCACGGCCGGAGCGCCACCGCCAGCACGGGCCCAGCATCTGCCGCGCTGTCTTCCGCGGGATCCGCAGCAGGTTCCACAAGGAAAGCCGGATCGGCCGAAAGGGTCAGCAGGCTCTCCGGGAGCCCCAGTCCCACGAGCTCTGTCAGGGATCGGGGGTCGCGAACTGTCACCCCGCTCGCACGCGCCAGAGTCCGGCCGGCGCTCTCCCTGAGCTGCGGATCCTCCAGCGGTCCGAACCCTTGAGCCCACAGAAACAGCTTCCGCCGAAGCGCGAGAGCCACCCGGCAGATCCAGAGATAATACGCCGCCGACCGCCTGCTGGTGACGTCCTGGATCAGGCTGCCTCCGCCCAGCACCAGGATGTCGCACCAGAAAAGCGCCGTGAGAATGGCCGCCGGCGAGAACCGGGGATAGGCGCGGATGCCATGGAGGGCGAGGGTCCGGGCGGGGTCCGCACTCAGAGCGCGGACTTCGAAGGGTTCTTGCTTGGCCTCTGACGCGATGCCGCGCAGGATGCCTGCCAGCACGATCTCATCGCCGGCGTTGGCGAACCCGTAATAGCCTAGAATCAGGATGCGCAGGGGCCTTCGCACGTCAGGAACGCGCACTCCGTCCGAGCCCGAACGCCCGCAACACCGCCACCAGGATCATTCCGCCGAGCGCCCCCACCCATACTCCGTTCACCGTGCGGACCAGCGAGACCGCCAGCGGGGTATGGATGTGGCAGAACGTGTTGACGACGGAAACCAGCCCGATGACCCCGGCGCTGGTGAACAGGCGGGCCCAGCCGGTTTCGCCCTTGCGGAAAAGCCACAGCCCTGCCCACAGGGCGGGATATCCCAGCAGGATCTCCTTCGTCCGCGGACGGACATACAGGATCTGATCCAGCAGGGCGCGGAATCGCAGCTCCAGGGAAGAGACCCCTACAGCCGCCTCATTGCCGGACCGGACCACCACCACAAGCAGCGCCACCAGGCCGATGAGACCCACTATGGCCGTGCTGAACAGGATGGGGGAGACCCACAGGCGCCGGAAGGCTTCGCGCGCAGTCTGCAAACTGTCCTGCCAGGGAAGCGCCGCGCCCAGAAGCCCCGCCGCCGCCCATAGGGCCACCGCGAGCACTGGAAGCAGATGGGCCACTTTGACACCCGCGAACCCCTCCGTGTGCACCATGAACAGTCGCCCTGTCAGCAGCGCGGCTATGAGCAGCCCTCCCATCACAGCGACAGTGATGGCATTCAGGTAATGCGCGGGCACGCGGAGCGCATCCGGAGTCTTCGCCGGAGCAGGGGCGGAAGCCAGCCTGGCAGCGCGGGCGGCGGCCCAGACGGGGAAAGCAAGCGCTGCGGCCAGAGCCACCACCTTCCGGCCCAGGTCTCCGGCGAAGGACGCCGGGACCAGCACAATCAGCATCGCGAGGAACCAGCCCCACACCACGGAAGGAGTGAACCGGATCAGCTCAGTGAAGGCCAGCGCTCCCGCAGCGGCCACCCCCATCGCTATGAGCGCCCGCTCCCAGGCTGCCGGACCTACGTCAGGCAGTGGGTGTGGAGATCCTGTGGCCAGTCCGGAGCGTTTCAGACCGGCGGCGATGGCGGATATGTAATCCGCGTTCGCCTCCACCGCCTCCGGACCGTTCAGCTCAGGCAGGCGGACATACAGCAGACGGATGCCCCTCTCGCGCGCCGCGCGGACGAACCGCTCCACGGCAGCCGCGGGCTGATACTGCGCCATCTCCGTGGCCGAGATGCTGTGAACGCGGAGGAACCTGCCGCCCAGGCTGTCTCCAGCCTTTCCGAGCCTTTCTGTTTGCCGAACTCGATGCTCCCGAACGTCAGTCCGGCCTTCTGCAGAGTCTCCGCGCACTCCTCCACCGCTCCGCGCCACCCCAGCACCTCGTCCGCCGCGAAGATGACCGTTTTCATTCCCAGCTCACGAGCTTCCGCCGCCACCGCCTCCATTCCCTCACGGGTATAGGAGGGGAAGTTGTAGGCCCGGGCGATGACCTCCAGCCCGTGCCGGGACTGCAGGCGCTGGATGTCACCGCGAAGGATCTCGAAACCCAGAGGCAGGCGCGCCAGAAGGATGGGATCGGTGCGTGTTGACAGACGAGGCTTGCTTTCGATGGTAATCGAAGGATCGGTCAGACCGTTCGTCCGGAGGGCGCGAGCAATGGCACGCTCAACGTCCGGCTCAGGAGAGGACAGCTCGTAGCCCTGCTGTCCGCCGGCGGCCATCCTTCGTGCGGAGGCCCTGCCGGTTCGAAGAAAGTCTTCCAGAACGGGCTCTGTGACGGCCACGGCTGTCACGCCCGCCTGCTTCAACGACCGCAGCACACTGTCCGTGTCCTGTCCCGGCAGGGCGGCGGCAAGCATCCGCACTTCGTCCCAGTCCACGGCGATGGAGACAAGGTTGTTGGCGGTTTCGACGGTGTGTCTGCGATGAAGCGCGGGAAGAGCGGCGGCCAGGGAGATCAGCGCCACCGCCAGCAAAAGCGTCCTTGCGTTTTTCAAGCGGTTGTCTTCCACGCCGGATTGGTTCACCAGTATCTGCGGTCATACCTGCGCCGCGCCGGCGCCCTGGAGGGCGCCATCACGGATATCAGCAGCATGCCCGCAAAGAATCCCCCGATATGGGCCCAGTAAGCGATGCCGCCTCCCACCTGCATCCCGGCGCCGGAGCTTGCGCTGAGGATCTGTCCGATGATCCAGAACCCCAGCACAATGACGGCGGGAAGCTGGATGGTGGTGACAAAAAAGAACAGGAAGACCAGACAGGTCACATGGGCGTGCGGATACAGCAGGAAATAGGCGCCCAGCACGCCGGCCACCGCGCCGCTGGCCCCCAGAGTGGGAACCGGAGAGAACGGTGCGCTCAAGATGTGCGCGACCGCAGCCAGAAAACCGCACGCCAGGTAGAAGATGAGGAACCGGAAATGCCCCAGCCGGTCCTCCACATTGTTCCCGAAGATAGCAAGGTAGAGCATATTGCTGCCAATGTGCAACAGCCCTCCGTGCATGAACATGCTGGTGAAGATGGTCAGCCAGGGCGGGTGCACCGGCGCGTAGGGCGGCACCTGACGGCCGGTGACCACCTCCAACGGAATCATGGCGTATTCCACCAGCCCCGGATGCGGACCTCTCGGGCTGAGGATCTGAAGAATGTAGACAACCACATTGATCGCCACGATGAGCCACGTGACGAGCGGAAAACTGCGGGTCGGGTTGTCATCATGGAGGGGAATCAACGGCCGGAGCCCGGCTTTCTAACAGGTGGAACAGGAATGGAGCGCCTCTGCCCCGCCCTCAGGGTTGCAGGCGCCCGGCGGCGGCTAAGCGGCAGAATGACGCTGGAGCGAAGTTCCAGCGGAGTCAGCTCTCGGAAGGAGCCTTATAGAGCTCGGCCAGCGAGCCCAGACTGTCCAGCCGGAAGTGGGCCTCGATGACCTCGTGGATACCGATCGGCCCCATCGCCTCGAAGCGTTCCTTCTCCTTCTCCGAGACCTCACTGGGGGCGTCCTGAAGAAGCCTTTCGTCCCACTCCTCCTGCTTCACGAACTGCTCGCCCAGCCTCTTGCAGTGCGAGCAGCGGAACTTCAACCAGACGAAACTGGGTCCATCAACCCTGAGGTAATAGCCCTTTTGCATGACATCCTTTGCAACGATACGTTTGCCGCAATTGCAGCGGATGCAGGTTCGCATGCCTGGCCTCCGTGTCCAGTCCGGCCCGGGGGAGTTATGCGGAGGGGCCGTCCCGAAACCATTATATCACGCCGCCCGGCGTCGCTGCTACGCGCCGGAAGCAGAGCAAGCCCCTGGCTGCCTGCAGCCGCGCCCCGATGTCCTCCGGCACAGGTGTGCAGTGACGTGAAAGGTTGCGGGTTTCCGGCCAAACCGGGATAATCCATTGGCCCGTCACAGGCGGTGCGGCCTGCGGCGGGACCGCCGGATGCCACGCCGCATGGAACGGCCCGGGCTAATCATCAGCGAGGACCGATGCCGATGCGCGCTTCTCGGACAGCCCAGTTTGCCATCGCGATGCTGTCAGCCTGCGTCCTGTACGGGCAGGCTCCCGCGAAGGCGGATGGATACCGGATGGTGGAGGCGGTGGTCGAGTCCGTCCGGCGGCTGTCGCACCCGGTCGTGCAGGTGACGCTACGGGATGTGCGTCCGGCCGGGTCCGCCGGGCAGCGCGGGGCGCGGGTGGTGGCGCTATCATTTCCGGGTCAGTCGTCCCCGGGAGCAGCGCGGCCGTGGACAGAGGCCGGAGAAGCCGCCTGGCAGTTGAAGCCGGGCGAGCGTATCCGGGCGTTCCTGTGGAGGCAGTGGGGATCCGAGCGGTGGTATCTGGGCCGGTTCGAGCGAGCGGGACAGGGCAGTGACCCGGAGCGCCCGGCGGTGAAGGGGCTGATCGCGACCCTGAAAGTGATGCCGGAACGGGTGTCACCGGGTGAAAGCGTACGGATGACGCTGACCGTCCGGAACGCGTCTGACACGGTCTACTCGTATCAGACGCCCACCGGGCAGCAGTATGAGTTCCAGGTGGACGGTCCTGCAGGGCGCGTGTGGCACTGGTCGCACGGAAAGCTGTTTACCACCGCCATCGTGCAGGGCAGCATCCGGCCCGGAGAGAGCAAGGTCTACAGCGTGGAGTGGGACCTGAAAGATAACAGCGGAAAGCCGGCGCCGCCGGGCGAGTACCGCGTATCGGCGTGGCTGACCGTGATGGGAGACGAGCGCCCGGCAGCGGAGCCGGTGACGCTGGTGGTGAAGCGGTCGTAGTTGCGGGTATTCCGCAGCCGGGGAAACAACAGTCCCGGCGTCGTTTTGTCTGCCACGCCGGCAGACGGCCAATACGGAGGAAAAACAACAGGCATCATGAGCAACAAGCGTGTTTATCTGTTCCACGAGGGCAACGCGAAAATGCGGGACCTCCTGGGCGGCAAGGGGGCCAACCTGGCCGAGATGACCAACATCGGCCTGCCCGTCCCGCCCGGCTTCACCATCACCACGGAGTGCTGCAACTACTACAGCAAGCACGGCAAGTTCCCGGACGGGCTGATGGACGACGTGAAAGCAGCCCTGGCAGCCGTGGAGAAGGATATGGGCAAGAGGCTGGGCGACCCGGAGAACCCGCTGCTGGTCTCCGTTCGCTCCGGGGCGAAGTTCAGCATGCCCGGAATGATGGACACAGTCCTGAACCTGGGCCTGAACGATCAGACGGCTGAGGCCCTGATCCGCCTGACGGGCAACGAGCGCTTCGTGTGGGACGCCTACCGCCGCTTCGTGATGATGTTCTCGGACATCGTCCTCTCGGGTCAGTATCCGGACCTGAAGAAGGAGAAGTTCGAGCACATCTTCGACGCCCTGAAGGAGAAGGTGGGCGCCAAGCAGGACACCGACGTGGACGCCGCCGGCCTGAAGGATCTGGTGGGCCAGTTCAAGGAGTACTTCAAGAAGGTGACGGGCCAGGACTTCCCGTCCGACCCGATGAAGCAGCTGGAGCTGGCCATCGAGGCGGTGTTCAAGAGCTGGAACAACGAGCGCGCCGTCATCTACCGCAACCGCGAGAAGATCTCCCACGACCTGGGAACGGCGGTCAACGTTCAGACCATGGTCTTCGGGAACATGGGCGATGACTCCGGCACTGGCGTAGCGTTCACCCGCGACCCCGCCACGGGCGAGAACAAGATCTACGGCGAGTTCCTGATGAACGCTCAGGGCGAAGACGTGGTGGCTGGTGTCCGCACACCGGAGACCATTGATCAGCTGGCCGAGCACAACCCGGAGATCTACCAGCAGTTCGTGGAGATCGCGAAGAAGCTGGAGCAGCACTACCGCGACATGCAGGATATCGAGTTCACCATCGAGAAGGGGCGGCTCTTCATCCTGCAGTGCCGCGCGGGCAAGCGCACCCCGCAGGCGCACATCGAGATCGCGGTGGACCATGTGAACGAGGGACTTATCACGAAGGAAGAGGCCGTGCTGCGCGTGCCGCCCGAGGTGCCGGGCCTGATGCTGCTGCCGGCGCTGGATCCGGACTTCGTGAAGAAGAACAAGCCCACCGTGCTGGCCAAGGGTCTGAACGCCGGGCCGGGCGGAGCCGTGGGCAAAGTGGCCATCGGATCGGCCGCGGCCCTGCGGATGGCCGAGGCGGGCGACGATGTCATCCTGGTGGGGCGCGAGACCACGCCCGACGACCTGGGCGGTATGCTGGCGTCCCGCGGCGTGCTGACCGCCACGGGCGGAAAGACCTCGCACGCTGCTCTGGTGGCGCGTCAGTACGGCATCCCCACGGTGTGTGGATGCAGCGCCCTCCGCATTGACGAGAACTCCCGCACCATCAGCGCCGACGGTGTGGTGCTGAAGGAGGGAGATTACATCTCCATTGACGGCACCAACGGCCTGGTCTACATCGGACAGATCCCCACCAAGATGCCCGAGGTCTCCGGCAAGTTCGCCACATTCATGGAGTGGGCGGACAGCTTCCGGACCATGGGCGTGCGCGCGAACGCCGATACGCCCGAGCACGCCGCGGAGGCGGTGGAGCTGGGAGCCACCGGAATCGGCCTGTGCCGCACCGAGCACATGTTCATGGGTGACCGCGTGCCGATGGTGCAGGCGATGATCCTTGCCGAGGACGAGGCCGCGCGCGAGGAGGCTCTGGCAAAGCTGCTTCCGCTGCAGCGCGAGGACTTCGTGGGCATCTTCAAGGCGATGAAGGGCTACCCTGTGACGGTGCGTCTGATCGACCCGCCGCTGCATGAGTTCCTGCCCAGCCTGGAGGAGCTGCTGGTCGAGACCACCGAGATGCGCGTGAAGGGTGAGACCGGCCCGGCATATGAGGAGAAGATGAAGCTCCTGAACAAGGTGAAGGAGCTGCACGAGTTCAATCCGATGCTGGGTCTGCGCGGATGCCGCCTGAGCATCTACTTCCCGGGCATCGTGCGCATGCAGGTGGCGGCCATCATCGGCGCTGCGTGCGAGGTGAAGAAAGCCGGCCTGGATGTGCATCCGGAGATCATGATCCCGCTGGTGGGCATCGTGACCGAGCTGACGCACATCAAGGAGCAGCTGGAGCAGGTGGCCCAGGAGACAATGAAGGCGGAAGGGATCGAGGTGGACTACAAGTTCGGGACCATGATCGAGATCCCGCGCGCCGCCCTGACCGCCGACGAGATCGCGCAGGAGGCTGCCTTCTTCAGCTTCGGGACCAACGACCTGACCCAGATGGCCTACGGGCTGTCGCGCGATGACGCTGGCAAGTTCCTGCCGCTTTACATCGAGAAGCGCATCATCCCGGTGGATCCCACCGAGAGCCTGGATGTGAAGGGCGTGGGACGCCTGATGCAGATCTGCGTGGAGGACGCCCGCAAGGTGAACCCGGGCATCAAGCTGGGAATCTGCGGGGAGCACGGAGGAGATCCGGACAGCGTGAAGTTCTGCTACAAGCTGGGGCTGGATTATGTCTCGTGCTCGCCGAAGCGGATCCCGGTGGCGCGCCTTGCTGCGGCGCAGGCTGCTCTGGAGAAGGACGGCGGCAGCACCCGCGACAAGTAACCCTGCCGTTTGCCGCTGCGGCGGCATTCGACCTGGGACGAGACACCTCTCGGCTCACGGGGCCGGCCATTCTGGCCGGCCCCTGTGTTTTTCCGATACGCTGGTTGAGCCGTCCGGTGCAGCCGGACGAGTCGAAACCACATCCTGCAACGCGTGGTCTCGATACGCGCGCCTTCGGCGCGCTACCCGGCCGCCACAAATCCGCGCATCAATATGCCGCCACACCGGTTGGGCTGACAGGATTCGACAGTTGGGGGTGGTAAGGTCTGTGTGGAGGACACAACATGACTTATCCAAGACCGGACAGATCGAACCACACCCCGCAGTTCACCAAGACGAGTGAGCGGCCGTATGTTGACATCGGCTTCGCGGAAGGGGAAATGACCGATGGCAGACCCTACCGGGCGGA
>Ga0073932_1001697_pt1 | contig 39255 bp, 31 predicted proteins | sample DewCreD2012metaG_FD_76967 | JGI IMG/M metagenome (GOLD analysis project Ga0073932, IMG submission 76967) | Hot spring sediment bacterial and archeal communities from British Columbia, Canada, to study Microbial Dark Matter (Phase II) - Dewar... ...
ACCAGGGGAGAAGGCTCTTCCGCCCCCCGGCCCGCAGTATCACCCGCGGTTCCGGCTGCAATCCTCTCAGGCCGCGGCCTGAAAAACCCTCTCCCTGAGAACGGGAGAGGGTTTGGCTGAGGGCGAATGCTCAGCTCACACTCTGACACTAGACGCTAGACACTAGACACTAGACTCTAGACTCCACCTTTACGGTGGTCGAGTAGCACGGCGTAAGCCGCGCGTATCGAGACCTTCCAAACCCGTGGTTTCGACTCGTCCGGCTCCGCCGGACGGCTCAACTACCGTAGGAGTGGTTCCGGGAACAGGTCCCCGAAACATCAAGACACCAGCCGCGGACCCGCATAGCGGGTGGAGTATCGGGCGATGATTGACAGGACGCCTCTCGCCTGTTACTATTGATAATAAGCGGTATTAGCATTGGCAGTTACTGACAGAGCAGGACGCCCCAATGCTCATACCTACGCAGAGACTTTGAGAGATAAAGGAGAGGGGTATATGACTCGCATCCGCTCTACATCATCGCTGACGGTTGCCGCGGCGCTGGCAGCTGTCCTTATCGCCAGTCTGGCCGCCCCCGCGATGGCGCAGGGACCCGGTTACGGAACTCCGTCGTATGCGCCTGACTGGTTCAAGTACTGCACCAATCCCAAGCAGTGGGCATACTGGACCCTGGACAATCAGGGTGTCCTCACTATGACCGACTGGGGGAACAACTACGGGTCAGCGCTGGCCACGCCCGTCGTCGTCTACCAGCCGGAACTCCTCAGCATCTGGATGGACAATGACCCACAGCCGGACCATTATAAGCAGGTCTGGTTCCAGGCCATATGGGCTTGGACCGGTGCGACTCCGTCAGCCGGGCCGCTAACCCTGCACTGGGGCGGGCCGCCAGGAGCCATCGCGTTATTCGCCCCCCAATCAAGCCCGGTGGGTCCGGGACTGGGACAAGGGTTCTACGTGAATACTGCCGCGCAGACGGTCACCTTCTACTGGGAGATCTTCCCTCAGCCCGATTGGGAACGCCTGTCGCTGTATTATTCGGGCGTGGTGTTCACAGACGTGATGATGCTCACGCAGTGCAATCCCATCCCTGAGCCCGTCTTCTTCCAGATGGGCGCGCTCCTCGGACTGAGCGGACTGGGCCTGCTGAAGTTGCGCCGCCGCTGATGCTTACCCGTCCACTAAGCCGTGTCTGTTTCGTATCCGGGACGGCGGAGGCCAGCGGCCTCCGCCGTCCGCGCATCGCGGGGACTCCCAAGAGCGGGTGCAGCAATAGCCAGAGCAATACGCCGGTCGAGTAGCACGGCGTCAGCCGCGCGTATCGAGACCATGGACTGCAAGATGTGGTTTCGACTCGCCCGCCGGAGGCGGGCGGCTCAACCACCGTAGGTAAGGTTCCGGGAACAGGTTGCCGGAACACCAAACTCCACCGGCCCCTGGCTGCTGGCGGGACTCCAATGGGTCCGGCCGGGCGGGCAGCCCGGCCGGAGTGGCACGTTACTCAGGACGGGTGTGCTTGCGGGTGTGGGCGATGGCGTCCCGCATCAGACCGATGGTCTCCCGTGTCTTTGGTGAAGCGGAGCTGCTTGCCTCCCGGATGCGGGACTCCATCGCCTCCAGCGCCGACTGCTGAGCCCCGGTAAGCCGGAGGTTTTTCGAACACTCCAGAATGATCTCGCGGAGATTCCAGAGGTCTTCCACAAGCTGCACCGGCGCTTCGGAACCGAAGAAGCGCTTCCGCACCCTCTCCTTGACCTGATCCACGCTCAGAGTGGGCTCCCACATCACCTCGCGCGTGACAAAATAGGTCAGCACGTGGGGCAGGCGGTCCACCGGGAACGGGATGGTGACCGGCAGGCCGGAATCGGTACCCCATTCGGGAGCATAGAGCGAGCCGGTGGCGAAGCCAGGCGAGAAGTCCGCGATCATCCCGTACCACCCCTCACGGGCGATGCGGTTGGCGTGCTCAATCTGAACCGTGAGCGGGTCGCGCTCCCAGATCCTCCATTTCATCTGGTGGCGAGTGAAATATGACGCGGGCATAGGCTTTCCGTCCGGGCCGGGAAACTCCCAGGAGCCGCGCGCCTCCATCCACTCGATCTTGCCGTTGTCCATCTGCCGGATGCCCTCGTAGAATGCCGGGTCGCTTGCGTGCTCAGGATACCCGTTGGTAAAAGCGAAACGGGCGTGCGGGTGTGCCTGCCAGATGCTCCGCGCGATCTCCTGAATCAACGAAAGCTGTGACTGCCCGTACTGCCGCGAGCCGAGGTTGTCCACCGGCCGCGAGCAGACCTCGCACTCGCACTCGCCGAACTCGTCGGCCATCTCGATATAGACGCCGTCCGCTTCAGGAAGGGCATCGAACATCTCCCGGTAATACTCCACCAGAGCCTTTCTGGAGTCGGGATGGGAGGGACAAAGGGACATCGGGGCATCGCCCTTGCCGGTCTTCATGGTGCCGGGCTTCAGGCTGGTCAGGTTGCCGGTTCCGCTCCAGGCTCCCAGCCCCCCACCCAGATACATCTTCATACCCAGCGAGTGTCCGTGCGAGATGATGGCGGCCAGGTCTTCCACGGCTCCGATGCGCGTGTCTTCGGTGGTATCGAAACCGTGATCGTTCCAGCGATACGCCTGAGGAAACTTCTTACTGGGAAAGTGCCCGGAGGTCCAGAAATAGACCGTCTCGAACCCGTCACGGGCGAAACTGTCGAGAATGGTCTTCCAGTCCTCCACCGTATACAGCTGCTCGTGCCCCCAGATATTGAGCAGATATACCGGGCGGCCTTTCATCCAGGGCGTCCGGAAGACCGGAGCCATTTCGACAGTCAGGGCATCCGCGGGACCGTCTATCTGGAAATCCCGCAGGTAGACCGCTCCGTTATACACGCCTCGTGGTGTCCGGCTGACGATGTAAAGGTTCCCCTCTACAGGCCCAATGCCAAAGCCGTGGCCGTCCATCAGCTCCACCCGTCCGATATCCGGCCGTGAGCGAAGCTCCGGAGGCAGGCTGTCAAGAGTGGCCAGCACGAGAGACGGCCCCGAGGGCGGCCGGTCCTGGCTGTGGACCGTCATCTGCGCACCGGACCAGTTCCGGACTGTATCTGCGATGGCCGCGGCCGCCCGGTCCATAAGAGGGCGCGCGCTTGCGTCTTCGCCGAGCACGGTGATGGTGAAAAGGGGCTTATTCTGCTCCACAAGCCTCTTCGGAGTGGCCAGCACGGACCCTCCGGCGGCCGTCAGAACGATTGTCAGCAGGACTGTCAGAGTCAACACGATGCTCCTCCTCAGGCGCCTCTTCCCGGTAAAGGTAGCATTATCCTGCCTTTCCAGGGGGAAGGTCTCCGACTGGTGTTCGACAGTCTCCGGGAAAAAGCGGGACAGCCCCGGCCGCGTGGAAGACCAGAGATGGCCTAGCAACGAACAGGGCTGGCGCTTCTGTTTGCGGCAGAGTTACCAGGGTCAGAGCTCGCAAAAGTACGGGTTTTGTATGACCGTTATTGACCCGGTAGCCCCAAAGGTAGTAATGTTGAATGTGGCAGGAAGTCGCACCTCCGGACAGGACGTTACCGGGCCGCTAAGGTGATTCCCCTCAGGAGCTGGCCAAGTAGGGGAGGAGGGTTCCATTCGTGCAGCGCGGGCAGGAGCTCTCAGTTCCGGCTTCAGGGAGCATGTTGTTCCCGGGTTGGCTTCAATCTGGCTGGCTTGCTCCGTCGAAGGGGGCACCGGTAACGGACGAGGAGGGGCGACAGCCTCCTGGCCTTGTGCGCCACAATCGGCAGGCTTGTTGCAACAACACAGATGGGAGGTAAACGATGAACAAGCTTTTTCTTTCTCTGGGCGTGCTGACACTCGTTCTTTGCGCAACAATGGCATCCGCAGATCTGTTCTGGGGCGCTGGCAGCCCGGGATTCGGGTCGTCCAATCCGAACCCTGTTTTGTTCCAGCTGGACACTTTTACCGGAACGGTAGGAACATCTTTCCAGTATTCCACCTGGAACTATATCTTTGACGCCACCTGTGGGCCGAACGACACCCTCTATGTAGTCCACAACACGGTTTCGGACGTTTACAATTTTAAGTTAGCCGCGGGCTTCGTCGAGGACTGTGGCTCCCCACTCCACACAACACGGTTTCGGACGTTTACAATTTTAAGTTAGCCCGCGTAGACGCCCTGACTGGCTCCGTGCTCAGTGACACGCCCGTCAAGAACCTGACCGGGACAGACTATCCTCACTGGAATGCTATCAAGTATCACGCTGGAAAGCTCTACGCTGTAGAGAACAATGCCTGGGGGAGTAACTACACGGCCGGTCAGAACAGAGGCTACATTTATGAAGTGACCCTCAACGCTGCCGGAGATCCAGTCTCGGCCACACGTGGCGCCTACGTGGGGCCCTACCCTGACGGAGCTCTGGCATACAAAGACGGGGTGTGGTACGCGTCTGACTGGAGGAAAGACTACTCAAGCTGGATCAAGACCGGGACGAACGTAACCAGCGAGGTTTTCGCCCCTCTCAGCGGAGGGCCCGGCTATACCAATGGTGTCGGGCTGATTTCTGGATGGGACTTTGAGACTGACGGCGACTTGCTGGCGGTAAGCTGGATGGCCAATGGCGTGGATTCATCAATCGATGACTTCAACATCTACAAAATCGATCTCCCGTCGGGGAATGCCACCAAACTCTACAATATCAAATCACAGCTTCCCTCGAACATCACCTGGCTCAGCGCACTGAGTGCGACAACCCCTGTACCTGAGCCCGTGTTCTTCCAGATGGGAGCGATGCTTGGTCTCGGAGGTCTGGGACTTCTGCGGCTGCGCCGCCGCTGACGCTGATCCATCCGAGATGTTCTGATCCATTCGGCCCCTGGCCTCCGGCCGGGGGCTTTGCCTTTTCCGATGTGCGAGTGGCTGGTCCCGACCGCCGCCGGCGTCGCCGGTAAGCTGCTGCACCGGGCGGCAGGCTTGCTTGCCGACTGCGAGCAGGAAGGTCACTCTGCAAGCGGCGGCGAATCTGCAGGAAACGCCGGAACGGCGGACTATGCACGCCAAGGGACCGTCCGCCCGCACGGGAACCGGCGTCCAGGAGGTATCCATAATGGCTCTGTTGCTCCCGGCCGCGTTTCTAGCCGCGCTCTGCCTGCTGTTCTGTCCCGCTCCCGTCGAGGCGCAAAAAATCCGGGACATCTATCCCGACACCTGGGTGGGAGTGGACGCGCTGGGCCGCAGGATGCCCACCATCACCGACGTGGGCCCCGTAAAGACCGGGCAACGGCGGGTGGTGGGGATCTTCTACATCACCTGGCACGCGGACGCTCATCACACGAACTTCAAGAGCCCCTTCTCCGCTGACGTCAGCAAGATCCTGGCAACAGACCCGTCGGCGCGGCTGGATGGCAACCATCCGCTGTGGACGGAGGGATCCTATCACTGGGGTGAGCCGGAGTTCGGATACTTTCTCAGCCGCGACGAGTGGGTCATCCGGCGGGACATGTCCATGCTGGCGGACGCCGGCGTGGACGTCCTGGTGATGGACGTCACAAATGCCGTGCTCTACTGGGACGAATGGGACACCATCTTCTCCGTGATGCAGAAGATGAAGGCTGAGGGAAACCGGGTCCCGCAGTTCTGCTTCTGGGCGTTCAACGGGCCGGTCATCACGGTGGTGCAGCAGCTCTACGACCGGATCTACAAGCCGGGACGATACAGGGACCTCTGGTTCTACTGGGATGGCAAGCCGCTCCTGCTCTACAACGGCACGCCGTTCGCGGACTCCACTGGCCACCAGTACCAGAACCCGAACCCGCACTATGACCCGGCCGCAGCGACCGATCCGAATCACCCTCATTACGGAGATCCGGACTATACGAGCGAGTTCTATCAAGACTACACCCGGGAGGTGAAGGAGTTCTTCACTCTGCGCACAATGTGGTGGGGATACTACGAGTGGCACGGCAAGCGGTTCGTAGGCACGGAGGGCAACTGGAGCTTCGGATACGACCTGTCGCACGAGCCCGTGAAGAAGATGGATCCGAAGGATCTTGTCTCCCCGTGGAAGGGAAAGCCGGAGCAGGCCGCCGTCACTCCCGCCCAGCATCCGGCCAGCGCAGTGGGCAAGTGCTGGACTCGCGAATGGGGCGAGCCGGAGCTGAACGAGTACGATCTGCCCGTCCGCACGTTCGTGCCCTGGCTGGGAAGGAAGGTGGATCACCCGGAGGGTTACGGCATCTACTTCCAGCAGCGATGGGACGAGGCCCTGGCCGTAGACCCGCAGTTCATCTACATCAACGACTGGAATGAATGGACGGCCGGCAAGTATCCCCCCGCGCCTGGCACCACATTCCGTTTCCTGGGCCGGGACAGCAACTTCTATTTCGTGGACCAGTACAACGCCGAGTTCAACCGCTGCGTCCAGCCTATGAAGGACGGATACACCGACAACTACTACATGCAGATGGCGCAGAACATCCGGCGCTACAAAGGAGTGCGCCCGATCCCGGAGCTGAGAGGTTATCGTCAGATGCGAGTGGACGGCCGCTTCCGCGACTGGGACGCGGTGGAGGTGGAATACAGGGACACCATCGGTGACACGATCCATCGCGATTATCCCGGGTACGGCGGGCTTCACTACCGGGACGACTCCGGACGGAACGACATCGTCACCTGCAAGGTAGCGGTAGGACGGCGCAATGTGTTCTTCTACGCGGAGACGCTGGAGGCCCTGACACCGCACACAGGCCCGAACTGGATGCTGCTTTTGATAGACGCCGACCGGAACCCGGAAACCGGGTGGTTCGGGTACGACTTCCTGGTGAACAAACGCATCCCCGACGCCAGAACATCCACCGTGATGCGCTGGAACGGGGAGCAGTGGGAAGAGGCGGCGCAGATCCCTCTGCGTTATTCCGGCAGACGGCTGGAGCTATCCATCCCCCGGGAGCTGCTGGGATTGACGAAGGAATCCTTCAGTTTTGACTTCAAGTGGGCAGACAACCCTCAGGACCTGAAGGATCCCATCTCGCTCTGCACACACGGGGACACGGCGCCGAACCGCCGGTTCAACTACCGGTGCATCTGGAGACTGCTGGACGACTGATCGCGCCGCAATCCGGGAGTGGTGCTACTGCAGCGTGGAGGTGGCCCCTCCGTCCACAACCACCAGCGAACCGGTGGTCCAGGCGGCCTCCTCCGACGCAAGGTAAAGCACCGCTCCCACGATATCCTGCGGGCAGCCGAGCCGCCCGACGGGCGTCCCGGCCACCAGACGGGCGCGGAGTGTCTCGTCCTTCAGCGCATCGCGGTTGATGTCGGTCTCCACGGTGCCGGGCAGCACCGAGTTGCACGTTATTCCGTAAGGCGCAAGGCTGAGCGCCATGCTCTTGATGAGCAGATTCTGGCCCGCCTTGGAAGAGCAGTAGTGCGCCTGTTTCGTACCGCCCACCAGACTGGAGATGCTGCCCACCGCCACCACACGGCCACCCCCGCCGCGCTCCACCATATGCCGCGCCACCGCCTGCCCCACCAGAAATGAACCTTTCAGGTTCACGTCAATGACGCGGTCCCAGAGATCCTCCGGCATCTCCAGAAAATCCATGAAGGGGCAGATGCCGGCGTTCAGCACCACCGTGTCTATGCGTCCGAACCGGCGGATCACCCCCTCCACCATCGCGTTCACCTGAGCGCTGTCCGCGACGTCCGCCTGTGCTTCCATCGCTTCGGCGCCGGATTCGCGGATGCGCTGCATCGTCTCCCGCAACCCCTCCGATAGCTGTGTGAAGTTCACCGCCACCCGCGCGCCCGCGGACGCGAACCCGCATGCGATGCCCGCACCGATACCGCGTGACCCGCCGGTCACCAGGGCCACCGGCGCGTCGCCTTTCACCGAAGAGAACAGTGTCAGCAATGGTATCCGATCCTCCCTCCCGGATGGTCCTCCAGCACCCGCAGATCATACATAGGCACCAGGATGTCCGCCGTCCGGCGGATGCGCTCGTACGCCACCAGCGCTTCGTACATATTCTCGTTGATGCCCAGGATCCGGTTCTGCGTGATATTCTCGTACCGGAAGAAGCAGTCCGAGAACACCACCGTCCCCTGACGTGTCTGGACCTGCACCGCCACGCTGCTGCGATGGTGTACCCCCGTCCAGAAAACGTGCACCCCGGGCGCAAGGTCGTGCTCGTTCTCCATCATCATCAGGCGCTCCCACGCATCCACAAAGGCGTACGTGATGAGCCTGGGCACGATGCACATGTGCAGCCGGTCGTGGGGATGTGGCTTCCAGCGGGGCGCGAAAAGCTCTCCCCACCCGTAGCGGTTCACCCATATGCGCGCGTTGGGAAACAGGTCCATTCCCCCGGTGGCGTAGCTCTGGAGGGGCGTGAGGACCAGATCCTGCACGTCCGCAGGGTCCACGTGCAGGGCGGCCAGACGGTTCAGGATGCGATCCTCCTCCCGCACCACCAGCTTCTGTTTGCCGCCGGTACCCTCCATCCAGATGGCGTTGAGGGTGTCCAGCTCATCCAAAGGCGGGCCGCTGTTGACCAGGATGGTGCGCCCGCCGCCGCGCACGAGCATAGCATAGACGGCAAGAGGCTCCCACTCATCGTCGCCCAGATTGCTCATCCAGTAGAGCTGCACTCCCGGGCAGGCCGTGAATTCTCCCACTTTGAGGATATCTATCTGGTAGTCCATGGTGTCACTTTTGCGTCCAGGGTCGAGAGACTAGAGTCTAGAGATTAGGGTTTAAGGTTTAAGGTTTAAGGTCTCAGATCTGGAGATCTATAGTCGGGAGCGTCAGTCCATCCGGATGCCGCCGTTGATGTCTATCGTCGCCCCGGTGATGAACGACGCGTGTTCGCTCGCCAGAAACACCGCCGCCCCTGCATAGTCCTCCGGCGTGCCAAGCCTCCCCAGCAGCACACTGGAACGGATCCGCTCCACCAGATCCGGACTCTCCCAGGAGCGAGATAGCTCCGTATCCGTCAGTCCCGGCGCAATCGCGTTCGCTGTCCCGTACGGCGCAAGATACTTCGCGAACGACTTCGTAATGGAAATCAGACCTGCCTTCGCCGCGCAGTATACCGAGATATCCGCCGCCCCTCCCGTCTTCGCTCCCACGCTGGAGATGTTGATGATGCGTCCCCACCGGCGCTGTCTCATATGACCGGCCGCCTCCTGCGAAAGGAAATACGCTCCCCGCAGATTCACCGCCATCAGCCGGTCGAAGAACTCCTGATCCACCTCCTCCAGATCCCTGAGAGGACAGATCCCGGCGTTGTTCACCAGTATGTCCAGCCCTCCACGCTGCCGGATGGTCTGGCGGACCACCTCCCGGCAGGCTCCAACATCGGCGACGTCCAGAGTGATCGCTTCCGCCCCGTCGCCTAAATCCGCAGCGGCTGCCGCCACCGCCGCTCCGTCAATGTCCGCCAGGACAACGCGGGCGCCGGACGAGTGCATAGCGCGGGCGATGGCCAGCCCGATGCCTCGCGCCGCCCCGGTCACCAGAGCCGTCCTGCCGTCCAGCCTCAGCTCCATCTCACCGGAACCCTTCGGCCCGGCTCAGAGCGCTCCCTGCTGAAAAGCCCCCTTTTCGGCTAGAATCAGCCAGGTTCTCACTCAGCGTTTCGAGCTCAGGAGGTCTGTAACCGTTGTCTTCGCCTTCTCCTTCCTCTTCGCTGGCTCAGGTCCGTCAGGCGCGCCTTGATAAGATCCAGCGCCTTCGCGAGATGGGCCTGAACCCCTACCCCTCCCGCGCCTCACGCACACACTTCTGCGCCGACATTCTTGAGCGTTTCGAGGAGATCGAAGGACAGAAAGTCACCGTGGCCGGACGTTTGATGTCCTGGCGCAAGCACGGAGCGCTCTCGTTCGGGCACGTGCAGGATCAGACAGGACGGGTGCAGCTTTACGTGCGCCGCGACACCCTGCTCCCCACCGACGCCGCGGAAAACCGTCTGGGCTACGAGCATCTGAACCTGCTGGATGTGGGCGACATCGTGGAAGCAGAAGGAGAAGTGGTGCGAACGGAGCGGGGAGAGATCTCCGTCAAGGCGGAGCACATCCGGTTGCTCACAAAATCCATCCGCCCCCTCCCGGAGAAGTGGCACGGCATCCAGGACCGCGAGATCATCCTGCGCAAGCGCTATCTGGATGTCACGCACAACCCGGAGCAGCTCAAACGCTACGAGTTGATCTCCCGGATGGTCTTCGAGGTGCGCCGCTTCCTGGACGCAAGAGGTTTTCTGGAATTCCAGACCCCGGTCATCCAGCCGCAATACGGAGGCGGCACCGCGCGGCCGTTCACCACCCACGTGAACGCGCTGGACTGCGATATGTACCTGGCCATCTCCCACGAGCTGTACCTGAAAAGGCTCATCGCAGCCGGGTTCGACCGGGTGTACACCGTGGGCCGCTACTTCCGCAACGAAGGGATAGACCGGACGCATCATCCCGAGTTCTCCATGGTGGAGACCATGACCGCCTACGCGGACTACACCTTCAACATGGATCTCATCGAGGAGCTGTTCCGGCACCTGGCCACGCATGTTTTCGGAAGGACCACATTCAATGTGGCAGGCCACGCCATAGACTTCGGCCAGCCGTGGCGGCGCGTCTCCATGGCCGACGCTGTGCTTGAGGCGACAGGAGTGGACTTCCGCAATATCACGTCACCCGATCAGGCCAACGCCCGGCTCCGCGAGATGGGGTTGACGGAAGAGCAGCCGACTGTGGGGCACGCTATGGCCTACGCATTCGAGGAAAAGGCCGCCCCGGGACTCATCGGACCGGCGCTGGTCTACGGTCATCCGGTGGAGATCTCTCCTCTGGCCAAGCCGATGGCGGAGGATCCCCGTTTTGCGGAGCGATTCGAGATCTTCATCGCCGGAATGGAGTGCGGCGACAACTGGAGCGAGCAGAACGACCCGGTGACGCTTCTGGAACGGTGGAAGCAGGCCCGCGACCTGGCGGGAGCCGATCCCGAGGAGCACCATCCCTTGGACTACGACTTCATCGAGGTTCTGGAGCACGGCATCCCGCCGACTACAGGCATCGGACCGGGCATCGAGCGGATGGCGATGATCTTTCTGGAGTTGGAGAACATTGACGACGTCATCTTCTTCCCGCTGATGAAGCCCGTGGTCTCGCCGGTGAACCGGGCCATCTACGGCATCGAAGAGCGCCCGGGACTACCCTCGCGGCTGCCGGCGGTGACGCTGGATCCGGAGAGCTTCTCGCAGCTTGTGCGGGACGACGTCTTCCGTCCGCTGGCGAAAACCATTCTGGTGCGCCCCCATCTTCAGGTGTGGGCTCAGGGCGCTCCGCGCAAGGCCTGGCACGCCACGGTCTCCTACGAGATCGGCGGTCTGCTGGACCATAACCGGCTGGTGGTGACGGGCCCCACCCTCACTGCTCAGAGCGAGGAGGAGTTCGAGAGGCTGTGCGAGGCGGCCACGGAGAACGGAGCAAACGGATTCGCTGAGACGCTGAAGGAGAAGTTCCGGGGCTGCCGCGTGGAGTTCGCACCGGTCTCACGCGAGCATGCTCCACGCGTGGCGCAGGAAGGCTGACGGAAGGGAGCGCGCCGTGCTGGTGAACCTGTTCCATTTCAGCTTCACTGTCTCGGATATCGAGGCGAGCGTCCACTTCTATCGCGACATACTGGGGCTGAAGCTGGTCCACCGCATGGTTCACGACCAGCCCTACACCAGCCGCCAGGTGGGGTTCGAGAACGCCCTGCTGAAAGTCGCGCTCTTCACCATTGAAGGTTTCCCGCCCACGCCGTCCGGCCACCTGCTGGAGCTGATCGAGTATGTCAATCCGCCCGGTGAACCACTGGACGCGGCGACCAACCGTCCCGGCGCGGCCCATATGGCCTTCCAGGTGGACGACATTCACGCCGAGTACGAGCGGATGAAGGCTCTGGGAGTACGCTTCAAAAGCGAGCCGGTGCACATCACCGCAGGGCGCAACAAAGGGGGCTGGACGGTGTACTTCCTGGATCCGGACGGCATCACGCTGGAGATGGTGCAACCGGCCCGGGATTTCACAGAAATGGCAGAGGGACCGGACAACAAATAAGCGGGAAACCGGCATACGCCCGATTCCCGCTTACATTCTCCTTTCCCTGTCCGGCACTAAGGAGGATATCCCGCGAAGGCGGGCATGTCACCTGTCAAATATACCGGTTTCACGTCTCTGCCGGCCGGAGATCAGGATTTCCTCAGCACATCCTCCATCAGACACCGGTGCACGGCCGGATTTCCGGCCACAATGTCCAGAGACGGGGTGAGAATGTCGAAAGGGCAGCCCTGAATATCCGTCACCACGCCGCCAGCCTCGCGCACCAGAAGCGTCCCTGCCGCGATGTCCCACGGGCTGATCCCGGCCTGGATGTAGCCATCGAACCGTCCGGTGGCCACATACGAGAGCACCAGCGCCGCGCTGCCGATGCGCCGGAAATAGGAGGTATGGGTGGCCACGCGCGCGACGATGCGGACATACTCCTCAACGTCGCGCCGGCGGGGAGACCAGCTCACTGAGATGAGCGCGTCGTGCAGATCAGGCGTCTCCGAAACCCTGACCGGCACTTCGTTCTGGAAGGCCCCCTTCCCGCTTTCCGCGTGATACAAAATGTCGTGGACCGGATCGTAGACAGCTCCCAGCAGGATCTTGCCTCCCGCCACACAGGCCAGCGACACGCAGTAGACCGGCACCCCCAGCGCGAAGTTGCGGGTGCCGTCCACGGGATCCAGCACCCAGATGGGAGCATCCTGATGGCCGGGCACGAACCCGCGCTCCTCGGTCAGCAGGCTGTGCCCGGGAAGCTCCTCGGCCAGCCGTCTGGCCACCAGCTCCTCCACGGCGTGATCAGCCTCGGTGACAATGTCTCCGCGGCCTGATTTTTCGGTCCAGCCGCTGACGCGGCCGAAGTAGCGCAGCGTCAGCGCCCCCGCTTCGCGGCAGACATCGTGCAGAAAAGCGGCCTCCCGGCCGGTCAGTGGCGGTTCCAAGAGATCCTCCTCAAGGGTATCTACAAACGCGGGCGGATCCGCGCGTCCGCGACAATATAGCCACAACCGGCCGGTCCGGGCACATCACGGGACAGAACGGGGGACTAACGGAGTCTCAGGCGGCGCGGGGAAGAATGCGCAGAGCCCGTCCCTCAAGCGCCGCGAGGAGCCTGTCCAGCGCCAGGTTGAAGAGGGATCGCCAGTCCTGCGTTTCCTCCGGGAAGCTCGCCCCTGCAGTGGCCAGCGAGACCCTGGCCCGGCACCCCGAGCCGAGATCCCGCAATACCGGCCTCAGCGCGTCGTGCAGGCGCGTGTCCAGACGCTGCAGCGCGGCGGAGCCTGCAAAGGGAAGGGCCGCCAGCACCCCGTCGGCGCCCAGGTCCAGCAGGACGTCTGTTTCCCTGAGCGAGCGGCACGCGTGCCGCAGCGCCAGACGGTTCCAGTCGCCCAGCAACGCTGCCCCGATGACGGGGACATCGCCCGCGCCGAACGCCAGCGCCGGCCGCATGATCAGAATGGAGAACGGATAATCCCCGCGGCGCGCCCGGCTGACCTCCCGGGACAGCAGGCCCGAAACCTTTGCCGAAATCTCGCCCGCCAGATCCGGATAACGGGGCTCGACGACGGCCGCCGCCTTGAAGAACGCGGAAAGCTCATCCTCGCTCAGGGGGCGTTCCAGAACCGGTACCGAGCTGTCCAGCGCCAGGTGAGGAGCCCGCTCCCGGCGGCCCGTGATGCCTGCCAGCGGAACGCTTCCCCACCGCTCCGAAGCCGCCAGCCAGTTCACCAGCCGGCATCCCGCAAGCGCGGGAAAATCCAGAGATACCAGGAAAGCGTCTGCACGGGACACGCAGAGGTCGGATACGAACTCCGGCGGCGAGGTGAGGAGAAACAGCTCGTCGGGAGACGCGAAGAGATCCGCCTCCCAGCCGCAGGCCTCTGCAGCAGCGGCGGCCGTCTGGCGGGCGGCGGGACAATCGTCCACAATGACCGCAATGCGCGCGGGACGGTTCTGCCGGGACATGGTGGACCGCACTCCCACCCGCATGTTCGGACAAAGCGCACACAGACTTTACCGCATTCGCCGCCGCATGAGCTGCCACCGCGAGCGACAGACTACTTTCCTTTCCGGCCAGCCAGGCGTGCCGGAGTACGAGGCGCGGCTACTGGGCGGAGTGTTTTTCACGCAGTACGCCGCAGTGGGGCTCATCATGATGCTGCCGCTGGTGCTGACGGACCGTGGTCTGGCCCCGCATCAGATCGGCCTCCTCTCCGCCACCTTCGCCACGTCGGGAGCGCTGACTCAGGTGTGGCTGGGAGGTCTCTCGGACCGGTTCAGGAAGCGCCGGCCCTTCATCATAGCGCCGGCAGTGGCGCTGGCGGCGGTGTATGCCTCCCTGGCAGGCATCTCCAGCTTCGCGGCTGTGGCATTCATCTACGCGGTAGCAGGCGCGGCATTTCACTGCGCGGTGATGGCTGTCACTGCGATGATCGCGGACTGGTCAGCGTCGGCCGGCCGGACACCATCCTCCTTCGCGCGCATCCGGCTGTGGGGCTCCGCGGGATTCGTGGCATCGCTTGCGCTGCTGTCTCCGTGGCTGAAAAGCGATGCCCTGGTCATCGGAGGAACATCGCTCATGTTCCTGGCGATGGGAATCCTGGGGGTGGCTGCCAGGGAACCGGAGGAACGGGCGATGGTTGCGTCCCGGCTGAACGGCGGAGCCAAGAGGCTGTTCCGGGACAGGACGCTTTCTGCCTTCCTGCTGACCTATTTCCTCTTCAAGGTAGCCGAGAGCGGGACTATGGCGTTCTTTGCGCTGCGCATTCAGGAGCTGGGGGGCGAAAGGCACATCGCAGCCTGGGCGCTGGTGGTGAACGCAGTCTGCGAGATGCCACTGATGCTGGCGGCAGGCCCGCTTTGCGAGCGCGCCGGGCCGGGAACAGTGCTGTTGACCGCTTTGCTGGTCCAGCCTTTCCGCCTTCTGGCGTACGGCCTGATGCCCTCCGTGCACTGGGTGTGGCCGGTGCAGCTGTTCCACGGGTTTACCTATGCCTTCATGCTGGTGGGCGCTGTGGCCTTCGTGAACGGCCGCGCGCCTGATGACCTGCGAGCAACGGCGCAGGGTATGCTGGGGATGGCCACCGCCGCGGGCATGGCGGCCGGTCCGCTGGCCGGCTCGCTGCTGGCAAGGGAGATGCCGCTCAGTGGTCTATTTGTGTTCTTCGCGGCTGTATCCGCCGTGGCCATACCTTTGTTTGCGGCGGCAGGCCGTCCTGCCTGGAAGGTTTCCGAGCCACAGCGGCCGAAGCTGACCGCGGAGTAGAGTCCGGAGAGGACGCGCTACTATGGAGCGGTACTTCGCACCGGCATTGCTGACGGCCCTCCTTGCGGCCGCTCATCCAGTCACGGCACAGGAGACGGACACCGTGAATACCCCTGACAAAGCCGCGAGCATCCGCACCCTGAACACGCACCACGCGTTCCGGCCACCCGCCACGCGCCGGGAGTGGGAGACGCGGGCCGAGCGCCTGCGCAAGCAGATCCTCTTCAGCGCAGGACTCTGGCCGCTGCCGGAACGCACGGCGCTGGATCCAATCTGGACCGGACGGGAAGAGATCGAGGGCTGCATCATCGAGAAGGTGGCCATCCAGACACTGCCGGGCTTCTACCTCTGCGGCAACCTATACCGCCCTGCCCGGGAAAAGGGACCATTTCCCGCCATCGCCAATCCCCACGGGCACACTAATGCAGGCCGGCTGGAGATGATGCCGGATGTGGAGAAGGCCGACCCTGCCGCTTCGCAGCCTGCGCCCGGACGGAACAACCTGGTGGCGATCGGGGTGAATCTGGCCAGGCAGGGGTTCGTGGTGTTCGCTTACGATATGGTGGGCTACAACGACACGGATCAGTTTGCCGATCACCGCAAGGTCTTCGCCGGGCTGCGGCCCTGGCTGTGGGGCGCCAGTCTGATGGGCCTGCAGCTCTGGAACAGCATGCGGGCCGTGGATTATCTGGAAAGTCTACCTTACGTGGACCGTTCCCGCATCGGAGCGACGGGGGGATCGGGCGGCGGCAGCCAGACTTTCCTACTGACAGCCGTGGATAAACGCATCGCGGCGGCGGCTCCGGTCAACATGGTGAGCCATTATATGCAGGGAGGATGCCTGTGCGAGAACGGTCCCGGTCTGCGGCTCGGGACGGACAATGCGGAGATCGCGGCGATGGCTGCCCCGCGCCCCCTGCTTCTGGTGGCGGCCACAGGAGACTGGACCAGGGAGAACCCGCGGGAAGAGTGGCCCGCCATCCGCAAAGTGTACGAGCTTTACGGCGCGCCGGAACGGACGGCGGTGAAGCAGTTCAACTATGAGCACAACTACAACCGGGAGAGCCGGGAGGCCGTCTACCGGTGGTTCGCGCGATGGCTGAATCCAGCCGCACTGAACTCCACAACTGAGACGCCTTTTGAGCTCCAGCCGGAGCGGCTGCGCGTCTGGAGCGAGGATCATCCCCGTCCGGCGGATGCGGCGAGCGAAGACGGCGTTCTGGAACGGCTCATCGCGCAGAGCGAGGAGCAGCTCCGCAGTCACTGGCCGTCCAATTCAGCAGGACTCCGCAGATTCCGCGAAGTTTATGGGACGGCGCTGGAGCTTTCGCTGGCGATCGAGGAGCCGAGGGCCACATCCCCGCCTGCAACTGAAGGACCGAAAGACGGAGACGCTGTTCTTCTGGTCTGTTCGTCCGGGGATGCCCACGCGGACGAGATCCGGTCAACCTTGCACAACTATGGTTTACAAACCGTAACACTTATGGTCTCGCCTGAAGCCGAGCCGGAAGCTCTCTGGAAGGACTTCTACACCTGCTACAACAGGACTCCGGCCGGTGAGGCTGTTCAAGAGGTGCTGGACATCGCGGCCGCGGCACGGGCGGCGGGCATCCGGCTCCGGGGCGTCGTTGGGACGGGAAAGGCCGGTGCGGTGGCGCTGCTGGCAGCCGCTCTGGACGGGGATTTCCAGGCGGTCGCGGTGGATCTGAACTCCACACCGTGGGAGCGGGACGAGAGTTTCATCCCGCACCTGTATGCTCCCGGACTGCGGCGCGCAGGCGACCTGCGGTCGGCGGCAATACTGTGCCGTGGACGCTTGATGCTGCACAACGCCGGTCAGAGCGAAGCGTTTGCGGAAGTCCTGAAGACCCGCAGCAAACTGGGAGCAGACACGCTCCTGCGAAAAAGCCGGATGATGGCTGCAGAGATTGCCCGCGAGCTGGCGCGCCTGCAGTGAAAAAGGCGTTCAGTGGTCTATGGGAGTCCACTCCGCCGGACCGCGCGGCCGGACAGCTCCGGGGATCCTGACAACGTGCAGGCCGGGACGGGAGCAGGCCGCCTCATAGAACCCGTCACCGAGAGAGGAGACAGTCCACACGTCCCCCGTTTTCAGGTCCGGATCCGGTGAGTCCGGCGTCCAGAAGACGAGGCGGAAAGGACTGGAAGCCGTTCCAGCCAGCTCTGCGGGACAGCGCAGCGAGACCTCTAGCTCCCTGCCCTGCTGCTCGATGCGCTCCGGGAAACAGATGCCCGAGTCCAGAACCCGCGCTCCGCGCCGCGGAAAGACCAACACAAGCCCCTGCCGGTCGGTGAAGCCGCTCACAGGAGTCCGGTCCGAAAGGTGGAAGGCCGCGAAGCGATCAGGGATGCGAAGCAGTCCTCCATCCTCGACACAGTGAAGCCCCTCCTGCCGGGCTGTGACTTCTGACCGGATGACGATGACCTCGCGCCGGGCCGGCTGCACGGAGTCGCCCCCTCCGGCCTGCAGCAGATGCAGGGAATTCCGCCACCGCGCCAGTTCTCCGGCGAGGCCATCCATTCCGTTTGCGCTGTCGTCGAAGATCGCCGCGGCCGCTCCCCGCAGGAAAGCCCGTGCCCAGAACATACCGAAGGCCGCCGGGGAAGCTGTATCCAGGCTGCCGGTAGGATGCGTATCCACCAGCACCGCCCGCCGAGTTCCCCGCTCCGCCCACTCCAGAGCCGCCGTCAGAGCATCCGCGTCGAAGGCGGGGCCGGAAGGACCGGTCAGGACATCACGCAACGCTCCCTGCCCGTCCAACGGCCGGTAGCCGCATCTGGCCTGCCACCAGTTGGAGGTCTCCATTAGAGACGCGTGCGAGCCGGAGGCCTCCAGCAACGGCCTGTCTATTTCTACCTGATCGCCCCGGGCGTCGCGGGAGGATCCCGGTGAGACATCGAAGCGCACCCGCACTCGGGAGCCCGCCCACTTCGAAAGGTCCAAGGCCGCCTCCACGGCGGGCTTGCCGGGCATGAGATCCCGTTCCCAGAGGACCTCGGGCTTGAGAGTCCCAGACACCCGCACCGCCAGGGAAGCTCCGTCTCCTTCGGCGCCTGCGTTGCGCGCCGAGAACGTCAGAATGACCCCAGGCGGCAGCGTCACATCCCATTCCACGAAGGCCGTGGCACCGGAAAGGGGCGGCGAGACCCGGAGAACATCGCCCCGGCGTTCGATGAGAAGACCCTCTGGCCTTGCACCCGAAGAGCGGGCGGGTGTGATCCTGATGCCAACTGCCGGGGCGCCGGCCGAGGGAACCGCCTGCGGCACGGAACCTTCAGCCTTATCAGCCACCGGTACGACCGGCTCCTGGCCGCTCTCCGGGCAGGAAACCTTCACATCCGCCGGAGCCAGCCAGCCGAGGCGGTGCGTCCCGGAAACAGGCCGCCCCCCGAAAGCCGGGCTGCAATCCCCCGCCCAGGGCACTCCGGTCTGCTCGCAGAGGAGCGCAGCTTCGGGAGAGGAGACCACCACGAAGTCCACGGCCTCGCGCCACATCGCCAGCCGCGCCCGGTTCTCCGACTCCAGCGAACCCGGCCGGAAGCGGACCGCCACAAGCGGCCTTGCCACGTCCGGCGCGCCGAACACGTTCTGATCCCCCCGCCCGTCCAACATCCTCCTGGCCGCCGCCGATAAAGCCGCCGACCTCCCGAAATCTTCCAGCGTGGCAGCTGACACCCGCATGGTTGCAAGCGGGAGGAGTAAAGCCAGGCAATACAGCAGGCAAGTCCTCTCACGAGTACTCATTGTTGAGCCGCAGCCTCCCGGAAACGCCGTACCACCGCCAAGAGCGATCCGAGCCCGGCCAGCGCGGAGCCGAACCACAGCAGGCTGATAAGGGGTTTGGTGGAGACGCTCAGGCTGACGGAACCGCCCGATGCGCCTTCGTGTTCAACCGGAGGCTTTTCTTCCGTCTCCGGCGCCGTGCTGGCCGGTGGGGAATCGCCCCGTGCGGGAGCCACATTGATCAACGCGGACGCCCGCAGGTTGCCTTTGCTGTCCTGCTCCATCGGACCGTAGCGCTCAAACTGCACGTCCAGCTTTCCGACTCTTTCCACCTGCCCCTTTGAAAGTGTGAGCCTGCGCGGCTGCCCTTCCCTGGGGATGACAGTGATCTCCACACTCCCGGACTCCACGCTCATCGCCTCCAGCCGGACGGTAACGGACCCGTCCGGCGCGGTGGCAGGCTCTGGGCGCATCTCCCGGTCTCCCACCACAATGGCCGGCGACAGCTGGATGCTGCCCTCCAGCGGCTTGACCGCCGGCGATGGCCGACGGGCCATTCCCCCAGCCGGGAGCATTTCATGGGGAGCAAAATAGACGTCCGCCACCGCGCTGCGGTGGATGTAGGGTTTGAAGGCATACCCCTGACCTCCTGGCATCGGTTTCCCGGTCAGGTGGATGTGCCTCGCTTGCTCGTGTCCGCGAGCAAGCTGCAGATGCGCAGTCATGATACCATCCGGAGAGGCTTCTACAGAGTCCAGCTTTATTGCCCATCCTAAGACAGATCTAGACTCTCCTGCCTGGAGGACGACCGCCTCCTCCGGGTGCCCCAGATTGCTTCCCGCAATGCCCACAAACATCAGGCCGATTCCCGCGTGCGCCAGATAAGCCCCTGCCGCCAGCGTCCCCGAGGTGACAGCCGCGGTGGCGAATCGCCACCCGTTCACGATTAGCACGGCCGCACCCAGCAGACCGAGCGACCACAGGGAACCCTTCGCCGCGCCGAACACGAAGAGAAGAAGCAGCACAAAGATGGCGCTTGCAATGACTGCCAGACCCTGGGAGTTTCTCCGGAGCGACGCGGCTGCCGCTTTAGAAGCGTGCGGCGACCAGCTCATCAACGGACACAGGGCGATAAGGACCAGCATCCCGAAGGCCAGTGGAGCCCCGGTGACATTGTAGAAACGCGGCTGTACTCCAGAGGGCCGGTCTGGCGCGAGCAGACCCGTGATGAGTGGAGCACTGGTGCCCAGCAGGACAAAGAACGCGATGACGGAGAGCACCCAAGAGGTCAGATAATGATTCAGCTCCTTGCCGTGGCCATCCTCGATGATGGAAGGAGCAGGGATGCTGGAGAAGCGCCACACCAGCAGTCCGAGGAAGATCACGGCAACCACGCCCATCGCCCCGGCCAGCAGACCCGCCACCCCAAGATCGCTGAAACTGTGCACCGAGAAATCGCCCAGGACTCCGCTGCGTGTCAGGAAGGTGGAGTAAAGGATCAAGAGGTAGGTCAGCAAGGCATAGATGATATTGGGGCGCTGGCCCGTCCCGCGGATCCGCTGCAGGATGAGACCGTGCAGCAGAACAGTTCCCGTCAGCCACGGTACCAGTGAGGAGTTCTCCACCGGATCCCACCCCCAGTAGCCGCCCCATCCCAGGGTCTCGTAGGCCCAGAGACCGCCCAGCACCAGTCCGGCCCCCAGCGACAACCATCCCAGGGACGCCCAGGGCAGAGACAGGGACGCCCAGCGGTCCAGACGGTTCGTCAGAAGCCCCGCGGCCGCCAGCGCGGCTGGCACGCTGAACACCACGAAGCCGAGGAACAACACCGGCGGATGGATGGCCATCCACGGATCCTGCAAGATGGGATTCAGGCCGGCGCCGTCCGGCGGGGAGGCGTCGAGCGGCGCGAACGGAGAGTTGATCAGGAGCATGGCAGTCAGGAGTCCCTGGCTGAGACACCAGAACGACATGACGGCGGACTCAAGGTCCTTCGTGGTCCGCCTCAGGAACACACCGGTCCAGGCTCCCACAAGCGCCCAGAAGAGGAACGATCCTTCCGGCCCTGCCCAGAATGCGGAGAAGAGGTAGCCGGGAGCCAGATCCCGCGAAGTGTAGCCGTAGACATAGGCCACATCGAAGCGGTGCCCGAACAGCAACGCCCAGAGCGCCACTGACGCCGCCGTGAATCCCAGAGCGGATATCAGATAAAGCCAGCGCGCCAACGGCGGCGCAGAACCTTCACGCCTGAGCGCCGCCCGCAGATTCAGGATGAATGACGCAGCCAGCGCGGCCGCGGCCAGCCAGAGGAACAGATCGCCTGCTGTCATACTTTCATCGCTTCCGGGCAGGCGCGTCAGCTGCCGCAAGGAACCGGCGCGATGGCCCGCCTGCCGGGAGTTTGGCACGCCCCCGGCCGGAAGTCAAGCGAAAGCCACCGGACCGGGAGGCTATCGGCTGGCGCGAGGCTTCAGAGTCAGACAGACGGAGTTGATGCAGTAGCGCTTGCCGGTGGGCCGGGGACCATCCTCGAACACGTGACCCAGATGAGAGCCGCACCGGGCACAGAGGACCTCCGTCCTGACCATTCCGTGGCTCGTGTCCATGCGATACTCGATGCGCCCCTCCCCGGCCGGCTGGAAGAAGCTGGGCCAGCCGGAACCTGAATCGAACTTGGCCTCTGAATCGAAGAGATCCAGGCCACAACCTGCGCACTGGTATATGCCGGGGGTCTTCTCATCCACATACATGCCTGTGAACGGCGGCTCGGTGCCCTTCAGGCGCATCACGCGGTATTGCTCGGGCGTCAGACGGGACTTCCACTCCTCTTCCGAACGGATAACCTTTTGCAGTCCTGTATCTTCGGACATGTTCTTCTCCTGCAAGGCGGACGGTCCACAACAGCCTGAGGATACCTCCGTCGCCCCGGAATTCTCAGGAATCGTCCGGTTTAGGGGCGCCAATGCGCCGGAATCCGGGCGGCCAGACCACAGGAAAAACGCTGCGATCCCTATCAGAAACAGGCTGGAGACTGGAGGCATCTTCATCGTCCACTTCCCGCGAATCTCACCGGCAAGAACGGCAAGCGGGACCACTCTGTTCCCGGAAGGGAGGCAAAGCACAGGCGTCGAAGGGCCAAGGAGAGGGAGGCCGGGCCCGAAAGGAGCCGCAATACCATGTCCAAGACCTCGAAGATCCGCCGCAGAAGCTTCCTGAAGGGAGCAGCTGCCACACTGGCTTTGCCGGTCATCGTGCGGGAGGGCGTCATTGCCCGGAACGGCAAGCCGGGCGCGAACGACCGCATCGTCATCGCGAACATCGGAGTCGGCGGAATGGGACGCAACCATATCCGGCCGGACTCCGCCGCGCTCTGCGACGTGGACGAAAACCACCTGGCCGAGGCTGCAAAGCGCGTGACCGAGGGCACTCCTGCCCTCTACCGGGACTACCGCCGCATCCTGGAGCGCAAGGACATTGACGCGGTGACCATCGCCACGCCGGACCACTGGCACGCGCTGATGACCGTGCACGCCTGTCAGGCGGGGAAGCACGTTCTCTGCGAGAAACCGACCGCCAAAACCATTCTTGAAGGCCGCGCGATGGTAAATGCCGCCCGCCATTACCGGCGGGTGGTTCAGATCAATGCACAGGGACGGTCTCATCCCAATGCGCGGCTGGCCTGCAACTACGTGCGGAACGGCATGCTGGGCCGCATCCGCCGGGTGGATGTGTGGCATCCTCCGAACTTTCAGCCGGATACCTGGGGCGAACCGCAACGGGTTCCATCCACCCTGGACTGGGACATGTGGCTGGGACCGGCGCCCTGGGCTCCCTACCATCCGAAGAGGTGTCACTTCCATTTCCGCTGGTTCATGGATTACGGCGGAGGGTTCTTGCGGGACCGGGGAAACCACGCCCTGAGCATCGTGAGCTGGTTGACGGACAATGATGGCTACCGCGGCAGGGTGACGGTGGAAGCCAGCGGCACGGAGTTCCGGGAAGGATTCTTCGATGTCCCCGCGACGCTTCACGTGAAGTGGGAGTTTCAGGACCCGGAGTGGACCCTCACCTGGACCCAGCCGGGCACTCCCAACCCACGGTTCCCGGGAGACTGGGGAGCCACCTACACGGGCGATCGGGACGATCTGGTGGTGCTGGCGGGAGACGGAGGCTGCGACGTGGAGCAGAAGGCCAAAGACTACAAGCCTCCCTCTGATGGATTTCAAGCGTTCGAGAGTCCCGGGCACTTCCAGAACTGGCTGGACTGCATCCGGACGGGGGAGAAGCCCGTGATGGACGTGGAGATCGGGCATCACGTAGTGACACTCTGCAACCTGGGAAACATCGCGTGGAGGCTGGGGCGCAAGGTGGTCTTCGACTTCTCAACGGAGCGGTTTGTGGACGATCCTGTGGCGGACCGGTTCCTGCACGAGCCCTATCGCAGCCCGTGGAGCCTGGCTGGCTTCTGACGAAGATCCGGGAGAAGGAAATGAACGGTAAGATGACAGCAAGCCGATTACTTGAGGCCATTCGGGGGGCAGACGCGGACGCGCGCTGGAGCGCGGCGGAGAACGCGGCAGACGCCGGAGCTGAGGCCATCCCGGAGTTGGCGCAGGTGATGGGCGGAAACGACCCGGAGAAAGCCAAAGCCGCGCGTGTGGCCATGGAGCGGATCGCTCTGGCAAGCACGGCTCCCGGGAAGGAGGAGCTGCGCAGGTCGGTATCCGGGGCGCTTGCAGATGTAGCGAGGGGCGATGGAGCGCTCGCGGCCCGCAGGCAAGCGGTCCGGCTGCTGGGGTTCGCAGGCGGGGCGGAAGCCTGTGACACGCTGGCGGCCCTGATCGGCCAGAAAGACTTGAGGGAAGATGCCAGGATGGCCCTCCAGCGCATCCCCGGCAACGCCGCGGACCGCGCGCTGGAACAGGCTGCCAGAAAGGCACCTGCCGGATATGAGAGCGCCCTGCGGCGCTCGCTCCGGGACAGGAAGATCACCCGCAGGGACGCCGGAATCCGGTAAGAGGACGCAACACGATTCACGACAGCGGGGCGGGGGTGACTCGCACTCCCGCCCCGCCTGTTCTTTCCCGTCACCGGGAGTAACTGCGGTCAGCGTTTCCGCAGCCGCCGCCCTCCGATGACTCCGGCAAGCCCCAGACCTGCCAGCGTCATGGACATCGGCTCAGGGATCGGCTGGCACCAGGTATCAATGACTACCTGGTCCCAGTAGATCGGCCAGGTAGCGCCGGGAAGCGCACCCAGGCGGATCCACTCGATGTATGGGTTCGGCTTCATCACGATATCCCACCACGAATACCAGGTGAGATGTGTGGGATCCTGGCCAGGGACGATGCCGCTGCCAACCACCTGCCATCCCGCCTGTGGATCAGACTCGATGTGGAGCTGCAGTTCCGGAGTCACCCCCGCTGGAGTGCTGTAGCTGGCCTGGATGCGGATGAACTTGTACGGATCCAGAATCCGGCGGTTCGGGATGACGAAGCTCAGGTCCGGCGAGATCAATTGTCCGGGAGGCACCCACTGCCCCTGCGTGAGCAGCGAGGGTGTGCCGTACGGATTGTTAACGTTGGCCGGCGCATTGCCTGGCTGATCGAAAGTCCATTCCTGGAAGGTGGTGCCCTCCAGACCCCGCCACCAGGGCGGATTGAGATCGTCCGCGAACGCCGGAGCCGTCGCAAGAACGGCAAACAGCGCCGCGGCGAGGATGAAGAAGCGTCGAGCGCTCATTCCCATCTCCTCCGTAGTTTGTCTTCGACCCAGAAGTGTATGAACGGACACGCCGTGGATACGCGGCTGCAAGCGTGGCCGCGCACGGTAAGCCCTGACGGGGATGGTTCAAGGGGAAGCGGCGCCGGAGCGGCTTCCCACCCCGGCCTCTCACGTCCTTAGCATAGCAGATTTAAACGCGGAGTCAAGGAGGTGGACTGAAAAACTGGTATAAATGCTTATCATTTGCAGGAATGTTGCCGCTCAATCGGGGCAGCGGCACCGCCCCGCCTTGACAGGCAGACGTATAATAGGCGCTGAACCTGACGCAACCCAAGGAAGGGAGACCGTTGCTTTGAAGTTCCAGATCCTGGGCACCGCCGCCGCTGAAGGCTGGCCCGCCCTGTTCTGCGCCTGTGACACCTGCCGACGCGCCCGCGCCAGCGGGGGAAAGGATCTGCGCAGCCGCGCTTCTCTGATGGTCAATGACACCATCAAAGTTGACCTGAACGCCGATACCTATCATCATCTGGTGACGCACGGCCTGGATTTCTCGCGCATCGAGCACATCCTCTTCACCCACAGCCACAATGACCATTTCTCACCGGGAGAGCTGGAATATCTCAGGGATCCCTTCGCCCACAAACGCACGAGACCGGTTGTGGATGTCTGGTGCAGCCGGGACGTGGCGGAACTGATCCGGGAGGCTTACCCGGACACGGAACGCCTGGGGATCTCCGTGCATGAGGTGGTCCCTTTCCGGACAGTAGAGCTTGGTGACGTTTCCGCGACGCCCATCGTGGCCTATCACCGTGCCGAGGAGCTGTGTCTGAACTGGATCTTCGGGGATCTTGACAGGGCCGTACTGTACGCCTCGGACACGGGACCCTACCGCGAGCCCACGTGGGAGTTCCTGGCCGGTGTGAAGTTCGACCTGGTCATTTCGGAGTGCACCGGCGGGTTCCTCCCGGATATGGAGACCCATCTGACGGTGAATACCGTCCGCCGGATGCGGGAACAACTGGACCGGATGGGCAGCCTCAATCCTGGCTGCCGATTCGTACTGACGCATTTCTCGCACAACATGGGCATGCTGCACGACGAATTCCAGGAAAAGGTGCGGGAGGACGGGTTCCTGGTGGCCTACGACGGGATCGTGCTGGAGACACAGGAGTGACGGCTCAGGAAGCCATTCTGGAGATCGTCCGGATCTTCGACGAGGGCAACCGGGAGATCGAGCAGGTGCTTGAGCTCCACGGAATGCACTCGCTCAAGGCGGGAGAGATGGTGGAGAAGATCGAACGCTCCATCATGTTCCGCGTGGGACAGGTGGTGCGCGAGTGGGAGAGATCCGACGCCCGGCGTCCGGCTGAGTCTCCCGACCTGCGCTAAGAGTCCCGTGGCTACTCCCTGAACCGGTAGCGCAGGAGAGTCCACAGAGCCTGGAAGCCGTCCTTCCAGGTGATCTTCTTCCCCTCTTCGGCGGTTCGAGGCTGGTAGCGGATGGGAACCTCCACGATCTTGATGCCCCGGCGCAGTGTCCTGGCCGTAACCTCCGGGCAGAACTCGAAGCGGCGGCACTTCAGGCCGAAGGACTGGAGCAACTCGCGGCGGAACAGCTTGTAGCAGGTGGCTTCATCCGTGATGGAGGCTCCGAAGAGGAGATTGGTTGCCGCCGCAAGGATGCGATTGGCGATATAGTTTGCCAGCCGCATCCGGGGCCGGCCGGGACGGAAGCGCGTGCCGTACACCACCTGCACGGACCGATCCCGGAACGGCTCCAGGAGTGAGGGAAGGTCTTCGGGGAAGTATTCCAGATCAGCATCCTGAATGGCCACGATCTCTCCGTGCGCCTCCCCCAGGGCAAGCCGGATGGCAGATCCCTTCCCCTGATTGACCGTCTGCCGTAGCATCCGGACGGGAGGGCCGAACGACTCCGCGATCTCTGCGGTGCGGTCGGTGGAGGCATCATCCACCACCAGCACCTCCTTGGAGACAGGCACGGCCAGAACGCGCTCCAAGGCCTCGCGGATGGTAGCCTCCTCGTTGAAGGCCGGCACGATGATGGACACCAAAGGCCGCTCGTTCAGGGGATCTCCCACAACTCCACCCCGGCAGCCATCCTGCTGCTGAAATCCGCGCCCCCCAGCGGCCGCACCAGACCCTGCTCGATGGCGCGGTCCCAGAGCCGGACGGCCGGAGAGTCCTTTGCGGCGAACCGGCGGTTGATGAGGGCCACTGTCCAACCGTGATCCTTCATCCACCGCAACATCTCATCCGGACTCCGGAATGAGCTGTAAGGGATGACTGTGCTGAGCCCGATATCGGCCCATAGGTACTCCTGCTTCAGATAGAAGCCCCGCGTCTCGCCATACAGAAGCACGCGGGCGTCCGAGGGCAGATAGTCCACCACCCAGAGGCTGTTGACATACCGCTGGATGTAGCTGTCCGGGGTGGTCCCTCGTGTAAGAAGCGGAAACACGGGCACAGCCAGAGCATACGCCAGATACACCGACATCCCTCCGGCGACCAGCAGCGCCAGCTTTCCGGCCCGCGCCAGGAGATCCTCTTTCGAGAATGCAGCGCAAATAATCACGCTGGCCAGAGCAAGAACGGGAAGAAGGTAGCGGGTCTGCTGACTGAGGCCGAACCAGACCAGCGTATGCGCCAGGACGATGGCGGCCAGCGCGGTTGCCCGTCCCTTCAGGCGCAGCACTGCGGCCGGCAGAAGCGCCGCCAGCGCTGGCCCCGCGGAACCGAACAGGAAATCGCCGTCAATGAACCGATACCCCTGCGCCAGCAGATTCCAGGGGAGCAGCAAAAAGTCGGCCGGAGAACGGCCCGCGCCGAATCCGGTAAAAGCCTGACGGTACATCTCCGCGCCGGCCTCATCCCACCCTTTCCCGCCGAAGACGCTGAAGAGGAAGGGGTAGACGGGATTCCCGGTCAAGACCAGCGATTTGAGATACCACGGGCAGCAGACGGCAGCCGAAGGGATAAGGAATAAGGCCAATTCCTTAACTTTTCTATGCTCAAGCCATAGCCATAACCCCAGCCAGACTGCGCCTAGGACAATCCAGACCAGGCTGAAGGTCTTCGTCCCGGCAGCCATTCCGGCGAGAGAGCCCGCCAGCAGCAGAAGGCGCCGGCGAGCACCCTTCCCGTCCATCGCCTCGACCAGAGCAAGGCACGACAGGACCGTATATGCGGCTGTGGCCAGGTCTATGTAGGCGACCCCCGCCTCCCAGAGAGCCACCGGCATCAGGGCGAAGGCCAGAGCACCCCAGACCCCGCATTGCTTCCCGAACAACCGCCCGGCCAGCAAACCCGCCCCGGCGGACGCAAGCAGATAATGAAACCAGTGAACCACCTTCGCAGCAGGGGGCACACCGGCGGCCACTGCAGGAGCGAACAGCATCTCTGCGGCGAACGGGAAGTTAGAGTGGTGGATAAAGGGGATCCAGTAGAACCCCCCGTGCTGCAGATACAGGCTGGGAACGGCAAGATGGTAGCTCAACCCGTCCCAGTCAGTGACAGGCGCGGCGGCGGGGAGCAGGGTCAGCGCAAAGAGAGCCACCAAGAGAACGGCAGCCAGCCAGCCGGAGAAGCTCCAGCGTGGCAGACGCGGCGGCTGCAGACCTGCCAGCCAGGGATACACCACTCCGCAGGCGGCAAGCGCGAACACGATCAGCCGGAGCGCCCCCTCGCTCCAGAGTTGCAACGCACCTAGGGCAAACAGCAGGAGCGATACCAATCCCAGCCCGCAAGCGCAGGCGTAGCAGAAGCGACGGAGCCCCCCACCCTCCCGAGGCGCAAGCAGAAGTCCGGGCACAGCCGCCCCGGCGCAGGCGAGCAGGGTGATAACAAGCGCGGGCAGGGTGATCACGGAGAAATCTCCCGCAGGGGTTCCAACTGGTAGTCCAGCCGCCAGCGCGGTCCTTCTTTCTCCAGACAGCTGATCCCGAAGAAACGCCCGTGATGCCCCGCCTGCACCACAGGCACCCCGTTGACGGTGATGGGCTTCTCCAGGGCATCGTGGGAGTGTCCGCCGATGATGATGTCCAGCTCCGGGCATTCGCCGGCCAGGCGCATATCCTGGCGAAGCCCTATGTGCGTCAGGCCAATCAGCAGGTCACACGCATCCCGCATCTGGCGCGCAACCCTGGAACACACTTCGACAGGATCATCGAAAAGATAGGCCGAGAACGAAGCAACGCGGGATCGCGGCGTTACCATCGGCACTGTCACGCCGACGATCCCTAAGCGCAAGCCACCCCGATCGAAAAACACCGAGGGTTGACACGGAAGCCCGGCGTCGCGGACCGCCCGGACATTGGCGCACAGGACTGTATAGGAAGCATTCGAAAGCTTGGACAGGAAACCGGTCTCCGTGAAGTGAAACTCCCGGTTTCCCACCACCATGGCATCATAGCCCGCGCGGGACATCCTCTCAAGGACCGGCTCCCCTCCCGGCCGGAAATACGCGTTGCCGGCCCACACCGCATCGCCCCCGTCCAGCAAGAGGGCGTTCTCCTCCTCGTTGCGGACGGACGCCAGTTTGCTGGCCAGGCGCTCGTCCAGACGGTTATGGAGGTCGTTAGTATGGAAGATGGTGACGGCAGACACGTTGGTAGATCCGGTCAGCTCATCGCCCGAATCAGACTGACAGGAGGAAAGGCCGGCGGCATCACACCAGCCCCGCCCGGACGACGTCCTTCAGCATCAACACGCCCACCGGCCGCCCGTCCTCGATGACCGGGAGGTCACCGATCTTGCGCTCCTCCATAACGTGAAGTCCTTCCACCGCCAGATCGTCGGGCCCGATAGTCAGCGGATTGGCGGTCATAACCTCCTCCGCTGGAGCATCCAGCGCGCCCCCCGACAGCAGATGCCGGCGGATATCCCCGTCCGTCAGGATACCTTTAAAAGAGCCTTCCCCATCCACGATGCACGCTGCCCCGGCCCGCGCCCGGGTGATGGCGAACATCACGTCGCGCAGGCTGTCCGATGTCCGGCAGACGGCCATTTCATCGCCGGAGCGCATCAGGTCCCGCGCTCGCAGGATGAGTCGCCGCCCCAGCGCCCCGGCGGGATGGAACAGGGCAAAATCCTCCCGGGTGAAACGCCGCTCGCGCATAACGGCAAGCGCCAGAGCATCCCCCAGCGCGAGCATTGCGGTCGTGCTGCTGGTGGGCGCAAGCCCCAGCGGACAGGCCTCCTTCTCCACCGTCACATCCAGCACCACATCGCAGAAGCTGGTCAGGGACGATTCCCGGGCCCGGGTAATTCCGATGGAAGCCGCGCCGATCCGTTTGATGACCGGCAAGATGTTGACAATCTCATCCGATTCGCCACTGTAGGAAAGGATGATGACCACATCATCCTGCGTGACGACTCCCAGGTCACCGTGCACTCCTTCCGCGGGATGCAAGAAGAGCGCCGGTGTGCCTGTGCTGGAAAGGATGCCGGCCAGCTTGCGCGCGATGGCTCCGGATTTGCCCACCCCGGTGACCACGGCGCGCCCGCGGCAGGAGAGCAGGAGCGAAACGGCGCGGTCGAACTCCGGCCCCAGACGCTCGGCGACGCCTAGCAGCGCCTCGGCCTCAATGCGGATGACCTCCCGCGCGAATTGCACTGTTGCGGATGGTTGCTGAGTATCCAATGTCCCCTGGGGACGGGACGAAACTATCGCGAGCACGGGCGTTCCCGCAAACCCGGACCCGTCCGCGGGGATTATAGGACCGCGCCGGGACGGCTGTCAAACCACGCCGTGGCGCTCATCGGGTAAAATGAAGGTGGGCGAAGCCTGCGTTCGCCGGGGTCTGCGTGTAAGGAGTCTGCATCTATGCTCAAGCTACGAAACAGAGGGTTCACCCTCATCGAACTACTGGTGGTCATCGCCATCATCGCCATTCTGGCCGCCATCCTCTTTCCGGTGTTCGCTCAGGCCAGGGAGCGCGCACGGCTTTCCACCTGCATCAGCAACCTGAAGCAGGTCTACACGGCCATTGTGATGTATGCGGATGACAATCGCGGTTTTCTGCCACCGCGTCCGCGGGCGATTGACCCCAACTTCAACTCGCAGTACAACGGCTGGTGGAACCTGCAGCCGTATGCCAAGACGGATGGCATCTTCCTGTGCAAGAAAGCCGTCAAGTGGAACGGGGATCCCGGCGTCAACAACCGGGGCTACTCCCGGGTGTATGCCGGGCCGCAGGCTACCGGCAACTTCTTGAAAGCCAGCTATCATTTCTGGCCCCACGTGTACGCCAAGCTTCCTTATGATCCGGAGACTCCGGCCAGGCTGGATGTTGATCTGGACGACCCGGCCATCGCGTTGAACAATATGGGCTTGACGCCCGCGAAACTGCAGCGCGCCAAGGAGCTGGGCGGGCCACTCGCCACGTGTCTGCTCCACAGCATCAACATCCGGGGGGACGAGGGAATCGTGGCGCTCATGATCAAGGGCGGCAACGTGCGGTTCGACGCGGCGGACAAATACCCGTGGTAGTTTTCCGATAACGGGCGTTTTGCGGGACGGCTCCTCACGGCGTGGAGGAGCCGTTGCTTTTTGCGCTGGCGGTCCGGGCGCATTCGGGGGTATACGCCTGAGAGAATGAACGGGAAGCGGTCCGGCGTTACAGGACCGCGGCCCGGCGAAGAGGGAGGCTCAACTTGCCAGTCGTTACGGGACGCCAGTCCGTGCTGGACGTCTACGCCGAAGCCGCAGAAAGACAGTGGGTCATCCCCACCATCAACACCGAATGCCAGACATCCACCGAGGCCATCCTGGCGGCTTCAGCGGAGTTCGCCGCTGAGCACGGCATTCCCGATCTGCCGGTGGGCATCGGCCTGACCAACCTTTACTTCCACCGGCCGCAGGCGCCGCTCTACACGCACACGGGGCTGTGGCAGATCGGGATGAGAATGTTCCTGAACGATCTGGACATCCTGACCGGACCGGACTCGCCCTTTCACCGGCTCAGGGTGCTGGTGAACCTGGACCACATCCAGTGGGATGCCGACCGGGAGCTGCTGGAATGGGATCTGAGGCGCTTCTCCTCCATTATGTATGACGCCAGCCTGCTGCCCTTCGAGGAGAATATCCGGATGACTGCCCGCTTCCGCGAGGAGCGCGGCGAGGAGCTGGTCATCGAGGGGGCGTGCGACGAGATCCGCGAGGCGTCCGAGGAAGGAAGCGGCGATCTGACCACCCCTGAGATGGCTGAGCGCTACGTCCGGGAAACGGGCGTGGACATCATCGTGGCTAACCTGGGCACGGAACACCGGGCATCCGCGGCGGACCTGACCTATCATGGAGACCTGGCAAGGGAGATCACCCGGCGCGTTGGGCGGCGGCTCTGCCTGCACGGAACGTCGTCAGTCCCGCATGACCAGGTGCGCAGGCTCTTTCACGACGGCGTCGTCAAGGTGAACATCTGGACAGCCATCGAGCGCGACTCCTCTCCGGCGTTGTTAGAGGACATGGCGCGAAACGCCGCCCGGGTGGCCGGAACGGCCCACGCCGCACGTCTCCAGGAAGAAGGGCTGCTAGGGCCGGCTGCCGACACGTCGAGCCCGGCCGACCTGCGTTTCTTCACCACGGCCTACCGGCAGGGAATCGTGTTCCGCGAGATGAAGCGGATCGTCAAGGAGTTTCTGGAGCTCTGGTACTGTTGAGGCGCTCCGCCAAGCCCTAGTCCCCGAACGGACTGAAGAACTCCTGGCCGACCGCCAGGGACCGAGGTGCTGCGCCATTGACTACGGCTTTCTTCCGCCCCGTCGCTGCGACCCGGAGAGAGGCATCACCCCCTTCGCAGGTGACGCGGACCGTGTCCTCATCATAGGCCACATCTAGCCACCGCACCGTCCGGGAAGCCTCAGCGAGCAGCCCACCGTCCTCTAGCCGCGAACCCTGCGCCCACGCGAAGCCCCGCAAGGTACCTGATGGATCCCTGCGGACGCACGCAAACTCGCCCTTCAGACGCACCGGCGCATCGGTGAAGGAGACTTCACTCCCCGGGCTGTCCGAGAAGACCACGACGTCCGCGCCCGCGGGCGTTGTGACCCTGACACCGCAGGTCTCTACCGAAGCGTTGCCGGCCGGGGTAAGGGGAGCCGCGGATGCGTCCGGAGACGCGCCCCGGAACGGATACGCCACCGTGTCCATCCGCAGCGGGAGGGTGGCGCTGACCGACCGGCGCAGGATAAGGGCGGGCTCCAGCTTCTCGTGGACGAACGCGGTATCACCCTCCTCCAGCACGGAAACCGTTTCCGCGCCGCCCGCCGGAATCAGCGCCAGGTTCCCTCCGCTCGTGCGGGTGGTGAGAGCGATCTGCGTCCGCGGGTCCAGCTTGGCCTGCAAGTCCCCGAAGTGGAACCGCGAGTCCACCTGATGCTCGCCGCTACCGCGCACGATGTCTGAGATCACCCAGTAATCCGGCCGCAAGAACGCGATACGCCGCACCGGGCAGATGGTCCGGTCCAGGTTCTTATATGCCGGGCCTTCCGCTCGCAGATAATCCGCGACGTTCCCGGTGAGGAATGTCGTGGGCCCTCCGGCGTTTTCAAGGTCAGCCCCGTCCACGGAGATAGTGCTGTGTGAGCGGGTGGAGATCAGCCGGACCGCGTCCGGAGTCCCATAGATGTAGATGCCCGGATCGGCAACGAGAAGATTTCCGTACGCAAGGAGAATAAAGCTGAGGGCATCGGAGTGGCCGTGGGCGGTATAGCGTCCATTCCGCAGGATGAGATACCTGGCATCAGGGCTCCAGTCGCTGCGCATGACGTAATAGCCCGAGTGGGGGAACTGCACGGAAAGGCGCTCCGGGATCGAGCCTTCCGCGCCGTTCGTGGCCACCCAGAGCATGTCTTTCCGGCCGAATGTCTCCGCCCCGCGTTTGAGGAGCGGTCTCGCATCGTCCGCCAAGGCGTCTCCGAAAGGTGGACGGAGGCCATCGGGCTGGATGGTGTACAGATGGAACGCCAGCGCCGCTTCCACGCGGGAGACCAGCTCCTGTGGGATCTCCAGACCGAACCGCCGGGCGCGCTCCATGATGTCCAGATACTGCCCGTGAACCATCATCTGGTAACCAGCGGATTCCCCGATGGGACCGTCAGGCTGCAGGGTCTCCCGCATATTCTCTATCAACCCGTCGAAGGCCAGGCGGGCGTATTCCTTCGAGCGCGCGAACTCCGGGAACTCGGTGCTGAAGTAGAACAGATGGTCGAACATCTGGGTGGCCCAGTTGCCGCCCCCCTTCTGGATGGCCAGCACATCCGCCATGTCACCCAGGTTGAAGATGAACGCCGCCCTCACGTCCCACGTGAACTCGGGGGCATCCGCGAAGACGGTGTAGTAGTAGAATTCGTGCGCCAACCTGGCCCCGATGGCCAGCCCGGACCACATGGTGCCTCCCGCAAGCCCACCGGGGAAAATAGGAGCGATGTCCTTTGCACCCTCAGGAACAATGCCGGACTTCAGCGGAGAGGGAAGCTCCGTGAAGAAGGCCTTCAGCATCTCGTTCCACGCAACCGCGTACTTCCGGTCACCCGTTGATACATAGCCCGCGGCAAGATACTTGCGTATCCCCTCGCGCGTCAGTCCCACCCCGCCCCGTTTCGGCCACCAGCGGAGATGGGTCCAGTTTGGTCCCAGACTGATGATGTTCCCGTCCGGGTCGCGCACTTTCATATCCGCGGCCAGCTCCGCAAGGGTCATATCGGGGATGCGCAGCTGCCGGGCCTGCTGCGCCATCTCACGGAACGCGGGGCGGCTTTCGAAGTGCGCCACCAGAGCCTTTGCCGCATCTTCCCACTTCTTCTGTTCCACCGCGGCCTTCACAGCTTTCAAGCCGGGATGATCCAGGTCGAACATCGCGAACGCCTCGCGGTAGGCGGCATCCCGGTCCCAGTCTGTGTGAACGTAGGTCTGGAAGGCAAAGTCGAACTCCTGCGGCTGGCCGTCCATGTAGGCGCAGCCGGAAGGGTAGTCTGCGGCGGAGGTCATGATCTTGCCGACTTTGCCGTTTCCCCCCTTGGTGGTCAGCTCGTAGTAGTAGGAGCGCCCGGGTTCCGCTTCGGCGTCCAGAGGGAAGACGATGGTCATGTCCTCCCACGAGCGCCACTCGTATTTCATCTCGAACGAGGCGAGCTTCCGCTCTCTGGCGGGGCTGTCATAGAGGGTGAGGACCAGAGAGACCCCCTCACCCCATTCAGGGTTGTAGTGAGGACACTGGATAGCAATCCGGGAGATCTCGCGGACGCGGGGGCCGGTCACGAAGGTCTGACCGAACCGCTTTTCTCCCGCAAGATCCACCCCGTCCCGGTCAGACGCCCGCGGGAACGAGGACTGATCCAGCTTGAGATTGTTGAGGTACGTATCCAGGAACGAAGCCCTTGCAGGAAGCCCTCCGGCAACCATCAAAACGGTCAGAATCAACAGCAGCAACCAGTTCATCGCTCTGTCACACCCCTCCTTCCGGAAAGCGCAACCCAACGCAGGGATTCACCTCAGTCCCTGAGACTCCTTCTTACCCCATCCAAAAAGAAAAAGCGCCGCCCGCACTCACGATGCGGGCGGCGCCGCTCAATCCTGGCCTATCCGGTCAGAACTGATGGATGGTGATGTCGTTCGAGTCTCTGGGAGTAATGACCCGGTACGCCCTCCCCTGCTGAGCATTCCAGTAGACGGTGGAAACACCCGTCACCGAAATGAAGCTGCCATCAGCCGCCCCTGTCATGCTGGGGAAGTTGATGAGGATGGGGAAGCCGGAGCCATCATCCAGATACTCAAAGAAGCCGGCCGTGATGGACCAGCGCAGCTTTCCGGTCACCCGGATGAGCAGGCCCGTGGTGTTCAGGCCGCGCGGCTCCTGGGAAGCTACCTGGGCCGGATCCAGGCCGTCATAGGCGAAGGTATTCCCTCCGTAGACAGGCGGCTGGATGCCGGTCTGGACTCCGCCGACGTTCCGCACCTGCGTGTGCAGCGGTTCGGCCACGTCCGAGGTGTTGCTGAGCGTGACGCTGGTGGCATAGACCACCGCCTCACCGTTCAACACGTCCGTGAACCCCTTTACCGCGGCGCGCTGGCCGACGGCGCCGATGGGCGCGCCACCCTGCGGGATGACGCGGATGCCGCTGGAGCGGTCATCGTCCTGGATGTAGAACGAGTCGCCAAGCTGCAGGGTCACCAGCTTCGGCCGGTCCGTCTCAAACAGGGTTCCCAGAGGCTTGCTCTTGATCCCGGCCACAGACGTGGGAGCGGGAGCGCCGACGTCCATGCTGTAGAGGTTGAACGCACCGGTCACAGGGCTGCAGGTCAAGGCGTAGACCTTACCGCCGCTGAACATCAGCGAAACCACCTGCGACCCGGGCTCGGGAGCGCCGTGATCCTCGCGCGGCGGCCTGGTTCCGGTGAAGCTCAACGGGAAGCTGCGCACACGATCCCACGGCTCGTACTCGTAGGTCGCTTCGGCGCCGTAGGCGTGCCAGCAGGAGCCGTCATAGGGGTTGACCGCCAGGGCGGTGATCCAGTACGCGCCCTGGTTGCGCTTTCCGGGTTCGGCCGAGTTCAGTTCGTCATACCCGTTGACGTGCCACACCTTGTAGCTGTTCTGGGCGCCTATCTTGCCGTTCGAGTCGAACATCGCGGGCAGCATCGGATTGCCATCGAACCGGGTCATGATGTTCGACAGGAAGTAGTAGGGATCACCTGTGGGCAAGCGGGACCCGTCCAGATAGACCCAGCGCTTGCTGTAAGCCTCTCCCGGTCCAGCGTCCCCGATGCAGTGAGCCAGCCAGTCGAAGGTGACGGTCGCCGTCACGCCGCCGGGCGGGCTCGGTTCGTCAACGGCGCTGCCCCACTCGAACCAGGACAGCCAGTTCTTCCCGGTCACGTAGCCGATGGGACCGTTGTACACCACTGAGCCGTTCCAAGTGGCTTTGCAGGTGCGCGCCTCCGCATCAATGAAGACGTAGAGCTCGTTCCACGCTCCCGGAACCACCGCCCCCAGATCTGCCAACACTTCCGGGCCGGAGTTGTTGCTGGTGTAGTAGAGATCCACCAGCTTGAAGCGGCCGTCCCGAATCTTCAGGGCCACAGCAAGCCCGTTGCCTGTCGTGGTGCGCCGGGCGTTGCCGTAGATCCACATCAGAGTGGCATCGGAGCCGAAGCTGTCCACGCGGAAGCGCATCGCTCCCGTCTCCTGGGCGGAAGGTATGCCCGGATCCGGCCAGTATTTGTTGGGACCACCGGCCACGGAGACGAACTGCAGACCCTTGTTGCCATCCCCGAGATCAACGACGGTGGCTCCGGTACCTGTCTTGCGCCACTCGGGATACGGAGATTCACTCCGGCCACCCACCCACATCTTCTTGCGGACGGGATCATAAGCGTTGGCTGTATTCCAGCGGCGACCCCAACCGGGATTCGAGGTGTTGGCAACGTTGGTCTGCGCGGGTGTGGTCCAGGAGATGGGGTTACACTGCCAGTTCGACCCACTGTAAGCGCCGACAATGGCGAACTGGTCGTATCCCAGATACTCCAGGTCCAGCAAGCGGTGCGTCTCGCCCGGACACTCGTCAATTACGCCGTTGCGGTTCGGAGCCTCTTCGACGCTCTGAGTATAGACGTTGTACCGCCAGAAGAAATGCTTCCTCCAATAGCTGTTCAGGCCGTTCTGCGTCCAGTAGATATTCCCGTCGCCTCCAACGGCCATCCCACCGATCTTGTTGACCACGGGACTCAGCCACACATCGGTGCCCTGCGGCCCCGGCGTGTAGATCTCCGTCACCTGGATGCTGTTGTCCGGCATCAACTTCAGCCGGAGGATGTAGTCCTGGAACTGGGTGTAAGTGGTCCATTCCAGGTTCGAGTAGTTGAGCAACGCGTAGATCGCGCCGTCGCCTCCCTCCACCAACTTCGTGATGCAGCTGCGGTAACCCTGGGCGTTGATGTCAACGTTGGCCGTTCCGCCGCCGGCCTTAAAGACAGTCACGCCGCTGCCGCGGCCGAAGAAGCCGGAGGCCGGCGCGTACTCGTCGGCATCGTAGCTGCAGCTGACCCAGATGTTGCCCGCGCTATCCCGCACCATACTGTTCATGACGGGGCGTTTGCGGTCCTGAATCTGGGACGGATTCTCCACCGTGAACCCGGCGGTCCCGATGTGGGTCCATGTCCCGGCGAAGGAAGCAGCGGATGCCGCCAGCACACAGATCAGCGTAAGCAGCGCTGTTGCGGGTTTCATTTATCCTTTCTCCCCTCGAAGCCAGAGCGGAGTAACCGTAAACGGTCTTTTCCGCCCGGTAATGCAACCGGCAGAAGCCGCCGGGACCGGCTGCGGCCCCATGCGGTCCTCCGCACCCTCTCTCCAATGGGAGCATCCGCCGGGCGGCTCCCCGCCGGCGGATGCCCTCAACTACCGATTATCGGCCACAGCGGCCGTCATGCTCTACGCCGGAGAATCGTCCCCGCAAATGCTGCCAGAGAGACTCCCAGCGCGGCGAGCGAACCGGGCTCCGGAATCAGATCCGGAGAATCGAAGATCACGTTATCGAACTGCGACTTGGACCAGGGCGTCCCGGCCGTATTCAGGTTGCACCCGATGGCGATGCGGGTGAAATCGCGCCCGCCCGCAGCCCATGCGTTCGGGTAGATGGAACCCTGGTAGAGAGTCAGCCAGCCGGTCTTGCCGTTGTAGGTCTCCCAGGGCAGGTAGTACTCCACCTTTACCTGACCCGGTGTGGTGAAGCCGTAATCCAGCCTGAGCGTGATCCACTTGTTCCACCACAGAGTATCCGGCGAGACTGCGGACCCTCCGCTGAACACCTCCATGTACCAGTCCTGCCGCCTCTCGGGCCAGTTGTCGTCAGCGGTGAAGTCTAAATAGGCCTGAGCGCCGCGCTGAGGATTCCCGTACACGGCCACTCCCCAGGCGCTGTTGGAAGGCAGCACAAAGATGCCAGACCACTGATTCGTCATGCCCGGGTAGCCCCAGGGGAACCCCGTGAGCGGGCGCAGGTTGGGAATGTAGACGTCAGCCTGGAGAAGCACGCGGCTGGTCTTACCGCCGATCAGGTAAGGAGTCAGGTCGAACTCAGCCGTCGCGCGGGACTGGCCGTCGCCGGGCAGATAAAGATTACCGCCGCTTGCGCCGTAGATTCCCTGGCCGGGAACGATCTCAGGCGGGGGGCCCGGAGCGATCCACTGGCCCGGGACGGACTGCGCGTGTGAGGTGGACCATGTCCACCCCTGCATCCCATTCTCGAAGTCCCAGGTCAACGCGGCATGCGCTCCCGCGGAGCTGAGCGCAACGACGGCGCACAGGAGCAGCGCGCCTTTCGCGTACCTCAACATTATCTTTCCTCCTTCTTCTTTGCCGGGCGTCTCACCCCCGGACTCCTGTCCGGCGGGCCGCGCCCGGTCGTATCGGGCTGTTACACCCTTCT
>Ga0073932_1001699_pt1 | contig 39190 bp, 31 predicted proteins | sample DewCreD2012metaG_FD_76967 | JGI IMG/M metagenome (GOLD analysis project Ga0073932, IMG submission 76967) | Hot spring sediment bacterial and archeal communities from British Columbia, Canada, to study Microbial Dark Matter (Phase II) - Dewar... ...
AAGTCACCCCGGCGGCGGCCGGGGTCCAGGCCGTTGCTTGTAACGCGGCGGATCAAGCTGGCTGCCGGCCTGCGCCGGCATGACGATGTTGAGGGGGTTCCTGGCACTCTGGTGCCTCCGGGCGCCGCGCTTCCCCTTCGTCACCCCGGCGGAGGCCGGGGCGGCACGGCAATAGCACTTGTGTGAAGTCACCCCGGCGGCGGCCGGGGTCCAGGCCGTTGCTTGTAACGCGGCGGATCAAGCTGGATAAGGCCTCCCCGGCCCTTCTTCCAGGCGGCAAGCCAGCGCCAGTTTACGTTATACTCTAGCCGAGGTCTGCGCCGCAATCCTGCATGCGGCCGGACGAGGACGTCCACGTGTTAGGCGCTGTCCTGCTCGATCGTTACCGTCTGGAAGCCGAACTGGGCCGCGGCGGAATGAGCGTCGTCTACCGGGGCCAGGACCTGCTGCTCCACCGCCCGGTCGCCGTCAAGGTCCTGTCCGCGCCGGCCTCGGCGCCGGGCACCGCCGGCCACAGCCGCCTGCTGAGCGAGGCCCGCGCCGCCGCCCGGCTCAATCACCCCGGCATCGTCTCGGTTTACGACGCCGGCGAGGCGCACCCGGGCGGCCCGGGCCAGAGCCGGGCCGCCGCCTTCATCGTGATGGAGTACGTCGAGGGCGAGTCGCTCTATGCGCGCCCGCCGCAGTCCCTGGACGAGAGTCTGTCCGCCGCCCGCCAGATTTGCGCCGCGCTCGACCACGCCCACAGCCTGGGCATCATCCACCGCGACCTCAAACCCGAAAATGTGCTGCTGATGCCGGACACCGGGCGCGTCAAGCTCATGGACTTCGGCCTGGCGCACACCGAGGGCGCGCCGCGTCTCACCGAAGAGGGGACGCTGGTCGGCACGTTCGCATACCTCGCGCCGGAGCTGATCACAGGCAGCCCGCCCAGTCCGCAGTCCGACCTGTACGCGCTGGGCGTGATGCTGTACGAATGGATCACCGGCGGGCCGCCTTTCATAGGCGACAACATCCTGCTCGTGCTGTCACAGCACGTCCACGCCACGGTCGTCCCGCCCAGCACCCGCAACCCCTCTATCTCGCCCGCGCTCGAGTCGCTCATCCTGCGTCTGCTCAGCAAGCAGCCCGGCGACCGGCCGCGCTCGGCCGGCGAAGTGGCCCAGGCCCTCGAGCAGGCCGCCGCAGGCGGACCGGAGGCCGGGACTGACGGCCGGCCGGCCGCGCTGCTCGACCGGATCGTGCGCGGGCGTCTGGTGGGCCGGGAGCGGGAGCTGGCCGAGATGCGCGCGCAGTGGCAGAAGGCGGCGGCCGGCGAGCCCGGCGTGCTGCTGGTGAGCGGCGAGCCCGGCATCGGCAAGACGCGCCTGGCGCGCGAGTTGACGACGCTGGCGGAGGTGGCGCGCGCCACGGCGCTGGCCGGCGAGTGTTACGCCGAAGGCGGCGCGCCGTACGCGCCCATCGCGCAGCTCATCCAGGCGGCGTTCGCTTCGGCCGGGCGCGCGGCGGCCCTCGACCTGCCGGCCTTCGTCCTGGCCGACCTGGTGACGCTCTGCCCGCCGCTGCGCTTCCAGTTCCCCGACCTGCCGCCCAACCCGCCGCTGGAGCCGCAGGCGGAGCGGCAGCGCCTCTTCGAAAGTTTCGTGGCGCTGTGCACGAGTCTGGCGGCCCGCGCGCCCCTCCTGCTCCTGGTGGACGACGCCCACTGGGGCGACGCCGGCACGCTGTTCCTGCTCCACCACCTGGCCCGGCGCGCCCGGTCCGCGCGGCTGCCGCTGCTCCTCGTCCTCACCTACCGCGAGGTGGAACTGGACGAGGCGCGCGCCCTCAACGACCTCCTGGCCGACCTCAACCGTGAGCGGCTGGCGGCGCGCGTCAAGCTGACGCGCCTCAGCCGCGATCAGACCGAGCAACTGCTGGCGGCGATGTTCGCCGAGGCGGTCTCGCCCGACTTCCTGGACGGCATCTACCACGAGACCGAGGGCAACCCCTTCTTTATCGAAGAAGTCTGCAAGGCCCTGATTGAGGACGGCAAGCTCTACCGCGAGAACGGGCGCTGGCGCCGGCCGGCGATGAGTGAGATCCGCGTGCCGCAGAGCGTGCGTGTGGCCATCCAGAGCCGCGTCGGCAAGCTGCCGGCCCCGGCGCAGGAGGCGCTGCGCCTGGCTGCCGTCCTCGGGCGCGAGTTCGACTTCGCCACGCTGCTCCGGGCGGCGGAACTTGACGAGGAGGCCCTCATCGACGCGCTGGAGCAGGCCGAACGCGCGCAGCTCGTGGTGGAGGCCAACGGCCGGGGCCGCGAGACCTTCGCCTTTGTCCACGCCCTCATCCCGGCCACGCTGCGCGAGAGCGTCAGCGGCCTGCGCCGCCACCGCCTGCACCGACGGGCCGCGGCGGCGCTGGAACAGGTGCACCCGGACGATTATGAGGCGCTGGCCCATCACTTCAGCGAAGCCGGCGACGAGACGCGCGCGCGCGCCTATTTTCTCCGCGCCGCCGAACGGGCGCGCCGCCTGTACGCCAACGACGACGCGTTGCGCTTCTACACCGAGGCGCTGGCGGTCACGCCTGCCGACGGGCCGGAGCGCTTCGACCTCCTGGCCGCGCGGGCGCAGTTGTTTGACCTGGTCGGCCGCCGGGTTGAACAGCGCGCGGACGTGGACGCGCTGCTGGCGCTGGCCGAAAAACTGGACGACGACGGGCGTCGCTTCGCGGCGGCCCTGGCCGAGGCCGACTACGCCACCGCCACCGATATGGCCCAGGCGCTGGGCCGGGCGGAGCGCGCCGCGGCGCTGGCTCAGACGCTGGGCGACCCGCTCCGCGAGGGCCTGGCGCTCCGGCGCCTGGGCTGGGCCGCGCGGCTGCGCGGCGACCTGGTGCGCAGCCGGACGGTGCTGACGGCCGCCGCCGGCCGCTTCCGGGAGGCCGGCCAGTTGAGCGAGGCCGCGGCCTGCCTGCACACGCTCTCCTTGACGCTGTACGACCTGAACGAAGAAGCCGCCGCTCAGCAGGCCGTCGAGGAGGCGCTGACCCTCAGCCGTCAGGCCGGCGACCGGCGGCACGAGGCCACCAGCCTGCGGCGTCTGGCGATCATGCTCTCCGAACAGCGCCGGTTCGCCGATATGCTGCCCCTGGCGCGGCAGGCCCTCGACCTGCACCGCCAGTTGGGCGACCGGTCCGAGGAGGCGCACGACCTCAACGTGATCGGCATCGCGCTGACCGGGTTGGGGCAGTTCGCCGAGGCCGAGGCCTACATCCGGGAATCGGGCGCCGTGGCCGAGGCGGTGGAATTGCGCGTCGCCGTCTCCAACGCCATTGCCAACCTGGTCGATCTGCGCCTGCGCCTGCGTGATCCGCAGGGCGCGCTGGCGGTGCTGGATGAGTACGCGGCGCACCCGGCCCTGGCCGACGACGAGGCCGCCAGCGCGACTCTCCGCTGGCAGCGGGCCAACGTCCTGGCGGACCTCGGCCAGTTCGAGGCGGCGCTGAAGCTGGCGTCCGAGGTGCGCCCACGGGCGGAAGCCCTGTTTGGCGGGTCGGCGGCGCTGGAGTTGGGCGCTTTCATCGCGCGCTGCCAGGCCGAGCTGGGGGAGCTGGACGCGGCGCAGGCGGGGCTGGAAGCCCTCCTGGCGACCCAGTTCGCCGAGGCCGTGCCCTACGGGCGCGGCGCGGTCCTGTACGAACTGAGCTTCGTCCAGCGCCTGCAGAGCGAGGCCGCCGGCGGCGACCGCGCCCGGCTGGAGGCCGCCCGGCGCAGCAGCGACGAGGTGATGGCGCTGGCGCGTCAGTTCAATCCCGTCCGCGCGCTGGCCTATGCCCTGGATTACGCGGCCGAGGTGTCTCTGGCCCTGGGCGAGCACGCCGCGGCGCTGGCGCTCTCGATGGAGGCCGTCCAGACGGCCGACGACCACCCGCACGAGCACTTCATCCTGGAGCGCTTCCTGTACACGCGCGCGCGCGTCCGGCTGGCCCTCGGGCGCGCCTCCGAGGCCGCCGACGATCTGCGCCGCGCGCAGGCCCTGGTCATGGCCGTCGCGGAGCGCCTGACGGATGACGCCCTGCGCCGGGGCTGGCTGGAGAACGTCCGCGCCAACCGCGGCCTGCTGGCCCTCGCCCGGACCTGCACTGCTGGAGAGAAAGAGACGGCATGACAACACTCGCTTACCCGCCGACCCGCACGGTCGCTCAGATGGATGACTATCACGGCGTCCGCGTGCCGGATCCGTATCGCTGGCTCGAGGACGTCGACTCGCCCGAGACCCGCGCCTGGATCGAAGCCCAAAACGCGCTGACCGAGTCGGTGCTTGCACAAGTCCCCGCCCGCGCTGCGCTGCGCCGGCGTCTGACTGAGTTGTGGGATTACGCGCGGGCCCAGACGCCCGTGAAGCGCGGCGGCCGGTACTTCCAGTTCCGCAACACCGGCTTGCAGAACCAGGACGTGCTGTACGTCTTCGAAACCGTAGGGGACGAAGGGCGGGTCCTGCTGGACCCCAACACCCTGTCGCCCGACGGCACCGTAGCCGTGACGCGCTGGTCGGTGAGCGGCGACGGCCGGTGGCTGGCCTGGGCGGCCAGCAGCAGCGGATCCGATTGGCTCACCTGGCGCGTGCGCGACGTGGCGACCGGCCGGGACCTGGCGGACCTGGTCGAATGGAGCAAGTTCTCGCCCGCCGCCTGGGCCCCGGATAACTCCGGCTTCTATTACGCGCGCTACGCGGCGCCCGCCGCCGACCGGGCTTACGCCGGCGTCAACCAGGATCAGAAGCTCTACTTCCATCGCCTGAACACGCCGCAGGCGGAGGACCGCCTGGTCTACGAGCGGCCGGATCAAAGAGAATGGGGCTTCAACCCCGAGGTGAGCCACGACGGCCGCTACCTGGTCCTCACGGTCTGGCAGGGCACCGATGTCCGCAACCGCCTCTTCTACCGCGACCTGCAGACCGGCGGCCCCTTTGTCGAATTGATCGCGGAGCTGGAGGCCGCCTACGATTTCGTCGGCAATGACGGCGCCGTGTTCTATCTGCGCACGGACCTGGACGCGCCGCGCGGACGCCTGATCGCCGTCGACACGGCCGACCCGGACCGCGCGCGCTGGCGCACGCTCATCCCGGAGAGCGCCGACGTGCTGGAAGCGGTCAAGATCGTGGCCGGGCAGTTCGTGGCCCGTTACGTGCGCGACGCCCACCATGAGCTCCAACTCTTCGCCCGCGACGGCGCGCCCGCCGGCGAGATCGCGCTGCCGGGCCTGGGGGCGCTGCACGTCCTGGATGAAAACTCCGGGTTGACCGGCGAGCGCGACGACGACGAGCTGTTCTATGCCTTCCATTCGTTCGCGCAGCCGCTCGCCGTCTACCGCTACGATTTCCGGCGCGCGGCCAGCGAACTCATTTTTGCGCCCTCGCTCCGCTTCGACTTCTCGGCGTACCAGACCCGTCAGGTCTTTGTCGCCAGCCGCGACGGGACGCGCGTGCCGATGTTCCTGACCCATCGCCGGGACCTTCGGCTTGACGGCCAGAACCCGACCCTGCTGTACGGCTACGGCGGCTTTAACATCTCGGTCCTGCCAGCCTTCGCGGCCGGCCGCCTGGCCTGGCTGGAGCTGGGCGGTGTGCTGGCGGTGGCCAATCTGCGCGGCGGCGGCGAGTATGGCGAGGCCTGGCATCAGGCCGGCACGCGCCAGCGCAAGCAGAACGTCTTCGACGACTTTATCGCCTGCGCCGAACATCTGATCGCCGCCGGGATCACGTCGCCGCCCAGGCTTGCCATCGAGGGGCGCTCCAACGGAGGCTTGCTGGTGGGGGCCTGCCTGACGCAGCGCCCGGACCTGTTCGGGGCGGCGCTGGCGCACGTCGGCGTCATGGACATGCTGCGCTTCCACCAGTTCACCATCGGCTGGGCCTGGGTGAGCGACTACGGCTCGGCAGACGATCCGGAGGAGTTCAGGGCGCTGTATGCCTATTCGCCGTTGCATAACCTGAAGCCCGGCGCGCATTATCCGGCCACGCTCGTCACCACCGCCGACCACGACGACCGGGTGGTGCCGGGCCACTCGTTCAAGTTCGCGGCGGCGCTCCAGGCGGCCCAGGCGGGCCCGGCGCCGTGCCTGATCCGGGTCCAGACCAGGGCCGGCCACGGCCTCGGCAAGCCCACGGCGCTCCTCATCGAGGAGCTGGCCGATATCTGGGCCTTCCTCATCCACGCCCTTGATTTAGAATACGCTCCGGCTGGCTGAGGTGCCCGCCAGTCTCAGGTCGGCCCTGTGTCTGGGCGGGTCTCAGACCCGCCCCCGCTTATGAATTTGAACAACCACGCCCAACGCCCCAAGCTCCGCGCCCTGGACGTCCGGCCGATTGTGCAAGACGGCCGGCGCTTCCTGCTGCTGCGTGACCACCTCCAGGTGAGCGGCCAGATGCTACTTGTGCCGCAGTTGCTGGGGCCGGCGCTGGCGCTGTGCGACGGCACTTCGACGGTGGCCGAGATGCGAACGACCCTGGAACTGCTTTATGGGCTGCGCTTCCAGGATGGCACGCTGCGGGACATGGTCCGGGCGCTGGACGAGGCCGGCTTCCTGGAGAATGAGCGCTTCCTCCAGGCGCAGGCCCGCGCGCTGGACGACTACCGCCGCGCTCCTTTCCGGCCGCCCGCGCTGGCCGGCCAGTCCTATCCGGCCGACCCGACCGGGCTGCGCGCCCTGCTGGACGGCTACCTGGCCGAGGCCGGCGACGTCATCCCCCTGCCGGAGGCGCGCGGCCTGTTCAGCCCGCACATTGACTACCCGCGCGGCGGCGGCGTATACGCCCGGGCCTGGAAACGCGCCGCCGCGGCCGCCCGCGCCGCCGATCTCGTGGTCCTGATCGGTACCGACCACTACTCGGACACGGCCGCCTCCGTCACGCTGACGCGCCAGAACTACGCCACCCCCTTCGGCGTGCTGCCGACGGCGGTGAAGATTGTCGAGGCCCTGGCCGAGGCCGTCGGCCCGCAGGCGGCCTTTGCCGGCGAACTACGCCACCGGGGCGAACACTCGCTAGAGTTGGTGGCGGTTTGGCTGCATCACCTGCGCGATGGCCAGCCGGTGGAGCTGGTTCCGGTCCTGACCGGGTCGTTCTCGCGCTTTATCGAGCAGGGCGTTTCGCCGTTGTCCGATCCGGCGCTGGCGGCGCTGGCGGCGGCGCTGCGCGCGGCGACCGCCGGCCGGCGTGTGCTGTGGGTGGCGTCGGGCGACCTGGCGCACGTCGGCCCGGCCTTCGGCGGGGACCCGCTGGCGGCTGAGGACAAGGCCCGGCTGGCGCAGGCCGATCAGGGCGTCGTCGAGCGCCTGTGCGCGGGCGACGCTGAAAGTTTCTACGGCGCCATCCAGCGCGTGGGCGACCGGAACAACATCTGCGGCCTGTCGCCCGGCTACCTGACGCTGCACGCCATGGGCGCGGCCGAGGGCGAGTGCGTGGCGTACCGGGCCTGCCCGGCCGATGAGCAGGACACGTCCGTGGTCACGGTCTGCGGCGTGGTCTTCGAATGACGCCGCTCCAGGTTGAGTTCGACGTCCCCGTCCCGATGCGGGACGGCGTGACCCTGCGCGCCAACGTCTTCCGGCCGGCGGCCGGCGGCCCGTATCCGGTGGCGCTGGCGCGCACGCCCTACGGCAAGGATTTCGCCACCGTCAGCGCTTCGCTGGATGCGGTGCGCCTGGCGCGGGCGGGCTACCTTGTCGTCGTCCAGGATGTGCGCGGGCGCTTCGCGTCCGAGGGGGAATGGGCGGTGATGCGCCACGAGGCCCAGGACGGCTACGACAGCGTGGAATGGGCGGCGCGCCTGCCGGGGTCCACTGGCCAGGTGGGCATGTGGGGCGGGTCTTACCTGGGCTTCACACAGTGGGCGGCGGCGCTGGCCGGCCCGCCCAGCCTGCGCGCGCTTGTCCCGAGCGTCACCTGGGCCGACGTGCGCGACGGCGTTTTCTGGCGGGGCGGGGCGCTGGAGCTGGGCACGGCCATCCACTGGCGGCTCAACCTGGGCTTCGACACGCTCTTTCGGCAGTATGGTCGCGCGCCGGACATGCCGGCGCGCCTGGGGGCGCTGGTGCGCGAGATCGACCGCCTGGCGGCCGAAGGTTACCATACGCTGCCGTTGCGCGGCTTTGCGCCATTCCGGCGCGCGGGCCTGGCGACCGAGCTGGACGAGCTTCTGGACCATCCGAACGATCCGGCGTTCGCGGCCCCGTTCTCGCCGGCCGCCGGCTACGACCGGCTGGCCGTGCCGGCCCTCAACGTTGGCGGCTGGTACGACCTGTTCCTGGGCGGCACGCTGCGCAACTTCGTCGAGCTGCGGCGACGCGGCCGGCCGGCTCACCTGGTGATCGGCCCGTGGACGCACCGGGAGTTCGAGTATGTCGTCGGCCAGGTGGACTTCGGCTTCGCGGCGCAGATGGCCTGGATGAATCTGGAGAGCGACCTCACCGGCCTGACTCAGCGCTGGTTTGACCGCTGGCTGAAAGGGGCCGAGGCCGGCGCGGCCGACGAGCCGCCGGTGCGGGTGTTCGTCATGGGCGCGAACACCTGGCGCCGGGAGGCGGAGTGGCCCCTGGCGCGCACCCGCTATCGCCCGTATTACCTGCGCGCCGGCGGAGCGCTGACGCCCGAGCCGCCCGCGGCCGCCGAGCGCCCCGACCACTACGTCTACGACCCGGCCGACCCCACCCCAACGGTCGGCGGCGCGATCCTGATGCATCCCGCCTTCCCGGGCGGCCCGCGAGACCAGCGCCCGCTCGAGGCCCGGCCGGATGTCCTGATGTACACCACGCCGCCGCTCGAGCAGGACCTCGAAGTCACCGGCCCGGTGACCGTTCACCTCTGGGCGGCCAGCGACGCGCTGGACACGGATTTTGTGGCCCGCCTGGTGGACGTGCACCCCGACGGTTTTTCCCAAAACCTGTGCGACGGCATCATCCGCGCCCGCTTCCGCGACGGCGCGCGGCCCGCGCTGCTCGAGCCGGGGCGGGCCTACGCTTTCACACTCGACCTGTGGGCCACCGCCAACGTGTTCCGGGCCGGGCATCGCCTGCGGCTGCACATCGCCAGCGCGAGCTTCCCGCGCTGGGATCGCAACCCGAACACCGGCGCGCCGATGGGGGCCGAGACGGCCCTGCGCCCGGCGCGGCAGACGATCCTGCACGATGCCGACCACCCTTCGCACGTCCTCCTGCCGGTGATTCCGGCCGGTTTTGCCACTTGACACGCGCCGCGCATTTTTGCTATTCTCTCCCCAATCACATAGCTGACCGCTCTTATCCAGAGAGGCTGAGGGACCGGCCCGATGACGCCTCGACAACCTGGATTGGCCGTATAGTCGCCGGGTCAAGCAGTCAGGTAGTCCACGACCGCCTGACGACCAGACCAGCCGACTACATGGCCAGACTAAGGTGCCAACTCCGGCAGATCGATTTCTGGAAGATGAGAGTGGGGAACAAGTAGTTCTACTTTACCCCTTCTCTGACCAGAAGGGGTTTCTTTTCCTCTTCTGGCCTCTCTGCAAGATAAGGACGGCGCTTATCAGGAGAGGCCCGATGACCACGACCGACCTTCCATCCCGAATCGAGGCGCGACAGGCCGCGCCTTTGCCCCCCGCGCGCGTGAAACGCGGGCCGTCCACGGACGCCGTCCATGCCGGCCGCGAAGCCTATCCTTACCATAGCCTCACCGTCCCGGTCGTCCAGACCGCCACCTACACGTTCGAGGACACGGCCGACCTGTGCGCCTTCCAGGAGGCCCGGATGTGGGGCGGGGCGCGCGACCGGACCGAGTACGGCCGCTACGGCAACCCGACCGTCGCCGCCTGCGAAGCCAAGCTGGCGGCGCTGGACCACGGCGAGGACGCCGTGCTTTTCAGCAGCGGCATGAACGCCGTCACCACCGTGCTGCTGGCCATGCTCTCGGCCGGCACGCACGTCGTCATCGGCGACGACTGTTACCGCCGCACACGCCAGTTCTGTAAGACCTATCTCAAGAAGTTCGGCATCGAGACCACCGTCGTGCCGATGGGCGATGTCGCGGCGCTGGAGGCCGCCCTCCGCCCCAACACCCGCCTGATCGTCTCCGAGTCGCCCACCAACCCCTACCTGCGCGTGGTGGACCTGGTGAAGCTGGCCGAGATCGCGCGGCGCCACGGCGTCAAGACCCTGATCGACGCGACCTTTGCCAGCCCCATCAACCAGACCCCGCTCGATTTCGGCATCGACCTGGTCCTGCACTCGGCCACCAAGTACCTGAACGGCCACAACGACCTGCTGGCCGGCGTGGTCGTCGGCTCGGCCGGCCTGATCGACTCGCTGCGCCAGGCGCTGGGCGTCCTGGGCGGCGTCGCCGACCCGCAGGCGGCGGCCCTGCTGGTGCGCGGCCTCAAGACCCTGGCCCTGCGCGTCGAGCGCCAGAACCGCAACGCCCAGGCCGTGGCCGAGTTCCTGGAGGCGCATCCCCGCGTGAGGCGCGTGTGGTACCCGGGCCTGGCCTCGCACCCGGACCACGCCGTGGCGCGCGCCCAGATGCTGGGCTATGGCGGCGTGGTCAGCTTCGAGATCGACGGCGCGCTGGAGGACGCCAGCCGCTTCATCGACGCGCTGGAGATCCCGATCATCGCGCCGTCGCTGGGCGGCGTCGAGTCGCTCATCGAGCAGCCGGCGCTGATGTCGTATTTCGAGCTTTCCACCGAAGAGCGTCTGGCGGTCGGCATCAAGGACAACCTGGTGCGCTTCGCGCTCGGCGTCGAGGACCCGGACGATCTGCTGGCCGACCTGGCCCAGGCCCTGGACCGGCTGGGGTGAACCATGGCGCTGTCGGGATATGATCTGTTCTTTGACCCGCCCGGCGCCGTGGTCGCGCGGGCGTGTGCGTTGTGCGGCGCGGATTGCCGTGTGACGCGCGGCGTCTGGGGGCCGACGTCGTCTGCCCAGGCGGCAGCGCGCCGGGGAGAATGGCACGATCGCTTCGAGTGCCGACACGCGCACGAGCCCTGGCATCGCCAGGCCGTGCAACTGAAGTGGGAGCTGGACACGGCCGGGGGCGCGCACTGCCGCGAGTGGTTGGCGGCTGAACTGCGCGCCGTCCTGGCCGGGCGGCCGGCGCGGTGACGGCCCTCGACGCGGTCCGGGCCAGCTATGATGCCGTCGCCGATGAGTACGCCCGGCGCTTTGCGGACGAGATGGACCGCAAGCCGTTCGACCGCAAGCTCCTGGACTGGCTGGTTGAGAAGGTGAGCGGGCGCGGCGTGATCTGCGACCTGGGCTGCGGGCCGGGCCAGATTGCGCGCTATCTGCACCGTCGCGGCGTGCCGGCCTGCGGCCTCGACCTGTCGCCGGCGATGGTGGCCGAGGCCCGGCGCTTGAACCCGGACGTGCCGTTCGCGGTCGGCGATATGCTGGACCTGAGCGGCGTCGCCGACGAAGCCTTTGGCGGGATCGCGGCCTTCTATTCGATCATCCACATCCCGCGTGACCGGCTGCCGCAGGCGCTGCGCGAGCTCAGGCGGGTCCTGCGTCCCGGCGGGGTGCTCTTGCTCGCCTTTCACCTGGGCGAAGAGACCGTCCATCTGGACGAATGGTGGGGCCGGGCGGTGGACGTCGATTTCCATTTCCTGACGCGCCCGGCCGTCAAACAGCGCCTGTCCGAGGCCGGCTTCCTGCTCGAAGAAGCCCTGGAGCGCGACCCTTACCCGGAAGACGTGGAGTATCAGAGCCGGCGCGCTTACCTGTTTGCGCGCCGCCCGGCGGGGGCATTCGGGCTTTTGGGCTGACCCGTCCGCCAGTCCGACACCCATCACCGACGTCATGCCGGCGAAAGCCGGCCTCCAGGAACAGAAGCTCGCAGAAGAGCGGGCGCTTCCGGGCCCCGGCCTTTGCCGGGGCGACGGTGGAAATGGCTGAGCCCAGGCGCGGCGGCCTGGCGATTGACCACCATCGGCGAAGGGGTCGTTTTTCGTGTTTTGTGTAATTTCCCACCAGCCGGGGCGCACGGCCGTGCGCCCCAACGCGTTTACACAAGAATCGGGATACGGCCGGCGAAGGCGCCCTCCGGCGCCGGAGGCTTGACGCCCAACCCGCCGGCGTGATATTCTCTGACCCGATGGACGCGCACTGGCTGGCCCGGCATCATCATCCGCTCCGCCTTCGGTTCGACCGGACGCCGGGTTAGTTGCGCGCCTCTGCTGATGACACACCCTCCGGTCCCCCGGAGGGTTTTGTTTTTAGAGGGACCATGACCCGCTCCGATATCCGCCTCGCCCTGCCGTCCAAGGGCCGCCTCGAGCAGGCGGCGCTGGAGTTCTTGGCCGCCGCCGGCCTGCGCGTGGACAAGCCCAACCCGCGCCAGTATTTCGCCCGCATCCCGGACCTGCCCGGCCTGCGCGTCCTGTTCCAGCGCCCGGGCGACATCGTCGTCTCGGTGCGCGAGGGCGGCGTGGACTTCGGCCTGGCCGGGCTGGACGCCGTCGAGGAACGCCGCGGCGAGGCGGACGAAGTGCTGGTCCTGCACGAGGCCCTCGGCTTCGGCCACTGCGCCCTGGCGCTGGCGGTGCCGGAGGAGTGGCCGGCGGTCTCGGTGGCTCAGTTAGCGGCTGCGGTCCCGCCGCGGCCTCAGCCCCTGCGCGTGGCGACCCGCTACCCGCACCTCACCACGCGCTTCCTGCGCGAGCGCGGCGTGCAGAACTTCACCCTGATCGACGCCGAGGGCACGCTCGAGGTCGCGCCCGCCATCGGCTACGCCGATGTGATCGTGGACCTGGTCTCGTCCGGCCAGACCCTGCACGACAACCGCCTGCGGGCGCTGGAGGACGGCGTGGTGCTGCGCTCGCAGGCCGCCCTGATCGCCAACCGGGCCGCGCTCCGGACCCGGCCGGATGTGCTGGGCATGGCCCGCCAGTTGCTCGAATACGTCGAGGCCTATCTGCGCGGGCAGGAAAACTATCTGGTCGTCGCCAACATGCGCGGCGGCGACCCCGACGACATCGCCCGGCGCCTGCTTGGCCACCCGGACCTGGGCGGCCTGCAGGGGCCGACCATCGCCCCGGTCTACACCCGGGGCGGCGAGCGCTGGCACTCGGTCAGCATCGTCGTCCACAAGGACCGCCTGATCGCGTCCGTGCGGGCGCTGCGTTCGGTCGGCGGCAGCGGCGTGATCGTATCGCCGCTCACCTATATCTTCGAAGAAGAGCCGGAGCGCGCGCGGCGGCTCAACGGGATGTTGGGATGAAAATCCGCGACCGCGCTCTCCTTCAGCGCCGGGGCTTTGAAGACGACCCGGAACGGCTGGCCCGCGTCGCCGGCCTCCTGGCCGAGGTCCGCTCCGGCGGCGACGCGGCGCTGCGCGCCCTGACGGCCCGCTTCGACCGCGTGACCCTGGACGACTTCGCGGTCCGCGACCTGGCCGGCGCGCGCGCGCACGTCCCGCCCGAGGTGCTGGCGTCCTTGCAGTTTGCGGCGGAACGCCTGGAACGCTTTCACCGGCAGCAGCCGCTGGCCTCCTGGACGACACGCGAACTGGGCGGGACGCTCGGCCAGCGGGTGACGCCCCTGCGGCGCGTGGGCTGTTACGCGCCCGGCGGCACCGCGCCGCTGCCTTCCACCGTCCTGCACACCGTCACGCTGGCCCGCGTCGCCGGCGTGCGCGAGATCGTGGTCGCTACGCCGCCCAGCCCGGCGCACGCCGCCACCGGCTACGTCAACCCCGTCCTCCTGGCCGCGGCCGAGATCGCCGGCGCGACCGAGGTGCTCCGGATCGGCGGCGCGCAGGCGATTGCGGCGCTGGCGTACGGCACCGAGACGGTCCGGCCGGTCGACAAGATCGTCGGCCCCGGCAATGTCTACGTCACGCTGGCGAAGAAACTGGTCTTCGGCGTCGTCGGCCTGGACGGGCTGGCCGGGCCGACCGAGACGGTGGTCATCGCCGACGAGCACGCGGACCCGGCCTGGGTGACCGCCGACCTGCTGGCCCAGGCCGAGCACGACGTGCTGGCCTCGGCCATCCTGCTGACGCCGAGCGAGCCCCTAGCGCGCGCCGTCGAGGCGCACGTCGCTCAACGCCTTGAGTCTCTGCCCCGCGCCGACATCATCGCCCAGACCTTCGAGCGCAACTCCGGCATCGTGCTCACGCGCGACCTGGACGAGGCCTGCGCCCTGGCGGACGAGTATGCGCCCGAGCACCTGTGCCTGGCCGTGCGCGACCCGTGGGCCTGGGCGCCGAAGGTCACGCGCGCCGGCGGTCTCTTCCTGGGCGAGCATTCGTTTGAGGTGCTCGGCGACTACCTGGCCGGGCCGAGCCATGTCATGCCCACCGGCGGCAGCGCCCGCTACGCCTCCCCGCTCACCCTGTTGGACTTCGTGCGGCTGACGAGCCTGGTCGCGCTGGACCCGGCGACGACGGCCGCCATCGCGCCGCACGCCGCGCGGCTGGCGCGGGCCGAGTCGCTGGAGGCGCATGCCCGGGCGGCCGACGCAAGGCGGAACGGCTGAGGCCATGGACCCGCAGAAACTGATCCGCCCCGACCTCCTGACGATGAAGCCGTACGCGCCGATTGTGCCGTTCGAGACGCTTTCGGCGCGGCTGGGGCGTGATCCCAGGGACATCGTCAAGCTGGACGCCAACGAGAACCCCTACGGCCCCAGCCCGCGGGTCTTCGCAGCGTTGGCGCGGCTGGAATATGCCCACATTTACCCGGACCCCGAGTCCACGGCCCTGCGCCGCGGCCTGGCCGCCCATACCGGCGTGCCGGCCGAGAATCTGCTGGCGGGCGCCGGCGCGGACGAACTGATCGATCTGATCCTGCGGTTGTTCATCGCCCCCGGCGACCTCGTGATCGACTGCCCGCCGACCTTCGGCATGTACGCCTTCGACGCGGCCCTCAACGCCGCCGGCGTCGTGGCCGCGCCGCGCCGCGCGGATTTTTCGGTGGATGTGGACGGCATCCAGTCTCTGGTCTCCAATCAATCGCCTGCCCCCAAGCTCCTCTTCCTCGCCTCCCCCAACAATCCGGACGGCTCGGTGATCTCGGATGCGGACCTGCGCCGCCTGCTGGCATTGCCGCTCGTCATCGTCCTGGACGAGGCCTATATCGAATTCCACGGCGTCGAACATTCGCGGCTGGATTGGGCGCTCCGGCACGACAACTTGATCGTCCTGCGCACCTTCAGCAAGCGCGCCGGCCTGGCCGGGCTGCGTGTGGGCTATGGCGCTTTCCCGTCCGGCCTGATGCCGCATCTATGGAAGATCAAGCAACCGTATAATGTCAGTGTAGCCGCCAGCGCAGCCGCCCTCGCCTCACTCGAAGACGCGGCTTACCTGGAGACCGTCGTGGCGCGGCTGACGGCCGAGCGTGAACGCCTGGCCGCCGGCCTGGCCGAGGTCCCGTATCTGCGCCCGTACCCGTCGCGCGCCAACTTTATCCTGTGCCGGGTCGTCGGCCGCGACGCCCGCGCGCTGAAACTGGCCCTGGAGCGCGAGGGCATACTGGTGCGGTACTTCGACAGGCCGGGCCTGACCGATTGCATCCGCATCAGCGTCGGCAGGCCGGAGCACACGGACGCGCTCCTGGCGGCGCTCGGACGGCGGTAGTCCTGGCGGCCGCCCTCTGGTTGTTGGGGCGCGCGGCCCTGCGCCCAACCAAGGAGTCGTATGCGAACGGCGAGCCTTCAGCGCAAGACGAATGAGACCGATATCACGCTCACGCTCGACCTCGACGGCGCGGGCCGGCATGAGGCCGCCACCGGCGTCGGCTTCCTGGACCACATGCTCGCGCAGATCGCCGTCCACGGCTTGTTCGACCTGACGGTCCGGGCCCGGGGCGACCTGCACGTTGACCCGCATCACACCATTGAGGATACGGCGCTGGTGCTGGGCCAGGCTTTTGCCGAGGCGCTGGGCGACAGGCGCGGGATCGTACGCGCCGCGCACGCCTACATGCCGATGGATGACGCGCTGGCCTTCGTCGCCGTGGACCTGTCCGGGCGGCCCTACGCCGTTGTCCAGGCCGAATGGCGGGCGCCCGCCATCGGCGCGTTCCCGACCTCGCTCGTGCCGCATTTCCTGGAGAGCCTGGCCGCGACTATGAAAGCCAACATCCACGCCCGCGTGCTGTATGGCCGTGACGACCATCACCAGGCGGAGGCGCTCTTCAAGGCCCTGGCCCGCGCGCTCGACGCCGCCACGCAGATCGACCCGCGCCGGGCCGGGACGGCGCCGTCCAGCAAGGGGTCGCTGTGATCGCCCTGGTCGATTACGGCATCGGCAACCTGCGCTCGGTCCAGAAGGCGCTGGAGCATGTCGGCGCGCCGGTGCAGCTCACCGATGATCCGGCCGTCGTCCTGGCGGCCGACAAGGTCGTGCTGCCGGGCGTGGGCGCGTTCGGCGACGGTATGCAGGGCCTGCGCGCGCGCGGCCTGGTGGGCGTGATCCGGGAGGCGGCCGCACGCGGCACGCCCCTGCTGGGAATCTGCGTCGGCATGCAGGTCCTGTTCGAGGTCGGCGAGGAGCAGGGGGAACATCCGGGACTGGGGCTGTTGCCCGGCCGGGTCCGGCGCTTTCAGTTCGACCAGACCCCAAACCTCAAAGTGCCGCACACCGGCTGGAACCGGATCGAGCCGGCGCAGGCCAGCGTTCTGTTCCACGGCCTGCCCGCCGGCGCGTACGCGTACTTCAACCACAGCTACTTCTGTGAGGCGGCGTCGGCCGACACGCTGGCATTCACCGATTACGGCGGGGCGTATCCGTCCGTCGTCGGGCGCGGGCGCCTCTACGGGATCCAGTTCCACCCGGAGAAGAGCCAGCACGTCGGGCTGCTCCTGCTCAGGAATTTCGTGGAGCGCGGATGACGTTCGTCCTTTTCCCCGCCATCGACCTGCGCGGCGGCCGGGTGGTCCGCCTGGCGCAGGGCGACCCCGGCCGGCAGACGGTGTACGGCGACGACCCGCTGGCCGTGGCCGAGCGCTGGAGGGCCGAGGGCGCCGAATGGCTGCACGTCGTCAACCTCGACGGCGCGTTCGGCGATGACTCCGCGCCCAACCGGCGGGCCTTACGCGCCATCCTCGCCGCGGGCGTCCGCGTCCAGTTCGGCGGCGGCCTGCGAGATAAAATCGGTCTGCAGCGCATCCTGGACCTCGGCGTGGCCCGGGCCGTCATCGGCACGGCGGCGGTGGAGGACCCGGCGCTGGTGGATTGGGCGCTGGCGGCCTTTGGGCCGGAGCGGGTGGTCGTCGGCGTGGACGCGCGCGACGGCCTGGTTCGTTTGCGCGGCTGGACGCAGGGGACGGGCCTGACGGCGGCGGACCTCGGCCGCCGCCTGCGGGCGCAGGGCCTGACGACGTGCGTGTTTACGGATGTGGCCCGCGACGGCGTGGGGGCGGGCGTCAACGTGGCCGCCAGCGCGGCGCTGGCCCAGGCCACGGGCCTGCGCGTAATTGCGTCCGGCGGCGTGTCGGGACTGGACGACGTGCACCGCGCGCGCCGCGCCGGGCTGGCCGGCCTCATCGTCGGCCGGGCGTTGTATGAAGGCCAGGTGCGTCTTTCGGAGGCGCGCGCGGTCGCCGCCCTGCCCTGGCCTGTGGAATTGGCCGGCCACGGCGTGCGGCTTCGGCCGCCGCGCCCGGACGAGATGGCCTACGTCCGCCGGCTGTGGAGTGACCCGGAGAGGATGGCCCCGGTCGGCGGCGTCTGGCCGATGACGGATGAGGAAGCCGGGCGCTGGTACGCGCGCGTGGTGGACCCCGGCCGGCCGACGGACTTCTTCTGCCTGATCTTCGACGCGGCCTCCGACGAGCCGGTGGGCGAGGTCGGTTGCCGTCAGTTCAATTGGGAGACGCGGACCGCGCTGTTCAACGTGACGGTGGCCGCCGACCGGCGCGGGCGCGGCTATGGGCGGGCGGCGCTGCGCGTCTTTCTGGACTGGTTCTTCAACCGACTGGGCGCGTGGATGCTGGTGGACGACCTCGCGCCGGAAAACGCGCCGGGCCAACGGGCGCTGCTGAGATTCGGATTTGAGCGCGACCCGGCGGTCGCCGGCCATGTGCGCCTGACACGCGAACGCTTTAATCGGCTCTACGGATGCTGACCGGATGCTGGCCAAGCGCATTATCCCCTGTCTCGATGTGAACGACGGCCGCGTGGTCAAGGGCGTCCGTTTCGTCGGTCTGCGCGACGCCGGCGACCCGGTGGAGCAGGCGCGCCTCTACGACGCGGCCGGGGCGGACGAGCTCGTGTTCCTGGACATCTCGGCCACGCCGGAGGGGCGGGCCACGGTCGCGCCCATGGTGCGCCGCGTCGCCGACGAGGTCTTTCTGCCTCTCACCGTCGGCGGCGGCATCCGCACCGTGGACGACATGCGCGCCCTGCTGCTGGCCGGCGCGGACAAGATCAGCCTGAACTCGGCCGCGGTGCGGACGCCGGACCTGATCACCGCCGGGGCCAAACGGTTCGGGAGCCAGTGTGTGGTGGTGGCGATTGATGCCCGACGCATCTCAACCCCCGACTCCCGGCCCCCGGCCCCCCAATGGGAAGTGTATGTATCCGGCGGGCGGACGCCAACCGGCCTGGACGCGGTGGCGTGGGCGCGGCGGGCGGTGGCGCTGGGCGCGGGCGAGATCCTGCTCACCAGCATCGACGCGGACGGCACGCAGGCCGGTTACGACCTGGAACTGACGCGCGCCGTCGTCCGAGCCGTGGACGTGCCTGTCATCGCTTCGGGCGGCGCCGGGCGCCTCGAGCACTTCGCCGAGGTGCTGGCCGACGGCGTCGGCGCCGACGCTGCGCTGGCGGCCTCGCTCTTCCACGATGGCGTTCTGACCATCGGCGCCGTGAAAGACTTTCTGGCCGGCCGCGGCGTGCCGGTGCGGCGGGCCTAGAGCGATTGCCGATTTGGTTTACGGCATGTCATTCCGGCGAAGGCCGGAATCCAGCGAATTTGGGCGGGACCTGGACCCCGGCTTGCGCCGGGGTGACGTCAACGCAAGCGGATTTCGGTATAGTTGGAGCGCGTTGCACGCGCGAGTGGAGCAAAGCCGCTCTTACGGAGGTGCCGGTGACGATTCAGTATGATGAGCGCGGCCTGGTGACGGCCGTCGTCCAGGACTTTGAGACGCGCGACGTCCTGATGGTGGCCTGGATGAACGCCGAAGCCGTGCGCCTGACCCGGGAGACCGGCCAGGCCTGGTTCTGGAGCCGCAGCCGGCGCGAGCTCTGGCACAAGGGCGCTACCAGCGGCCACGTCCTGCGTGTGCGCGAGATCCGCGCCGATTGCGACGGCGATACGCTGCTGCTGCTCGTCGACCCGGCCGGCCCGGCCTGCCACACCGGCGCCCGATCGTGCTTCTTCAACGTCATCGGCTGATCGCGGATCACGCGTTCCCGGTCCCCACCCGCCCGTCTCCGATCCCTGCCATGCGTATCGTCATCAAACTCGGCACCTCCACCCTCACCGCCGGGACCGCGCAGCTCTCGCCGCCGCGCATCGTCGACCTGGTGCGGCAGATGGCCGCCCTGCGCGGGCAGGGGCACGAGGTCGTCGTCGTCTCGTCCGGGGCGATGGCGGCCGGCCGCGCGGCGCTCAACTCGCCGGCGCTCCCGCGGCATATTCCGCAGAAACAGATGCTGGCCGCCATCGGCCAGCCGCGCCTGATGGCGCTCTACGAACAGCTCTTCGGCCTGTACGGCGTGATGGTGGCCCAGGTCCTGCTGACGCGCGCCGACCTGGCCGACCGGCGCCGTTACCTCAACTCGCGCAACACCCTGAACGCCCTGCTGGCCCAGGGCGTCGTGCCGATTGTCAACGAGAACGACACGGTCGCGACGGAGGAGATTCGCGTCGGCGACAACGATAACCTGTCCGCGCTGGTCGCCAATCTGGTGGACGCGGGCCTCCTGGTGTTGCTCACCGATCAGCCCGGCCTGTTCACGGCCGACCCGCGCCGGGACCCGGCGGCGCAGTTGGTGGCCGAGGTGACCGAGGCCGAGATCCCGGCGTCCCTGTGGGAGGCGGCCGGCGGCTCGGCCACCGGCCTGGGCACCGGCGGCATGGTCACCAAGCTGCAGGCCGCCGACCTGGCCCGGCGCTCCGGGTGCGCGGTGGTCATCGCGGCCGGTTCTGCGCCGGAGGTGCTCCTGCGCCTGGCCGGCGGCGAGCGCCTGGGCACGCGTTTCCCGCCGGTGACTTCGGCCCTGGAGAGCCGCAAGCGCTACCTGCTGTCCGGCGGGCGGGCGCCCGGCGCGTTGAGCGTGGACGACGGCGCCGCGCGCGCTCTGCGCCAGGGGAGCAGCCTGTTGCCGGTGGGGGTGACGGCCGTCGAAGGCGATTTCGAGCGCGGCGACACGGTGCGGGTGCTGGACTCGGCCGGGCGCGAGCTGGCGCGCGGCGCGGCCAATTACGGCGCCGCCGACCTGGCCCGCCTGTGCCGCCGCCGGTCGGACGAGATCGAGGCGATCCTCGGTTATGATTACGGGGACGAGGTCATCCATCGAAATGACCTCGTGTTGTTGTAGAGGCGACCCGGGCTTGGGAGTGAGAGAGTATGCTCTTTGACATGGGCAAACGGGCGCGCGCCGCCGCCCGCCAGCTGGCGCAGGCGACGACCGAGCAGAAGAACCATGCCCTGGAGGCGCTGGCCTACAGCCTGGCGGTGACCTCCCGGGTGATCCTGGACGCCAACGAACAGGACGTGGCCGAGGCGCGCGCCCGCGGCCTGGAGGCGCACCTGATCGACCGCCTGCGGCTGAACGCCGCGCGCCTGGACGGCATCGCGGCCGACCTGCGCCGGGTGGCCCAGCTGCCGGACCCGGTGGGCGAAGTCTTCGACGAGGGGTTGCTGCCCAATGGGTTGCGCCTGCGCAAGCAGCGCGTGCCGCTCGGCGTGCTGGGCGTGATCTACGAGGCGCGTCCGAACGTCACCGTGGACGTGGCCGGGCTGGCGCTCAAATCCGGCAACGCCGCCATCCTGCGCGGCGGCAGCGAGACCCTGCGCTCCAACCGCGCCCTGGTCGGCGTGATCCGGGAGACGCTCTCGGCCTCCGGCCTGCCCGCCGACGCCGTGCAGTTCATCGACAGCGCCGACCGGGAACTGGTGCTGGAACTGCTCCAGCTGGCCGACGACGTGGACCTGATCATCCCGCGCGGCGGGAACCGCCTGCACGCGTTCTGCCGCCAGCATAGCCGCATCCCGGTGGTCACCGGCGGCATCGGCATCTGTCACCTGTTCGTCGATGAATCCGCCGACCTGGACCGGGCGCTGCCGCTCATCTACAATGCCAAGACCCAGCGGCCGACGGTCTGCAACGCGCTGGACACCGTGCTGGTGCATCGCGCCGTCGCCGCCGACTTCCTGCCCAAGGTGGTGGCGTACCTGGGGCCGGCCGGCGTCACCTTCCGGGCGCACGAGTCGGCCGCGCCGTTTTTGCAGCGGGACAGCGGGGCCGGGCCGCGCCTGCCCGACGGTGTTCAGCTCGCCGGCCCGGAGGACTTCGACACGGAGTGGCTGTCGCTGGTCCTGGGTCTGAAAGTGGTCCGGTCGCTGGACGAGGCCGTCGGCCACATCGCCGCGCACGGCACCGGCCATTCCGATGGAATCCTGACCCAGGACGCGGACAACGCGCGCCGGTTCGTGGCCCGGGTCGATTCGGCCGCGGTCTACGTCAACGCCAGCACCCGCTTCACCGACGGCGCGCAGTTCGGGCTGGGGGCGGAGGTGGCGGTCTCCACCCAGCGCCTGCATGCGCGCGGCCCGATGGGGCTGCGCGAGCTGACCACCTACAAGTGGGTATGCGAAGGCGACTATCATGTGAGGCCGTGACCGTATGCTCAAACCCATCCATTGGAAAACCTTCCCCCGCGATTTCGCCGTGATCCAGGTCGGGTTCGCGCTGTTCGGCCTGTCGATCGCGGCGCTGATCCGCGCCCACCTGGGCACAAGCCCGTGGGCGGTGCTGGAGGTCGCGCTGGCTCAGATCACGGGCCTGACCGTCGGCACGCTCAGCATCCTGGTCGGGTTCGCGGTGCTGGCGGGCGCGCTGGCGCTCAAGGAGAAAGTGGGCTGGGGGACGCTGGCCAATATCCTGTGCATCGGCCCCTGGCTCGACCTGTGCCTGTGGCTGATCCCGGATGTGACCGACAACCTGCTCGTTCAGATCGCCATGCTGCTGTCGGCGGTCGGCCTGATGGGCGTGGCCACGGCCATCTACATCGGCGTGGACGCCGGCGCCGGCCCGCGCGACAGCCTGATGCTGGCCCTGCACCGGACGACGGGCCTGAGCGTGCGGGTGGCCCGCGGCGCGCTGGAGGTCGCGGTGGTCGTCGTCGGTTGGCTGCTGGGCGGGCCGCTCGGCCTGGGGACGGTGGCCTTCGCCGTGCTGATCGGGCCGGCGGTCCAGGCGGCCTTCCGGCTTTTCAGGGTGAGGCCGCACGCCGTGGCCGCCCCGCCGGCGGCGGATTAGGGCGGCCCCCGGCTGTGTTGACGGGCGTCCCGAGCCGCCCGGCGCGCTTCCCGTTTTCGCGGGAGTGACGGTCCCGGGCTTTGCCCGATCCAGGTGCCTGATGCTTCAACGCCTCTTTGAGATCATCCAGGAGCGCAAAACCAGCCCGCCGGCGGGCTCGTACACGGCGCGGCTGTTCGCGGCCGGCGAAGATGAGATCGTTAAGAAAGTGGGCGAGGAGGCCGTGGAGGTCATCCTGGCGGCCAAGGGTCAGGGCGACGCCCGCGTGGTGGAGGAGGTCGCCGACCTGTTCTACCACGCCCTGGTGCTCCTGGCGGCGCGCGGCCTGACGCTGGCCGACGTGGAGGCCGAACTGGAACGGCGGCATTCCGGAAAAGGCTGATTGGTCTATTTGCCTAAACGGCGCCCATGGACTTTGCACAAAATACCCGATGACAGAAGCGGGCCGATTGTCCTATAGTTCACGAAATCTTATGACCGTCCAGCTCAGCCTTATTATCGTCGTCCTTATTGGGGTCCTCGTGCAGGACCTTTTCCGGTTTGGGCAGGCGACGGTGACCATCAGGCGCAAGTAGAGCACACTTCCAGTCCACCTAGCCGACACAGGAGCCGCCCAGACCCACGGGCGGCTCCTTCGTTTTGGAGGCCATTTTGACCGACCTTAAGCCCCGCAGTCGCGCCATCACCGACGGCCCCAACCGCGCGCCGGCCCGTTCGATGCTCAAAGCCGTCGGCTTCACGGATGACGACCTGCGCCGGCCGATCGTGGGGGTCGCCAACACCTGGATCGAGATCGGCCCGTGCAACTTTCACCTGCGCCGGCTCGCGGCGAAGGTAAAAGACGGCATCCGCGCCGCCGGCGGCACGCCGATGGAATTCAACACCGTCTCCATCTCGGACGGCATCACCATGGGGGCCGAGGGCATGAAGACGTCGCTCGTCAGCCGCGAGGTCATCGCCGATTCGATTGAGCTGGTGGCGCGCGGCAACCACTTCGACGCCCTCGTCTGCCTGTCCGGGTGCGACAAGACCAACCCCGGCGTGATGATGGCCATGGCCCGGCTGGACATCCCCAGCCTGGCGCTGTACGGCGGCTCCATCGCCCCCGGCCATTACGGCGAAAAGGCGCTGACCATCCAGGATGTGTTCGAGGCGGTGGGCGCGCACGCCGCCGGCCGGATCACGGATGAGGAATTTGCGGCTGTGGAGAACCTGGCCTGTCCGGGGGCGGGCGCCTGCGGCGGGCAGTTCACGGCCAACACCATGTCCACGCTGATGGAGTTCATTGGCCTCTCGCCCGCGGGCCTGAACGGCATCCCGGCCATGGCGGCCGAGAAGGACCAGGCCGCTTTCCAGGCCGGCCGGCTCGTGATGCAGCTCCTGAAGACCGACCTCCGCCCCTCGCAGATCCTCACCCGCGCCGCCTTCGAGAACGCCATCGCCTCCGTCGCCGCCACCGGCGGCTCCACCAACGCCGTCCTGCACCTGCTGGCCCTGGCCCGGGAGGCCGGCGTGGGCCTGCACATCGACGACTTCGACCGGATCAGCGCCCGCACGCCGCTCATCGCCGACCTGAAGCCCGGCGGGCGCTTCACGGCCGCCGACCTGCACGCCGCCGGCGGCGCCCCGCTGGTGATGAAGCGCCTGCTGGACGGCGGCTACCTGCACGGGGAGTGCCTGACCGTCACCGGCCAGACCATCGCCGAGGCCTGCGCCGGCGCGCAGGCGACGCCGGGGCAGGAGGTCATCACGTCTGTGGACCGGCCGCTCAAGCCCCACGGCGGCCTGGTGATCCTGCACGGCAACCTGGCCGAGGAAGGCTGCGTCCACAAGACGGCGGCCAACAACGTGACGTATTTCAAAGGCCCGGCGCGGGTCTTCGAGTGCGAGGAGGACGCCATGCAGGCCGTGACCGAGGGCCGGATCAGGGCCGGCGACGTGGTGGTGATCCGCTACGAAGGCCCGCGCGGCGGCCCCGGCATGCGCGAGATGCTGGGCGTGACGGCCGCCATCGCCGGCGCCGGCCTGAGCGAGAGCGTGGCCCTGCTCACCGACGGGCGCTTCTCGGGCGCGACGCGCGGCATCTCGGCCGGGCATGTGGCCCCGGAGGCGGCGCGCGGCGGCCTGATCGCGTTCGTCCGGGAGGGCGATCCGATCGAGATCGACGTCGAGAAGCGCCTGCTCAACGCTGAGATCGCGCCGGATGAACTGGCCCGCCGCAAAGCCGGCTGGCAGCCGCCCGCGCCGCGCTACCGGACCGGGGTGATGGCGAAGTACGCCAAGAGCGTGTCCTCGGCCTCGCAGGGGGCTGTGACGAGTTAATTGGGAGGAGCTTTATGAAACTCACCGGCGCCGAAATAGTCTGGGAAGTCTTGCAGCGGGAAGGCGTCAAAGTCGTCTTTGGCTATCCGGGGGGGGCCATCCTGCCAACCTATGACGCGATGACCCGGTACCCGGGCATTCATCACGTCCTGGTCCGGCATGAGCAGGGCGCCACCCACATGGCCGACGGCTTCGCCCGGGCCAGCGGCGGGGTGGGGGTGGCCATCGCCACGTCGGGCCCCGGGGCCACCAACATGGTCACCGGCATCGCCACGGCCATGATGGACTCGTCGCCCATCGTGTGCATCACCGGCCAGGTCGGCTCGCGCGCCATCGGTTCGGACGCCTTTCAGGAGACCGACGTCACCGGCGTGACTCTGCCGATCACCAAACACAACTACCTGGTGACCCGGCCGCAGGACATCGCCCGGACGCTGCGCGAGGCCTTCTACATCGCCCAGAGCGGCCGGCCCGGCCCGGTGCTGGTGGACATCACCAAAGACGCCCAGCAGCTCTCGGCCGACTTTGACTGGGACGAGGCCGCGCCGCGTCTGCCCGGTTACCGGCCCAACCTGCGCGCCCTGCCGTCCGAATACCAGAAGGCCGTTGACCTGATCAACACCGCCAAACGCCCCCTGATCCTGGCCGGCCAGGGCGTCATCCGGTCCGGCGCCCGCCAGCAGGTGCTGGAGCTGGCCGAGAAGGCGCAGGTGCCCATCGCGCTCACTTTGCTCGGCCTCGGCGGCATCCCGGCCGCGCACCCGCTCAACCTCGGCATGATGGGCATGCACGGCGAAGCCTGGGTGAACCAGGCCATCCAGCAGGCCGACCTGCTGATCGCCTGCGGCATGCGCTTCGACGACCGGGTGACCGGCAACATCAAGACCTACGCGCTCAACGCCCGGAAGATCCACATCGAGATCGACCCGTCGGAGATCAACAAGAACGTGCGCGTGGATGCGGCCCTGGCCGGCGACCTGCGCGAGGTGTTGACCGAATTGCTGCCCGACGTCCGCTCGGCCGACCACAGCGCCTGGCTGGACCACATCGCCGCGATGAAGGGCGACTCGGCGGTGCGCGACATCCAGAGCCTGCCGGACTCCGGCCATCTGTACGCCGCGCACGTCATCAACGACATCTGGCGCCTGACGCGCGCCGACGACCCGATCGTGGTCACCGACGTCGGTCAGCACCAGATGTGGGAGGCGCAGTACTTCCGCCACGAGCAGCCGCGCTCGCTCATCACCTCCGGCGGCCTGGGCACCATGGGCTTTGCGCTGCCGGCGGCGGTCGGCGCCAGGTTCGCGCGCCCGGACAAGGAAGTCTGGGTGATCGCCGGCGACGGCGGCTTCCAGATGACGATGGCCGAGCTGGCCACCATCGCCCAGGAGAAAGTCAAGGTCAACGTCGCCATCATCAACAACGCCTACCTGGGCATGGTGCGGCAGTGGCAGGAGTTCTTCTACGAGAAACGCTACGCCGCCACGCCCCTGCTCGGCCCGGACTTCGTCAAGCTGGCCGAGGCTTTTGGCCTGTGCGGCCTGCGCGTCACCCGGCGCTCCGAGGTCCAGTCCGCCGTGGCCGCGGCCCGCGCGCATCCCGGCACGGCGGTGATCGACTTCCAGGTGGAGCAGGAGGACGCCGTCTTCCCGATGGTGCCGGCCGGCGCCGACCTGGACGCCATGATCCGGCGGCCCAAGCGGGACGTCATGGCCGAGACCGGCGCGGACGACGAGTGGGAGATGCCCCGGTAGAGACTGGAGCGCGGAGACCAGAGCCAGTCTCTCGTCTCCGCGTTCTCGGAGGAGACGTCATGCCCAAACATATTCTGGTCGCTTACGTCGAGGACAAGCCCGGCGTCCTCAACCGCGTCGCCTCGCTTTTCCGCCGGCGCGCGTTCAACATCGAATCGCTGACCGTCGGCCGCACCGAGCAGGAGGGCGTCTCGCGCATGACCATCGTCGTGGACGCCGACGAGAACATGGCGCGCCGCATCGAGGCCAACCTGTACAAGCTGGTCAACGTCCTGCGCGTGGACGACGTCACCGACAAGCCGGCGGTGGTGCGCGACCTGGCCCTGATCAAGGTCTCGGCCGCCAACGGCCGGCGGGCGGAGATCCTGCAGCTGGCGGACGTCTTCCGCGCCCGCGTCGTCGACATCGAGGAACGCTCGCTGATGCTGGAGGTGACCGGCTCGGAGGACAAGATCGAGGGCCTCCTCAACGTCCTGAAGCCGTTCGGCATCATCGAGATGGTGCGGACCGGCATCGTGGCCATGGCGCGCGGCGCGGAGGCGGTCAGCGCGAACCCGCCGCAGGTGGCGGCCGAGGTTTCCGAGCCGGAGCTGCTCGACAGCCGCCTGGCGCTGGCGCACTCGGTATGAGCCTGTTGACCGCCCGCCACGTGATGCGCCAGCCGCTGCACACCATTCAGGCGGCCGATTCGGTGGCGCTGGCCGTGCGCAAGATGCAGATCAACCGCATCTCCAGCCTGATCGTGCCGCCGCGCTACGCGGATGGGGCCTACGGCATCATCACCAAGCACGACGTGCTCGGCAAGGTCGTCGCCCCGGGCCGCGACCCGCTGCGCGTGCTGGTGCGCGAGGCGATGTCCTCGCCCCTGATCAGCGTGGACCCGGACTGCGCGCTGCGGCGCTGCGCCTCGTTGATGATGCTCCACCGCATCCGGCGGCTGCCCGTGATGGTGGACGGGCACCCGATCGGCATGGTCAGCGACTCGGATGTCTTCGACGCGCTGTTGAACTTTCACACCGAGGCCGCGCTCTCGGCGTCGCTGTGATCTTTATCACTCGTCTGAGGAGATTTCATGGCCAAGATTTACTACGATAACGCCGCCGACCTGGCCCTGATCCGGGCCAAAAAAGTGGCCGTCATCGGTTACGGCTCGCAGGGCCACGCCCACGCGCTCTGCCTCAAGGACAGCGGCGTGGCCGTGCGGGTGGGCCTGGCGCCGGACAGCCGGAGCCGGGCCAGGGCGGAGGCCGCCGGCCTGACGGTGGGCGCGGTGGATGAAGTCTCTCAGTGGGCCGACGTGATCATGGTCCTGGCGCCGGACACCAAGCAGGCCAAGATCTACGCAACCGGCATTGAGCCGCACCTGACCGCCGGCAAGCTGCTCATGTTCGGCCACGGCTTCAACATCCGTTTCGGCACCATCACGCCGCCCGGCGACGTGGACGTGACGATGGTCGCGCCCAAGGCGCCCGGCCACCGGGTGCGCGAGATTTTTGTGGAAGGCGGCGGCACGCCCGCGCTCCTGGCCATCCACCAGGACGCCACCGGCAACGCCAGGGCGCTGACGCTCTCGTATGCCAAGGCGCTCGGCCTGACGCGGGCCGGCGTGCTGGAGACCACCTTCGCCGAGGAGACCGAGACCGACCTGTTCGGCGAGCAGGCCGTGCTGTGCGGCGGCGTCAGCGCGCTGGTCAAGGCCGGCTTCGAGACTCTGGTGAAGAACGGCTATCAGCCCGAGATCGCCTACTTTGAGTGCCTGCACGAGTTGAAGCTGATCGTGGACCTGATGTACCGGGGCGGCATCAACTACATGCACTACTCGGTCAGCGACACGGCGGAGCACGGCAGCTACACCGGCGGCCCGCGGCTGATTACCGAGGAGACGCTGGGCGAGATGCAGCGCATGCTGGACGAGATCCGCGACGGCACGTATGCGCGCCAGTGGATCGAAGAGAACGAGCGCGGCCGGCCGTGGTTCACCGCGGCGCGCCAGCGCGAGCAGGAGCACGCCATCGAGAAGGTCGGCGCCGAGCTGCGCGCCATGATGCCGTTCCTCAACCCGGTGGTGGTCAAGCCGGAAGAGCAGGGATAGCCCATGAGCGCAGGGGCGACCCGCCGGGTCGTCTCTGCCAGGTGTGATTTCTATGGACAACTACGTCCGCATCTTCGACACCACCCTGCGCGACGGCGAGCAGTCGCCGGGCGCCTCGATGACGTCGGCCGAGAAGCTGGAAGTGGCGCGCGCGCTGGCCCGGCTGGGCGTGGACGTCATCGAAGCCGGTTTCCCGGCCGCCTCGCCCGACGACCTGGAGGCCGTGCGCCGCATCGCCATCGAGGTCGGCAACCCGTTCGGGGCCGAGAGCACGCCCGGCCCGGCGCGCCGCCCGATCATCTGCGGGCTGGCGCGCGCCAACAAGAGCGACATCGACAAGGCCTGGGAGGCCGTCCGGCCCGCCGCCCGTCCGCGCATCCACACCTTCCTGGCGACCTCGCCCATCCACATGAAGCACAAGCTCAAGATGGACCCGGAGCAGGTGGTGGACCGGGTGGCGGAGATGGTGGCTTACGCGCGCAGCCTGTGCGAGGATGTGGAGTTCAGCCCCGAGGACGCCGGCCGCAGCGACCCCGAGTTCCTGTACGTGGTCTTGGAACAGGCCATCCTGGCCGGGGCCACGACGCTCAACATCCCCGACACCGTCGGCTACACCACGCCGGATGAGTACGGGGCGCTGATCGCCGGCATCCTCAAGAACGTGCCCGGCATCGAGAAGGTCGTGGTCTCGACGCACTGCCACGACGATCTGGGCCTGGCCACGGCCAACACCCTGGCCGGCGTCCGCCAGGGGGCGCGCCAGGTGGAGGTGACCGTCAACGGCATCGGCGAACGGGCCGGCAACACGTCGCTCGAGGAAGTGGTGATGGCGCTGCACACCCGCCGGCCGATCTTCGGCCTGAACACCGGCATCGACACCACCCAGATCACGCGCGTCAGCAAGCTGGTGAGCAATTACGCCAGCATGGTCGTCCCGCCCAACAAGGCCATCGTCGGCGCCAACGCCTTCGCCCATGAGGCCGGCATCCATCAGGACGGCATGCTCAAGCATCATCAGACCTACGAGATCATGCGCCCGGAGACGGTCGGCGCGCAGCAGACGCGCCTGGTGCTGGGCAAGCACTCCGGCCGGCACGCCCTGAAGATCCGCCTGCAGGAGCTGGGCTACGCCCTGAGCGACGCCGACCTGGACAAAGCCTTCGAGCGCTTCAAGGGCCTGGCCGACAAGAAGAAGATCATCACCGACGCCGACCTGGAGGCCCTGGTCTCGGACGAGCTCTACCAGCCGCGCGAGTTCTTCGCTCTGGACGGCATGCAGGTGGCCTGCGGCACGATGGGCCTGCCCACAGCGACGGTCCGCCTGGTCGGCCCGGACGGCAAACAGCACATCTTCGCCGCGATCGGCACCGGCCCGGTGGACGCCTGCTACAAGGCCATTGACGCGGTCGTCAAGGCCCCGAACACCCTGCTCGAGTACTCGGTCCACGCCGTCACCGAGGGCATCGACGCCATCGGCGAGGTCACCGTGCGCATCCAGAGCCACGACGTCGCGCCGACCATGAACGCCCAGAACGAGACCGAGCGCGCCCGCACCTTCGGCGGCTACGGCGCGGACACCGACATCATCGTCGCCAGCGCCAAAGCCTACCTCTCGGCTTTGAACAAGCTGCTGGTCGCCACCGGCCAATACGGCCCGGGGGCGGCGCACGCCGAGCTCGGCGCCCCCCCCCGCGCCAATGGCACGCGTGCCCGATGTACGCCGACAACGCCCACGACCGCATGCCGGACTGGTACGACCCGTTTGACGAGCCGCGCACGCTGCCCTCCGGCTGGGACCTGTCCGGCCTGGCGGGCGGCGCGGCGAACGCCGCGCCGGACTCCGCGCCGCCCTCCCCGCCCGGCCGGCCGCGGCGCGCGCCGCGCCTGGCGGTGGGCTTCACCCTCAACTGAGCGCCGCGGCTTTCACCGGACGCCTGAATCCGTGAAATCGGCGGCCACGTATGGCGACCATGCCCCAAACCCTCTTTGAGAAAATCTGGGACGCGCACGTCGTCGCCCAGGAGCCGGACTCGCCGGCGGTCCTGTATATTGACCTGCACCTGATCCACGAGGTCACCTCGCCGCAGGCGTTCACCGGCCTGCGGGCGCGCGGCCTGAAGGTGCGCCGGCCGGACCGGACCGTGGCGACGATGGACCACGGCATCCCCACCTACAGCCCGGACCTGCCGATCCTGGACGAGCTGGCCGCCCGGCAGATCAAGGCGCTGGAGGACAATTGCGCCGAGTTCGGCATCCGGCTTTACGGCCTGCGCTCGCCCAACCGCGGCATCGTCCACGTTATCGGCCCGGAGCTGGGCCTGACGCAGCCGGGCATGACCATCGTGTGCGGCGACAGCCACACCTCCACCCACGGTGCGTTCGGGGCGCTGGCCTTCGGCATCGGCACCAGCGAGGTGGAGATGGTGCTGGCCGCGCAGTGCCTGCTGCAGCGCAAGCCCCGGACGTATCAGGTCCACGTGGAGGGCCAATTAGGGCGGGGCGTCTCGTCCAAGGACATCATCCTGGCCCTGATCGCCCGGATCGGCGTGGGCGGCGGCACCGGCCACGTCTTTGAGTACACCGGGCCCGCCATCCGCGCGCTGACGATGGAACAGCGCATGACCATCTGCAACATGTCCATCGAGGGCGGCGCGCGCGCCGGCCTGATCGCGCCGGACGAGACCACCTTCGATTATCTGGCCGGCCGGGAATACGCGCCGCGCGGCGCCGCCTGGGACGCCGCCGTGGCCCGCTGGCGGCAGCTGCCGTCCGACGAGGGCGCCGTCTACGACAAAACGGTGACGCTGGACGCCGCGGCGCTTGAGCCGATGATCACCTACGGCACCAACCCCGGCATGGGCCTGCCGATCACCGGCCGCGTCCCGGACCCGGACACGCTCAGCGACGCCAACCAGAAACTGGCGTTGGACAAGGCGCTCAAATACATGGGCCTGCGGCCCGGCCAGCCGCTGCTGGGCCAGCCGGTGGACGTGGTCTTCATCGGCTCATGCACCAACAGCCGCCTCTCGGACCTGCGCCTGGCGGCGGGCCTGTTCAAGGGCCGCAAGGTGGCGCCGGGCGTCAGGGTGCTGGTGGTGCCCGGCTCGCAGGAAGTGAAAAAGCAGGCCGAGGCCGAGGGCCTGGATCGGGTTTTCCGCGAGGCCGGCGCGGACTGGCGCTACGCCGGCTGCAGCATGTGTATCGCCATGAATGGGGATCAACTCCAGCCCGGCCAGTACGCGGTCAGCACCAGCAACCGCAACTTCGAGGGCCGGCAGGGCAAAGGCGGGCGCACCTTTCTGGCCTCGCCGCTCACCGCCGCCGCCGCCGCGATTACGGGCTGCATCACCGATGTGAGAACGATGCTTTAGCACCGGCCATGCCCCAATTCACCACGCTCACCTCCCGACTGGTCGCGCTCCCGGTCAACGACATCGACACCGACCAGATCATCCCGGCGCGCTATCTGAAAGTAACCGACAAGGCCGGACTGGGCGCGGCGCTGTTCGCCGACTGGCGCTACGACGCCGACGGCTCGCCGAAGCCGGACTTTGCCCTCAACCAGCCGGCCGCCCAGGGCGCCCAGATCCTGCTGGCCGGCGACAATTTCGGTTGCGGCTCGTCGCGCGAGCACGCCCCCTGGGCGCTGATCGGCTACGGCTTCCGGGCTGTCATCAGCACCTCCTTCGCCGACATCTTCCGCAATAACGCCCTGAAGAACGGCCTGCTGCCGGTGGTGGTCGATCCGGCGACGCACGCCGAGTTGCTCGAGCTGGCCGAGGAAGCGCCGGGCGCGACGCTGGTCGTCGACCTGGCGGCGCAGACGCTGACTCTGCCCGGCGGCCGCGCGGTGAGCTTTCCCATCGACGGCTTTTCCAAGGCCTGCCTGCTGAAGGGCACCGACGAGCTGGGCTACCTGCTGTCCTTTGAGCCCCAAATTGCCGCCTACGAAGCGGTCCATTCCTGAGCCGGCCTGCCATGATCCAGATCTACGACACCACGCTGCGCGACGGCACCCAGCGCGAAGGGCTCTCGCTCTCCTGCGCCGATAAGCTCCGCATCGCGCGGAAACTGGACGTCCTGGGCGTGCACTTCATCGAGGGCGGCTGGCCCGGCTCCAACCCTAAAGACGCCGAGTTCTTTGAGCGCGCCCGCGACCTGGAATGGCGGCATGCGGCCATCGCGGCCTTCGGTTCGACCTGCCGGGTGGGGGGCGGGCCGGAGGGCGACGCCAACATCGCGGCCCTGCTGGAGGCGCAGACGCCGGTCTGCACGGTGGTGGGCAAGACCTGGACGCTGCATGTCACGGAGGTCCTGCGCACCACGCTCGACGACAACCTGCGGATCATCGAGCACAGCCTGGCCTACCTGCGGGCGCAGGGCCGGCGCGTCATCTACGACGCCGAGCACTTTTTCGACGGCTACCGGGCGGACCCCGTTTACGCGCTGGAGACCCTGCGGGCCGCCATCCGCGGCGGCGCCGAGACCGTGGTGCTGTGCGACACGAACGGCGGCACGCTGCCGTGGGAACTGGCGGCGGTCTGCGCCGCGGTGCGGGACGCGCTGGCGCATCCCTTCGGCATCCACACCCACAACGACGGCGAGTGCGCGGTGGCCAACACGCTGGCGGCTGTCCGCGAGGGCGCCAGCCAGGTGCAGGGCACCATCAACGGTTATGGGGAGCGCTGCGGCAACGCCAATCTGTGCTCCGTCATTCCGGACCTGGAGCTCAAGCTGGGCCTGGCCTGCCTGCCGGAGGGCCACCTGGCGCAGCTTTACGATGTGGCCCACTTCGTGGCCGAGGTCGCCAACCTGGCGCCGGACGAGCACCTGGCCTACGTCGGCAAGAGCGCGTTCGCGCACAAGGGCGGCATCCACGTCGCCGCCATGCGCCGCAACACCCGCTCGTATCAACACGTCGAACCGGAGCGGGTGGGCAACCAGATGCGCGTGGTGGTCAGCGAGCTTTCCGGGCGCGGCAACCTGCTCAGCAAGGCCGAAGAATACGGGCTGGAGGTGGACGGCGGCGAGGACGTGGCCGGCGTGCTCACGGAGATCAAAACCCTGGAGGCGCAGGGGTTTGCGTTCGAGGCGGCGGAAGCCTCCGTGGCGCTGATGATGAAGCGCCAGCAGCCCGATTACCAGGCCCCGTTCGAGCTGATCGATTTCTCGGTCAACGTCGAGCACCGGCGCGGGCGCGGCATTTTTGCCGAGGCCACGGTCAAGGTCCGTGTGCCCGGCCAGGACGAGGTGCTGCACACGGCCGCCGAGGGCAACGGCCCTGTGAACGCGCTCGACAAGGCGCTGCGCAAGGCCCTGACCCCGCACTACCCGGCGCTGGCGCAATTTCAACTGGCGGACTACAAAGTGCGCATCCTGGACGGCAACAACGGCACCGGCGCGACGACGCGCGTGCTCATCGACACCCAGAACGGCGCCAGGCGCTGGACGACCGTCGGGGCCAGCGCCAACATCATCGAGGCCAGCTGGCGCGCCCTGGCCGACGCCGTCGAGTACGGGTTGACGATGGCGGACTATCATCACTACCTGCAGACGGGACGGGTTGAATGACAGAGTGATGGGGCGACCGGGCGACTCGGTGAAGCGCGGCGGGTCACCCGGTCAGCTGGTCGCCCGCTCACCCTTTGAAGTTGAGGTGAACTTGAAGGCAAAGCTTGCTCTCCTGCCCGGCGACGGGATCGGCGTCGAGGTCGTGCGCGAGGCCGTGCGGGTCCTGGACGCCGTCGCCGCCCAGTTCGGCCACACTTTCGAATACGCCGAGCGCCTGATCGGCGGCAGCTCCATTGACGCCTACGGCACGGCGCTGACCGACGAGACCCTGGCCGATTGCCGGGCGTCCGACGGCGTCCTGCTCGGGGCCGTCGGCGGGCCGAAGTGGGACGACCCGCAGGCCAGGGTCCGCCCTGAGCAGGGCATCCTGGCCCTGCGCAAGGGGCTGCAGGTCTTCGCCAACCTGCGGCCGGTGCGCGCTCATCCGGCGCTGGCGGATGCCTCGCCCCTGAGGCCGGAGAAGCTGGTCGGCGTGGACCTGATCGTCGTGCGCGAGCTGACCGGCGGCCTGTACTTCGGCCAGCCCAAGAAGCGCGAGTTCGTCAACGGCCGCGAGCGCGCCGTGGACACGCTGGAGTACTGGGATTTCGAGGTCCAGCGCATCCTGGAGCTGGCGTTCCGGCTGGCCCAGGACCGGCGCCGCAAGGTCACGTCGGTGGACAAGGCCAACATCCTAGAGTCGTCGCGGCTGTGGCGGCAGATGGCCATGCGCCTGGCGGCCGAGCACGAAAACCTCCAGCTCGAGCACATGCTGGTGGACACCGCCGCGATGCGCCTGGTGGCCAACCCGGCCGGCTTCGACGTGATCGTCACCGAGAACATGTTCGGCGACATCCTGACCGACGAGGCGGCCGTGCTGGCCGGTTCGATGGGCCTGCTGCCATCCGCCTCGCTGGGCGACGGCGGCCCGGGCCTGTATGAACCGATCCACGGCTCGGCCCCGGACATCGCCGGCCGGGGCATCGCTAACCCGCTGGGCACGATCCTGTCGGCGGCGCTGCTCCTGCGCTACTCGCTTAGGCTGACGACGGAGGCGGCCGCTATTGAGCAGGCCGTGGATCGCGCCATCCAGGCCGGCTGCCGCACCGCGGACCTGGGCGGCGCGCTCACGACGGCGCAGATGACCGACGAGGTCCTGGCCCGCCTGCGCGGCTGATATGCGCATCGCGTTTCAAGGCGAGGCCGGCGCCTACTCCGAGGCCGCGGCGCTGGAGCACTTCGGCCCCTCGGCCGTCACCGTGCCCTGCGAAACGTTCGACGCGGCGTTTGCGGCGGTCGAGACCGGGGACTGCGACTTTGGCCTGGTGCCGATCGAGAACTCGCTGGCCGGCAGCATCCATCGCAACTACGACCTGCTGCTGCGACACGCGCTGGCTATCGTCGGCGAGCATTATCTGCGGGTGCGCCATTGCCTGATCGCCCTGCCGGGGGTGGCGGTCGGCGACCTGCGGCGCGTTATCAGCCATCCCCAGGCGCTGGCGCAGTGCGACCGATATCTCCGCGCCCTGTCCGGCGTGCGGGCCGAGGCCGCGCACGACACGGCCGGCAGCGTGCGCCTGGTGCGGGATCAAGGCGACCGGACGCTGGCGGCTATCGCCTCGCGCCGCGCCGCCGAGGTCTACGGCCTGACGGTCCTGGCAGACGGGATCGAGGACGACCCCGCTAACTTTACGCGTTTTCTGGTCATTGCCCCGCAGCCGGTCGCCCCGGCGGCCGACGCCAAGACCTCGATTGTGTTCACGCTCAAGAACGTGCCCGGCTCGTTGTTCAAGGCGCTGAGTGTGTTTGCGCTCCGTGATCTCGACCTGACCAAGATCGAGTCGCGCCCGCTGGCCGGCCAGCCGTGGGAGTACCTGTTCTACGTGGACTTCGTCGGCGCGTTGGCCGACCCGACCGTCGCCCGGGCGCTGAGCCATCTGGAGGAATATGCCCTGATGCTGCGTGTGCTCGGCTCCTACCCCCGGCACCGGCTGCCGGAGTAGCCCGCCTGGCTGGAACCCTCGCCCGCTGCCGGACGTCATACAGGCAGCGGGTCTTTTTTGTTCCCAGAGAGGTGAATACCTTATGCGACGCATGAAGATGAGCTGGGCTTCTGTCCTGCCGGCCATTTTGCTGGCCGCCTGCGCGCCGATGACGATCACGCCTCAACTGCCGCCGGCCCCCGGTCAGGCGGCCACGCCGTCTGCGCCCGCCGAGTCGCCGACCGCGCCGCCGGAGGCCACAGTCAGCCCGGAACCCACCGCGCCCGCCACGGTTGACCTTGCCCCAGCGCCCGGCGACCTGGTGCTCGTGCCGCCCACCGAAGCGCCGTTCGTCGGGCCGCTCCCGGCTGACCTGGAAACCCGGCTCCTGGCCGATCTGGAGGCCCGGACCGGCCTGGCGCGCGCGTCTTTCACGCTGATCCGGGCGGAGGCCGTCACCTGGAATGACGGGTCGCTGGGTTGCCCGCAGCCGGGCATGTTCTACACGCAGGCGCTGGTAGAAGGTTACTGGGTGGTCTGGCAGGCGGGCGACCAACAGTACGATTACCGCGCCACTCAGCGCGGCGCCTTCATCCTGTGTGAGCCGGCGCCCGCCGGCCAGCCGGGCCTGCCGCCGACCGCCGTGATCGTCATCCCGCCGGGGTCAACCCTGCCGGGGGACAACCCCCGGCCGACCGAGGCGCCCTGACGATACGCTGGCCTCGCTGTCGCCCCGGCCTTCGGGCAGGGCATTGCGATTAAGCAAACACGGCCCACGGATGTCACTCCGTGGGCCGTGCTTGTCTTGGACCGCGCCGGCCCCCTGCGGCGCGGCGAGGTTCTGGTTACGGCAGGATTACGTGGCTCGACTCGGCGCCCACCCGCGCGTCACGGTACATGAACAGCAGACCGATCTGCGAGGGCGAGGCCGCGGCGCCGCCGCCCGGCTTCGAGAAGGTCAACGTGTAGTTGCCCTTCGCCGGCACCTGGAACGCCATGGTCACCGGCTGATACTTGGCGAGGCCGGTCTGGAACTGGTGGTACGTCCCGCAGGCGAACGGCGAGCAGTCCCACAGGTCCCCGGTGAAGTAGGCGTCGAAGGCCAACACGAAGAACTTGAACGGCTGCGTGTTCGTGACGCCGATGGCGGCGGCCGGCACCGGCAGGATCCAGTTCTGCGAGTTGAAGTCGGTGAAGCTGTAGAAGTACGGGCGCAGCGGGCGCGTGCCGTCGGCCGGGTTGACGTCGGCCACGAACACGGCGTTGCGGCCGTCCGAGGCGTTGAGGTTCAGGTCGGCGTTGAACACCACGTAGTCGTCCACGCCGTCCGCGTTCGAGTCGACGTAGATGTCGAACTCGACCGGGTAGTTGTGCGAGGCCCGGAACGGCTTGTCGTACACCGTCACGCCGAAGTCGATCACCTCGTCGTTGACGGCGCCGTGACCCGGGGCCGGCAGGCCCACCGCGGCGTTGAGGCCGGGCACCACATACGAGCGCAGGCCGACCTCGTGGATGTCGATGGCGGTGGCGTTGATGCCGGGCAGCAGGCCGGGCACGTAGTTCTCTTCCACGCAGTTGCCCAGCGTGTCCACAATCTCGCAGTTGTTCGGGCTGACCTCCACCAGCGCCAGCACGTCCGTGTCGCCGGACTTGTAGCTGGCCGGGTTGCGGAGCTTGACGGAGTTGGACGTCACCTTGAACACCTCGGTGCGGGCCGCCTTCTTGGGCAGCACCTGCCACGGCAGGCGCACGGTGTTGTCCGCGCCGCCGTCGATGGTCAGGAACCCGTCGTACTCGAACATCGTCAGCGTCGGGCAGCCGCTCTGCGGGTTCGGGTTGCTGCAGAAGATGTTCGTGCCGGAGGCGCCAAAGGTGCCCGCGTCCAGCGTCCAGTCGCGCAGGTTCTTGGCGTTGATCTTGACCGTCACGTCCACCAGGGCCACGGGCAAGGGCTGTCCCGGCCCGCCGCCGATCGTCGGCCAGCCCGGCACGGTCACCACCGACGGCGAGGCCGAGATCGAGACGCCCTTGTTGTTGTCGGCGTCATGGCCGTTGCCCGTGTAGCGGAAGGCCGTGCTCAGTTTGTAGGTGCGCGCGGCGGTGTCGAGGTTGAAGATGGCGACCTTGCGCGTCGCGCTCCAGCTCCCGGAGACGCCGTCGTAGCCGAACGACAGGCTGCCCGTGGTCGAGTTCCAGGCGTTGAAGAAGTCGTTGCCGAACGGGTAGGCGGACAGACAGTCGTACGAGCCGTTGTAGAACTCGGAGGTCGCGCCGAAGACCGCCTCCTGGATGAAGTTGGTCGGCGAGGTCGAGACCGTGCAGGGGAAGTCCTCGCCCGTCATCAGCCAGTTGTACAGGTCGGTGACGTCCAGGGCCACGGTCTGGGTGTTGTAGGCGTCCAGGACGTCCACGCGGCCGGCCCCTTGCAGCGTGATCGGGGCCAGGTACGAGCCGCCGATCGTGGTGTTGGGCATGGCCGTGTTCATCAGCAGCGCCTTCACCAGCGGGGCGGCCGAGATGCCGGGCAGGGCCACGCCGGGGTTGGCGTCGCGCAGGAGGCCGCTCATCTCCAGGTCTTGGACGATGAGGGCGGCGGCGCCGGAGACCATCGGCGCGGAGCCGGACGTGCCGCCGAAGGCGGTCTTGCCGTTCCCGGTGCCGACTTCGGCCGAGACGCTGGCGCCGGGGGCGGCGATGTCGGGCTTGATGTCGCCGTCGGCGATGCGCGGGCCGCGGCCGGACGAGGCCACGATGTCGTCCTGCAGGGCGACGAAGTCGGTGTCCGACGTGCTGGCGGTCTGGCCCAGCAACGTCTTGAGCGTGACGCCCTCGTTCTGGGTGATGCTCAGGGCGGGGACGGTCACCACGCCGCCGCCATAGGAGAAGGTCGGCGGGGTGTTGGAGAACGCGTTGTTGGCGATGATCACCAGCACCGCGCCCGCCGCCGAGCCGTTGGCGGCCTTGATGCTGATGTTGCACGCGCCGCGGTCCACCAGCAACACCTTGCCGGTCAGCGAGCCGGCCGGGAAGGCCGCGCAG
>Ga0073932_1001702_pt1 | contig 39175 bp, 29 predicted proteins | sample DewCreD2012metaG_FD_76967 | JGI IMG/M metagenome (GOLD analysis project Ga0073932, IMG submission 76967) | Hot spring sediment bacterial and archeal communities from British Columbia, Canada, to study Microbial Dark Matter (Phase II) - Dewar... ...
CGCCTCGAGGGCGGGCCCTATCGGCTCCGGGTGCTCGCCGGCCGGCCGCGCGCCCGGAACGGCGGCTTCGAGGTCGATCTCGAGCTGCGCGGGGGTAGCGGCGAAGCCGCCGACACGCTGCACTGCCGCGCGCGGGGCCTGCTCGCCGAGTCCCACGCGGCCCCGCCCCCCTACCGCCTCCCCGAGGGCCTCTCCGGGAACCACTACCCCCGCGCCCCGCGGGAGGTCTACGAGGCGATTCTCTTCCACGGCGAGGCGCTCCAGGGCCTGCGCAGCATCCGCTGCGTAAGCCCCGCCGGCATGGTGGCCGATGTCGCCGCCGCACCCCGCCCCGAGCGCTGGATCGCCGGCCCGCTGCGGCGGCGCTGGCTCGGGGACCCGCTCGCGCTCGACAGCGCCTTCCAGATGGCAAGCCTCTGGAGCTGGGAAATGACGGGGGCGGTCGCGCTGCCGGCGGCGGCCGCCTCCCTGCGCCTCTACCGGGAAACGTGGCCCGCGGAGGGCTGCCGGGTGGTGCTCGAGGTCCGCGAAGCGGCCGAGCGCAAGCTGCGCGGCGATTTCATCTTCCTCGACCGCGGGGGCCAGACGATCGCGCAGCTCTGCGGCTTCGAGGCCGTCATCGACCCCTCCCTGAACCGGGCCTTCAAGGCGGGCGGCATCCGCGCCGCGCCGCTGGGTGCGGCGCAGGCCCCCGAGCGCGCCGAGGCTCAGTCCGGGAGCAGGTCGTAGAAGTAGCGCATCACGTCCGAGCGCGTGAGGATGCCGAGGATCCGGCCGTCCTTGACCACGGGGAGCCGGCCGATGTCGTGCTTGACGAGCAGCCGGGCCGCCTCCTGGACGTCCTCCTCCGGGGGCACGGTGATGATCCCGTCGGCCATGAAGGCCTTGACGGGCGCCCGGAGCTGGGCGGGCTTGCGGACCTTGCGGAAATCGCGCCGGGAGATCATGCCCACGATCCGGCCCTCGTCCACCACGGGAATGCCGGTGATCCCTTTCTCCCGCAGCAGGGCGGCGGCCTCCTCCATGGGGGTCGCGGGCGAAACCGTCCAGACGGGGTAGGACATCAGGTCGGCGACCGGCACGGCGCCCCGGCCGCCCTGGCGGATGATCTCCAGGATCCGACGCTCGATCTCCTCCGGCGAAAGATGCCGCAGGTGGGCCGAGCCGGCGCGCGGGTGCCCCCCGCCGCCCAGCCGCCGCAGCACGGCGCCGACATCGAGGCCCTCGCTCTGGCTGCGGCCGATCACCATCGCGCGCTCGGCGGCGGGGTCGTGGAAAATGCCGAAGGCGGCGTCGACGCCGAGGATCTCCATGTACATGCGCATCACGACCGCCAGCCCGTCCAGCTGCCCCTCGACCGGCGTGCGCTGGATGCTGATGCGCAGGCCGTTCACGCGGGTCCGCCGCGCGTGCTCGAGCATCCGAAAGAGGATCGCCTTGTGCCGCTCGCCGTAGGCCGGGCGCAGGAACCGGTTGAGGATGTCGAGGTCCGCCCGACGCTCAAGCAGCCAAGCGGCGGCGTAGGCGTCCTCGGCGCGGGTCGAGGGAAAGCTCAGATGGCCGGTGTCCTCGTAGATGCCGGCCAGAAAGAGCGTGGCCTGCATGGGGGTGAGCACCTTGCGCGCCGCGCGCAGCTCCCGCACGAGCAGCGTGGTCGTGGCGCCGACCGCCTCGACGATCCGGCGGCGGGCCGCGATCGTGCCGGCGTCGCGGTGGTGATCGATCACCCAGAGGTCGAGGTCGGCGCGGTCTTTCAGCGCCTCCATCCGTTCCAGCCGGCCCCAGGAGTTCGCATCGACCACGATCAGCCGGCTCACCTTCTCGAAGGGCACCTCCGCGGCGGTGAGGGTCTCGAAGAGGTCCTTGTGGATGGACAGAAAGGCCTTGACGTTGGCGTTGAGGGTGCGGGGGAGGACGGCGAGGGTGCCCGGGAACGCCAGCGTCGCCGCGATCACCGAGGCCAAGGCGTCGAAGTCGGTGTTTTTGTGCGTGGTGACGATCTGCATGCTCGGCCGGCCGCACCGATCGCGGATCCTGAGAACACATTGTACCACGGATCCCCCGGGCGGCAAACCGGCCGCGGTTGACACCTCGGGCCGCCTGCCCCATAGTTCTCGCTTCAAACTCCCCGGAGGATCCGTCGCGGATGAAGAAGGCGATTCTTTCCATCCTGGGCCGTGACCGGCCGGGCATCGTGGCCGCCGTGGCGCGCGGGCTGCTCGATCTCGACTGCAACATCGAAAACGTGAGCATGGCCATGCTGCAGACCGAATTCGCCGGCATCTTTCTCGTCGGCATGCCCGAGGGCGTCACCGTGGGCGAGATCGAGGAAACGCTCACCGCGCGGCTCGACCCGCTGGGGCTCCAGGTCGTCGTCAAGCCCTGCACCCCCCCGGGCCTCGAGGAACCCGCGGTCCGCAGCGAACCCTTCGTCATCACCAGCCGCGGGCCGGACCGCAAGGGCCTGGTCGCCCACATCGCCGAGGTGATCGCGCGCCACGGGGTGAACATCACCCGCCTGCAGGCCGTTTTCAAGGGCGGCTCGCACCCGGCCGACAACCTGATGATCTTCGAGGTCGAAGTCCCCGAGGCGGTCGATGCCGGCACCCTGCGCCGCGAGCTCCATGCCGCCGCGGAACGGCTCGGCCTCGAAATCACCCTCCAGCACAGCTACATCTTCGAAACTCTCCACCGCATCTGAAGCCGACGCCATGCTGACCGAACGCGAAATCGTCGCCACCCTCGAGATGGTCAAAAGCGAGCATCTCGACGTGCGCACCGTCACCCTGGGCCTGAGCCTGCTCGATTGCGCCGGCGAGGAACTCGCCGCCGTGCGCCGCCGCATCGCCGAGCGCATCCAGCGCACGGCCGGGCGGCTCGTTTCCGTCTGCGACCGCGTTGCCCAGAAGTACGGCATCCCGGTGGTCAACAAGCGCATCGCCGTCAGCCCGATCGCCGTGGTCGCCGCGGCCTTCGCCCCCGAGGAGCTGGTCGAAATCGCCCGGACCCTGGACGCCGCCGCGCGCGCGGTCCACGTGGATTTCATCGGCGGGTTCTCGGCCCTCGTGGAAAAGGGGATGGCGCGCGGCGACCGGGCCCTGATCGCGGCGATCCCCGAGGCGCTCGCCGTGACCGAGCGCGTCTGCGCTTCGGTCAACGTGGCCTCCACCCGCACGGGCATCAACATGGACGCCGTGCTGCGGATGGGCGAGGTCGTCAAGGCTGCGGCCGAGCGGACGCGCGACCGCGACGGGATCGCCTGCACGAAGCTCTGCGTCTTCGCCAACATCCCCGAGGACATCCCCTTCATGGCCGGCGCCTACCTCGGCGTGGGCGAGGCCGACGCGGTCATCAACGTGGGCGTGAGCGGGCCGGGCGTCGTCCGCAAGGCGATCGACCGGGCGCTCGCCGAAAACCCCGCCCTCGACCTGGGCGGGATCTCGGAGATCATCAAGCGGACGGCCTACAAGGTCACGCGCGTGGGGGAGCTGATCGGCCGCGAGGTGGCCGAGGCGCTCGGCATCCCCTTCGGCGTGGTCGATCTCTCGCTTGCCCCGACCCCCCAGGTGGGGGACAGCGTGGGGGAGATTTTCCAGAGCCTGGGGCTCCACGGCATCGGCGTCCCCGGCAGCACGGCGGCGCTCGCCCTGCTGAACGACGCCGTGAAAAAAGGCGGCGCCTTCGCCAGCTCGCGCGTCGGCGGCCTCTCCGGCGCCTTCATCCCCGTGAGCGAGGACCTGAACATCGCCGAGGCCGCGCGGCGGGGGATCCTGGGCATCGAAAAACTCGAGGCCCTGACCAGTGTCTGCTCCGTCGGTCTGGACATGGTCGCCCTGCCCGGCGACACGCCGGCGGAGACGATCTCCGCGATCCTCGCCGACGAGATGGCGATCGGGGTGATCAACCAGAAGGCGGCCGCCGCGCGGCTGATCCCGGTCCCCGGCAAGCGGGCCGGCGAGCGGGCCGTGTTCGGCGGGCTTCTCGGGGAGGCGACGATCATCCCGGTGAACTGCGGCACGGCCGAAAACCGCTTCGTCCGGCGGGGCGGCCTCATCCCGGCACCGATCCACAGCCTGAGAAACTGATGCCATGGATCCCCTCGTGCCGCGGCGGCCTCATGCCGGAAGCGGCTCCCTCCTGCGGGACGGCGCCAAGGCCCTGCTGGCGGCCGCGGCCGTCGCGGGGCTCCTCGGCCTGGCCCTCGACCGCCTCGGCTACCCGTGGCAGTGGTACCGGGTCCCCCCGTACCTGCTTTCCGCCGCGGGCGGGGGGATCCAGCCCGGTCCCCTGCTGCGGGGGCTCTTCGTCACGCTCCAGGTCTCCGCGGCGAGCCTCGGGCTCATGCTCGCGATCGGTCTGGCGACGGCCCTCCTGCGCCTTTCGCCCTCGCTCATCGGCCGGGCCACAGCGCGCCTCTACCTCGAGCTTATCCGCAACACGCCGCTGCTCGTCCAGATCTTCTTCATCTACTTCGTCCTCGCCCCCCTCTTTTCCCTGAGCGCCTTCGCCTCCGCGGTGCTCGCCCTGAGCCTCTTCGAAGGGGCCTACGCCTCGGAGATCATCCGCGCGGGGATCCTCTCCGTGCCCCGCGGCCAGTGGGAGGCCGCCTACAGCCTGGGGCTCAACACCCGCCTCACCTACCGCCGGGTCATCCTGCCGCAGGCCCTGCGCCAGATGCTCCCCCCGCTCACCGGGCAGGCCGTGTCGCTGATCAAGGACTCGGCCCTGGTGAGCACGATCGCCGTCTACGACCTCACCATGCAGGCTCAGGCGGTCATCGCCGAGAGCTACCTCGTCTTCGAGGTCTGGTTCACCACGGCCGCCCTCTACCTTGCGCTGACGCTCGCCCTCTCGCGGGCGGCCGCGCGGCTGCAACGCAAGGAGCTGTCCCTCACCCCCCCTTGAACCGAGAGGAGGACCCCATGAACCTGAGATGCCTGGCCCTGATCGGAGCGCTCGCCGGATTGCTGCTGGCCGCCGCCCCGCCGGCCCCGGCGGGCGAGCTGCAGCAGAAACTCGCCGCCGAGAGCATGATCGAACAGGCCGTGCGGCGCGGGGTGCTGCGCGTCGGCATGTCGACCTTCGTCCCCTGGGCGATGACCGACAAGAACGGCCAGCTGATCGGCTTCGAAATCGACGTCGCCACCCGGCTCGCCCGGGACCTCGGCCTCAAGGCCGAGTTCGTCCCCACGAAGTGGGCGGGGATCATCCCGGCCCTGCTGACGGGGAAATTCGACGTGATCATCGGCGGGATGGGCATCCTGCCGCAGCGCAACCTCAAGGTGAACTTCAGCATCCCCTACGATCATTCCGGGGTGGCGATCGCCGCCCACAAGGAGCTCGCCGCCGGGTTCCAGCGGCTCGAGGATTTCAACCGGCCCGAGGTCACGGTGACCGCCCGGCTGGGGTCGACGGCCGCCACCGCCGCCGAAAAGTTCCTGCCGCTCGCCCGGAAGCGCTTCTTCGACGACGAGTCGCAGGTGATCCAGGAGCTCCTGAACGGCCGGGCGCACGCCCTGCTCGCCGGGGCCCCGCTGCCGCGGTACCAGGTGCTCAAGCACCCCGACCGCCTCTTTCTGCCCGTGGCGGGGACGATCACCCGCGAGCCCATCGGGTTCGCCGTGCGCAAGGGCGACTTCGACACCCTGAATGTGCTCGACAACTGGATCCGCGTCGTCGAGGCCGAAGGCTGGCTCGCCGAGCGCAAGGCCTACTGGTTCGAAACCCAGCAATGGGAAAGCCTGCTCAAGTGACCGGCCGGCAGGCCGCGGATCACCGGGCGCCCGACGGAGCCGCGCCCGACAGGCGCCGCGGCCTGCGGCTTCCCCTTTCGCGCTGGGACCTCCTCGCCGCCCTCGCCCTCGCGGCGGGGGCGGCCTTCGTGGTCCACCGCGTCTCCACGGGGTTCGCCTACCGCTGGGAGTGGGAGGCGCTGCCGCAGTTTCTGCTGCGCCGCGACCCGGAAACGGGCCGTTGGGTGGCGAACGTGCTTCTCCAGGGCTTTTTCACCACGATCCGCCTGAGCCTTGCGGCGATGCTCTTCGCCAGCCTGATCGGCTTCGCGATGGCCCTGCTGCGCATGAGCCGCCGGCGCTTCCGCCGCTGGGTGGCGGCGGCCTACGTGGAACTGCTGCGCAACAGCCCGCCGATCGTGCTCGTGTTTCTCTTCTACTACTTCATCGGCGACCAGCTTCTCGCCGGCTGGTCGGGGGTCGAGGCCCCCGGGGGCGTTTTCGATCTCCTCGGGGCCCCGCCGGGCGGGAGGGTGACCTTTCTCTCCGCCGTCTTCACCCTCGCCCTCTTCGAGGGGGCCTACATCACCGAGATCATCCGGGCCGGGATCCAGGCGATCGACCCGGGCCAGCGCGAGGCGGCCGCCGCCCAGGGGTTCAGCCGCTGGCAGCGGCTGCGGTATATCCTCTGGCCGCAGGCCCTGCGGCGGATCCTGCCCCCGCTGGGCGGGCAGTTCATCTCGACGATCAAGGACTCGGCCATCGTCTCGGTCATCTCCATCCCCGAGCTCACCTTCCGCGGTCAGGAGCTGATGGCCGCGACCCACCTCACCGCGGAGACCTGGATCGCCGTCGCGGGCCTCTATTTCCTCCTCACCTGCGGCTGCTCGCTCGCCTTCTCCCGCTGGGAGCGGGCCTCCCGGCGCCGCACCGCCTGACCCCACCGGAAAGGCCGTCTCGTTGACATCCCCATCCAGGAAGGATAAAGACCAGCGCATGAACGCGGCCGGCCGCAGGCTCATCCCGGAACGCCTCCAGCGCGCCTTTCTCGGCGCCCTCGCCCCGCTCGTGCGGCTGCTCACGCGCCGGGGGGTGAGCCCCAACCTGCTCACCTTGGCCGGGGTCCTGATCACCGGCTTCGCCGCGGCGGCCTTTCTGCTGCAGCTGCCGCGGGCGGGGGGGCTCCTCGTGCTGCTCGGCGGCCTGTGCGACGCGATCGACGGCTCGCTCGCCCGCCACGCCGGCCGGGCGACGCGCTTCGGCGCGCTCCTCGACTCCTCGGTCGATCGCTACAGCGAGTTCCTGATGCTCTTCGGGATCGGGGGCTTCTTTTTCCTGAGCCGCGACACCCTGAGCGCCGCGGCCACCTTCCTGGCGCTCTGCGGCTCGTTCATGGTCAGCTACACCCGGGCGCGGGCCGAGAGCCTGGGGCTGGCGGCCAAGGTGGGGGTCATGCAGCGCCCCGAGCGCATCGTCTTCCTGGGCGTCGGCGCCCTGATCCACCCCGTGGCCCTGAGCGTGGCCGTCTGGCTGGTCGCCGTCTTCGCCAACATCACCGCCCTGCAGCGGCTGCGGTTCGCCTTCCGGCAGGATTCGGCCCCGGCCGAATCGAGCGATGAGCAACACGAGATCAAAACGGTCCCCTTCTCGAACCGCGGCTGCTGATTTCGACGTCATCATCGTCGGCGCCGGCCCCGCGGGGCTGTTCGCCGCCTTCCACCTCGCCGAGCATTCCGACCGGCGGGTCCTGGTGATCGAAAAGGGCAGGCCCCCCCTCGAGCGCCGCTGCCGCATCCCCGACACCGGCGGCTGCGCCGGCTGCGCCCCCTGCGACGTCCTGAGCGGCATCGGGGGAGCGGGCCTTTTCTCCGACGGGAAGCTCAATTTCACCCCGAGGCTTGGCAAAACCGATCTCACCCAGTTTCTGCCGCCGGCCGAGGCCGAGGCCCTGATCCGCGAAACCGAGGAGATCTTCAACCGCTTCGGCATGGACGGGCCCGTCTTCCCGACCGACCCGGAACGCGCCCTCGAACTCCGCAAGCAGGCCCGCCGCTACGGCATCGATCTCGTGCTGTTGCGGCAGAAGCACATCGGCAGCGAGCGACTCCCGGGCCGCATCGCCGCCCTCGCCGCACACCTCGAGGAGCGGGGGGTGCGGCTGCACTGCGCGGAGGAGGTGCTGGACATCCGCGTCCGGGGGGGACGGGTGGCCGGGGTGCGCACCGACCGCGCCGAGTACCGCGCGCGGCAGGTGATCCTCGCCCCGGGGCGGGTCGGCGCGGACTGGGTCGCGGGGCTGGCGCGCCGCTTCGGCCTCGGGCTCACGCAGCGCGGCATCGAGGTCGGGGTGCGGGTCGAGGTCCACCGCGACATCCTGGCCGACGTCTGCGGCGTGATCTACGACCCGCCCTTTTTCATCCGCACCGCCACCTACGACGACCTGACGCGCACCTTCTGCACCAACCCCGGGGGGTTCGTCACGGTCGAAAATTACAGCCGCTTCGTCTGCGTGAACGGCTACGCCTTCCGGGACCGGAAAACGGAGAACTCCAACTTCGCCTTCCTCTCCAAGGTCGTCCTGACCGAACCGGTGACCGACAACCACGCCTACGGCGAGGCGATCGGCCGGCTCGCCCACCTGATCGGCGGCGGCCGGCCGATCCTGCAGCGCTTCGGGGACCTCAAGCGCGGCCGCCGCAGCACCTGGGGCCGGATCCGCAAGGGTTCGCTCACGCCGACCCTCGCCGCGGTCGTCTGCGGCGACATCGCCATGGCCCTGCCGGAGCGCATCCTCACGAACCTGGTCGAGGGGCTGGAGACGCTGAACGCCGTGATCCCCGGCGTCGCCAACGACGAAACCCTCCTCTACGCCCCGGAGATCAAGTTCTTCGCCACCCAGGTCGAGACCGACGCCGCGCTGCAGACCCGCATCCGCGGCCTCTTCGTGGCCGGAGACGGCCCCGGCGTGGCCGGAAACATGGTCTCCGCGGCCGCAACCGGCCTGATCCCCGCCAAGGCCATCCTCGCCGGCACCGGCGGATAGGCCCGACAAGGGGCCGCTCGGCCGCCGGTTGACAGGCTGAGGCGTTTTCTCTTAAGGTGCCCCCGAACGCACGGCGCACATTCCCATGGCCACCGACCCGAAACCGTTCCCCGACCCCCCCTCTTCCGCCCCCGCCGCCTGAACGATGGCCGGCCGCTCCCCGATCGCCGTCGTCGGCGCCTCCGGCCTGTTCCCCGGGGCCCGCGACCTTGCCACATTCTGGGAACAAACGATCGCCGGCCGCCCCGCGGCGGCCGAGGCTCCCCGGGAGCGCTGGAAGGTCTCCCCCGAGCGCTTCGTCGCCGCCGGGATCCGGCCCGACCGCGCCTGCTCGCGCATCTGCTGCCTCCTGGAGGACCTCCCCTTCGACCCGGCGGCCTTCGGTCTGCAGGCCCCGGCCGCGGCAGGGCTCGACCCGATGCACCGCATCCTGCTCCTCGCCGCCCGGGAGCTGCTTGCGGGAAAGCCCCCCGCCCGGCTGAACCGGGCGCGCACGGCGGTCATCCTCGCCGCCATCGTGCTGCCGACCGATTCCGCAACCCAGCTCTCCTGGGAGCTCCTCGCGCCGCGGCTTGCCGCCGGGGCAGGCGGCCCGCACCGCTCCCCGGCCCCGGCCGCCCGCGGCAAGGCCGGCCGTGTCGCCTCCTTTCCCGCCGCCCTGCTCGCCTCCACGTTCGGGCTGGGCGGCGGGAGTTTCACCCTCGACGCCGCCTGCGCCTCCTCGCTCTACGCCGTGAAGCTCGCCTGCGACGCCCTGCACGCCGGCCGGGTCGACGCCGTGGTGACGGGCGGCGTCTCGCGGCCCGACGCCCTCTTCACGCAGATCGGCTTCACCCAGCTCCGGGCGCTCTCCCCGAGCGGGCGCTGTGCGCCCTTCGACCGCGGGGCCGACGGGCTCGTCGTGGGCGAGGGGGTGGGCCTTGTTCTCCTCAAACGCCTCGAAGACGCCCTGCGGGAAGGGGACCCCATCCTCGGGATCGTCCGCGCCGTGGGGCTCGCCAACGACCTGCGCGGCAGCCTCCTCGCCCCCGACGCCCAGGGGCAGCTTCGCGCCCTGTCCGCGGCTTACGCCGAAGCCGGCTGGCACCCGGCGGAGGTGGACTACATCGAATGCCACGGGGCGGGCACCCCCGTCGGGGATGCGGTGGAGCTCCACAGCCTCGCCGCGCTGCGGGCCGCGGCCCCCCCCTGCCCCATCGGCTCGGTGAAGGCCATGATCGGCCACCTGCTCACCGCCGCGGGCGCAGCCGGCCTGATCCGCGTCCTGCTCGCGATGGAGCACGGCCTGCTGCCCCCGACCGTGAACTTCCGCGAGCCGCCGCCCGACAGCCCCATCGCCGCAGGGCGCCTGCGCGTGCTCCACCGGGCTGAGCCCTGGCCCCGCCGGGGGGACGGAATCCCCCGCCGCGCCGCCGTCAGCGCCTTCGGCTTCGGCGGCATCAACGCCCATCTGCTGCTCGAGGAATGGCCGGGGGAGGAGCCGCGGACCCGCTTCCGGCCCTCCCCCGCCGCGCCCGCGGAACGACCGCCGGGGGGCCCCCCGGGGGAGGCGGCGCCCGTGGCGGTGGTCGGCCTCGCCGTGCGCCTCGGGACGATCCCCTCCCTCGAGGCGCTCGCCGCCGCCCTCGCCGCGGGCCGCCCGCTCTTCGGCCCACCCCCGGCCCGGCGCCTGGCCCAGGCCGCTTCGTTCGCCTCCCCGCCCCTCCCGCAGGGCGCCTACGTCGACGACGTCGTGCTCGATGGGGCCCGCTTCCGGATTCCGCCGGTGGAACGCCCCGACCTGCTCCCCCAGCACGCCCTGATGCTCCAGGTCGCCGCCGAGGCCCTGGAGGATGCCCGTTTCGATGCGCGGCGGGAGCGCCCGGAGGCGGGGGTGCTGATCGGGATCGATTTCGACTTCGAGGCCACCCGCTACGGGCTGCGCTGGCGCCTGGAGGACCATCTGGCCGAGGAGAACGATCCGGTCTCTTTCCCCTGCGAGGAGCGGGAAAGGCGCTTGAGCGCAATCGCCCCGCCGCTCACGGCCCCGCGCGTTCTCGGCGCGCTGGGCAGCATGGTGGCCAGCCGCATCGCCCGCGAATTCCGATTCGGCGGGCCGAGCTACACCGTGAGCGCCGAGTCCTGCTCCGGGCTGCGCGCGCTCGAGCTCGCCATGCGCGCCCTGCAGGCGGGGGAGGCGGAGGCGATGCTCGTGGGCGCGGTGGACCTGCCGGGGGATGCCCGCCGCCTCGCCCTGCGGGGCCAGGCGGCGCCGCCGCCCGCGGAGGGGGCGGTCGCCCTGGTCCTCAAGCGCCTGGACCGCGCCCGCGCCGAGGGCGATCGCATCCGCCTGGTCCTCCGCGGCGCGGCCGCCTCCGGGCCGGAGGCAGGCCCGGCGCTCGCCGCGGCCCTGGCCGAGGCGGGCCTCCGGGAGGGCTCCCTCAGCGGCGCGCTCTTGGCCGGCCCGGAAGCCGCCGCCCGCCTGCGGGGGCTCCTGCCGCAGCAGCCGGCGCCCGAGACCGGCCCTGGCCGGTGGGGGGACGGCGGAGCGGCGGCGGGGCTCTTCGCCCTCGTCCAGGCGATGATCGAGCCCGCCTCCGGCTCCGCAAACGGCCCCGTCCTGATCGCCGGCGCAAGCGACGAAGGCCACGGCCTCTTCCTCGTGGCCGAGATCCCGCCGGCCGCCCGGCCCGCCATCGCCTCAGCCGGCCTGTCGCCAAAGGAGCGGGAAACAGGCGGCCTCGCCGCCGCCGCCGCCGTTTCGGCCGGTCAGACGGCGGTGCCCGCCGGCGCGGTCGGGGACGCCCTGAGGACGATCGCCTCCCTTTCCCGCTCGGCCTCCTGCGCCCACGAGCGCTTCCTCGACTATTCCCGCGAGGTGGCCCGCGGCCTCGCCGCGCACCTCGGCCGCCGGGGGGAAAAGGCGGCGGGCGGGGGATCGCCCGGTCCCGCCCCGCCTCGCGTGCTCTTCGACCGCGCCGCCTGCCTCGAGTTCGCCCGCGGTTCCGCCGCGCGCGTTCTCGGCCCGGAATTCGAAGCCGTCGACCGCTTCCCGGTGCGCGTGCGGCTTCCCGACGAGCCGCTCATGCTCGTCGACCGCATCCTCGAGATCGCGGGGGAAAAGGCCCGCTTGGGGCCGGGCCGGATCGTGACCGAACACGACGTCCTCCCCGGCGCCTGGTACCTCGACGCGGGCCGGGCGCCGGTCGGCATCGCCATCGAGGCCGGGCAGGCGGACCTCTTTCTCTGCGCCTGGCTGGGCGTCGATCTCGCCGTCCGCGGCAGGCGGGCCTACCGTTTGCTCGACGCCGCGGTGCGGTTTCACCGCAGCCTGCCCGCCCCGGGGGAAACGATCCGCTACGCGATCGACATCGAGCGATTCCTCCGCCAGGGGGAAACGCTCCTCTTTTCTTTCCGGTTCACGGGGACGATCGACGGCCGCCCCCTGATCACGATGCGCGGCGGCCGCGCGGGCTTTTTCACCGCCGAGGAATCCCTGCACTCGGGCGGCGTCGTCCTCACCGCCGCCGAGACGCAACCGGCTCCGGCAATCCTCCCCGAGGGGTTTTCCTGGCCCGTGCCCGTCCCCGGGGGGGAGGAGGCCTGGGACGACGCCGCCATAGACGCGCTGCGGGAAGGGGACGCCCGGCGCGCCTTCGGCGCAGCCTTCGAGGGGATCCGCATCCCCGAAACACTCCGGCCCCCTGGCGGCCGGCTGCGGCTGATCGACCGCGTCGTCTCCTTCGACCCCGGCGGCGGCCGCTACGGCCTGGGGTGCCTCCGCGCCGAGGCGGACATCCACCCGGAGGCCTGGTTTCTCGCATGCCATTTCGTGGACGACCGCGTGATGCCGGGGACGCTCATGTACGAGTGCTGCAACCAGGCCCTGCGCCTCCTTTTGCTCCGCCGCGGCTGGTTGCTCGACCGGCCGGGGTTGCGCTTCGAGCCGGTCCCGGAAATCGAGGCCGTCCTCACCTGCCGCGGCCCGGTCACCCCGCAGACACAACGGGTCCACTACGAAGTTCACCTGAAGGAGGCCGGTTTCCGTCCCGAGCCCTGCGCCGTGGCCGACGCCTGGCTTTTCGCCGACGGGCGGCGGATCGTGCGCTTCCGCGACATGTCCCTGAGGCTTGCCGGCGCGACGGCCGCGGAGCTGGAGGCCTTCTGGAAAGCCCGCCGCCGCCCGCCCTGCGCCGCAGGCGGCGGAAGAGCGGCAACCCCGCCGGCCGAGGGCGCCCTCGTCACCCGCCGCCAGCTCGAGGACTTCGCCGCCGGCCGCTCCACGGCCGCCTTCGGGGACCGCTACCGCTCCTGGGAGGCCGGCCGCCATCTCGCCCGCCTCCCCGCGCCGCCGTTTCTTTTCCTCGACCGCGTCCTGGCCGCGGGGCCGGAGCCCGCGCGGCTGCGGCCGGGCGGCTGGGCCGAGGCCGAGTTCGACATCCGGCCCGAGGCGTGGTATGTGGCCGCCGAGCGCACCGGTGCCCTCCCCTTCTGCGTCCTCCTCGAGAGCGCGCTGCAAACCTGCGGCTTCCTGGCGGCCTTCCTCGGCTCGGCCCTGAAAAGCCCGCGCGAGCTCTTCTTCCGCAACCTCGACGGCAGCGGCGAACTCGAGCGGCCGCTGCCGCCGGCCGGGGGGCGCCTGAGGACGCGAAGCCGCCTCACCCGGGTCGCGGAGACGGCGGACCTCATCCTCGAGCACTTCGAGTTCGAGGTCCACGACCGGCGGGGCCGGCTCTATTCGGGCACCGCGGGGTTCGGCTTTTTCACCCGCGAGGCGCTCGCGGGCCAGCGCGGCCTTCGCGGGGAGCCCGACCCCCCCGAGGAGGATCCGCCGCCCGGGATGGAGGCGCTCTGGCCCGAGGCGGCGCCCTTCGACCCCCAGGACGGCACGCGTCCCCCCGCAGGCGGGCTTCTCCTTCCCGCGCGGGCCTTGCGCATGATCGACCGCATCGCCGGCTGGGATCCCCGGGGGGGCGCATCCGGCGCCGGACGCCTGCTCGGCGTCAAGGCGGTGCGCGACGACGAGTGGTTCTTCCGGGCCCACTTCCACGGCGACCCCGTGTGGCCGGGCTCGCTCGGCCTCGAGGGCCTGATTCAGCTCATCAAGGCCGCCGTGCTCCTGCGGATGCCGGAAAAGCGGGACGCGCACCGTTTTTTCCTCCCGCCGGGCCGCAAGCACCGCTGGACCTACCGCGGCCAGGTCCGGCCGGGAAACCGGAAGGTTCTCCTGCAGGCCGACCTGCAGCCGCTCGAAGAAACCCCGGCCGGAAGCGTCCTTACGGCCGACGGACGCCTCTGGGTGGACGGCCTGTGCATCTACCGCATGGAGGGCTTCGGCGTCGGTGTCACGCCCCGCACCGCGGCGGATCGCCTCTGACCCGGCGCCGGAGGCGAAGGAACCCCGATCGGCATGAACTTCTCCCGCGCCCGCATCGCCGCCATCGGCTACGAGATCCCGCCCCACGTGGTCTCCTCGGCGGATCTCGAGGAGCGGCTCGCCCCCCTCTACGAGGCCTTGCGGATCCCCCGGGGCCAGCTCGAGGCGATCACCGGGATCCGCGAGCGGCGCTACTGGAGCCCCGGGTTCCGGCCCTCGGAAGGCGCCTCCCGGGCCGGACGCAAAGCGCTCGAGGCGGCAGGGGTCGACCCGCGGGAAGTCGGCATGCTGATCTACGCCGCGGTCTGCCGCGAGCACCTCGAGCCGGCCACCGCGTGCGCCGTGGCCGACCGGCTGGGTATCGGCCCCGACTGTCAGGTCCTGGACGTCTCGAACGCCTGCCTGGGCGTCCTGAACGGCATGCTTCTCGCGGCGGGGGCAATCGAGCTGGGCCACATCCGCGCGGGGCTCGTCGTCGCCTGCGAGTCGGCCCGGGAAATCGTCGACCTCACGATCGCGCGGCTCAACCGGGAGCCCTCCATGGAAACGCTGCGCAAGACGCTCGCAACCCTGACCGGCGGCTCGGGGGCGGCCGCCGTGCTCCTGACCGAGCGCTCCTTCCTGCCGGGCGGCCGCCGGCTGCGCGGCGCGGTCTGCCGCAGCGCCCCCCGGCATCACCGGCTCTGCACCTGGGGCCCGGACACGGGGATTCCGGATGGCCGGGCGCACATGGCCGAAACCGACGCCGCCGAGGTGCTGCGCCACGGGGTCGCTCTCGGGGTCGAGACCTTCGAGGCGTTCCGGCGCGAGCTCGCGCTGCCGGAGGGCGCCCCCGACCGGATCGTCTGCCACCAGGTCGGCGCCACCCACCAGCGCACCTTCCTCGAGGCGGTCGGCATCCCCGCCGAACGCGATTTCACGACCTTCCGCTTCCTCGGCAACACGGGCACCGTGAGCTTGCCTCTCACCGCGGCGCTGGCCGAAGAGCGGGGCGTGCTGCGGCCCGGCGAGCTCGTCGGCTGGCTGGGGATCGGCAGCGGCCTGAATTGCCTCATGCTCGCGATCGACTGGTAGCCGTCCATGGACGACTGGCGCCCGCTCTACCCTTTCCGTTCCCGTTTCCTCGCGGTCAACGGCCGCCGCATGCACTATCTCGACGAGGGCCGCGGGGCGCCGGTCGTCCTGGTGCACGGCAACCCGACCTGGTCGTTTTTCTTCCGCTCCCTCGTCAGCGGCCTGGCGGGCGGCTACCGCTGCCTCGCCCCCGATCACATCGGCTGCGGGCTCTCCGAGCGGCCCGGTCCCCGCGACTACGGGTTCCGGCTGCGCGACCGGGTCGAGGATTTCGCGTCCTGGATCGAGGCGGTCGTCCCCGAGCGGCCCGTCACCCTCGTGGTGCACGACTGGGGGGGGATGATCGCCTGCGCCTGGGCCGTCCGCCGCCCCGAACGGGTGGCGCGCCTGGTCGTTCTGAACACGGCGGCCTTCCGCAAACCGGCCGGCAAACGGCTGCCCCGGGTGCTCGCCCTGCTGCGGCGCCACCGCCGCACCGCGGCCGTCCTCGTTCTCGGCCTGAACCTCTTCGCCCTCGGCGCCGCGCGGGCGGCGACGGCCCGCGGGCTTTCGCCCGCGGCGCGCGCGGGGCTGCTCGCCCCCTACCGCGGCAGCTGGAAACGCCGGATCGCGCTCCTGCGGTTCGTCCAGGACATCCCCCTCACGCCCGCCGACCCGAGCTGGGAGGCGGCCTGCGAGGTGGATTGCGCTCTCGGCCGGCTGGCCGCAAAGCCCGTCCTGATTCTCTGGGGAGAACGGGATTTCGTCTTCGACGGCGATTATCTGGCCGAGTGGCGCCGCCGCTTCCCCCGGGCCGAGGCCCATCGCTTTGCGCAAGCGGGCCACTACCTCCTCGAGGACGAACCGGCCGCGGTGCTCGCGCGGACCGCCGCTTTCCTCGCCCGCACCGGGGCCGACCCCGATTGAAAAACCCCCGCCCTTGCGGTAGGAAAAACCGCGGACCGCGGGGGGCCGGTCTTCCGCGCCCCCTTGACCTTCCCGCCGGATGGCGGACATGGCCGATCCCCTCTTCGCCGACGCCGATTGCGCCAACATCGCCCTCACCCTGGGGGAGGCCGCCCGGCGCACGCCCTACAAGCCCGCCGTGACGGCCGCGGCCGGCCGCGGCCCGGACGGGCGCTTGCGCTACGCCCACCTCACCTTCCGCGCGCTCGAGGAGTCCTCGGACCGCCTCGCCTGGGGGTTTCAGGACCTCGGCCTCGCCTGCGGCATGCGCACGATCCTCCTCGTCCGCCCCGGCCTCGAATTCTTCGAGATCCTCTTCGCCCTCTTCAAGGTGGGCGCCGTGCCCGTGGTCGTCGACCCGGGGATGGGGCTTGAGCGCATGCTTGCCTGCTACGAGGCGACCCGGCCGCAGGCGATGATCGCCCCCCCCCGCGCCCACGCCCTGCGGCTTTTTTTCCGCAGCCGTTTCCGCGGGGTCCGCATCCGCGTCGCCGTGGGCGGGCGCTGGGGCTGGGGCGGGAAGCGTCTTGCGACGCTTCGCCGGCCGGGCCGTGGTCCCTTTCCCGTCGCGGCCGTCGGCCCGGCGGAGCCGGCGGCGATCCTCTTCACGACCGGCAGCACCGGCCCGGTGAAGGGAGCCGTCTACACCCACGGGGGCTTCGCCGCCCAGCTCCGGGCGGTCGCCCGCGAGCTCTCCTTCGGCCAGGAGGAGAAGGACCTCTCGACCTTTCCGCTCTTCGCCCTCTTCTACCCGGCCCTCGGGGTGACCGCGGTCATCCCGCCGCTCGACCCGCGACAACCGGCCAAGGCCGACCCCGGGCTGCTGCTCGAGGTGATGGAAGACCAGGGCGTGACCAACCTCTTCGTTTCGCCCGTCCTGCTCGAACGGCTCTGCGAATTCTCAAGCGCCCGCGGCATCCGCCTTCCCTTTCTGCGGCGGGTGATCTCCGCCGGGGCGCCCGTGCCGCCGCGCGTGGTCGAGGCCGCACGCCCGCTGCTCGATCCCTCGGCCGCCATCCTCACCCCCTACGGCGCCACCGAGGCGGTGCCGGTCGCCGTCATCGGCGACGCGGACATCCTGGCCGAGACCCGGGCGCTCACCGACCGGGGCTACGGGATCTGCGTCGGCCGGCCCGTCGCCGGGATCGAGGCGCGCATCCTGCAGATCCGCGACGAGCCGATCCCGCGCTGGGAGGAGGGGCTCGAGCTGCCGGCCGGCGAGATCGGGGAGATCGCCGTGCGGGGGGCCCACGTGAGCCCGGCCTACTTCGAAAACCCCCGTGCGGATGCGCTCCACAAGATCGACGACGGCGCGGGCGGCTTCTGGCACCGCATGGGCGATCTCGGCTGGGTGGACCGCCGGGGGCGGCTCTGGTTCTGCGGCCGCAAGAGCCACCGCGTCGTCACCTCCTCCGGAACACTCTTCACGGTCCCCTGCGAGGGCATCTTCAACACCCATCCGCTCGTGCGCCGCAGCGCCCTCGTGGGGGTCGGCCCCCCCGGCCACCAGGTGCCGGTGCTCATCGTGGAACTCCGCAAGACCTCGCGCCGCATCCGCCGCGCCGTCGTGGCCGAGGAGCTGCTCGACCTCGCAGGCCGCCACGAGATGACCCGGCCCATCCGCACCGTGCTTTTCCGCGATTCCTTCCCCGTCGACATCCGGCACAACGCCAAAATCCAGCGCGAGGCGCTCGCCGCCTGGGCGGCGCGCCGGATGCGGATGAAGAGCGCCCGCAGCCGGCGGGGAAGCGGGAGCCAGCCGTGATCCGCCGCGCCGACGACGACGGGCCTGTTCTGGTGACGGGGCCGGGTGGGTTTCTCGGCGCGGCGATCGTCGCGGCCCTCCTCGCCCGCGGCCGGCGCGTTCGGGGGTTCAGCCGCTCGGAGCCCCCGGGGCTCACGCGCCTGAACGTCGCCTTCGTGCGCGGGGATGTGGCCGACGCCGAGGCGGTCGACCGGGCCTGCCGCGGGGCGGCGGCCGTGTTCCACACCGCCGCCAAGCCGCCCCCCTGGGGCCGCCGGCGGGACTACGAGCGCACCAACGTCCTGGGAACCCGCAACGTCATCGCCGCCTGCCGGCGCCACGGGGTCCGCCGCCTCGTCTACACGAGCTCGCCGAGCGTCGTCTTCCACGGCGGCGACCTCGAGGGGGTGGACGAATCCCACCCCTACCCGGCGCGCCACCTCGCCGATTACCCGGCGACGAAGGCGGAAGCCGAGCGGGCCGTCGTCGCCGCGGGAAAGGAAGGGGGCCTGCGCACGATCGTGCTCCGCCCCCACCAGATCTGGGGCCCCGGGGATCCCCACTTCCTGCCCCGCCTCGTGCGGCGCGCCCGCCGCCTGCGCCGCATCGGGGACGGCCACAACCGCGTGGACACGACCTTCATCGACGACGCGGCCGAGGCGCACCTGCTTGCGGAGCAGGCGCTCGCGGCGAACGCCTCCCTCTCGGGACGGATCTTCTTCATCAGCGGGGGCGATCCCGTGCCCGCCTGGGAGATGATCGACCGCCTGCTCGGCGCGGCCGGGCTCCCCCCCGTCCGCGGCGCCATGTCGCTTGCGGCGGCAAGGCGCCTGGGACGGGCCTGCGAGTGGATCTGGAGGGGGCTTGCGCTGCCGGGGGAGCCGCCTCTCACCCGCTTCGTGGCCACGGCCCTGGGAACGTCCCACTGGTTCGACATCGCCGCCGCACGCCGCGATCTCGGATACCGCCCCGCGGTGTCCATCGCCGAGGGGCTGGAGCGGCTGGCGCGCCGGCTGCGCGAAGAGGCCGGACACCGAGGAGACGGAGGAACCCCATGACCCTGACCGATCTCGCCCCGCTGGAGCGCTGGCGGGCGCTCGAGGAGGAGCTGCACGCACGCTCGGGGATGGACGTGAGCGTCTTCGACCCGCGGGGCTACCGCATCCTGCCGGAGAAACGCTGGGCGAACCGCCTGTGCCCCGCGGTCAAGGAGACCGACAAGGGCCAGAGCTTCATTTGCGCGCCCGCGCACATGAACCTCGCCGCCCAGGCCGCGCGCACCCGGCGACCGGTGATCGAGGAGTGCGACGCGGGGATGATCAAGATCGTCGTCCCGATCTTCGCCGGCGGGGAGTTCGTCGGCGCCGTGGGCGCCTGCGGGCTGCGCTTCGAGGATGCCGAGATCGATGCGTATCTCGTGAGCAAGATGACCGATCTCGCCGAAGAGCGCGTGGAGGAGCTGGCGCAAAGCGTGGCGCCCTTCGGCCGCGCGGAGGCCGAGGCGCTGGCCGAACTCATCCAGCGTCGGGTGGCGGAGCTGCTTTCCGGCGCCCCCGGGGGCGGGGCGCCGGATGCGCTCAAGGGGCCGCGGTGAGGAAATCGACGAGCAGGCGGTTGAAGCGGGCCGCCTGTTCGACGTTGGCGAGGTGCGAGGCCGAGGGGATCACCTCCAGACGGGAGCCGGGGATCGCCGCGTGGATCGCCTGCGCGGCCGCGACCGGGGTTCCGGGGTCTTCCTCGCCGACCACGACGAGGGTCGGCACGCGGACAGCGGGAAGGGCGTCGAGAAGGTTAAGCCCGCAGATCGCCTCCGCGCAGCCGATGAAGCCCTCGACCGGGGTCCGCAGAACCAGTTGCCGGATCAGGGCGACCCCCGGGCCCTCCGCGGCGAGGAAGCGCGGGGTGAACCAGCGCGCGAGTGTGGCCTCGACGAGGGCGGCCATGCCCCCGCTGCGGGCGAGCGCGATGCGTTCCCGGACCGCCTGCACCCCCTCGGGGGGGATGCGGGCGCTCGTGTCGCACAACACCAGCCGCTCGAGCCGCCCCGGATGGCGGAGCGCAAGCTCCTGGCCGATCATGCCGCCGAGCGAGACGCCCGCGAAGCTCACCCGGCCGATCTCCAGCCGATCGAGCAGCGCGACGGCGTCCGCGGCGAGCTCCGCGAGCGTGTACGGGGCCGGCGGAACCGCGCTTTCCCCGTGGCCGCGGATGTCGTAGCGCACGACCCGGAAGCGCGACTCGAGGGCGGCCATCTGCGGGTCCCAGAGGTTGAGGCTCGTCCCCAGCGCGTGGCTGAGCAGGAGCGCGGGGGCGTCCCGCGGCCCGCTCACTTCGCAGTTCGTCTCGAGGGTCGCCGTGCGGATGCGCATCGCGATCTCCTTTCCGGTCCCCGCACCCGGCGCGGGCCCGAATCCTCCCGCCGGTCCGCGGTGATGATGACGCCGATCAGGGCGGCGAGCTTCGCCGCATCGTGGCGGACGATCCCGCCCGCGGTGTCGAGCAGGTCGCCGGCATAGACCCGGCGATCCCCCCAGAACTCGTCGTCGGGGTCCACGTCCACGAAGGAGGCCTTCTGCCGCCGGTAGGCCCTCAGGATCGCCTCCGGCGGGCGGCGCCGGTTGACGATGACGCCGTCCACGGGCCGCCCTATGGCCGCCTCCAGCCGCTCGACGAAATCGCGGCCGCGAAAGCGGTCGGTCTCGCCGAACTTGGTCATGAGGTTGAGGACATAGAGGACCCGGCCGCGGCAGCGGCGAATGGCCTCGGCCACCCCGGGCACGATCAGCGCGGCGAGCAGGCTCGTGTAGAGGTCCCCCGGCCCGAGCAGGATGTAATCGGCCCACCAGGCGGCGTCGATCACCGGCGGGTAGACCGACACCGCATCGCCGTGGTGGGGGACGAGGAAGACCTCGCGGATCTTCTCCCGCTGCATCCCGCGCGGGACGTCGATCGCCTTTTCCCCGAAGATGCGGCTCCCGTCGGTCAGCTCCGCCACCAGGGTCGCCGGGTCGACGGTCACCGGCAGAATCCGGCCGCGGACGTCGAGGATCTCGGCCAGCGCCTGCACGCCGGCGGCGAAGCTGCCGGCGTAGCGGCTGAGCATGGTGAGGAGCATGTTGCCGGCGTTGTGCCCCCGCAGCCGGCGGTCCTCGACGAAGCGCTTGAGCAGGAGCGTCCGCGCGACCTCGCGGTGCGGGGAGAGGGCGACGATGCACTTGAGAATGTCGCCGGGGGGGAGGATCCCGAACTCGTCCCGCAGCCGCCCCGTGCTCCCGCCGCTGTCGACCATGGAGACGACGGCGGTGATCGCAACCCCCGGCAGGTCGCGCAGCCCCGAGAGCAGGGCGAACTGACCGCTGCCGCCGCCCAGGGTCACGATGCGGACGGGATCCATGGCCTATGGGCCTCCCGTTCTTGCTCCGCCGCGGGAGGGGCTCAGGGGCGGGAGCCGGCGCCGGCGGCCGCCGCATCCCGCGCGAGAAGCTCCGCGACCCACTCGAGCCCGGCCTCCAGCAGTTTCCCCTCCGCGGGCCGTCCGGTCTCCGGGTCCACGCCGACGATCGTGTAGTAGGCCCTGAGCGCCCGCTCGAACTCCTCGCGGCCGAACGCCCGCTTGCCGGCCCCGGGCCCGTTCGGCTTGGGGTCGAAGAGCCTCCCCGGGAGCCGGTCATCCCGCGAGGTGAAGCCCTCGCGGGCGTTGAACGCCCGGGCGAGGAGGGTTCCCCGCTCGGCCGACTGCATCAGGTCGAGGAGGCTCGTCTCCCAGCCCGTCACGGCGCGGATGCACTCGACCAGCGTCGGGATCGGCATCACCCCGCGCGGGGCGAAGCCGAAGACGCAGAGCCCCAGGGAATCGATCATCTTCCAGTAGCGCTCGAGCAGCACGAAGGCCCGCACCTTCTCGAGGCTCGGCTCGGTGGCCGGCATGGGCCGGTGGATGCCGAGCACGCCCACGGAGCGGAAGGAGAAGGAGGCGGGATCGACGAAGGAGGGATCGTGCGGGGCGTCCATGTGGTCGGCGCCGTAGGTGCACAGGGCATAGCCCATGCCGACGCCGACCTTGATCCGGGGGTCGTGCAGGGCGAGCTCCTGGCCCTTGACGCAGAGGCAGAAATCGGCGTCCTCGACCTTCCAGCGCCGGGCGAGGCGCGCCGAGCCCTCCGCGAGAAGGTCGCCGAAGCCCTCGCGCCGGCCGGTCATCTCGAGGAGCCGGAGCATCAGCGCCGCGTCGCCGAAGCGCAGCTCGAGGCCGTCGGTGTCGGCGCGGGTGATGACGCCCCGTTCGAAGCACTCGCAGGCAAAGGCGATCGTCATCCCCGCGGTGATCGTGTCCATGCCGTAGCGGTTGCAGATCTCGTTGCCCTTGGCCACCGCCCGCAGGTCGAGGATCTTGAGGTTGCTGCCCAGCGCGGCGATCGTCTCGTACTCGGGCCCGCCGTAGCGGGAATCGACCCCGTAGACCGGGTCCTCGAGGGCGATGACCCGCTTGCACATGATCGGGCAGGCATGGCAGCCCTTGCGCCGCTTGAGCAGCAGTTCGTTGTAGCGGTCGCCGCCGAGCGGGGAGGCGTCCTCGAGCGCGCTCTCGCGGAAATGGTTCACCGGCAGCCCGCCCGCGGCGGAGAGGATCTCGGGGAAGGCGGTCGTGCCGTAGGTGTAGAGCGCCTCCCCGGCCGGGTTGCGGCGGAAGGTCTTGGCGTAGTCGGTCGCCGTCCGCCGCAGGAACTCGGGGTCGTGGCATTCGATCTCCCCGCTCCCCAGCGCGGCGACGGCGCGGAGGTTCTTGGCGCCCATCACGGCGCCGAAGCCGTTTCGCCCGTTGAAATGGCCCAGGTTGTTGGTGATGTTGGCGAAGCGCACGCGCCGCATGCCGGCCGGCCCGGCCTGGGCGACCCGGATCTTGTCGCTGCCCAGCTCGCCGCGGATCGCGTCCTCCACCTCCCGGGTCTCACGCATCGCCAGGGCCCGCGCGTCGCGGATCTCGGCCCGCCCCTCGGTCACCCAGAGGTAGACCGGCTCCTCGGCGGCGCCGCGGAAGACGACGGCGTCGAAGCCCGCTTTTTTCAGCTCCGGGCCGAAAAACCCGGCCGCCTCGGATTCGCCCGCCGCACCGGTGAGCGGGGACTTGCCCACGGCGGCGAAGCGGCAGGAGGCGGCAAGCGGCGCCCCGGTCATGACCCCGGTGGCGAGGGTGAGGACGTTCTCGGGGGCGAAGGCGTCCGTTCGCGGCGGCATGTCGCGCAGCAGGTAATGGTAGCCGATCCCGCGGCCGCCGAGCAGGCCGCGGTAGAAAAGCTCACCCGGCTCCTCGATCTCGACCGCACGCCGCGAGAGATCCACATGCAGGATCTTGCCGGTCATCCCCTTGGGCATGGTGCTCTTCCTCCTTCTCAGGCGATCCGTTCCGCGCGGGGCTTCTCCCCCCTCCGCGGGGTCGAGCATTAACCGGCGGCCTGCACCCTGTCAATAGCCGCCTCTTGAGTGCCGGGCCGTTTTGGGCTACCGCTGGCCGAAGGTTCGATTGCGCGCGGCCGCGGGGCCGAGCGCGAAAGGGAGGGAAACGCGATGCCGATCGCAACGCAGATCAAGCCCCGGCTCGCCGCCTTCGCGGTGATCCGGGCGATGTTCGAGGAGGGCCGCCGCCTGCGAGAGCGCTTCGGCGAGACCGGGGTGTACGATTTTTCCCTCGGCAACCCCGACGCCCCGCCGCCCGAGTCCTTCCGGCGGCGGCTCGCCGAGCTCGCCGCCGAGCCCGGCCTGGACCACGGCTACGCCCCCGTCGCCGGGCTCCCGGAAGCGCGGGCGGCCGTGGCGGAGCGGCTGGGGGCCGAACAGGGCCTGCCGGTGCCGGCGGATGCGGTGGTGATGACGGTCGGGGCCTCCGGGGCGCTGAACGTCCTTTTGCGCGTGCTCTGCGACCCCGGCGACGAGCTCGTGGTCCCCGCCCCGTACTTCGTGGGCTACGAGAATTACGCCTTCCTCGCCGGCGCCCGGCTGGTTCCGGCGGCGACCGACGGCCGGTTTCATCTCGACCCCGCGGCGATCGCCTCCGCCCTGGGGCCGAAGACGCGCGCCGTGCTCATCAACTCGCCCAACAACCCGAGCGGCGCCGTCTACGGGGCGGCGGAACTCGCAGCCTTGGGATCCGTCCTCGAGGAGGCGAGCCGGCGGCTCGGCCGCCGCATCTACCTCCTCGCCGACGAGCCCTACCGCGCGATCACCTACGGCGTCGCGCCGGCCCCGGTCTTCCCGGCCTACACGCACAGCATCCTCGTCAACTCGTTTTCCAAGGATCCGGGCCTCGCCGGCGAGCGCCTGGGCTATCTCGCCGTCCACCCCGGTGCCGAGGACGCTGCCCAGATCGCGGAGGCGGCGGCCGCGGTGAACTCGATGATGGTCGTCCACGCCCCCGCCTTCTTCCAGCGCGCGATGGCCCGCGCCCGGGGAATCGGCGTCGATGTCGCCCATTACCGCAAGCGCCGCGATCTTGTCTGCGAGGTCCTCGCCTCCGCGGGCTACGCCTTCGTCCCCCCCGAGGGCGCCTTTTACGTCTTCCCCCAAGCGCCGATGGCCGACGACCGCCGGTTTGCGGAGCTCCTGCGCGCGGAGCGGATCCTCGTCAGCCCCGGCAGCGCCTTCGGCGTGCCGGGGCATTTCCGCCTCTCCTTCGCCGTCCCCGAAGCGACGATCCGCGGCGCCGCGGAGGGCCTGCGCCGTGCCCGGGCGGCGGCCCTCCGCGAGGCGGGTCGGCCGGGCGGCTGAGCGGCGGGCGGGCCGCTCTTGCGGCGACGCCGGCCCGGGTTCCTTCAGGGGAACTCCTCAGGCGGCGTCGGGAGGCCGGTTTTCCGTTTCCACCGCGGCGAGGATCCGCTCGGCGATGGCCCCCAGCGCTGCGCTCACCGGCGAATCCGGGTAGGTGCGCAGAAAGGAGCAGCCCCGGTCCGCGCAATCGACCATCCGCGGGTCGAGGGGCACCCGCCCCAGGAAGTCGATCCCCATCTCGCGGCAGGTGCGCTCACCGCCGCCGGAGCCGAAGAGCTCGACCGGGCGGCCGCAGTGGGGGCAGTGAAAGCCGCTCATGTTCTCGATCAGGCCGAAGACCCCCATCTTCACGGTGCGGCAGAAGTTGATCGACTTGCGCACGTCGGCGAGCGCCACCTCCTGGGGGGTCGTGACGATGATCGCCCGGGCGTCGGGAACCTGCTGCGCGACCGTGAGCGGCTCGTCCCCCGTGCCCGGCGGGGCGTCGATGATCAGAAAATCGAGATCGCCCCATTCCACGTCGCCGATGAACTGGCGGATGGCCGAGAACTTGAGCGGCCCGCGCCAGATGACGGCGTCGTCGCGGCCGGGGAGAAAGGACTCCATGGAGATCGCCGCGAGCGTCTCGGAGACCCTGAGCGGGCTGAGCTTGCGCTGCGGGGTCACCTCCGGCGTCCCGGAGAGGCCCAGCATGCGCGGCACGTCGGGGCCGTGCAGGTCGACATCCATGAGGCCGACCCGCCGCCCCCGCTCGGAGAGCGCGAAAGCGAGGTTCACCGCGGTGCTGGTCTTGCCGACCCCGCCCTTTCCGCTCATGACGAGGAACTTGTGGCGGATGCGCGCCAGCGAGCGGGCGATCGACTCTTCCTGCTCGCGGCGCTGGGCCTCGGGGGAGGGGGGCATGCGATCGAGGATCTCGGCCATATCGTCTTCTCCTTCTGCCAGGGCGGTCACGTCTCCCTGGATTCCGAGGCGATAGAAGTAACCCCTCGCCCGGCCTTGTCAAGCCGAAAGCGGCGCAGCCGCTCATTTCGCTGGACTTGCGGGCGTCTTTCGGTCTATTTCAAGTTCACCTGCCGGCCGCAGCGGCCGGCAGGCCGTGAACCGAACGTCACCGAAAGCAGGCCCGCACACCCCATGACCGCCCGGCTCGCCGTCCTCCTCCTCGTTTTCGTCGTCGTCGGCCCGGAGGCCTCCCTCGCGGAAGCCGCCGTTTCCGTCCGCCTCCCCCTCCCCCGGATCGCGCCCGTCCAGAACCACCATCTCCGGGGGGCGATGGACCGCGTCTCCTTCAGCCTGCCCATCCCCGAGCGCTGGAAGGTGCTCGGCGCAACGCTTCGCTTCTCCTACGTGAACTCCTCGGCCCTGTTGCCGCGCATCTCGCGCCTGGTCTTCACCCTGGGGGGCCGTCCGCTCGCCCAGGTGCGCCTCAACCCCGACACCCCGGAGGGGAGCGTCACCGTGCCGCTCCCGCCCGAGCTCCTTGCGCCGGGGTACCACGAATGCACCTTCTGGGTCGTCCAGCATTACACCGAGGAGGAATGCGAGGACCCCTTCGCGCCCGAGCTCTGGACCTGGCTCAACCTGGAGGAGGCCCACATCCTCTTCGAAATCGAGCCGCGGACGGTGCCGCTTCGCGTCTCGGCCATCGCCGATTTCCTCTTCGACCCGCGGAACGCCTTCGACACGCGCGTCCATCTCGTGGTCCCGGACCTCTCCCCTTCCGCCCTGCGGGCGGCCTCGCTGGTCGCCTCCGGGATTGCCCTGCGCTACGCCTACCGCACCCCGGAGATCAGCCTCGACCGCAGCCTCCGCCCCGGGGTCGACAATATCGCGATCGGCCGGCGGGCGGATCTCGCCCCTCTTCTGCCCGCGGGTGCGACGGCGGAGCCCGGGGGCGGCGCGGAAATCCGCGTGCGTCCCCTGCCCGAGCGGCTTGCGGCGGCGGGGTCCGGGGAGCCCCGCTTCGTCGAGACCGCCGCCCACGCCCTGGTCCTCGTGACCGGCGGGACCGAGGCGGAGCTCGAGACCGCCTGCCGCGCCTTCGCCTCCCTCTCCTACCCGCTGCCGGATGCGGCCGCAAGCCGGATCGAGGCCGTGCGGCTGCCCGAGGTCGAAGAGCACCAGGTGCAGCGCGGGCTCCTCCCCGGCAAGACCTACACCTTCGCGAGCCTGGGAAAACGCACCACGGAATTCCTGCACATCTCCCCGCCGCCCCTGGACCTTGAGCTCAGGCTGCCCGCCGGGCTGCATCTCGCCCCCAACGCCTTCGCGAGCGTGATCCTGCACATGGCCTACGACGCGGCCATGCGCTCGGATTCCGTCCTCAACATCCTGCTCAACGGCAAGTTTCGCCGCTGTGCGGCTGGACAACCCGAAGGGGGATTACTTCAAGGGCTACCGGATCGACATCCCCTTCTCCTCTTTCAAGCGCGGCCTGAACCGCCTGAGCCTCGAGGCCGAGCTGACGCCGCTGCACACCGACAAGTGCACCCTGATCCAGACCGAAAACCTGCGCCTGACCGTTTTCGACGACTCCGCGGTCATCCTGCCCGAGGCGCCGTTCTGGACCCGGATGCCGCGTCTCGACCTCTTCTTTCAAGACGCCTTCCCCCTGGGCCGCTGGCCCGACCTGCGGGAGGCGGCGGTGGTGCTGACGGAGAAGACGCCCCAGGCCGCCGCGGCCGCCGTGAACGCCGTCGCGCTCTGCGCCCAGAAGCTGGGCTACCCGCCGGCCGCGCTGGGCTGGGCGGTGGCCCCGGAGGCGCTTCCCGCCGACCGCGACCTGCTCGTCGTCGGCGCGCTTTCCTCGATCCCCGCGGCGCTGCTCGCCGCCTCCCCCGTCCGCGGCCTCGACCCGCTCCGGCTGACCTTTCCCTTGCAGCCCCGGCCCCGGCCCCATGCCGCCGAGCCGGTCGACTTCTGGGCCCGGCCGCCGCGTCCCCAGGCCCTCACGCCGGCCCACCCCGGCGACACGACCGCCCACAGCCCGGTCCAGGTCGACCTGACGGGGATCCTGGGTGCGGGCCGCGGCGCGATGATGCAGTTCCAGCATCCCCAGGCCTCCGGCCGAACGGTCACCCTGCTCGCGACCGGCGATGCCGCGGAGCTCCCCGCGTTGGGCCGCCTGCTCTGGGAACCCACGGTCCAAGCCGCCGTCCAGGGGGACTTCGTCCTGCTGCGGCTCGCGGCCGAGCGGCCCGCCGCGATCGCCCTCGATCTCGGGCCGACCTACTACATCGGCGCCCCTGGCCGGATCCCCGCCCTGCAGAATTTCATCAACTCGCACCCGCTGCTCGCCCTGGGCGTTCTGCTCGCGCTGCTCCTCGTCCTCTGCATCCTCCTTGTCCGCCTGATCCGGGGACGGAGGCGCGAGCGGCTGAGCGCCGGGGAAGCGGAATGAGGCCATGAATGCCCTGCAGGCCGCCCTCTCCCCAAAGCGCCGGGCCGGGGTCGCCCTTTTCCTCGCCCTCGCCGCGGTGCTTGCCCCTGCGGCGTCGGCCGCCGACTGGGGGCGGTTCCAGGAGCGGTTCCTCTCCCGGGACGGCCGGGTGATCGACCCCGGCCAGGAAGACGCAAGCCACTCCGAGGGACAGGGATACGGCCTGTGGCTTGCGCTGCTCCACGGCGACCGGCCCGCCTTCGACCGCATCCTGCGCTGGACGGTCGACAACCTCCAGGTGCGCAAGGACGCGCTCTTCGCCTGGTCCTGGGGCCGCCGGCCGAACGGGGCCTGGAACGTCATCGATTACAACAACGCCACCGACGGCGATCTGCTGATCGCCTCGGCCCTCTTGCGCGCGGCCGAAGACTGGAAGCACCCGCCCTATCGCGAAGCGGCGCTCGCCGTGGCCCGGGACATCCGGCTGCACCTCTCCGTCGCCGCCGGCAAGCGGCGCCTGCTCGCGCCCGCCTATTACGGCTTCGCCTCCCGGGAGCGGCTGCTCTTCAACACCGGCTACCTCGTCTTTTCCGCCTACCGCGCCTTCGCCCGCGCCGACGAGGAAGGCTTCTGGAACCGCATCCTGCAGGACGCGCTCGGCCTGCTGCGCGAAACCGCCGCCAACCGCTTCGGCCTCCCCCCGGACTGGGTCGTCCTCGAACCCGAAAGCCCGCGCTTCGCCCCCGAGCGCGGTCCCCATTTCGGCTACGAAGCCGCCCGCCTGCCGCTCTACGAGGCGGGGCTCGATGCGCCGCTGCCGGCTTTCACAGGCTTCCTCGACTGGGTGGACCAGGCGGGCTACCTCCCCGGCCGGGTGAACCTCGCCGAAAGCACGGTGGCGGCGGAGGAGGCGCCGGCCGGGATCCACGCCGTCTTTGCCCTCGCGGCGGAACGCCGCGGGATGGCCGGCCTCGCCCGCCGGCTCCTCGAGCGCGGCCGCGCGAAGATCGGCGCCGAGCCCGACGATTACTACTCGAACGCCCTCTTTCTCCTGGCCGCGGCCCGAAGCGGCCGCCCCGGATTCCGCGGACCATGACCCACGGCGCCCTCGCCGCACTTCTGCTGCTGACCCTGCTGTGGGGGCCGCCGGTGCGGGCCGGGGAAAAGACCCCCGGCGGGGAGGGGGCTTTCGCCTTCGAGGTGCGCCAGCGCCCCGGGGCCGAGCGCGTGGAACGTCGCCCGCATGAAATGGAGATCGAGTGGGAAGACCCCGACTGGGTCTATGCCTCGCCCGAGGAGGCCGAGCGGATGAGGGGTCGGGATTCCGCCCTTCCCGCCGAGGCGCCGCGTCGCGAGCTTTCGCCGCCGCCCCCGCCCTCGCCCCTGGAGCAGGCCTGGGGCCTCTACCGCGCGGGCCGCTTCTCCGAGGCCGAAGCCGCCTTCCGCCGCCTGCTCGAGGGCCGGGAGGTCTCCGAGGCGCGCCTCGGGCTCGCCTACAGCCTGATCCGCCAGGGGAAACGGCGTGAAGCCCTCGGCCTCCTGGACGGGCTGCTCCGCGAAGGCTTCCGCACCGAGGAAGTGCGCCGCGCGCGGATCGGGCTGCTGATCGCCGGGGGGCGCTTCGCGGAGGCGGGGGTGGAGATCGAGCGGCTTCCCCGCCGCGAACGCGAGGCGGCCAGGCGGCGGCTTCTCGAGGCCCGCCTGGAGAACGCCCTGCGTTCCCTCCCGCCGGTTCCCGAGGCGGCGGCGCTGAAGGAGCTCCTCGGCCTCCATCACGAGGCGCTCGAGCGCTGCCTCCGGCCCGATCTCTTCCACGGCCTCGCCCGCTCGCTCGCCGCGGCAGGCGAGGAGGCGGCGGCCGCGACGCTCGCGCGCCGCCTGCTCGACTGCCCGCTCGACCCACCGCTGCGTCTTGGGATTCTCGCCGGCCTCGCGGCCTCCGGGGACGAAGAGGAGACACTCGCCCTGCTTGCCGCCCAGAGGGCGCATCAGGCCCCGCTTGACCCGCAGGCCGCCGCGGCCCTGGAGGCGCTCGAGGCGGATCTCCTCCAGCGCAGGCTCGCCCGGCTCCCCGAAGGCACGGCGGCGCGGCTCGAGACCGCAGCCGAGATCCTCGCCCGGCGGCCCGACGACGCCCAGGCCCTCGCCGCGCTCTCATGGGAGCGTCTTCGCCGGGGCGAGGCGGCGGAGGCCGATCGGCTGTTCACCCGCCTGCTCGAGCTCGACCCCCAAAACCGCGACGCCGCGCTGGGTGCGGGCTGGGCGCGCCTGCAGGCGGGGCGGGACGGCGAGGCGCTCGCCCCCTTCGCCTCCGGCGCCATCCCCGAGGACGAGGAGATCCGCGAGCTGCGCCGCACCGTGCTGCAGCGCCAGGCCGACCGCGCCATGGCCGAGCGCCGCTGGGAGGAGGCCGCCGCGGCCTACGAGGCGCTTCTCCGCCTCGACCCCGAAAACCGCGAGGCGGCCGATGCGCTCGCGCGCGCCATCTTTCGCCGGGGGCCGAGCGGGCGCGATCTCGCCCGCCTGGAAGAGCGGGCCGAACGCGACCCCTCCCCCGAGGTCGTCTCCGGGCTCCTCGAGCACTACCGCGCCGCGGGGTTCGAGGACCGCGCCTGGGATCTCGCCTGCCGCGCCGCCGCAAGCCCCGAGCCCGCGATCGCCGCCGCGGCGGCGCCCTTTTTCTTCGCCCGGGGGCTCCCGGTCACCGCCTCCCGGCTGGACCCCGACGAGCGCGCCTGCTACCGCAACGCCTTCGCCCCGCGCGCCGAAGCCTTCGCGCTTCACCGCAGCCGCGAAACGCGCGGCCGCTTCGGGGATCTCGAGGAGACCTCGCTTCCGGTCTCGGCCTTCCATGCCGTGGGGCTGGGGAAAACGGCCTCTCTCACCCTCACCCCGCGCCGCCTCCGCGGAAGGGGGGCGGGGGAGACGCCGCCGGTCGGCCGCGACTACCGCGGCCTCCCGCTGCGGCAGGACTGGGAGGACGATCTCTTCGTGCTCCAGCCCGATGCCGGCATCCTCCTCGAGGGCCGGCTCCCCGTCGAGGTCCACGTGGGGACGACCCCGCTCGGCGGGCCCGTCTCCGCCGAGCCGACCTTCTCCGCCCGCTTCGGCCCCGAGGGGGGCTTCCTCGAGGCCCACCGGCTGAGCGTGCGCGATTCCATCCTTTCCTGGACGGGGCAGAAGGACCCCTACAGCAAGGCCTCCTGGGGGCGAGTGACGCGCCTGGGCCTCGAAGGGGGAAAGACCTTCACCCTGGCGGGCATCGGCTGGCTGAGCGCGACGGCGGGCTTCGATCACTACGACGGCCGCGACGTGATCGAAAACCAGGCGCTGCACGGCGGGCTGGCGGCCGGCCGCACGCACCTCGTCGACGGAGACGAGTGGAGCTGGGGGGCCTTTCTCAGCCTCGCCCATTTCCGCCGCAACAGCGACTTCCACACCTTCGGTCACGGGGGCTACTACAGCCCCCAGCTCATGGCCCTCGTCGGCCCCTTCGTCCGGCTGCGCACCGCGGCCTGCCGCGATTTCTGGATCGACCTGCAGCTCTCGGCGGGCTGGCTCCACCAGCGGCTGCACCGCAGCGACCGCTACCCGCTCGACGAGGACCGGGAGGAGGTCTACGAGGCCGACACCGACAACCGGCTGGGGGCTTCGCTCCGGTTCCAGGGCATGAAGCAGCTCACCCCCCACGTGGCCGTGGGGGGGCTCGTCTCCTTGGGCTCAAGCGGCGACTGGACGGAATGGCGGCTGGGAGCCGGGATCGAGATCTTCTTCGAGCCGCAAAACGCCTTCTGGACCCGCCGGGACCTCTTCCGCGAATTCGGCGCCTCCTCAAACCGCTGAGGGTCACCCCCGGCCGGGCCCGCCCGCGCGCCGGCGCGCGGCGGGGGCGAGCACATACCAGAGAAGCCCCACGGCCTGGAGGGCGAGGAGGCCGAGAAAGCTCGCCCGGTAGCCCTCCGGGGCGTACCCGCCGGCCGCCGTCGGCGGAAAGAGGGCGATCACGGCGCCGATCCCCCACTGGCCGGCGAACGTCGCGACGAAGACGAGCAGGTTCAGGCCGGTGCTCACCCGGCCGGCGAGGGCCGGGGAAAACTGCATCGCCAGCGCCGGGTAGGGGATGACGCCCGTCGTGCCGAAGAAGCCGAAGAGCACCCAGAGGGCTGCGGCCCAGCCGGGCGGGGCGAAAACCAGGAGCGCCTGCACCGCCATGAAGAGCGCCATGCCCCAGGCGCCGGTGGTGAGGGGGGCGACCCCGGCGCGGCCGAGGCGTTCGGTCACCCAGCCGATGGCGACATAGCCCGCCGTCATCGCGGCCGCCGTCCAGAACAGCACCCCCGCCGCCGCGGGGCGGTCCAGGCCGGCGACGTCCCGCAGCCAGGGCCCCGACCAGAGGCCGTGGACCGCCATGAAGGCGACCTGCGAGGAGACGGTGAGCGGGGTCACGCGCCAGAAGACCGGCCGGGTGAACACTTCGCGGATCCCGCCCCATTGCCGGGAGAGCGCCGGGGGCGGCGTGGCCGTCCGTTTCTCGGGGACCGCGCGCCAGATGACCGCCGCGACCGCAAGGCTCAGGCCGCCGAGCGCGAAAAAGACCCCCCGCCAGTCGAGGACCCGCAGCGCCGCCTCGACCGGCACCGTGGCCGACAGCGCCCCCAGCCCGCCGGCGGCGAGGTGCAGGCCGTTGATGCGCGGCCAAGCGGGGGGGGGAAACCAGAGGGTGTAGGCCTTGATGGCCGCCATGTAGCCGGCCGCGACCCCCAGGCCGATGCATGCGCGGCCGGCGAAGAGGCCCCAGAGCCCGCCGGCCCGGGCGAAGAGAAGGGCGCCCGCGGCGGCGAGCAAAAGCAGCAGGCCCTCGACCCGCCGCGGGCCGAAACGGTCGAGCAGGACGCCCAGGGGGATCTGGAGCGCGGCGAAGGAGATGAAGTAGGCGGCGGTGAGCAACCCGAGATCAGCCGGGCCGATCCCGAGATCCGCGACCAGATCGGGCGCGATGACCGCGTTCACCACGCGGAAGAGGTAGGAGAGAAAATAGGCGAGCGCGAAGGGGACGACGACGCGCAGGAACACGCCCCCCCGCGGCGCGGCCCCCCCCGCGGCGAAGGCGGGCCGCCAGGCCTCCCCTTCCGCCCCGGCCGCCGCCTGCCCGCTCCGGGACGGCTCCGGCCGGCCTGCCTCAGGGCGTCCAGACATCGGGGGCGAAGCGCAGCGTGGCGAAGTGATCCTCCACGGTTTCCTCCCGCCGGATCAGCTCGACCGCACCGTCGGCCCGGAGGAGGAGCTCCTTGGGGCGGAGCCTGCCGTTGTAGTTGAAGCCCATGGCATGGCCGTGGGCGCCGGTGTCGTGGATGACGAGGAGATCGCCCTCCTCGAGGGGCGGAAGTGCGCGCTGGATGGCGAACTTGTCGTTGTTCTCGCAAAGCGAGCCGACCACGTCCACCGTCTCCGCCGGCGGCAGATCGCGCTTGCCGGGGACGGTGATGTGATGGTAGGCGCCGTACATCCCGGGCCGCATCAGGGCCGACATGCAGGCGTCGACCCCCACGTAGGTGCGGTAGATCTCCTTGCGGTTGATCACCCGCGTGACGAGCACGCCGTGGGGCCCGGTCATGTAGCGGCCACTTTCCATGAAGAGCCGCGGGGCCCAGCCGTGGCGTTCGCGGAAGCGGTCGATCCGCTCCGCCGCCTCCCGGCCGAGGGCGGCGAGGTCGAGCGGCTCGTCCTCGGGCCGGTAGGGGATCCCCAGGCCGCCGCCCATGTTCATGAACTCGAAGCGGATGTCGAGCTCCCCGGAAACCCAGGCCATGAGGTCGAGGAGCATCTCCACGGTCTGGACCATGAAACGGTGGTTGCGCTCGTTGGAGACGACCATCGTGTGCAGCCCGAAGCGCCGCGCCCCCCGCGCGATCGCCCGGCGGTAGGCCTCGACGATCTGGTCGTGGGCGACCCCGTACTTGGCCTCGACGGGGTTGCCGATGATCGCGTTGCCGGTGCGCCTCGGCCCCGGGTTGTAGCGGAAGGAGATGAGCTCCGGGAAGCGGGGGACCTTGGGCACGAGGCGGATGTCGTCCAGGTTGAGGATCGCGCCGCCGTCGGCGAGCGCGGCCTCGAACTCGAAGGCCGCGGTGTTGTTTGAGGTGAACATGAGGTCCTCGCCCCGCGCGCCGACCCGGCGGCTGAGCAGGAGCTCGGGGACCGAGCTGCAGTCGAAGCCGAAGCCCAGCTCGCGCATCACCTGGAGGATGCGGGGGTTGGGGAGGGCCTTGACGGCGAAGTACTCGCGGAAGCCTTCCGGGACGCCGCGGAAGGCCTCCTTGACCGCCTCGCCGGTCGCGCGGATCCCCGCCTCGTCGTAGAGGTGAAAGGGGGTCCCGAAATGCGCGGCGATCTGGTCGACCACGGGGTAGAGGCGGCGTTCGAACTCCGGCGACATCGGCATGGGGGCGGCGGTCTCCTTGGGGGGGCGCTCACGAAAACGGTCTCCGATCTAAGGGTTTCCGCTGCTCCTGTCAAGTAAGGCCGCCGCGGCCGGAAGGCGGCCGGGAACGCGTGGATTTCGGCCCGGATCGGTGCTATCATTTTCCAATTGCATCCCCGGGCGTGACCGCCGGCACAAAGGACGGATCCATGTACCGCAACCATTTCGAGCTCACGAAGAAACCCTTCGAGATCAGCCCCGACCCCGAGTTCCTCTGGCTCGGCGAGAAACACCGCGAGGGGCTCGCCGTGCTCAAGTACGGCATCCTGGAAAACAAGGGGTTTTTGCTCATCACCGGCGAGGTCGGAACCGGCAAGACGGCCCTCATCCGCGCCATCGAGAGAGAGGTCAAGGCGCGCGCCATCATCGTCACCATCCCGGACCCGGGCATGGGGCTGATGGATTTCTACCACTTCCTGGCCGCGGAGCTGAACATCGAGCGCGATTTCCGCAACAAGGGGGAGTTCCTCGCCCGCTTCAAGCGCCTGATGCTCGAGGCGTTCTCGGGCTACCGGCGGGTCTTGCTGATCATCGACGAGTCCCAGCGCCTGAACCACGAGCTGCTCGAGGAGATCCGCCTGCTCTCCAACATCGATCTCGAGGGCAAGGTGGTGATCAACATTTTCTTCGTGGGGCAAAGCGAGTTCCGCGAGATCCTCGCCCGCGAGGAAAACCGCGCCGTGCGCCAGCGCATCACCGTGAGCTACCACCTGCCGGCCCTGGACGAAGCCGAAACCGCCCAGTACATCCGCCACCGGCTGCGCGTGGCCGGGACACAGCGGGAGATCTTCACCGCCCCGGCCGTCCAGGCCGTGCACGAATCCGCCAAGGGCCTGCCGCGCCTGATCAACATCCTCTGCGACCACGCGATGATGACGGCCTACATCCGCGGCGCAAAGACGGTCGACGCGGAAATCGTCCGCGAATGCGCCCGGGAGCTCGGCATCACGATCGGCGAGGCCGTCCCCGGCGGCAAGACGGCGGGCGGGAAGCGGGCCGATGCCGCGGAAACCCCGAGAACGAAGGCCCCCTCCGCCGCCGAACGCCCGCGCGCCTCGGGCTCCCGGGTGCGCGCGGCGCTGGTCTTCGCGCTCGTCCTGCTCGCCCTCCTCGCCGGCTGGCACTTCTACGGCGACGCCGTTTCGCAGCAGCTCGCGCTCTGGGGAAAGGGCCGGGAAGCCCCCGCCGCCGCCTTCCCCCGCGGGCAAGAACCCGGCGCCTCCCTGCAGGCCGCACCCCCGCTTCCGCTCGCGGCCGGGCTCCGGCCGCCCCCGGAGGATGCCGCGAAGGCCGCGCCGCCCGCGGAGGCGGCCGCTCCCGCACCCCGGCAGGCCGCCCCGCCCGCCTCGGAGCAGGCCACACCCCCTGCCGCCCCCGAGGCGACCGCCGAGCCCCGCCGGCCCGCCGCGGAGGCCGTCGCCCCAGCCCCCCGCCCCTTCGTCCTCCAGGAATTCACCGTCTTCTTCGATCCGAATTCCATCGAGCTCAACCCGCGGGCCCGCGAGACCGTCGCCACGGCGGCGGGGCTGCTGCGGGCGAGCCCCGGGACCGCCGCGCTGGTGGAGGGGCACTCGGACGGCGCCGGCGATCCGGCCTACAACCTCTTCCTCTCCGGCAAACGGGCGATGGCCGTCAAGACCCAGCTCGTCGCCCAGGGGCTCCACCCCGACCGGGTGAGCATCACGGCCTTCGGGGCGGAGCGCCCGGTCGACACCAACGAAACCGCCGAAGGCCGCAACAAGAACCGCCGCGTGGTGATCCGCATCGTTCCGCGGCCGGGATCCTGAAGGCGGCCGCCGCCCCGCTTCCGGGCCGACGGCCGAGAGGGGCGTGAGGCGGGTTTCAGCTTTTCTTCGAGGTCACGGTCTGGAAGGTGGAGATCTGCCGCTTGACTTTCCGGGACTTGCAATCGGGGCAGGCGATTTTCTTCTTCTCGGCGTCCGAAAGGCTCAAAAAGAGAGCAAACGATTTCTTGCAGGCTTCGCAGTAGTACTCGTAGGTCGGCATCCCGTTTCCCTCCTTTCGGCGTTTTTCGGGGTTTCCTCTCGGAAGACCGGGGCGATTGTAGCAAAGGCGCGGCCGGAGGGTCAAGTCGGCGCCGGCGGGCGGGTCGGCACGCCGGATCAGCGATGCCGCGGCGTAAAGCGCACGGTCGAGGTCTCGTACTGGATCGCGTAATCGACGCGCTGGAGAAAGTCCATCCCCAGCAAGCCGTCGCAGGAGGGGTCTTCGGCCTCGACGGGCAGGATCACGACCGGGAAGTCCCGCATCCGCACGGGACCGACCTGGATCGCCTCCAGCCGGCCGACCTCGGAGTGGACCGTGCGGCCCCCCGCGAGCCGGGATTGGCCCCGGGCGAGCGTCAGGATCCTCAGCCTCTCCGCGACCGGGCGGTAGAGGACCGTGTGGCTCGCCCCGGTGTCCAGAACCAGCCGCACGCGGGCCTCGAGGCCGTGGTTGGCGAGCGTCACGGGGACGAGGACCCGGTTGCCGGCGATCTCCACCTCCGTCTCCTCGGCCCGGCGGCGGCGGCGCTCCTCCTCCTCGGCCCGCCGCAGCCGCACGGCCTCCTCCTCGCGCCGCAGCTCCTCGAGCTGCCGCTCGGTTTCGCGCCGCCGCTCCTCCTCGAGCTCCCGCTCCCGGCTGCGCTCGGCCTCGAGGTGCAGGATCCGCTGCTCCTCGGGGAGGTGGTCGTACTTTTCGCGGTAGCGCCCGGCCTGCGGTCGGTACTCCTCCGGGATCTTCCAGAATTCGTCGACGAAATGCGTCCGGCCGGAGCGGTCGGTGTAGCGGTAGAACTCGGCCGCAGCCCCCGCCGGCAGCGCAAGCAGCAGGCCGGCAAGGCACAGCATCCGCCCCGCGCGCGTCATCGCCCGCCGCCCTTCCGCCGCGCGCGTCCCGGGAGGGTGCGGTTCAGGCTGCCGGCGACGTAGCCCTCGAGATCCAGGGCGACGTGCGCAAAGCCGAGGCCGCGGAAGGCCCGCCGGATCTCCTCCCGCAGGGGGCTTGCGGCCAGACGCGGCAGGTCCTCGGGCCGGGCCTCGATGCGGGCGATCTCGCCGTGGTGGCGGACGCGGACCCCCGAGAAGCCGCGGGCGAGAAGGAATTCCTCGGCGCGCTCCACGGCGGCGAGCTCCGAGCGCCGGAGCGGCCGGCCGTAGGGGATGCGCGAGGCGAGGCAGGCCATGGCCGGCCGGTCCCAGGTGGGCAGCGCAAGGCGCCGCGAAAGGCGCCGGATCGCGGCCTTGTCGAGCCCCGCCGCGATCAGGGGTTCGGCGACCCCCATCTCTCGCGCCGCACGCAGGCCGGGCCGGATGTCCTGCAGGTCATCGAGGTTCGCCCCGTGGGCGAGGGCGGCAAACCCCGCTCGCGCGGCCGCCCGGCCAAGCTCGCGCAGGAGCAGGCGCTTGCAGAAATAGCAGCGGGCGGGGCCGTTGCGCGCGATCGCCGGCCGCGCCAGCAGCGCCACCCGCACCCGCACCTGCGGCACCCCGAGCCGGCGGGCCGTCTCCGCGGCCGCGCGCACCTCCCGCCGGCTCTGGAGGTCGGTCTCCGCCGTCACCGCAAGCACCCGGCCCTCGAGCGCCTCCCGCGCGGCGGCGAGCAGCAGGGTGCTGTCCACCCCGCCCGAAAAGGCGACCGCCAGGCGCTCGTGGCGGCCGAGGCAGGCGAGAAGGCGCCGCCCCTCGGGGGTCCTCCAGGCGGAGCGGGGCTCCCCGCCGGGGGTGCGTTCGGGGTCTCTTCGGTCCATGGTCGTTGCGGTCCGGGTTTACAGCCCACCGGGGATTTTCTATATGCCCATTATAGGCAAATCCGGCTCGAACTGCAAAAGGAGCGCCTTTGGGCACGCGACGGCTGCTTTTGGGGCTTCCGCTGGCGATCGGCGCCGTGCTGCTGCAATCCGTTCTCTGGGTGCCGACCTACGAGGAGCAGGCGCGCGGGAACCCCGCGCGGCTCGAGGAGTTCATCCAGGCCTCGATCGGCGACGCCGCCGTTCTCAACCCCATCCTCTCCACCGACTCGGCGAGCGCGGAAATCGAGCAGCTCGTCTTCGAGGGGCTGCTCGACCGGGACGAACGTCTCGCGCTGCGCGGCCGGCTGGCCGAATCCTGGACGGTGCGCGAGGAGGCCTATTTCCATGTCCCCGCGGAACCCGGGGAGGCCGGGGCCCAAGCCGAGCGGATCGCCGCGCTGCTGGACGGGCTCCGGGCGCGGCCCGCGGGGCTTGCCCCGCCCGTTCGGGCCGCGCTGGAGAACATCCGCGGCATCGAGATCGAGCCCGCCCGCGACGAGACCCGCACGATCGCGGACTCTTCCGGCCGCGAGGTTCGCCTGCGGATCGCCGCCCCGCCCCGCATCCGGCTTCTCCTGGAGCGGGTCGACCCCGATCTCTTCGCGCACCTCGAGACCCTGCTGGGCGAGGGGGGGTTCCTTCGCTTCCGCCCCGAGGCGCATCTCGAGACCGACCCGCCGCTTGCCCCGGAGGAGAAGGCCCGCCTCGCCCGCGCAGCGCTTCCCCCGGTCGAGCACAACCCCGTGATCGAGTTCCGCCTGCGGCCGGGACTCACCTTTCACGACGGCCGGCCGGTCACGGCCGAGGACGTGCGCTTCACCTGGCAGGCCGTCGTCGACCCGCGGAACCTCTCCCCGCGCGCC
>Ga0073932_1001703_pt1 | contig 39155 bp, 36 predicted proteins | sample DewCreD2012metaG_FD_76967 | JGI IMG/M metagenome (GOLD analysis project Ga0073932, IMG submission 76967) | Hot spring sediment bacterial and archeal communities from British Columbia, Canada, to study Microbial Dark Matter (Phase II) - Dewar... ...
GAGGCGCTTCGCGAGGACGAGTTCAATCTCGATCTGCTGGGCTTCGCCGATGATGAGATCGAGGCTTTGCTCGCGGATCCCGACGAATCTATCGCCGGCAACACCGAGGACGATGCGGTCCCGGAGACGCCCGAGACGGCGGTTACGGTCCCCGGCGATGTTTGGCTGCTTGGCGATCATCGGCTGCTGTGCGGCGACTCGACACAGATGGAGACGGTCGAGAAGGTGCTGGCAGGCGGGCTGGCCGACATGACCTGGACAGACCCTCCTTATGGGGTGAACTACGGCGCGACGATGAAGGACAAGCTTCGAAAGAAGCATCGCCGGATTGCCAACGATAACCTGGGACCCGCGTTCGAACCCTTCTTGCGCGACGCCTGCACGAACATCCTCGCCGTTACGAAGGGTGCGGTCTACATCTGCATGTCCTCGTCGGAGCTGCACACGCTCCACAAAGCGTTCACCGAGGCGGGAGGGCACTGGTCCACGTTCCTCATCTGGGCCAAGAACACGTTCACCATGGGCCGCGCCGATTACCAGCGGCAGTACGAGCCGATTCTCTACGGCTGGAAGGAAGGCTCGCAGCATTACTGGTGCGGCGCCCGCGACCAGGGCGACGTGTGGTTCGTCAAGAAGCCCCTCGCCAACGACCTGCATCCGACGATGAAGCCGGTCGAGTTGGTCGAACGCGCCATCCGCAATTCGAGCAAGAGCCGCGACACGGTGCTCGATCCCTTCGCTGGGTCAGGCTCAACACTGATCGCTTGCGAAAAGACCGGTCGCCAGGCGCGGCTGATCGAACTGGAGCCAAAGTACTGTGATGTCGTCATCCGCCGCTTTGAAGAGTTCTCCGGCAAGCGCGCCGTGCTCGCCTCCGGCGGACGAGGCTTCGCAGAGATCGCCCTGGAGCGAGGAGCAGTGGCGGCGTGAGGTCGCACGCTGCGAACGGGAGATGGCCGAAGCCGAGGCGCTGCTGCGCGCGGGCCATCCCGAAGTCGCCGGCCTGTGCCTGGCCCTGCACGATTGGGCGCAGGAGTTGCGGATCCTGCACCGGGAGCGTGAGCAGTGGATGAACGGCTCCTGACGGCCATCGTGCCAGCCATCGGGTTGGTCTCCGGTTTGATCGCCACCTACGTGAGCCTCCAGAACCGGGCGCTGCTGGCCGAGGTGCGCAAGGAACTGGCCGAGATGGAGAACCGCATCATCCTGCGCCTGAACGGCCTCTACATCCGGCGCTCCGAATGCGAGTTGCACAACGCGCTGCTGGAAGAACGGATCGAGGGGATTGAACGGCGGAAGAGAGAAGCCGCCGGCGACTGACCGGCGGCAGGGTGGAGGCCAGGGTCAGAGCAGGATCTCGCCCGCGGGCTCGTACCGGCCTTGGCGGCGGGCCCAGATGCGGTACAGATGCGGGCAGAGGCCGGCCTCCTCGTCCCGCTCGAGCCGGCGCAGGCGGCGGGCGAAGTCCGCGCGCGCCAGCTCTCCGGCTTCGAGCGGCGTCGCGGCCAGCGCCACCGGCTCGTAGCCGCCGTCCTCGGCCTCGGCGACGACGAGGAGCCAATCGATGGAGCGAGTCACGCTGCCCATGTCAGCGCTCCTGAACGATCCGATAGACGCGGCCGCCGCTGGCCGATTTCGCGGACTCGACCGCGAGCCCCATCTTCTTGCCGAGAGCGCCGGACAGGAAGCCGCGGACGCTGTGAGCCTGCCAGCCGGTGGCGGACATGATGTCGGCGAGCGTGGCGCCCTCGGGGCGGCGCAGGAGTTCGAGGACGATGGCCTTCTTCGAGCCCTCGCGCGCGGGTTTCGCCTCGTCACTGGGGCGGGCCTGTTTGGTGGCTTTGGCCTGCTTCGGCGCGCCCTTGGCGGCCTGGGGCGCGGCCGCGGGCGCGAGGGCCTGGATGGCGCGCCAGATCCGCGCGACGGCGGTCTTGCGGTCGGTGAACTTCTTCACCGGCTTCAGCTCCCCGAAGGGTGGCACGCCGGCGAAGCCGTTCCAGATCTCGACCAGCCGGTCGGCCGGCCACTGGGCGGCGAGCTTCGCAAGCTCCTTCTCGCTCGAGAACCGCGCGTGGTCCTCCGGGATCGCCTCCCCGGCCAGGTAGGCGGTGATCGTGTTGTCGCTGTCGATGGCAAACGTCGTCATGTGAGTGTTCCTTTCTATCGGGTCATGCCGCCGAGCTTGCCGCCGGCGGTGATGGCGAGATGTTTCAGATAGCCGCTGGCCAGGCGCACCCAGCCGTGCGGCGTCGAGATTTCATGCCGCGCCGCGATCCGGCTCAGCTTGATGCGGTGCGTGCCGTTCGGGAACTCCTTCTTGAGGTGGCCCCAGCGGTCGAGCCTCCAGCCGTTGCGGGTGGCCCAGGCGATCAGTTTTTCGCGGGTGATGGCCATCGTGGTCAGTCCTCCTGGCGGCGGTCGATAAGGCCGCTGGCGTCCTCGACCGACTGCCGGATGTCGTTCCAGCAGTCGCGGCAGAACTGAACCTTGTCGAGGAGCAATCCCTCGCGGTTGGTCAGCACAAGCTCGCGGTGGATCGGCTTGGCCTCGTCGCACAGCGAGCATTCGACGTAAGGTGTTGCGGTCATGGTGAGTCTCCTTGCGGGTCAGTACTCGAGGCCCCTGGCGCCGGCCGCGCTCGGATCGCCCAGGCCGGCCAGTATGGAGGCGAGCTGCTCGGCGATGCGGCCGAGGTCGCCGGCGTAGCCCCAGTCGGCGCTCCGCGCGGCCTGCCGCGTCTTGTGCTCTTCGAGCCGCACGGCGATGCGGGCGAGCAGATTCTGGGCTTCGGCGTACCGCGCGGCGTAGCAGCCGGCTGCGGTTTGCGGGGTCGATTGCGTTTGGGTGTTCCTCATCGCGACTCCATTCATCGCTTCCCTTCCGCGAAGAAGCAAGCGAATTCCGCGATCGGGGCGGGAAAAAGTTCGATGCCGCTAATGAGCCTCCGCGCCTACGCCAAGCATCGCGGCGTGAGCCTGGCGGCGGTGCAAAAGGCGATCCATTCCGGCCGCATTGCGCCCAACTCCGACGGCCTGATCGACAGCGAGCGCGCCGATGCCGAATGGACGGCGAAGACGCGGCCCGGGCAGCGGCGGGCGAAAATGGTTCCGCCCACGGCGCCGCCGCAGCCGGCCGAGGCGCCCGCCGGAGGCCTGGATTACTTCCGCGCGCGGGCGATCCGCGAGAGCTACCTGGCGCGGCTGGCCAAGATCGAGTTCGAGGAGCGCACGGCGAAGCTCGTAAGCCGCGACGAGGTGCAGGTGGCGGCCTTCACCAACGGCCGGACGGTCCGGGACAACCTGCTGAACATCCCCGACCGTCTGGCGGCGACGCTCGCCGCGGAGACGGACGCCGACCGGGTCCATCACCTGTTGAGCGCCGAGATCCGCAAGGCGCTTGAGGAACTGTCTGGTGCAAACAGCGGCTGAAGTCTACAGCGAGGCCTTCCGGGCCGGGCTCCGGCCAGATCCGGTGCTGACAGTCTCCGAATGGGCCGACCGCTACCGGAAGCTCTCCGGCAAAGCAGCGGCCGAGCCGGGCCCGTGGCGCACCGAGCGCACGCCGTACCTCCGCGAGATCATGGACTCGCTCTCGCCGGCATCGCCGGCGGAACGCGTGGTCTTCATGAAGGGCAGTCAGATCGGCGGCACCGAGTGCGGCAACAACTGGGTCGGCTACGTGATCCACAAGTCGCCCGGGCCGATGATGGTGGTGCAGCCCACGGTCGAGCTGGCCAAGCGGAACTCGAAGCAGCGCATCGATCCGCTGATCGAAGAGAGCGATGTGCTGCGGGAACTCGTGAAGAGCCCGCGCTCGCGCGACTCGGGCAACACGGTTCTCTCGAAGGAGTTTCCTGGCGGCGTGCTGGTGATGACCGGGGCCAACAGCGCCGTGGGGCTGCGCTCGATGGCGGTGCGGTATCTGTTCCTGGATGAGATCGACGCCTATCCGGGCGACGTCGATGGCGAGGGCGACCCGATCAACCTGGCCTTCGCGCGGACACGGACGTTCTCGCGCCGCAAGGTGTTCATGTGCTCGACGCCGCTCATCACGGGCTTGAGCCGAATCGAGGCGGCGTTCGCCGAAAGCGACCAGCGACGCTACTGGGTGCCGTGCCCGCACTGCGGCGAGTTTCAGGTGCTCAAGTTCGAGCGGCTGCGCTGGCCGAAGGGTGAGCCGCGCAAAGCAGCCTACTACTGCATCGCGTGTGAGCAGGCCATCTTCAATCATCAGAAGAACGGGATGCTCGCGCGCGGCGAGTGGCGGCCGGAGGCCGCGGGCGATGGGCGCACGCGCGGCTACCACCTGTCGAGCCTCTACAGTCCGGTGGGTTGGTACTCCTGGGAGCGCGCAGCAGATGACTGGGAGAAGGCGCAGAAGGATGTCGAGCGGTTGAAGTCGTTCGTCAACCTGGTGCTGGGCGAATCCTGGCAGGAGCGCGGCGACGCGCCCGACTGGCAGCCACTCTACGACCGCCGTGAGGATTATCCGATCGGCACGGTCCCGCGGGGCGGGCTGTTTCTCACGGGCGGCGCTGATGTGCAGCGGGACCGGATCGAAGTCGAAGTCGTGGCCTGGGGGCGAGGGAAGGAGTCCTGGTCGGTCGACTACCGCGTGCTCGTGGGCGACACGGCACGGGCTGATGTCTGGCGGCAGCTCGACGCTCTGCTTGAGGAAGAGTTCCCGCACGCGAGCGGCATGCGGCTGCCGATCCGTGTGCTGTGCGTCGACTCGGGCTTCAACCCGCGCATCACCTATGACTGGGTGCGAGGGCACCCGCAGGCCTCCTGGGGGCCGGCCGGGGCGCGGGCCGCGCATCCCAGGACGGCCGTGGCGGTGAAAGGCACGGCGCGGACGGACCGGCTGATCCTGAATGCCTCACCGGTGGACTCAAGCCGTCGGCGCGGCACGCGGCTGTGGACGCTCGGGACGCCGGTGGCGAAGTCGGAACTCTACAGCCGCCTGCGTCTCGTGCCGCCGACGAAGGAAAGCGGCGAGCCGTTCCCGGCGGGCTATTGCCACTTCCCGCGCTACGAGGAGGAGTACTTCCGGCAGTTGACCGCGGAGAGCCTGGTCAAAGGCCACTGGGTGGTCGCGCCCAACCGGCGCAATGAAGCGCTGGACTGCCGGGTGTATGCGCGTGCGGCGGCCTCGATCTACGGAATTGATCGTTTCACCGAGAGGCACTGGCGGGAACTCGATCAGCTCTTGCCCGCGTCCGTGGCGCAACCGGAGTCACCGGCGCCACCTCAGCCGCGCCCCGTGCGCCGCGTGACCGTGAGATCGAACTGGATGAAGCGATGACTCGTTGACCCATGGCCTACTCGCAGACCCAACTCGAAGCCCTGGAGGCGGCGCTGGCCAGCGGCACGTTGCGCGTGACGTTTGAAGGCCGAAGCCTCGAGTACCGCAGCGTGGATGAACTCAAAAAGGCGATCGCCGAAGTGAAAGCCGCGATGGCGGCGGCGGATCCAGATCGGCCCCGCTCGCGCGTGATCCGGACCTACACGAGCAAAGGTTTCTGATGGGCTACTGGCGGAATCTCATGCGGGCGGCATTCGGGGCGCCGCTGCGGACGCTCTCGGGTTACGAGGCCGCCGCCAACACGCGCCGCACGCTGGGGTGGAGCCCAACAAACGAAGGCATCAACGCCCTGGTGGCCGGAGGCGGCGATGCGCTACGCGCGCGCTCGCGCGACATGGTCCGCCGCAATGCCTGGGCGAGCAACGCGGTCGAAAGCTTCGTCGGCAACGCCGTCGGCACGGGCATCAAGCCGCAATCGAAACATCCGGACCCGGCGGTGAAGCGGCGGCTTCAGGAACTCTGGCTGCGCTGGACCGACGAGGCCGATGCAGCGGCACTGACGGACTTCTACGGGCTTCAGGCGCTGGTCTGCCGCTCGACGATCGAAGGCGGCGAGTGTTTGGTACGCATGCGCGACCGCCGGTCCGAGGACGGGTTGACGGTGCCGCTTCAGCTTCAACTGCTCGAAGCCGAGCACCTGCCCACGGCGAAGAACGAGAATCTGCCGAATGGAAACGTCATCCGCGCCGGAATCGAGTTCGACAAGCTTGGCCGCCGCGTGGCCTATCACCTCTACCGCGAGCACCCGGGCGAGAAGCTCACGTTCTTCAACTCCGGCGAAACGGCGCGCGTGCCGGCCGAGTCGGTGCTCCACATCTACAAGCCATTGCGGCCTGGTCAGCATCGCGGCCAGCCGTGGCTCACGCAGGTGCTGGTGAAGCTCCATGAGCTCGATCAGTACGACGACGCCGAACTGGTCCGCAAGAAGCTGGCGGCGATGTTTGCCGCGTTCATCACCGAGAACAATCCCGAGGATCCGGTGATCGGCTCAAAGCCTGGCGAGGGCGAGACGGATGCAAGCGGCGCGCCGCTGGCAGGGATCGAACCGGGCTCAATGGTGAAGCTGCTGCCCGGCGAGGATGTGAAGTTCACCGAGCCCGGCGACGTGGGCGGCATGTACACGGAGTTCATGCGGGTGCAGTTGCGCGCGATCGCCGCGGGTCTCGGAATCACCTACGAGCAGCTCACCGGGGATCTCGAGCGCGTGAACTACTCTTCGATTCGCGCGGGGCTGCTCGAGTTCCGGCGCCGCTGCGAGCAGTTCCAGCACCAGGTGATGGTGTTCCAGTTCTGCCGTCCGGTGTGGCGGGCCTGGATCGAAGCGGCGGCGCTCAGTGGCGCGATCGATGCGCGCGACTACGCGCAGCGCGCGGAGGCCTATCTCGATGTCGAGTGGCGGCCTCCCTCTTGGGCCTGGGTCGATCCGCTCAAGGACATGAACGCCGAGCTCACGGCCGTGCGCGCGGGCTTCAAGCCACGCAGCGCCGTCATCAACGAGATGGGCTACGACGAGGAGGACGTCGACCGCCAGGCCGCCGCCGACAACGCGCGCGCCGACTCGCTCGGCCTGACGTTCGACTCCGATCCCCGCAAGACCACGGGCAACGGGCAGCGAGTCGTTGAGCCAGAGCCCGCAACGCAAGTCCAATGACCAATCTCTCGCACATCGCTTCGCGCGTGTTCAACACGCCGCTGATGATCGACTCGAAGAAACTGGCGGCGATCTTGGCCGCGCTGGCTCCGCGCATGGGGCTGGAGCCACCTGCGGTAGACGCGGCATTGCTCGCCGAGCAGCGGTCGCGGAAACCTTATGGCGTGACCGATGCCGGCGTCACTGTGATCGAAGTCTCGGGGAGCCTCGTGAACCGCGCCTCCGGCATGGATGCGCAATCGGGGCTCACCTCGTATGAGCAGTTGGGCAACGAGATTCTCGACGCCGCCACGGACCCGCAGGTGAGAGGGATCCTCTTGCGCCTGGACAGCTCCGGCGGCGAGGCCAACGGCGCCTGGGATGTGGCGAGCTTGATCGAAGAGGCCGCGCGGGTGAAACCCGTCTGGGCCGCGGTCGACGACTGGGCCTTGAGCGCCGGGTACCTGCTCGCCTCGGCCACGGACCGCATCTGGGTCACGCGCACGGGCGGCGTTGGCTCGGTGGGCATCATCGCCATTCATCTCGACCAGAGCGACTGGGACGCGGCGAACGGCCTGCGCTACACGACGATCTTCGCCGGCGCCCGCAAGAACGATTTCAATCCGCACGAGCCGCTCTCCGATGGCGCCCGCTCGGTGCTCGTGGCCGAGGTCGACCGGCTCTACGGCATGTTTATCGATGCCGTGGCGCGCCGCCGGGGTCTGAGCGCAGCGGCCGTGCGCTCCACCGAAGCGGGCATCCTCTATGGCGAGGACAGCGTGGCACAAGGCTTCGCCGACCGCGTCGGCACGTTCCGCGACGCACTGGCGGCGATGACCGATTCGCTTTCGAAACCCAAGTTCACGAAAGGAGGCACAACTGTGTCTGAAGTAACCCAGGCGGCCGCGAGTCCGCCCGTTCCCGATCTCGCCGCGATCGAGGCGCAAGCCCGCGAGCAGGGCTACGCCGAGGCGGCCGAGATCGTCGTGCTGTGCTCGATCGCCGGCCGGCCTTCGTTGGCCGGCGACTTCATCAGCCGTCATCTCTCGGCGGCCGAGGTCCGCAAGGAACTGCTCGCGCTGCGGGCCGAGGCCAACCAAGAAGAAATCCGATCGCATGTTCTGCCGGAGGCCAGCACCAAGGCCAAGCAGAACCTCGAGGAAAATCCGGTCGTCAAAGCCTGCGTGGCTTTGGCCGGAGGGAAAGGAGCGAAGTAACCCATGCCTGTTCAATCCGAATCGAACTATCTCGGCGACTGGCTGAAATTCGAAGAGGACAACCTCTACAGCCGCGACGAGGTCACCGTCGCGAGCGGCCAGAACCTGGCGACCGGCACCGTCATTGGCGTCATTACCTCGAGCGGCAAGGTGACGCAGCTTGCGCCGGGCGCCACGGACGGCTCGGAAACGGCCGCCGGCGTGCTGCTGAGCGCCGTCGACGCGAGCGCCGCCGACAAGCCGGGCGTCATCGTCGCTCGCCACGCCATCTGCGCGGACAAGGGTCTCGTCTGGCCCGGCTCGATCACCGGCCCGCAGAAGACCGCCGCCATCAGTCAACTTGAAAGCCTGGGCATTCTTGTCCGGGAAGGAGCGTAACTCATGCCGATGCTCAATCCATTCGCAACCGATGCCTTCAACATGGTCGCCCTCACGGCGGCCATCAACAAGATCCCCAACACCTACGGCCGGCTCGAGCAGTTGAACCTGATGCCCGCCACCGGTGTCCGCACCCGCACCATCATCATCGAGGAGATGAGCGGCGTGCTGAACCTGCTGCCCACGCAGCCCGTGGGCGCGCCCGGCACCCTGGGCACCCAGGGCAAACGGAAGGTGCGCTCGTTTGTCATCCCGCACATCCCGCACGATGACGCCGTGCTGCCTGAAGAAGTCCAGGGCATCCGCGCCTTCGGCTCGGAGTCCGAAACCGAAGCGCTGGCCGACTTGCTCGCCCTGAAGCTTCAGAACATGCGCAACAAGCACTCGATCACGCTCGAGCACCTGCGCATGGGCGCGCTCAAGGGCGTGATCCTCGACGCCGACGGCTCGGTGCTCTACGACCTGTACTCGGAGTTCGGCATCACGCCGAAGACGGTCAACTTCGCCCTCGGCACGGCCTCCACTGAGGTGCTGCTCAAGGTGCTCGAAGTGAAGCGCCACATCGAGGACAACCTCAAGGGCGAGTTCATGACGGGCATCCTGTGCCTGTGCTCGTCGGGGTTCTACGACGCCTTCACGACGCATGCGAAGGTGAAAGAGGCCTTCCAGTACTACCAGCGCAACCAGCAGCTCGGCAACGACTACCGCACGGGGTTCACCTTCGGCGGCGTGACGTTTGAGGAGTATCGCGGCCAGGCGACCGACGCCTCGGGAGCCGTGCGGAAATTCATCGCCGACGACGAGGCGCACTTCTTCCCGCTCGGGACGGCCAACACCTTCCGGACGTTTTTCGCGCCGGCCGATTTCAACGAGACGGCGAACACGCTGGGCCTGCCGCTTTACGCCAAGCAGGAGCCGCGGAAGTTTGGGCGGGGCACGGACCTGCACACCCAGCAAAACCCGCTGCCGATCTGCCTGCGGCCCGAGGTGCTGGTCAAGGGAACGAAGGCCTGACGATGAGCGGCTGGGAAGCGGCGGTGCGTGACCTGGACGCGGCCGTTGTCCAAACGTTCGGCCGCGAGGTCCTCTATCTGCCCGAGGCGGGCGGCGCGGCGACGGTCCGCGCGGTGTTTCAGCCGGCGCGGGAAGCCGAGGATGCCGCGCCGGGCGTCTATGCCGTGCTGTTTGTCCGGCTCACCGGATTGCCAGCTCCGCCCGCCCGCGGAGACGAGGTCGAGATCGAAGGCGTGCGCTACAAGGTCTTCGATATCGAGGCCGACGCCGAGGGCGCCGCCGTACTCCGTCTGCGTAGAGCCAACTGACTTCCGGAAAATCTTCCGGAAGTCGGACTTCCGCCAAATCTGGCGGAGGTGGGCGACTTGTGGGCAATTGCGCACAAGTTCCTTTGAGGCGATCGATGCCGAGCGTCCGTGTCTACCAGAAGAAGCAATTACGGCTCGATCTGCTGAACTTCCGCCAGCGGCAGATGTATGAACTGGGGAACGCGGGCGTCGCGGCGGTGAAGGCGCGGCTCGCCGCCGCGCAGGGTCCGGAGGATACCGCCGCCAAGCCGCTCACGAAGCGTTACGCGATCTGGAAGACCCGGAAGGGCAAGGGCAACCGCAGGAACCTGACCTTCTCGGGCGACCTGCTCCGAAACTTCCAGGTCCGCACGGTGAGCGAGAACCGGGCCAAGGCGAATGTCTCAACCCGCAAGGACCGGATCAAGGCCTGGGCGAATCAGAAGCGCGAGGCCTGGATGGTGTTTTCGCCGAAGAACAAGGCGGCCGTGGTTGAAGCCGCGCGGAAGATGCTCGACGCCATGAAGTCCCGCTTGCTCATCGAGGGCGCCTTGGGAGGAAAGCAGCGATGATTAATCCGGCGGAACTGGTCGACAATCTGGTCGCTCTGTTACGCGACATCCCGGAACTGGTCGCCGAGATGGGCGGCGATGAGCAGCGAATCTTCGCCTACCACGATCAGTATCCGAAGCGCGCGAGCCTCGCGGCGGCGATCCACGACATGCCCGCGCCGGGAATCATGGCCGCCTGGCAGGGGACGCAGCCCGCGAACTTCGGCGGCGTCGATGTCTGGCGGCACCAGGTGACGCTCTACCTGCGGGCGCGCGAGACCTTTGACGGCGACCCGCCCACCGCCTACTACCGGCTGTTCCGGCTGATCACCAAGGGCGTGCCGGCATCGGCCGGTGTGCCGATGCTCAATGTCACCGTGCACTCTGCTTGCCACCCGATGGACCTGCCGCTCATTCAGCGGCAGACCGACGCCGAGGGGCTCGACTATTTCGAGGCGCCGCTCAGCTTCATGGAGATGGGAGATGACTGAAACCGTGCTGCTGCGCTCGCCCGAGGGCGAAGTGCAGGAAGTGGAAGCGACACCGGCCAGGCTCGTGCCGCTCATGGTGCGCGGCTGGCGGCAAGTCACCCAAGAGGAGGTAACGCCTGATGTCCGTCGCGCGGATGCAGGAAATCCAGATCTGCTTCGGTAAGCAGAAGCAGGCCGACATCTCTACGCCCAACACCGACGTCCAGATGTGGCAGTTGCGGAAGCTCAATGCCGCGCTCGCCAACCCGAAGCTCAACACCGAAAACGACGCCGAGGAGTTCGGCAAGGGCCACGAGTTCCCGACGCAGTCTTTCCAGACGTCGTGGGACGTGAACGGGACGCTCGAGAAGTATTTGGGCGCGGAGATCGCCGCCTGGGCGATGGCCTTCGGGCTTGGGAAGGTCGTGAAGTCGGGCACGACGCCCAACTTCACTTACACCTGCACGCCGCTGTTTCCAGCAAACGGCGATGCCGCTGAACTGCCGTACTTCAGCTTCGTCGAGCAGATCCGTCCGGGCGCGGGTGTCGTCGTAGACCGCATGGCGGTGGGCTGCGTGGTCGAAGGTTGGAGCATCTCGATCGGCTCGGGGCCGGGCCGCGCGAACTCGAAGATTACCGTCGAATTCGTAGGATCTGGCAAGACCAGCGAGCCCTCGGGCATCGCCATGCCGGCGGCGACGGTCGAAAAGCTCCTGCCGTCGGCGTCGCTGGCGCTCTCGATCAACGGTGTCAACTACGTCTCGAACAAGAACATCGTCTCGCTCGAGACGTCGTGGAAGAACAACGTCCGGCTGGACGGCGGCTTCTTCCCTGGCTCCGGTTTCCAGACGCCGGGCGATGGCGCAAGCGGGGCCATCCGCGGCCGCCTCGAGTTCGGCAACCGCCAGGGGACGCTGCGCTTCGTCGCCCGCTTCGAAAACGGGTCCACGGAACTGACGAAGCTCAAGAGCCAGACCACGGGCACGGCGGTGCTGGCGCTCACCTACGACGCGAACAACTCGCTCGAGATCAGCTGGCACAAGGTCTCCTTCGCGTCGGCCGAGGTCGGCGAGACCGACGGCATCGTCACCGTGTCGGTCGAGTGCCTGCCGATGTGGGAAGAAACCAACGGCATCGTCTCGGCCGTGGCCAAATGCAACGTGGACGGGATCTGTCAGTAAAGAGGACTTTCATGTTTGACGCAAAGCAACCCATCACCCTTCACCTGCGCGCACCCGATGGCGGCAAGACCGTCCGCGTGCGGTTCCCGACCGACGAGGAGTGGATCGACCGCCAGAAGAAGCGCAAGGTCATCGTGAAGCAACTGGGCCGTGGCGTGTCGGAAACCACGATCCCCGACTCGGCAGAGGCCGACGCCGCGCTGCTTGCCAGGATCCGGTTGCCCGAGGAGAATGCGCCCGAGGTCGATCCCTTCGAAGCCAGCCGTATCATCGAGCAGTTGAGCCAGGCGGACGTCGACGACGTTGTCCAAGTGGGCGATGCCTTCCGGGTGACGCTGCGCGTCCTCGGCGGCACGGTGAGCCACGTGCTGCGGATGCCATCGGCCAAGGACGTCTTCGAATACCGGCGTGGCTTCGCGCGGGTGCTCGATCTGCCTTACAACCGGCAGGAGTTGATCATCAACCTGGCCCCGGCAGGTGCGCTCTTCAAGAAGCTGCTCGAATCCTCTGAAGGGTATGCCGGCGACGTGCCCATCATCCACCAGGCCGTCGCGGTGAAAGCCGCGATCGACGCTCTGGAAGGCGCTTTCCAGGAGTCCGGCGCCCCAAACTGACACCAGGGGAGTGGCCGGAAAAGCCCTCCCTGCGATTCCTGATTCATTGGGCCCTTCGCCGCGACGAACTCTGCGATCCCGGCCTCTGCCCTGACGCTCCCGACGATGGTGGCCGCTGCGGCCACTGCCCGCTGGACAAGCTGGATGCAGCCCAGTCCTCCGAGACCGGTTTACTCATCCGTCGTGCGATCGACCTCGGGGCGGCATTAAAGTTGGGTGTTTGCATTAGCCTCGACGAGATTAGAGGCGACGAATTCCTCGCGATGCTCACCATCGAGGCTGAGAAAGATCGAATTGATGCGGCCGACGCCACAGCCATACGGCACACTGCCGGTCTCAGCACTTGATCGTGAAGGTCAAGGCGCCCTCCTGCTTTAAACTGAGTTCCCCATTGATGAACTCACACTCGGCCAGGGCCGCGTCATCAATGATGTCGCCAAAGACGTCTAAGAATATCTGAGCTTTCTGCGCTACTCGAGCCGTGGCTTGCCCGGCTTTGTCGTAGACGTATGCCAGCGAGAAGTTCCCAATGACATCGGCAGCCTGTACTAGTGAAGACATGCTACCCCGACAGATCGTCACCCCAGTGGTTGTCAACGAAGGGGCGGAAGGAAACCGCCATACGCGGTATCGCTCGTACAACGTCGCCAGGATGGACTCGGCCGTGACCACCTGACCGTCAATCACGGAGCGCAGGCCAGGGAACTGTGCGAGCGTGTCATTGGTGTCAATCTGAAACGAAATTGTTGCACCAGTTTGGCAATCTCGAAGCAGCCGTTGGAATGTGATCAGAGGAGGAAACAATTGCCGCATGGCTGCAACAAGCGACTTCTCGGCAATCTTGTGGGCTCGGCAAAACTCCTCGACGACCTTCTGACAGAACGGCACAAATTGGTCATTCCAGCCGACGGTGTTCAGCGAGCTTGCAGCACGCGAAGCCGGATCCGCTTCGAGAGATCGTCGAACCAGTTCAAGGAACTGCTTGTATGCGGTGCTTTGGGCTGGTTTCCACTTCTTCCCGTGGAACTCTCTTATGCCTGCTGGCAGAAGGGCCACTGCTTGCGCCTCGAATTGAGCCCTAGCGGTTGAGTCCATCACGATGTATGACCAACCTGCGCACTGCTGAGTCATGGTGGCAGTGTCGTCGAGCCCCGCGGCGAGATTGATGACCATGGCGACATTGTACCGATGATCCGAGTTCACCCTTTCTATGGCGGACAGTAAGCTCGAACTCGTTGTCGAAGTCGATGTCAACAAGGCCAATGCGTCCATCAAGACGGTCAACTCGGGCCTATCGAGCATCGAGCAGACCGCAGCGAAGGCCGCGCATGGCGCCTCGTCCAGCGTCGACGGCATGACGGCCGCCATGGTCAAGGGCGCCACTGCGGGCAGTCTCCTCGCCGACGCCATCAAAAGCGCATTCGCCTGGGCCAAAGAGTTCACGGTGGGCTCCGTCATGATGGCTGCCGAGAACGCCAAAGCCGAAGCCTCGCTCAAGGCCCTGGCCAACGCCCACGGCGTAGGAGCGGCGTCGGCCGCCAGGCAGGTCTCAGCGATCGAAGATATCGGCTTCGAGTACACCGAAGCGGCGCACGCCGTTCAGCGGCTGATCGTTGCCGACCTGGAACTGGCCAAGGCGCAAGGCTTGGCGAAGTTGGCCAAGGACGCCGCCGCGGTCCAGAACATCGCCGCCGGCGAGGCGCTCGAATCCATCGTGATGGCCATCGAGTCGGGCGCTTCGCGCGGCCTTCGCACGCTGGGGCTGTTCGTCGACTTCCAGAAGGAGGCTCAGATCGCTCAGCTTCAACTCGGACGCGCCCTGACCGAGACCGAGGAGAAGCAGCTCCGCTACAACGCGGTCATCCGAGAAGGCGCGAAGATCCAGGGCGCCCACGCGGCGGCTTCTCAGACAGTTGAGGGACAACTCGGCGCGCTGCGGCGGGAGTTCAACAACTTGCGCGAAGACATCGGCGCCAAGTTCCAGGATGACTTCAAGGCGCTGATCGGCAACCTGCGCGGTCTGGTCGGCTGGCTCCGCGAGAACACCGATCTGCTCAAGAAGTTCGGCGAGGTGGCGCTCTGGGTGTCTGGGGTTCTAGCCACCTACGCCCTGGCCGACAAGATCATGGCGCTCGCTAAGTCGATCGCCGCGCTCCAACTCGCGAGCATCAACCCCTACGCCCTGCTCGCCGTCAGCGTCGTCGGCGCTGGCTTTGCCATCTACTCGCAGTGGAAGGACACTCAGGATCAGCTTCAGGCCCGCTTCGACGAGATGCAGCGCAAGGCGCTGCGCGAGGATCTCTTCAGCAGGCGGACGAGCGTCGATGCGTTGCGCAAGCAGGGGATGACCAATGACCAGATCCGCGAACTCATCAGCGGCAAACGGTGGCTGCCTGGCGAGCAGGCGTTCGAATACGAAGGGCCGAAGCTCGCCATCAAGACGTCGCCGGAGCCGGACCTCGAAGCGCTGAAACGTGCGGCTGAGATCCGCAAGCGCCAACTCGATGTAGAGCGCGAGAGTGCACGAGCGCTCGAAGAAGCACGCCGACGTGGGTTAACGGGCTTCGCTCGGGACGTGGCCGAGGTCCAGGAGCAGATTCGCAAGTGGACTACGTTTGTCGACGAGCGCGGCAATGAGCAGCGAATCGCTCTCACACGCAAGGCATGGGAGAACGTCATCGGCGAACTGCGCGTGCGCCTGGCGAACTGGCAAAAGGAAGTCCAGGAGACCAATCGCAAGAACCTCGCCGAGTATCTGGCCTCGGAAGAGGAAGCCGCGCGCCGGCGGCTGGAGATCGAGTCCCACCTGTTTAGCCAGCGGCTGGCCTACAACGAGGAGATTGCGAAGCGGAACCTCGATCACCTGGAGCAGATGCTCGGGATTGAAGAGCAGCGGGCCGGAATCGCGCGCGAAGCCCAGTTGCGGGCGCTCGACGCCACGAACGCGCAGACTCTCGATCAGAAGGTCGCCCTCGAGCAGCGCAAGGCAGCGATCGAGATTGAGTACCTCACGCGGGTCCACGAGATCCGCATGCGACTGTTTGACCTCGAGACCTCTCGAATGGTCATCGAGGAAGAGGCGGCGCTCAATCGGCTCGGCTACCGGGCGGACGAAATCCAGGCGCGCATTGCTGAGCTCACCGCACAGCGGGATGAAATCCGGCGGTTCCAGCAAGAGGCCACGGACGCCGCGATCCAGGGCGCGCGCGAGAATGCGGGGATCCGCCAGGCGCAGTTGGTGCGCGACCACAACCAGCGGATCTTTGACTCCTTCAAACGCCAGGCCGAAGGCGTCTTCGACGCGCTGCTGACCAAGTCGCAGTCTATCTGGTCGGCCATGGGAAACTCGCTGAAAACAGCGCTCCTCACCGCCATCAAGGACGTGGTCACCTCGCGCGTTGCCGCGATGCTGATGCAGCTCTTTACTGGACAGCGAGTCTCACTGGCCGGCGGAGGCGCCTCCAGCGGGGGTACGCTCGGCAGGCTCGGCGGACTGCTCGGCGTCGGCGCAGCGCCGGTCTTCGGCGGAGGCAGTGGGGGTGGTCCCATTCCCGGCGGCGCGGCCGGAGGGTGGGGCACGCCGCCCTTCATCCCTTCGAGTAGTGGCAGCGGCTGGAGCGGCCTGCTCGGCGGCTGGAAGGATTTTCTCGGTTTCGGTGGCGGCGTTCAGTACGCGCCTGGCAAGGCCGTGACCTGGGAAGCGGCGACCGTGGGCCAGAAGATCTCGGCCCTCGGGCGGTCCAACGCCGCGCTGCTCGGTGGCGCGACGCTTGCCCTGATGGGCCTCCAGCGCGGCGGCGTCTCCGGCCTTGCTATGACCACCGCCGGCGGCGCGATGATCGGCTTCAAGTATGGCGGTCCTCTCGGCGCTGCGATCGGGGCCGGCATTGGAGCCGTTGCCGGGCTGGTGCGGCTGTTTGTGAAGGGCGCACAGGAGAAGGCGCGCGAGAAGATCAAGGCCACCTACGGCGTCGACATCCGCGACAAGGGCGTGCTGAGGCAGATCGTTGACATCGCCAAGCAGGGCTTCGGCGGCAATCTGGAGGCGGCCATCCGCAGCCAGCAGATCCGCGACCTGGTTGAACTCTACGCCCTCTCGACTGGGCAGATTACTTCTGGGCTCCCGGCCACGGTGCGCCCCGTATCGCTCCTTCAGCAAGGCGGCGGGTTGTTCCAGTCGAGTTCCGGCGGCCTGACACTCGCGCCGCTCGGCGGCGGCACGCCGTCGTCCGCGGCGGGACCCACGGTGATCAATATCACCGTGCCGGGAGCGAAGGAGTTCTTCGAGAAGGAAACGGTCCGCGTGGTGGTCGAGAATCCGCGCGCGGTGCAATCGGCGGCAATGACGGCGACCAAGGCCAGCGCCGGCCGCCGCGAGATGACCGGGCTGCAACTGAGTCCAGGGTTGATCCTGTCGTGACGCGAGCAGAATTGATCGACAAGATCGCGCGGGCCATCGCGGAGATGGAGGGTTTCTACGTCACCGCCGCGAAGCCAACGCTTGCTCAGCGAAACGCGAATCCGGGCAACATCCGGCAGTGGCGCGACGCGCGCGGCCGGCCGTATCCCACTTATCGCGGCTATGTCGACTTCGTCGCATGGGCGTCTGAGCGGTTTCCTGGCGCATCGCGCGAGGAGATGAGCCGGCGAGCCATCGAGGAAGGCTGGCGCATCCTCCGCGTGCTGGTCGGGCAGTACCTCGATGGGAAGTACACACAGGGCAAGCCGCCGACCGTGGAGGAGATGTTCCGCGTGTACGCGCCATCCGCCGACGGCAATCATCCGGCCAGCTACGCGCGCTTCGTCGCCAGCAGGCTCGGCGTGCGGCCTGACCAGAGGCTCATTGATCTGGTGACCGCCTGATGCCGGGCTCAGTTCAGAACGCGGCGCCGCTCACCGTGCTGCCAGCAAGCCTCTCGCGCGCATTCATCGACGCGCGCGAGTACCCGGTCGCCGACAACGAATACCGCAACGGCGAGTCGCAGCGCTCTGTTCAAGCCAACAACAGCCGCAAGCGCTGGCGATTGACCAAGCGGCTTACGCCCGCCCAGCTATCGGCACTCCGCGATTTTTACGAGGCCCGCAAGGGCCCGGCCGAGCCGTTCTACTTCTACGACCCGTATGAGACGAGCCCGAAGTTCTCACACGACCCGACAGGGCAAGCCGTTGCGGGCCGGTACACCGTGCGCTTCGCCAGTCCGTGGCAACAGAGTGTTACGCTCGCGCGCGCCGATCTGACGCTGGAGCTGATCGAGCTTGCCTGATCTGAAAGAGCCGATAAGATCAGCTTGCGCGCCGAAGCTCTTCTCGGATCACGCGCCGCAGCGTTGCCTCCAGCGGTTGCCCCGCCTGCTCAATATGCCGGCGCAAGGCCTCGTTGATCAGCGCTTGATAGCTGCCGCCTCCCGCTCGATGCACCTGTTCACGAAACCACGCCAACACGTCATCATCCAGCCGAATCGTGATCCGCGTCTTGCCCTTCGAAACGCGTACCACCGGTCCACGTCGGGCTTTCGAAAAATCGTATTCTTTCTTCATTCCTGTCCCTCGTATTGCCGTCGCTCCCGCGACGTGGCGGACCGCGCCGAGATCAACCGGATCGTGTCGCCTCGCCATGTGTATACGACGACCAGCACGCGGCCAAGCCAGTCCATACCGATGCTGATCCACCGTCGTTCATCCACGGAGGACGGGTCCTCGATGGTGAGCGCACGCTCGTCCTCCAACACGCCAACCGCCTCCGCGAAATCGACGCCGTGCTTCTGGAGATTGCGCCGGGCCTTCGCGCCATCCCATTCGTAGGCCACTGCTCTAGGATATGCACAATTGTGCACAGGGTCAAGTGCCCTGCCGCCCGGTGGGTCTCTTGGCAGACGGGCTGGAGCTGATCGAACTTGCCTGACTACATCGGCAACATCGCAGTCCCGGAGATCGTGCCATCGGGAGTGTTTCCGCTCGCGCCGGACTTTCCACTCGAGGTGCGCCGCGACCATGAAGTCGTGGTGCATCAGTTTGGCAGTGGCAATGCCAAGATCGAACAGCGCATGCTCGTGGGAACGGGCGCGCGGCGCTTCACCATCCGCAAGCAATGGCTCCGAGACGCCGAGCGCATCGCCCTGCGCAACTTCTGGGAATCCAAGTACGGGCCGTATGGCGCGTTCACTTACAACGCGCCGAACGACAACGGAACCGGCACCACGCCTGTCATCTGCCGCTTCGCCAACGAGCCGCTCTCCTGGGAGATGGTCGCCGACTGGGCCTGCTCGCTGGGCGTGACTCTCATCGAGATTCCGCAGACCAGCCCGTCGTATCCGCTGAGCCAAACCGTCCACCGCTTCCCGCCTGCGGCGCTCCAGACCGCACTGCTCTCGCAGGTCCAGGAGATTATCCCGCTCGTCCGCATCCAGCCTCTCCAGCCCGTCTACCCGGCGATCTACGTCTCTGACCGTCGGTGCACCATCGGCGGTCAACTCTACCAGGCGCGCCTCGTCGAGTTCGACGGCATCTCGCAATCCATCGGCAACGAGTCCGACGAGGCCCAGTTCACCTTCGGCAACGCCGACCGCGTCATGCGCGACCTCGCCAACGATGTCGATCTCTTCCGCGCCCAGATCGCCTTCAGCCTCTTCCACGTTGGCACCGGCATCAAGCTCGACCTCTGGAAGGGCAACATCGTGAACTGGACCTGCGATTCGGGCCCGGAGTTCCGCGTCACCGCCGCCGACGGTCTCTATGAGCTGAACCTGCCCTACCCCACGCGCAAGATCTCCCGCACGTGCTGGAAGCCGTTCAACTCGACGGCATGCCCGTTCGCCGAGCACGGCGCGTTCGATCTGGTCAACTTCCCTGAGGCTGATCCCGCCCGCTGTGACAAGGGCTTCGACACTCCGAACGGCTGCCGCGCCCACGGCATGAACGATTACTACGGCGGCATCATGGCCAAGCCGCAGGGCGTGCGCATCAAAGACAACTCGACCGGCGTCTGGGGTTTCGGCCGCTCGACACTGACCTCCGTCTCGTTGGTCGCCGACTCGATCTACGATCAGGTCCTGCCCGAGATCTACACCGACTCGACCATGCCCTTGAATGCCAAGGTCGCCATGGGTCGCGACGAGAGCGACTTCTACGCCGCCGTTGGCATCGTGGGTGAAGGCCCGCTGGGCGCTTACGGCACGGGGCACAAACTCGACGGGCAATACCATCACGGCTACCCGGGTTCGCTCGGGCTCATGACCAGCCTGGGCCCCGACCCAAACCCAACCACATTCGGCATGGATACAGATGCTGGCCCGGAACGCGCGGCCGGCACCGCGTTCCTCATGATCCGGCGCTCGGACGCCAAGGGATTGCAGCTTTCGCGCCTGAGCGAGCACGCCATGGAGGCCGTCGTCGCGCAGGGGCTCGGCGGCTGGACGTGGACTGCGCCTGGAACCCGCTCCTGGCAGGGTGGCATCACGAATCCAATCTGGATCGCAGTCAATATGCTCTTGCGCGCCCGAGGCCTGCGCCTGGGCGCGAGTGCCACCACGGAGCAACTCGGTTTCGCGGAGACCTTGTTTGACGTGGAGGCGGCAATCGCGGCGGCGGCGATCTGCGACGAGCAGGTCACGAAGCTGGTGGGCACGGGCACGGAAACCCAGTTCAAGTTCCGCGGCGTGCTTCAGGAAGAGAAGCCGCTTCGCGACTGGCTCCAGGAAGTCTTGATGAACTGCCTGGGCTATTACACCTTCGCGAACGGCAAGCTCAAATTCGGTGTCCGCGTGAATTCTTCTGCGGTCGAGGCCTTCACCGAAGGCAACATTCTGTTCCGGAGCCTGCAACTGGCCCCACTCAAGCCATCGTTCAACCACCTGACCGCCAATTTCGCCGACGGGGATTTCGAGTTCATCGCCAACTCCATCTCGCTTTACGACATCGACCACGCCACGCTGATCGGCGGCGGCGCAGGGCCGCTGTTCCTGAAGTCGACGGTGAATCTCTCCGGCACGGCGTCGAAATCGCAAGCAGGCAGGATCATCACGGTCCGCTTGCGGGAGGAACTGGGCGGCATCACGCCGGAGGAGTGGAAAAAGGCGCGCCAGATCGGCTTCCGCACAACGATCCTCGCACTCAACACCGAACCCGGCATGGTGTGCTCGATGACCCATCCGGACATGCCCGGAGGCACAGGCGAGTTTCGCGTGACCGGATGGCGGTTGAACCGAGATTACTCGATCGACATCCAGGGCCGCACGACCACGGACTCGATGTACGACCTGGTAGCCGGCCCGAAGCCCGCCGACGTGGCGCCCGAGCCGCCCGCCGAGGAAGTGCTCATCGACACGGGCGTCCCCGGCGTGCTGAACGGCGTTCCTCGCCTGGGCGACTACGGGACATTTGCCATCGACGACATGACGGTTGCGCCCGATGCCTCCGGCAACTCGAACATCGTCGGTGCGCATGAGATTACGCTGGCGCTCTACTACGTGGACGAATTGGCGACCGATCTCTGGGCGTCCATCGACACCGCCATTGACGCCACGACCGACCCCGTCTCGGTTGTCTGCACGGTCAACCCTGATACGCAACGAGTCTTCCGCGTGGGCGACTTCGTCGTCTTCAACGATGAGTCCGCCGACTCCGGCAATCCTGGCCGGCGGTCGTATGAGTGCGCCCAGATCATCGGTCCCGGCGCGCCGGGCGACGTCGTGCCCAGCGGTGAGTTTCACCTCCTGCGCGCCTATCCGGGCGTACCTGAGGGCCAGGCGACCTTCGGCACTCTGCGCTGCCCGCATCTGGCTGGCATCCGCTTTTACAAGCTCGATCAGAAGACCTTCACCTTCAGCGTCCGCAAGGGCTTCTTCCGCACGCCGGACTTGCCTGCAAGGATCGAGGCGAAGCTGCCGAGCGCCTGCATCGTGGCGGCGCTGGCAGGCGTGGCCAACCACTTCGGCTACGGACCCTTCACCGTCTTCCCGCTCTCGCGGCACAACGAGCCTTACATGCCGGGCCTCCGGACCTGCAACGGCGGCGCGTACACATTCCAGGTCCCCGGCCCGCTTACCGTGCAGGAGAACGTCGTCATCCCGATGAAGGTGCAGGACGCCGCCTCGATCCGCTGCGTCTACGCCTATCTCCAGCGGGGCACGACCGACGGCCAGTCGGCGTTCCTGGTGAAGATCAGCCGGGACGGCGGCGCGACGTGGGAACCCCTCGAATACATGGGCATCGCGCAGGCGTTGCCGGACGCCTACAAGACCACCCACGATTTCCTGGTGAACAACGAAGGCTTGGGCCTGCCCGCCACGCGCCGACTTCCATACGCCGACTACGGCCTGGCGCTGATCTCGGCGGTAACCGCCGGGCCCGACCCGCAGACGCTGCAAACGGCTTCCTACGGCGCGAACCGGCTCGGCCTCGTGGCCGACGGCTTCGTCTTCCTCGATCCCGGCGGCGCAAACGAAGAGTATGTCCGAGTAATCAGCGTGGATCCTGAGAATCAGGCCTTCGACGCGATCGTGACCAAAGACCACGTCGCCGGCGAGCGCATCCGGCCAACCATCTGGCCGACGCCAGTGCTCTACGAGGGCGACGACCTGGCGTTCGATATCTTGGCCGTCGCGTCGCCGGATCCAGGCTCGGATCTGACGGTCGTGATCCAGACCTGAAGGTGTTCTAGTCTCGGGTCTCCTCGATTGCTTCGAGGACCTGCTTGATGATCTTCGGATGGAGTACAACACCCGAGTGGAATGGCACCACAACCCGGCGCATGTCCTTCAGATAAATGCGGTGACTTCCTTTTGACCGCAAGAGAACAAAACCGGCCTCCAGCAGGGCGCGCTCGGCCTCGGCGGCCGACCAGCGAGGAAGTCTAGGCATTGACTTCGATGGCGGTCGTGAGAATCTCCTGGCTCAAAAGGACGTCGCGCTCCTCTGGCGGGAGCGTCTCCACGTAGAGTTCGATCGCCTCGCGAATATTGGACAAGGCTTCCTCCAGCGAGGCGCCCTGTGACTGGCAGCCCTTTAGTTCCGGGCACCAGGCGTAGTAGCCGTGCTCGTCTTTCTCAATGACCACGCTGGCCTTTCGCGCCATGACTCAAGTGTACCGTCTGCCGACCTTGGACAGGTAGCGGATCATGCTGGCTGCACCGCTTCATCTCTTCGATCCCCGCCGCACGATCCAGCTTCAGGGCTTCTCCGGACGCGCCGCGACCACAACGCTCCATGACGCCACGGAGACCGGATTCCAGATCTCGGGCATCTTCCAGGCGGCCGAGGACTTCGCCAACGTCCAACTCTTCTCGGCCTACGACTACTTCAATCACCTGCGCCTGAAGCCGCTCCCCATCACCGACCTTTCGGACCTGACCCTCCAGTACGACATGGAAATCCTGCCGGTCAACGGCGAGGAGGGCAACGTGCGCCCCGACTGCGTCCGCTACGCCTCGGTCGGCTGGGACAAACTCACCATCACCACCGGCAACGGCGACATCTACGAAGTTCCGTTGATGCATCACGCGGCAGTCGTCTCGGGCGACTACGCTCCCGGCAGCTTGGGATTCTCGCTCCACGATCGCGACGCCGCTACGCTCGACGAACTGCTGGTCGGCAAGCCCACGCCCGCACTCGCCGACAAGGCCTACATCTACTTCATGGGCACGCGGTGGTCGTGCTCTTCAGCCGAGGCCATCGCGTTCTGCGAACTGGAAACCCAACTCACCCAGGACGTCGGCACTCCTGACGCTCCCTCTTGCGATCAGGCCATCTGGTGGCAAGACGACCCGTGGTTCTGGCACAACTTCTTCATCAACAACACGACTGTCGCAGTCGGCCCCCAGAGCGGATTCTCGGATGCTTCGGAAATCGCCCAGTTCTTCGCCAATTGGTTCAACAACGATCCGACCGTCAACGGACTCGTCACTTGCTCGGCGTCGGGCAACGTCGTCACCGTGACGCTGAAGCCCGGCGTGAACGGACCCATCGTCGTCTGGTCAAACAGCGGTTCGGCGCCGGCGACACTCACCCGGTTTGTACCGGGCGTCTATGCCGCGCGCGTGGCGTCATCGGGTGAGATCCGCGCGGGCGACTATGTGGGACTGGATATCGGAGGAGTCAACGACGAAGTCGTCAAGGTCCTCTCGGTATCGAGCGGGAGCTTCACGGCGCATTTCAGCCATCGGCACCTGGCTGGCACGATCTGCCGCGTGCTGCCGCGTGCGCGGCACTTCGGAAGGGTGCTGAAGAACCGCATTGTGGACGCGCTGCTGCCCGATTACGGCGAGCAACCCAGCAGCCTCGCCGCAGAGCAGTTCACCACGACGAGCACTTCCTGCGAACTGAAGCTGCGGCTCGCGGGGCCACTCGGCGACTACGGCCGCGATGCGAACGGCATGCCCGTACGCGTCTCGGTCGATGGCGAGAACCAGATCGTCCGGATAGAGAAGAAGGACGACGAGTTCGGGGCGACTTCGCTCGCCACCGCCGTCCAAGGCGCGGGCAACGATCGGATCTACCGGTTCACGTTCCCATTCGCCAATCTCACCGGCTACCGGAACGGCGACCGCAGCGCCCTTGTGCCAGTGCCCGCCGGCGACATCGTGAAGGTCCACCTGACCTTCGCGCCGCGCTTCGAGGACGTCGAGGCAGGCCTGCGCGAGGGCGGGCGGCTGAAGGAGGCCGTCACAGCCGTCCCGCCCGGGACCGAAGAGGAATGGCATCTGACGGACGCCGACCAGATGCTCGCTGGCCGCAAGTACTACGTCGGCACGCCGACGGTCGAAGAACGCATCGCCTGCCTCGCTAACTTCGGCCTCGTAAAGCCCGCCCCTGACGATCCGGCCAATTGGTACTACCGCGTGCTGGTGCGCCGCGGCGAGGACTCTTCGACACCGCAGGCCTGGCCGGCAGGGACGCGCGTCCAGCGGATTTCAACCATCACCGGCACACGCTCCGACATCGAGTGGCAGGCGCGGATCTCGAACCTCACCGTCACGGGAGAACGCACGGTGAAGGTCGGCGGCGGCTCTCCGCGTATCGAAGAATCCGATGGCCGCTGCCGGTACGAGGGCTTCTGGGAAGACTACCGTTATGGCGCGGGCTGGCCCACGCAGTGGTGGTCGCTCGGCCATGCGAGGCGCTGCGCTCCCAATGACGCCCAGGATCGCCGAGCGGTCACCATCCGCTACTCCTACCTGCGCGAGCACGCTCTCTACCTCGGCACCTGGCTCGGCCGCGATGCGGGCCGGATCGAAGTCACGATCGACGGAGGCACGCCTGTCATCCACGATCTCTACCTCAACGACTACAACGGCCTTGCGGCGATGAAGAAACTGGCCGCCGCACTGCCGGCCGGGACCCACACGGTCGAGATCCGCGCGCTGTTTGAGAAGCACCCGGCGAGCACCGGCTACTACTTCTACTTTGACTACCTGTGGCCCTTGGAAGCGCAAGATCCGCCGGACCCTACGAAGGTCTACCCTGACGTCTCGCTTGCCATCGACTTCGACACCGACCACGGCTACAAGAAGCCGCCCGCCTGGCACGTGTGGCACCTGAAGCAGCTTGGCTTCATGGGCCACGCCGACGTCTACATGGGCGTCTTCTGGAACAACAAGCGGCGGCGCGTCGAGGCCACCTATCCCAACTGCACGCTCACCCTGGGCGCCTGGGAGCCAGACCAGCCGCTCTGGATCACGCTGGGCGATCCGCTCGAGCAGCAACCCGGCACGACGCTGTACTTTTCGCCCGGCGCGGGCCTCGCGACTGCGGACATCACCGCGCATTTGCGCGCGATGATCAACGTCACTTTCCCCGGCGTCTGGTGCACGAGCGAGGGCAGCACAATTCACATCCGCGCCCGAGCGCCGAGTTACAGGTTCTCGATTCAGACGAGCACCCAGTTCTCTGTTGCCCAAGGGTCTCCTGCGCTCAATCAGGCAGGCGCCGAAGGCGACTGGGAGATGATCGACTCGATCTCTCCCGTGATGACCCACGGTGCGCGGAACTGGATCCGCGACCTGGCGCGCGAGTTCAAGCAAGCTGGAATCGACGCGAGTTTCGCTTTCTCGATGGAGTGCTACCGCCCGCCGGCCGAGATGCGGGCGCGGTATCTCCGCTACGAAAATGGCGTGGTTTCGCCCGGGCAGGACGTATTCCTGCCCATTCCGTCCCACCAGATGCACTTCGGCGCGCGCGTCCGCAGCTACCTCAAGCAGATGTACAAGGAGTGTGCGGACGAGTTGGTCGCGGCTGGACTGCCGATCGTACTTCAGTTCGGCGAGACCCAGTGGTGGTACTTCGACAACATCGGCCCCGTCGAACAAGGCCTCGACCCGCAGGGCGGCATGCCCTTCTACGACACCGAAACCATCCAGGCGTTCCAGCAGCGCTACGGCCGCCAGATCTGGCCGTTCCGGCGCAACACCGACGATCCAGCCGGCGACCCGGCTCACCCGTACGAGACCGCAGACTTCCTGCGCGACCGCATCTGGGGGTACTGCGCCGAGGTCATCAGCTACGTCCGGCGTTTTCACCCCTCGGCGGTGTTCGAGTGCCTCTGGCCGCTCGACGCCAACCAGGGCAAGCCCTCGCCTGATCCGGCGTTCCGCGCGCTCAACTTCCACGTGAATCTGCCCAGCGAATGGAAGACCTCCGGCTACGGCGTGAAGTACTTCCGCTCGGAAGGTTTCGACTACGACGTCTGGCAGAAGAACGCGCGGCTCATGCGGCAGACGCTCGAGTTTCCGCTGAAGCTCGGCCGCCCGGCGTCCGAGTGCATGTACCTGGCCGGCATCTACGGCCCGCCCGACCCGCCGATGCGCGAGGCCTACGGCATGTGGCGCAACCGCGGGCTGTACTCGTTCTGCTTTTGGGCGTTCGATCAGTTCTGCCTGAACTCGCGGCCAGTACCGCTGGAAGTGCCTGCACAGGCCGCCGCCACGCTCGCCACGTATCGCAGGCCGCGCGCCGCGCGCTCGCCCGAAGCGCCCGTTGCCGTGGCTTATGCGCCTGAGCCCAGCAGCCGCCTGAACACTCTCCGCTTGAACGTGAGGAGGTTGAACGGATGAGCAACTACCCGAACGCAATCGACGACGCATCGAGCCTCTACTCGCCCGCTGACGCCTTCTCGGCCAAGCCGCTCGAAACGATCATCACCACTATGCCGGTCTATGCCAGCGACACGACCATCAGCGTCGAGTCCACCGGCGTGGGCTTCCCCGATGAGTACGGCATCCTGTCTATCGACGACGAGCTGATCGTCTACACGGGCAAGACGGCCACGCAGTTCACGGGCTGCCAGCGCGGCGCTTTCGGCACCGTCGCGGCGCAGCACACGTCCGGCGCAACCGTGCGCGCCAACATGGTCTCGGCGTATCTGAAGGCGCTGCAAGAGGCCGTCGTCGCCATCGAGCAGGAACTCGGCACGGCGTCCAGCCGCAACTACGTCCGCAAAGACGGCGCGGTGACGATGACCGGCGCGAAGTCCTTCGTCGACGGCGCGGAGTTCGGCTCAGGGAACAAGGCATCCACTGGGCTGGTCCGGCTGCCGAACACCGGTGCGGTGAAGTGGCGCAAGGCCGACGGCGCCGGCGACCTGGGCCTCGCCCTCAACGCCAATGATCGCCTCGTTGCAGACGCGATCATCGACTTCGCCCCCGGGCAGACGTTCGGCGCGTTCTCCTACCCGGACGCCGGTTATGGCAACAAGGGCATCGTGCAGATCGACGCAGCCGGAGGCCTCGCCGTCGAATCAGGCATGCTTTCGATGGCACCGTCCGGCGCCTCGCCCGGCTCGTATCCGAAGGTCACCGTCGACGCCAAAGGCCGGGTGACCGCCGGGGCGAATCTCGCGGCGGACGATCTGCCCGGACACACGCACGCGGCCGCCGATATCGTCTCTGGCGAACTCCCGCACAAAGTGCAGAAGGACGGCTCGGACGTCGGCACACGCCGGGCACTGAACCTCGTCCAAGGCACGCGTGTCTCGCTGGCTGCCGCTGATGACCCCGCCAACGACCGGGTCAGCGTGACCATCAGCGCCAGCCCGCCAGAGGCCGGCGAAATCACCAACGCCCTCGGCTACCTCCCGGCCAACCGCGCGGGCGAGCACTTCACCGGCCCCATCGACTGCGGTCCTTATCAGACAATCGGCGGCCCACTGGAGAACATGGCGAAGCACTCCGAGGACTTCGCCGCGACAGTCTGGGACAAAAACGGCGGCTCCTGCTCGGTCACCTCGAACGCCATCATCGCCCCGGACGGCAACCAGACCGCGGACGTAGTCACCGCAGTCACCGACACGCCTGTAATCCAACAGCAGATCGCCGGGCTTACCGACAGCGGCACGTACACCTTCTACATCTGGGCCCGCGTCCCCTCCGGCACGCGCAAGGTCTCGCTCGCCATCGTCGACAACCCTTACGCCGCCTACCTGGCCGGGCCGACGCAGGTGACGCTGACGACTTCCTGGCAGCGCTTCAAGATCACCGGCGCCTTGGCATCCGGCCAAACCGGCCTGTGGATCGTCGTGCGCCAGTACGCCGCCAACGGCGACGACTGGACCACCGGCGACATCCACCTCTGGGGCGCCTGCCTCCAGCAAGGCACAGACCCTCAGAAAGCATACACCCGCACCTGGGCCTCGCAAACGCCGCACATTTCCTCCGGCCTCGCCGCTGGACCCACCATCATCGCCGCCCCAGACTCGACCATCTCGCCCCTCAAAATCCACGGCCCCGGCTCCAACCTCGCCGACAGCACGCTGCTCGAGCTAACCGCCAACGGCGAACTCATCCTCGCCGGCGGCTCCGGCAACGGCTACCGCCTCGCCGACCTGGGCCCCGCAAACAATCCTTCCGGCTGGGCTGGCATGCTCAAGGTGAAGACTCCAGCCGGGACCACTCTGGGCTACATCCTTCTGTACTCGAACCCATGAAATCCAACTCGACCACGTTCACCGGCTAATTCTCCGCGCCCCCTCGGCAGCGAGCGCAGCGATCTCGCCACCATCTGTGCGCTCCGGGTTGCCACGAGGGCGTGGCTTTCGGCTGAGAATGTGACGAGGCTGTCACGTTCACTGTTCGTTAGTTGTGTACGTCAAGTTCAGCAAATTGGATCGGGGCCAGCAGACCGTGAGTGTTCCCGCCGGAGCCGCCCGTCGCGCTCCGGTTTCGGCCGGAACGGTGCGCAGCAGGCAAGGGCGCTCGAGCGGCGCAGCGGACCCTTGCCGGCGAGCACCGTTCTGGCACCCCCGTGCGATTCGCGGCGGGCGGTCTGGCGGCAACACGTTCCCGTTGGTGAGCCTTGAGCTTCATGCCGCGGCTTTTCTCAGCTGCTCTTTCTTGTGTTCTCTCAGGTCCTCCATGTTCAGGTAGCGAAGCGCTTCAATCCAGTTCTCGTGCATCTCCACCGCTAACGCCCTTACCAGCCTCAGGCAACTCGCCATGTTCGGAAAGATCCGCACCACCAGCGTCCGCCGCTTGATCTCCTCGTTCAGCCGCTCCAGCAGGTTCGTCGACTTCAGGTTCTTGTGGTGCTGCCGCGGCAGGCGGTAGAACGTCAGCGTCTCTTCGATGTTGGCTTCCACCCAGTCGCACAGCTTCTGGTAGCGGTGGCCCCACTTCTTCAGCCACGCCGCCAAATCCTGCCGGGCTTCCTCCACCGTCCGCCGGTCGTAGATCCAGCGCAGTTCCGTCATGCACTCGTCGTCGGCCTTGCGGGGCAGATGGTCCAACGCGTTCCGCAGGAAATGCACGTAGCACCGTTGCCAGACCGCCTCCGAAAACACCTCCCGGATCGCTCCGCGCAGGCCTGCGTGATCGTCACTGATTCCCAACTCCACGCCCTTCAGCCCACGCGCCTTCAGACCGAGGGCAAACTCCTTCCAACTCGTCAGCGACTCCCGGTTGGCCAACTCCACCGCCAGCACATTCCGGCGCCCTTCCCAATCGATGCCGATCGCGATCATCACCGCCTGGCTGCGGATCACCCCGTCCTCGCGCACCTTCTCGTAGCGCGCGTCCAGAATCAGATGCGGATAGGCCTCCTCCAGCGGCCGCCGGGCGAACTTCTCCAACTCCTTGTCCAGATTCTGGTTCATCCGGCTGATCGTCGACGACGATACCTCGTGACCGCACAGTTCTTCAGTCACCGCCTTCACCTTACGGGTCGAGACCCCTTGCACATACATCTCCGTCAGGGCGCCCACCTGCGCCTTTTCGCTCCGCTGGTACCGCTCAAAAACCTCCGTCCGGAACCGGCCCTGCCGGTCTTGCGGGACGCGGAGCTCCAGCTTGCCCACCCGGGTCACCAGCGTCCGGCCGTAGTAGCCCGACCGATACCCCAGTCGGCCCTCGGTCCGCTCACTCTTACCGGCTCCCAGCGCCTCGTCCATCTCGGCTTCCAGTACCTGCTGGACCACCGCCTGGATCAGCGGCCGCAGGAAATCCTCCTGCCCAGCCATCATCGCTTTCCAGTCCAGCTTCTTCGCGCTATCCTTCTTTCGGGTCATCTACCTTTCCTTCCTTTCTTTCCGCTGCTAACCGACTGTGAAAGGTCTAGCATGACCCATTCCCTTTTTGCTGAACATCTGAAGCGTAACCTGTTCGTTGCGGCCCGCCGGCTTGCTCCCCTGTCTTTCAAGGGCTTTCAGACACTCCGCTCGGCTCGGTCGGATCTCTCCTCCCGGCTGGAGTCTGCTACCGGGCGCTCCGGCGCTTACTCGGACAGAGCTTGCATCTGCCAGAACAACGCGTCTTTGAGAACGCACCATGCCTCCCAGTACATCAGCAACGACTTTCGACGGGAGATCGGCTTCCTCGCCATGGAGATTTCGCCGAACTTTGTTGGAAGGGGGTTGGCTGGTTCCAGCAGGTGCGGGCCTGGGATGCGGTAGGAGCCCTCAATCGAAGATCGCTTGGGGGTGATCGTTGGCCGGGCCGACTTGACAGGAATAAGCAGAGCGGGTGAGGGCCTGGTAGAGGGCAGAAGTTTTTTGAGCGCAGAGTTGAATGCTGGCGATGTTTCCTATGCGCTGGCGGGCAGCTTGTCCAATGGCACGTCGGATTTGTTCGGAAGACAGCAGATGGATTAGTCGATCGGCAAGAACCGAGGAGTTGCCGCCCGGAATGACATAGCCTGATTGGCCGTCGATGACAACTTCGGCTAAGCCTCCACTGTCGGAGATGATGACGGGGAGTTCCATGGCCATGGCTTCGAGAATACAGGTGCCAAGGGGCTCGGAATCGGAAACGAGGACTTGTACATCGGCTGCGGCCTCAACCCAGCGGATGTCCTCCTGGAACGGCAGGAAGGTGACGGCGGTGGAAAGAGAGGAGCGGGCGATGGCGGCGAGGACTTGGTCGCGGACGGAGGGTGCCTGGGCGCTTGTCTCGCCGACGAGGACGAGGTGGGCAGCGGGGATCCTGGACCGGACGAGAGTGAAAGCCTCGATAACAAGGTCGTGGCGTTTGCACGGGACGAAGCGGCCGGTCATGAGGACGAGCGGGACGTCAAGAGGGAGCCCGAGGTGGAGGCGAGCGGCGCGCTTATCGAAGAGGCGGGGATCGAAGCGGGCGAGATCGATGCCGTCGTAGATGACGTGGATTCGGGAGTCGGGCACGTCGGCTTGGCGGAGGCATTGGCGGATGAAGTCGGAAACTGAGATGATGGCGGAGGCGACCTGGAGTTGCTCTCCGTATGCGGCGGCGTTCGCGTTACGGACGTGCTGGACAACGGGGAGTCCGGATAGAGCAGCACACTGAATCGAGAGAGGACCGGAGAGGCCGTTGAAGTGGATAAGGCTGGGGTTGAGTTCGCCTATGAGGCGACTGAGGTAGAGGAGGTTGTAAGCGGAGGGGGAATTGAGTTCACGGTTCGGACAAATGACGTGGACGCCGAGGTCGCGCATGCGGCGGGAGAAAAGACCCTCCTGAGGTATGATCGCCGAGAGCTTGTATTGAGAGTGGTCAAGGGCGCTGGCCAAGCGGATGAGAGACTCCTCGCCACCGGAGTAGGTCGACATAGCTGAGTAGAAGAGGATGTGGCAGGGCGGAGAGGGCTGCAGATGCGGCCGGGTGTTCTGGTGGAGGAGATCGGCGTAGTTTTTTTCGGTCTGCTGGCTCAGGCGCTCACGGTATTTGAGGAGGGCGTGCGCCACGCGAGGGACCGGGGACTCGGCCAGGGAAGCGGAGTTCGAGGAAGAAAGAATCTCCAGAAGAAGAGGTCGGGCGGCGGCAAGCGCATCGTGACTGGAGAGATCGACCGATGAGGGATAGCGAGCCGCTGGTTGGCCGGGGAGGGAGGGGGCGAAACGAAAGGGGGTGGCGCGAAGAGGCGGATTGGGTGTGGAGAGAGCCTTACGAATGAGGAGCCCCCAGCCCAGGCTCCAGCCGGATTGCAGGAAGGAGGCGGCTCTAGCGAGTAAGGCGCGGGAATAGATGGCGGGCCGAGCGCCAGTGGGGAGATCAATGACTTCGGTGAAGTCACTGCTAGAGGAGAGGTGGCAGTGGACAACATGGCGCAGCAAGGAAGGAGGGGCTAGACAAAGGCCAATATCGACCACGGCAAGATCATTAGCATCGAGGATATCGAGAGCGCTGAGGAGAGAAAGGCCGGGAGAGCGGTAAGGACTCTCAATGAGCCGGACATGGAAGCGGGATGCAAGGGAGAGCAGGAACTCGCGGTCGTATTCGCCGTAGCAGACCATGGCGAGATCGGGCGAGGGTGCGACGTGATGAAGCCATTCAAAGAACGCGCCCAGGAGGGGGCGGTGGTCCAGGGTGGCGTAATAGGGTTTGTAGTCGATGGAAGCCGGTATGCTGGGAACGAGGTAGACAGTCGCGAAGGGCATGAGATGGGCGTCCTTTAGGCCTCGCTGGTATCAGGGAGAGTAGGCGACGAGGTAGATGCATGTAGACTGCCGCAGGGGCCGGGAACGAGGGAAAGGAGGCCGCGTTTGATGAGGAGGTCCACGGGCTTCGCGCCGTATTGCGCCTGCAGTTGGCCGAGGGTGGTGGGCGAACTGGCAACACGGCAGAGGAGTGAGGAGGCACCAGGGGCCCATTTTTCGGCGAGTTGGGCGAGGGCGTCGCGGAGATCGGGCGAAGCGCCGTAATTGGGTGCGACTTCCCAGGCGGTATCGTAAACGGCGGTCGCATAATGTGCGAAGAAGCTTTGGTAGCCGGAGTGGGCGGTAGGAGGAAATTGTGGGGGATGGGGGCAGCGCTGGCGGAGGTCACTCCAAAGCGAGACGAGGCGAGGGAGGACGGCGGTCCAACTATAGCGCGCATGGAAGCGGTCGTAGCCAGCCTGACCGAAGGAGGCGCGAAGTGCAGGATCGAGGATGAGGCGGGTGAGGCGTTCAGTTAAGGTGGGGACATCGACGATGGTGTGGGAAGCGATCTCACCCTCCACGGTGGGGCCGAACCAATAGGGAGCTTGCCAGGAGGCGTGGGCAGCTGCGGGGCTGTTCCAGAGGGTGGGCACGAGAAAACCGGTGTGGTTATCGGCGATGATTTCGCGGTAACCGCTCCAATCGGAAGCCACAACGGGCAGGCGGGCGGCCATAGCCTCGAGGAGAGCGATGCCAAAGGTCTCCTGAATGTTGTCCACGGGAGACACGAAAATGTCGGCGGCAGCGAAAAGCAGGGTTTTTACCGTGGGCGCGACATTGAGAAGTATGCGGATGTTGCCTGCGAGACCGAGGGTGCCAGCGAAGGCATCTAGGCTTTGGGCGTAGTCGGGGTCGCTACATTGGCCGGCGATGACAAGGAATGCGGGGTGGGCGGCGAGGTCGCGAGCGCGCCGGAATGCGAGAATGAGGGGGAATAGATCCGCTTTGTAGAATTCGCTGACACGGCCGAAATAGAGGGCGAGAACTGAATCGGCTGGCAGGTTAAGGAGGGAGCGGGCAGTGGATCGATCGAGCCCAGGGAGGTCGAGGGAGGATGCGCCGAGGGGCTGAACGACGATGGGCAGGCGGTCAGCAGCGACTTCCGCGCCTTGAGAGGCGAGCAAGGAAGCTGCATCGGCCAGCGCGGAGCGAAAAGCTTGTGCACCGGCTTGACTGGAGGCAAGGATTACGTCGTAAGGCTGGGCCAAAAGCAGAAGCGAGATACAATCAGCGAGCAGCCGAGGCCAGGCCGCAGCATGCAGGACAGCGCAAATCGGGAACAAAGAGGGAGAGACTGAAGCTCGCAGGTGGCAAACACTGGCCAACTGGCCAGCGCGGCAGAAGAACACATACGGTTCGGACTGGCAGCGTTTGACGAGAGAATTCAGGCGGCACACGACTAGGGCGGACCGGCCGAGGCGCGCGTTCAATTCAGCCACGGCTGCATGATCGATAGGGGCGACGCGGGGATCCGCGAAGACGTGAACGTTGTCAATGGCGCGGGAGGCGAGAGCGCTCTCGATCAAATCATGATGAAGGCAAGTAGCGCCATTCTGTTGAGCGGCAGTGAAGCCAAGACCACGACGAGAATATGGCTCGAAGGTTGCAAGGATCATGGAGTTTCCTCAAATGCGGACTGGCAACGGATAGAAACCAAATCCTATCTACGAGTTCATTTAGAATTTCCGTATCCCCTTGATCATCCTTTCTTCATCTGTAAGTTTAATTAGCGCCATTGTATTTAGGCTTGAGCGGCTTGAGTAGGATTACCGGATACAAGGCGACACAAACCCGCCCAGCGGGGAGAACGGACCAAGGCCCCCAGCCAGCCGGGAGAGGTAAAATTCGACGCCATACTCAGATAATACACTCCTTTTTCTTCCTTTTGCTCTGTCGGTAGTAAGTCAATCTGTCCGGTTTTATTCACAAGTGATCTGTCCGCATCAGTGAATACCACCTGAAGATCCTCTGCGGCTCGCCGAGGGCGGCTTGCGTGTCTTCAGGCCGTTTACGTGTATCGCCTTCGGGGCGGTGGGAAAGTGGGAATCCCGGCTCGGCGGGATTTCCAAGAGGCGGTGGGAGTGGTGGGAAACCGCTGGGCGGTTTTCCACGACTTCCACCGGCCCGTCTTTTCCACGGCCCTCTTTGTCCTTGCCTTCCGAGCGTTGGATGGGCGTTCCATCCGCGGTGTAACGGCCGACCACATGCGGGCCGAAACGGATCGACACAGTCCCGTCCAGGTGTTGGTGGATGGTCACCGTCGTTCCGGCGAGCGAATGCCGGAAGCGGCTCTTCTCCAGTTGCCAGCGCCGCTCGGCAATGGCAACCGTGTTGTCCTTGTCCACTACCCGCTCGGTCTGCACCGTGAACACCCAGTTCAAGCCGCTGCGCGAGCTCCGCCGGAACGCCGTCCCCTTCTCCTGGGCCGGCACCGTGAACCTGGCGTTGAACTCGGCGATGTAGCGCTCGCGCAGAAACCGGTTGGCCTCCTCCACCGTGGTGATCCCCGCCAGCCGCAGCTCCTGCGGCAGCCGCCCCTGCCAGGTCCCGAAGCTGCGTTCGCCCCGCCCCCGCGCCTGCGGCGAATAGGCCGGGATCATCTGCACGCCCAGTTCCTTCATCGCACGCCCGACCTGCGTCAGCCGGTGCTTGTCCACCTTCTCGCCCGCCTTCGGCGTCACGAAGAAGTGGCTGCCACGGTCGCTGTAGAGCGCGCAGAAAACGCCCTTCCTCTCGATCACCTCCCGCAGCGCCGCCATCACCGTCAACGTAGATTCCTCCTCCACCAGTTGCGCATAGTAGATCTCTTTGGTCGCGTCGTCCAGAATCACGATCAGGTCGTACCAACGCTCGTCACAGAACCACCGGTGCTTGCTGCCGTCGATGTGCAGCAGCATGCCCGTCATCGGCCTCGGCTCCCGCCTCCGCCGATGCTTGCCCCGCCTGCCTCGCCTGGCCACCAACCCCGCTCCCTGCAGCGCCTTCTGCACCCAGGTGTAGCTCAGTTCGATCCCGTGCACCTCCCGCAACTTCTCGTGAAAGTGCCGGATGTTGAAATCGTGGTAGGTCTCCTGGTAGAGCTTCAGCACCTGCTCCACCGTCTCAAGCGGTACTTGCCGGTCGCTCGGCCTCCCCTTGCGCCGGTCGGCCAGCCCTGAGTAGCCATGCTCTTCCAGCCGCTCCCGCCACCGCCGCATCGTCCGGTCGCTGACTCCGATAATCTCGGCCGCCTGCCACCAGGTGATCTTCTTCGCCATGGCTTTCAACAGCACATCTTGTAGCTTCATCATCCGCTCCACTTCCGCGGCTGAGCTCTGCTTGATGGGATTCACCCACCCAGCTTCACCCGCTGCTCGGCTCGAGCGGACAGATCATGTGTGAATTGGACCGGACAGATCACATACTAGCAGGTCGCTGAAAAACTCCGGAACAAGACACCTCGGAAATGTTTGATGCGTCTTTCCTAGTGTAGGGACGCCATGAGAGGAGAAGACCGTCAGCAGCAAGAGATGTTCCTGTACGCGAGCCTGGAGGATCTGGTGCCGGCCGATCACCCGCTGCGGCCGATCCGGGCGATGGTGGACGAGGCGCTGCAGAGGCTGGACGACACCTTCGATGAGATTTACGGAGAAGTGGGGCGGCCGTCGATCGCGCCGGAGCGGCTGCTGCGGGCGCAGTTGCTGATGCTGCTGTACACAATCCGGAGCGAGAGGATGCTGGTCGAGCAGCTGCGCTACAACCTGCTGTTCCGGTGGTTCGTGGGTCTGGGGATGAGCGAGGAGGTCTGGCACGCGACGGTGTTCACGAAGAACCGGGACCGGCTGCTGGAAGGGGACGTAGCGCGGCAGTTCTTTGGCGAGATCGTGCGGCAGGCGAAGCAGCAGGGGCTGATGTCGAGCGAGCATTTTTCGGTGGACGGGACGATGGTGGAGGCGTGGGCGAGCCAGAAGAGCTTCCGGCCGAAACAGGAGAAGTCGGATGAGGACGAACCGAAACAGGGTGGGCGGAATCGGGAAGTGGACTTCCGGGGGCAGCAGCGGTCGAATGAGACGCACGAGTCGGTGACGGATCCGGAGGCGCGGCTGTGGCGGAAGAGTCAGACGGCGGAGGCGAAGCTGAGCTATCTGGGACACGTGCTGGGAGAGAACCGGCACGGGCTGATCGTGAACGTGCGGGTGACGAAAGCCTACGGGCGGGCGGAGCGGGAAGCGGCGGTGGAGATGGCGCGGGAGATTCCGGGAGGGACGAAGCGGGTGACGCTGGCCGGAGACAAGGGGTACGACACGCGGGAGTTTGTGGAGCAGATGAAGGATCTGAACGTGACGCCGCATGTGGCGCAGAACGTGAGCGGACGGCGCAGCGCGGTGGATGGGAGGACGACGCGGCATGAAGGCTACTGGATGAGCCAGAGGAGGCGGAAGCTGGTGGAGGAGTTCTTCGGATGGGCGAAGGTGGTGGCGGGGCTGAGGAAGGTGAAGCTGAGGGGGCGGGAGAAGGTGGGATGGCTGTTCACGCTGGCGGCAGCCGCATACAATCTGGTGAGGATGAGGAACCTGATGGCGGCGGCGACTGCCTGAGGAGCGCGGAAACAGCCTTCCGGCGGCCTTCCAATGGCCGCTGGAAGGCGAGTGGGCAGGGGGGCGATCCGTTCCCAGGGCTTCCTCTTGGGCGGAAATCGAAAAACAGAACAATTTTCGGCTCCGCGCGGGCGTTTTTTCAGCGACCTGCTAGCGACATTTTCTTCCTTTTGCTCTTGATTTGCGAAACGTGATGTGATATACGCTGTGCTGATGAGTCAAACTGCCTTTCCGGTCAAGCTCTCGGACGAGAAGTGCTGGCCGAAAAGGCCAAACCGCAAATCCACAGCGAACCGGTCTGACCCTCGCTGTTTGCGAGCGCAGGCCGGTTTCTGTCAACCGCTCCAGGCAAGCGGAGCAAGAAAGGAAGGGAAGATCACATGTACGAAGACCTCATACTCCTCCCAGAGGATGAGGAGATATTGGCTGGCGCTGGCGGCTGCAGCGCGACGGGTTGCGTGATAGGCTGTGTCGGCGGTTGCGGCGGCTCGTGTTACGCATCTGGGGGCACAATGGTGTATACCGCTGCCACCTTTGGCGAAGCGGCATCTGCAGTTCTGCTGGACTTGGCCAACTTCTAGTGACAAGGGAACGCAGGATGCGGCGCGAAGGACAACAAGGAACCAACCGCATCAACTACCTGACTGTCATCGCGGCGCTCAGGCGGCTCCATGCGAAGGTCATGAATCGTCAAGCTTCGGCGAAACGTGAAACGTAGAAAGACCAAGTGAGTGCATCTTTGTGAGAATTAGTCCTGCGCGCCCAGGGTTGTTCCACCCGTGGGCGTGCAATCAAGTAGGGCGCAATTCGGAGCTTGCCGGCGGCCATGCTCCCGGTGAGGAAGAAGAGCGAGAACTGCACGATTTAGGTTCGAACATCTGGGACGTCAAGATGCCAACTTTGCCAGCAGTCCTACATTCGATCAAGCGAGCTCCAGGGAACGGGGAGAATATCGACCGATTCAGGGTGACTTTTCGGTTCTTGTCCGACCGAGGCCGAGACTATCTGTACGACGATGCCACAGGTGCGATACTGCCTTGGTCAGAATTGAGAGAGGCCGTTTTGCGGCTGTACATGGAGGGAAATCTGGCGAGGAACGCGCCGGAGCTCGCCGAGGAGTATGGGGAAGCTAAGGTTGCGAACGCGATCCGCTTCGTAAAGCACTGGGTGGACCGACACAGGGCGTTTTTTCGGAACGTGACGCCGACAGAGCCGCCGCCGGACGGGGCGCAGTGTCTGGAGATTGTGCGGCGGAATTGTGTCCAACTGGTACTGGTAGTAACCGAGAACTGCAATATGCGTTGCCGATACTGCGCCTACTCAGGCAACTATGAACATGTTCGACAACATAGTGCGAAGTCCATGGCGCCAGAGACGGCGCGACGGGCGGTGGACTGGTTCGCGGAGTTGATCGAACCGCAGAGGAGGCGGAATCCGTTGAAGAAGTATGGCTTGAGCTTCTACGGAGGAGAGCCGCTAACGAACATGCCGGCGGTGAGGGCCGCGCTGGACCATGCCGCGGATAAACACCCATGCCTCTTTCAGCCGAACCTGACAACAAACGGACTGCTATTGACCGCCGAGACAGCCGAGTATCTTGCGAAGCACGACACACGAGTGGCAGTGAGTCTCGACGGACCGCAGGCAGAACACGATCGGGAGCGAGTGGACATGCACGGTGAGGGCACGCACGGTCGGATCATGCGGAACCTGGTACAGGTCTGCAACGCCGTACCCTCGTTCGTCCCGAACGGAGGTTTCATTACAGTCTACAGTTACAAGAGTGACCTCGCCGGCATCTCGCGTTTTTTTGGCGCGACCGACGAGCGAATGCCCCGGGTGATCTTCGCGCAGCCAGTCTTCCGGAAGGGCACGCACTATTGGGATCACGCGACGGAAGTTGAGATGCAGCGGTATCGCGATCGCATGCAAGAGCGGAGGGAACATTACAAGCGGGCCATGGTCGAAGGGGAAAATGTGAACAGCTTCGATCACATTCTAA
>Ga0073932_1001709_pt1 | contig 39082 bp, 34 predicted proteins | sample DewCreD2012metaG_FD_76967 | JGI IMG/M metagenome (GOLD analysis project Ga0073932, IMG submission 76967) | Hot spring sediment bacterial and archeal communities from British Columbia, Canada, to study Microbial Dark Matter (Phase II) - Dewar... ...
CGGCGCCGGCGTCAGTTCGCGCCGCCCGTCAGCTCGGCCAGCCGGACCAGCGCCTCGGCGTGGGCCGGGATCTTCGGGTCGAGGGTCGTCGTGATCCGGCGGTACGTGGCGATCGCCGCGTCCTTCTGGCCGGCGGCCACCTGGGCGCGGCCGGCGTCGAGGAGGTACTCCCCCTGCTGCACCCCGAGCGGCGAGGCATCGGCGGCCTTGAGGTAGGCGTCGGCGGCCTCGGCGGGCTTCCCCTGGTTCTCGAGCGCGGCGCCCAGGAGCGCGTTCGCCGAGGCGGCCGCATCGCCCGAGGGGCCGGACTTCAGGAAGTCGCGCAGGCCCTGTATCGCGATCTCCGTCTGGCCATTCTCGAGCCGGACCCGGGCCAGCATCACGGCGGCGCGGTTCGCGGCCATGGTGCCCTTGTAGTTGTCGAAGACCCGCTGGAACTCCTGCGCGGCGACCGGGAGGTTGCCGGCGTCGACGGCGGCGAGCGCCTTGTCCATCGCCCGGGCCGCGAACTCCTCCTTCCGCCTCCCGCCCCAGAGGAGCAGTCCCCCGCCGACCAGCGCGAGGAGGACGATCCCCCCGCCGATCGCGAGCACGCGGTCGCGGGAGGCCGTCGCCGCCCCGGACGCCGGCACGGTGGTCGAGGGAGCGATGGGCTTGGCGGCGGCGGTCGGTTCCACGGAGGTGGCCATGCGCAGTCGGTTCACGGGTCCGGCGACCCGGGATCTCCGGGTCGTCAACAGCCCGGAAACTTACCCCTCGGAACTGGCGCAAGGCAATGAGGGCGGAGCGCCCTCGCCCGGCGCCGACCGCCACCTGCGCCAGCGGATCGGCGCCGGAGTGCCCCCGAGAGGATTTGAACCTCCGGCCAACGGTTTAGGAAACCGCTGCTCTATCCAGCTGAGCTACGGGGGCGTGACTCAAGATTGAAAGATAAGGCCTCCCCTCGAGTCATCCACCGACGCGGCGGCAACCTGGGGCATGTCCCGACGGACCGCCCGTGGCCGCCCGTGGCCCGTGGCCCCCCTCACACCGCCACCAGCGCCCGGTACGCGGCTCCCTGCAGCCGCGCCCCGCCGTGCAGCGCCGGGATCTCCATCAGGAAGCTCCACCCCACCAGTTCGGCGCCGAGCCGGCGCACCAGTGCCCCCGCGGCCGCCGCGGTACCCCCGGTGGCGAGCACGTCGTCCACGATGAGCACCCGGTCCGCGGCGCCGACCGCGTCGCGGTGCGCCTCGAGGGCATCGGTGCCGTACTCGAGCTCGTACGACTCGCGCACCGACTGCCACGGGAGCTTTCCCGGCTTGCGGGCAGGCACGAAGCCCGCGCCCAGCGCCGTCGCCACCGGCGCCCCCAGGATGAACCCGCGCGCCTCGATCCCCACCACCCGCGTGATCTCGAGCGCCCGGAACGGCTCGGCCATCGCCGCCACCGTCTCGAGCAGCAGGTGCGGGTCGGCCAGGACGGGGGTGATGTCCTGGAAGATGATCCCGGGCTTCGGGTAGTCGGGGATGCGGCGCAGGGCGCCGCGCAGGCGCTCGGGGAGCGACGGGGACATCAGTGGCGGATCCCGAAGTGGTGGAAGGTCTCGGCGTCGTCGGGGAGCGGCTCGACCACCAGGTCGGTGACGCGCGCCAGCGGCGGCCCGCGGCGCAGCCGCTCCTCGAGCGCGGCGAGCGCCGCGGCGTCGCCCTGCGCGACCACCTCGACCCGGCCGTCGGGGAGGTTGCGGGCGAAGCCGCCGAGGCCGAGGCCACCGGCCTCGCGCTCCACGAAGCGGCGGTAGCCGACGCCCTGCACGCGGCCGGTGACGAGGTAGCGGCGCGTCACGCCCGCCCGCGCGCGAGGCGCGCCTTCACGAACTCGACCAGGATGGGGACGGTCGAGATGGCGACGATCGCCAGGATGACGAGGGTGAAGTTCTTCTTCACCGCCGGCAGGTTGCCGAAGAAGTAGCCGAGCAGCACGAAGCTCACCACCCACGCCACCGCGCCGATCACGTTGTAGGCGATGAAGCGCCCGTAGTGCATCGTGCCCACCCCCGCCACGAACGGCGCGAAGGTGCGGATGATGGGCACGAAGCGCGCGAGGATCACCGTCTTGCCGCCGTGCCGCGCGTAGAACGCCTGGGTGCGCGCGAGGTGCGCGCGGTTGAGCAGGCCGCCGGTGGCGCGGAACGCCTTCGGCCCCACCCACTTCCCCACCCAGTAGTTGACCGTGTCGCCCGCGATCGCGGCCACGAGCAGCAGCGCGATCGCGAGCCTCACGTCGAGCGCGCCGAGCGCCGCGAACGCCCCGATCGCGAAGAGCAGCGAGTCGCCCGGCAGGAACGGCGTCACGACGAGCCCCGTCTCGGCGAAGACGATGAGGAAGAGGATCGCGTACGTCCACGTCCCGTAGGCCCGGACCAGCTCGGCCAGGTGCGTGTCGAGGTGCAGGAAGAAGTCGAGGAACTGCCGCAGGAGATCCATGCGCGGGCGTCAGGACCGGGCGCGGCCGGTCGGGTCGTGGCGCCACCCGTGCTGTCCCAGCAGCGGGACGAAGCGGGCGTCGCCAAGTTCGGTGCGCTCGATCCCGGCGGGGGTGCGCCGGACGAGGGTGAGGGCCTGCCGCTCCACGTCGCCGAGCGGGATGACGAGCCGCCCGCCGGGGGCGAGCTGCTCCACGAGGGGCGGCGGCACCTCCGCGAACGCCGCGGACACGACGATCGCGTCCCACGGCGCGTAGGCGCGCCACCCGAGCGTGCCGTCGCCCGTGAGGAGCGACACGTTGCGCACCCCCGCCAGGGCGAGGGCGGCGCGCGCCTGCGCCATCAGCGCGGCCTGCCGCTCGATGGAGAAGACGTTCTCGCACAGCCGCGCGAGGAGCGCCGTCTGGTAGCCGGAGCCGGTGCCCACCTCGAGCGCGCGCTCGCGCCCGGTGAGGGCCAGCGCCTCGAGCGCGCGCGCCTGCACCGACGGCTGGGAGATCGTCTGGCCGCCGCCGATCGGCAGCGCGGCGTCCTCGTACGCGCGGTGCCGCACGCCCTCGGGCACGAACAGGTGGCGCGGCACCTCCTGCACCGCCTTGAGCACCGCGAGGTCGCGGATGCCGCGGGCCTGGAGCGCCTCGACGAGCTGCTCGCGGTACCCGCCGTAGCCGTCGCCGGGGGTCAGGGCGCGAGCTCCCATCCCCGCACCGCCTCGAGCAGCTCGTAGTCGGTGAGGTCGAGGTGCAGCGGGGTGACCGAGATGTAGCCGTCGGCGATGGCCACGTGGTCGGCCTCGCCCTCGCTGGTCCAGGTGATCGTGCCGCCGCCGATCCAGAAGATCTCGCGGCCCCACGGGTCCTTCATCTGGGTGAGCGACTGCGAGAAGAACCGGCTCCCGAGGCGCGTCACCCGCACCCCCTTCACCTGCGGCGCCGGGACCGGCGGGAGGTTCACGTTGAGGAGCGTCGCCTTCGGGAACTCCTTGACCGCCGCGATCCGCCGCAGGAGCTGCCCCAGCAGGTCGCGGTAGGTGAGCATCGTGTCCACGCTGTGCCCCGCGAACGAGATCGCGACCCCGGGCACGCCGAGGATCACGGCCTCCATCGCGGCGGACACGGTGCCGGAGTAGAGCACGTCCTCGCCCATGTTGGGGCCGTGGTTCACGCCGCTCACCACGAGGTCGGGGCGCTCGGGCATGAGCGCCTGGATCGAGAGCATCACGCAGTCGGTCGGCGTGCCGTCCACCTGGAACGCGCCGTCGGGCCGGCGCACCGGGCGCAGCGGCCGGTGCAGCGTGAGCGAGTGGCTCGTGCCGCTCTGCTCGCGGTCGGGCGCGACGACGGTCACGGCGCCGACCGAGGCGGCCGCCTCGCCGAGGAGGCCGATCCCCGGCGCGAGGATCCCGTCGTCGTTCGTGACGAGGATGTTCATGCGGCCCCGCCGTCCGTGGCGGCCTCGTCGCCGCCCGCCGCGGCGCCGTCGCCCTCGCCGCCGCGCGGCGGGAGCGGGGCCTTCCCGTCGAGGACGGCCAGGAGGTCCTGCAGCCCGTGCCGCAGGTCGCGCAGCATCTCCTCCTCGAGCGCGAGGCGGCCGGCGGGCTTCAGCTCGCCGCTCCGCCGCACCTGCTCGATCTTCTGCCGCGCGCCGTCGATGGTGTACTTCTCCGTGTACAGCAGGTGCTTCACCAGCATGATCAGCTCGATCTCGCGCGCCTTGTACACGCGGTTGCCGGAGCGGTTCTTGGCCGGGTGCAGGAAGCGGAACTGGCTCTCCCAGTACCGCAGCACGTGCGGCTTGAGGTCGGTGAGCTGGCAGACCTCGCCGATCGAGAAGAACTCCTGCGTGGGGTGCACGGTCGTCATGCCCATTGCTCCGGCTTGAGCTCCCGTTCCAGCAGCCGCGCGAGGCTCTCCCGCGGGGTGCGCGCCTCGAAGAGGATCGCCGCGACCTCCTCGGCGATCGGCAGTTCCACCCCCTCGCGCCGCGCGAGCGCGACCGCCGCGCGCGAGGTGCTCGCCCCTTCGGCCACGGTGCGGTGACGCGCCGAGTGGTCGGCGAAGCTCTCGCCCGACGCGAGGGCCAGCCCGAGGGCGCGGTTGCGGCTCAGGGCGCCGGTGGTGGTGAGGATGAGGTCGCCCATCCCCGCGAGCCCGGCGAAGGTGAGCGGGTCGGCGCCCATGGCGCGGCCGAGGCGCGCGATCTCCGCGAGCCCGCGGGTGATGAGCGCCGCGCGCGTGTTGTGGCCGAGCCCCATCCCCTCGAGCATCCCGGCGGCGATGGCGATCACGTTCTTGAGCGCGCCGCCCAGCTCGACTCCCGTCACGTCGGACGCGGTGTACACCCGGAAGTGCCGCGCCGCGAAGAGCCGCTGCGTCGCCCGGGCGGCGGCGGCATCGTCACTCGCGGCGACGACCGCGGTCGGCTGGCCCTGGTACACCTCGAGCGCGAACGACGGCCCCGAGAGCGCCGCGACCCGCACGGCCCCCAGCACCTGCGCCACCACGTCGGTCATGAGCGCGAGCGTCCCCTGCTCGATCCCCTTCGTGGCGCTCACCACCACCGTCCCCGGCGCGACCGCCCCCTCCACCCGCCGCAGCGTCGCGCGCAGCACGTGGCTCGGGATGACCGACACGAGCATCTCGCCGTGCGCGGCGGCCTCCGCGGCGTCGTTCGTGGCGCGCAGCCCGGCCGCGAGCGGGCACCCCGGGAGGAAGGGCTCGTTCAGGTGCGCGGCATTGATCCCGTCCGCCACCTCGGGCTCGTACGCCCAGAGGAGGACGTCGTGGCCGTTGCGGGCCAGAAGGTCGGCGAGCGTGGTGCCCCAGCTCCCCGCGCCCAGCACGCCGACGCGCATCAGGCCCCCTGCGGGGGCGCCGCGCGGCGCCCGAAGCGGTTCTCGGTGCCGGCGAGGAGCCGGCGGATGTTGGCGCGGTGCATCCAGACGATCGCCAGCGCCACGAGGGCGACCAGCCACAGCAGGTCGCGCCGCGCGGGCTGGAGCAGCCACACCGAGAGCGGGAAGGTCGCCGCGGCCAGGACGCTGCCCAGCGACACATAGCCCGTCAGCCGCACGACCGCGATCCAGAGCAGGAGCACGGCGAGCGTCGCGAGCGGCATGAGCCCCAGCATCGCGCCGGCGGCGGTGGCGACCCCCTTCCCGCCCTTGAAGCCCACGAAGACCGAGAACATGTGGCCGAGCACCGCGGTGGCGCCGCAGCCCAGCGCGAAGAGCGGCGACGGCGACGCCTGCGGCGCCACCAGCCAGACCGGGACTGCCCCCTTGGCGATGTCCACGAGGCCGACGGGGATCGCGACCTTCCAGCCCAGGATGCGGTAGACGTTGGTGGCGCCGAGGTTCCTGCTGCCGTGCTCGCGGAGGTCGATCCCGCGGACCAGCTTCCCCGCCACGTAGCTCGTCGGGAAGGCGCCGAGCAGGTACGACGCGGCGAGCGCCAGGAGCATGGTCCCGGTCACCGGCGTGCCCCCGAGCGGCGCTTGAACTTCAGCCGGAGCGGCGCCCCGGTGAACGGCCACCTCGCACGGAAGCCGTTGGCCAGGTAGCGCTGGTACGACTCGGGCACGTCGTCGGGGCGGTTGGAGACGATCGCGATGGTGGGGGGCGCCGTGCCGACCTGGGTGGCGTAGAGGAGCTTCACCTCCTCGCCCGCCTTCTGCGGCGGCGCCTGCCGCTCCACCAGCTCCTCGAGCACCCGGTTCACCTCGGCGGTCGCCACGCGCACCTCGCGGGCGTCGGCGACCTCGAGGATGAGGTCGAGGAGCTTCCGCACCCGCTGGCCGGTGAGCGCCGAGGCGTACACGAACGGCACGTGCGCCAGGAACGGCGCCCGCTCCACCACCTCCTGCTGGCCGCGCACCGCGGTGTTCGAGTCCTTCCCGGGCACGAGGTCCCACTTGTTCACGACCACGATCAGGCTCGCCCCGCGCTCCCACGCCTGCGTCGCGATTCGCAGGTCCTGCGCGTGCATCCCCTGCGACGCGTCCACGACGAGCACGCAGATGTCGGCCCGGTCGATGGCGCGCTCGGTGCGCACGGTGGAGTAGAACTCGAGGTCCTCGTCCACCCGCGACCGCTTGCGGAGCCCCGCGGTGTCGATGAAGCGGATCGTGCGCCCCTCGTGCCGCAGCACCGAGTCGATCGCGTCGCGCGTGGTGCCGGCCTCGGGGGAGACGACGTGCCGCTCCTCGCCGAGCAGCCGGTTGAGCAGCGACGACTTGCCGACGTTCGGCCGCCCCACGACGGCGACGCCGATGATCCCGTCCTCGTCCTCGAGCCCGCCCTCGGGGAGCCGCGCCACCACCGCGTCGAGCAGGTCGCCGCTCCCCTTGCCCACCGCCGCGGAGACCCCGACCGGCTCGCCGAGCCCGAGGGCCCAGAAGTCGGCGAGCTGGGCCTCGGCGCGCTCGAGCTGGTCGAGCTTGTTCACCACGAGCATCACCGGCCGGCCGCCGCGTCGCAGCTTCTCCGCGATCGCCTCGTCGAGCGGGTGGAGCCCCTCGCGGCCGTCCACGGCGAAGAGGACGAGGTCGGCCTCGGCGAGGGCGCGGTCCACCTGGCCGCGGATCGCCCGGTCCATCGCCGCCTCGGAGCCGGGGACGAGGCCGCCGGTGTCCACCACCCAGAAGCGCCGCCCGTTCCACTCCGCCTCGCCGAAGTGGCGGTCGCGCGTGGTGCCGGGCTGGTCGGAGACGATCGCGGGCCGGCCGCCGACCAGCCGGTTGAAGAGGGTGGACTTCCCCACGTTGGGGCGGCCCACGATGGCGACGGTCGGGGTCTTCACGCAGCGACCGGCAGGTCGAGCGCGTCGGCGAAGCTCTTCGAGAGCCGCACCTCCATCGGCACCTCCGCCATCAGGGCGGCGACGCTCACGTCGTCGATGAAGACGCCGTCGTCGTTCACGCTCTCGCCCGGGAGGAGCGCCAGGTCGAGGTCGGTGCGCCCGCGCAGCGCGTCGCGCATCGCGGCCCCCGGGAGGAGCCCCGCGGTGGTGACGCTCGGCCCGAAGACGGTGTTCTCGACGGCGATCAGCTCGAAGGTGGCGCCGCTCGCCTGCGCCAGCGGTGCCAGCACCTGCGGCATGAGGGGCGCCATCGCGGTGCCGGTCACGACGCCGATCCGCTTCCCGCGCCACGCCTGCACCGCCTCCCCCGCCTCGGCGATCTGCTGCTGCAGCCAGCGCACGGCGCCGACCCCGTTCTCCACCTGCTCGAAGCCGTCGTAGATCGCGGCGGGCGGCAGCGGGAGCCCCGCGCGCAGGTACAGCTCGTCGGCCCCGTGGCACCAGTGCCGCCCGCGCTCGGCCATCGCGCGCGCCGCCCACCGCTCCACGATCGCCACCGCGGCCGCGCACTCGGCGGCGCTCCCCTCGCGCACGCGCGCGTGCTTGCTGTACTCCGTGAGCCCCACCGGCACCACGGAGCAGCTCAGCACCTCGGGGCCGAACTCGTACAGGTCGCGGAGCGTCTGCTCGAGGACGGCCCCGTCGTTCACGCCGGGCACCATCACGACCTGCGTGTGGAACTCGATGCCGTGCGCGGCGAACGCCCGCAGCTGGGGGATGATCGCCGGGGCGTCCGGGTTGCGGAGCAGGTAGCGCCGCGCGACGGGGTCGGTGGCGTGCACCGACACGTAGAGCGGCGAGAGCCGGTACTCGATGATCCGCGCCGTGTCCTGGGGCTTCAGGTTCGTGAGCGTGGCGAAGTTGCCGTAGCGGAACGAGAGCCGGTAGTCGTCGTCGCGGATGTACAGCGCCGGGCGCAGGCCGTCAGGATTGCCGTCCACGAAGCAGAAGTCGCACCGGTTCGCGCAGCGGCGGATCCGCGGCGGCTCGACGGCGACGCCCATCGGCTCGTCGAGCGGGCGCTCGATCTCGACCTCGAACTCCTCGCCGTCGGGCTGGCGCACCTGCAGCACGAAGTGCTCGTCGGCGGTGAGGAACTCCCAGTCGAGGAAGTCCTCGAGCTCGCGCCCGTTGACGGCATGCAGCTCGGAGCCCGGCACGAGGCCAAGTTCGTCGCCGATGGACCCCGGCGCGACGGCGGTGACACGAATCATGCCCGAAATCTAGTCGCTTGTCATTGGCCCACAAGGGTTTAGGTGACGGCACCTCAAGCGCATTCGCAGCCAAGGCATCGGGCGGGGCGCCGGCGTTCGCCTGCGGCACGGTCGCCGTCCTCCCTCGCGGATCTCCCAGTGACGCGCCGACGGGATGCGTGGTATCCTGCGAAGGGCTCCGTCGGCCACTCCCGATTTCCCGCAACGCAGTCGTCCACCGTGGGGCCGCCTCGGCCCCCGGTGCCTTTCCCCGAGGATCGTGACGTGCCCATGCGCACCGGTCGACCGTCTTCCCGCGTGCCGATGATTGTCGGCGTGGCGTCCCTGCTGCTTGCCGGCTGCAAGGAACAGGCGTCCGCCCCGCCCCCACCGCCCGAGGTGAGCGTGGTCACGATCGCGCCGCGCGAGATCGACGCCGAGTACGAATTCGTGGGCCAGGCGGAGGCGTCGAAGCGGGTGGAGGTGCGGTCGGCGGTCTCCGGGATCATCGTCGAGCGGCCGTATGCCGAGGGCACCGACGTCGCGAAAGGGGCCCTCCTCTTCCGGATCGACCCCACGGCCTACGAGGCGACCTATCGGAGCGCGCTGGCGCGCCTCACCGAGGCGAAGGCGCGCCTCGCGAACGCGGAACGCACCCTTGCCCGCCTGCGGCCGCTGCTCGCCGAGAACGCGGTGGCCCGGAAGGACGTGGACGACGCGGAGACGGAGGCGCAGTCGGCGCGCGCCGCGGTGGACGACGCAGAGGCCGCGGCGGACCGGGCGAAGAAGGACTACGACGACACCTGGATCCGGGCCGAGATCCCCGGGCGCGCGGGCCGCGCGCTGATGGTGCTCGGCGCCCGGGTGACGGGACCGTCGGACCTGCTCACCGTGGTCGAGCAGGTGGACCCGATCTACGTGAACTTCAGCCCTTCCGACCTGCAGCTGCTCCGCTGGCGGCGCGACGTCGCGGAGGGACGGCTGGTGCCGAACCCGCAGCAGGAGGTGGAGGTGACGCTGGCGGACGGCAGCACCTTCCCGTTCCGGGGCCGGCTGAACTTCCGCGACCTGGCCATCCAGCCCCAGACCGGCACGCTCCAGCTGCGCGCCGAGTTCCGCAACCCGTCGGCCGCGCTTCTCCCCGGCCAGTTCGTGCGGGTGCGGCTCCTCGGCGTGACCCGCAAGGGCGCGATCCTCGTCCCGCAGCGCGCGGTGCAGACGGGGCTCGGCGGCACCTACGTGTACGTGGTGGACAGCGCCGGCAAGGCGACCGCCCGCACCGTCACCACCTCCTCGTCGCAGGGCGGCCAGTATGTGGTGGACACGGGGCTCGAGCCCGGCGACCGCGTGGTGGTGGACGGGATCCAGCGGGTGGTGGCGGGCCAGCCGGTGCGGGTGGCCGACGCGCCGGCGGGCGGGATGCCCGTCGCGGGCGGCGACACCGCGGGAGCGGGGCGATGAGCGGGCACGCGCCGGGCCACGCGCCCGGGGGCGAGCTGCCGCCGGTCCGGAACTTCTTCATCCGGCGGCCGATCTTCTCGACCGTCATCTCGATCGTGATCGTGCTCCTCGGCGTCTTCGCGATCACCTCGCTCCCGGTGGCGCTCTACCCGCAGATCACGCCCCCCTCGGTGCTCGTCACCACCGTGTACCCGGGCGCCACCGCCGAGGACGTGGCGGAGGCGGTCGCCGCGCCGATCGAGCAGCAGCTCTCGGGCCTCGACGGCCTGCTCTACTTCCAGTCGTCGAACGGCGCCGACGGCACGATGAACCTCTACGCCTACTTCGACATCGGCCGCAGCCAGGACCTCGCGGCGGTGGACGTGCAGAACCAGCTGAAGCTGGCCGAGCCCCAGCTGCCGCAGGAGGTGCGGCGCAACGGGGTCACGGTGAAGAAGGCGCAGAAGGACATCCTGCTGATGATCGCGCTGTCGTCCGACGACCCGCGGCACGACGCCGAGTTCCTGAACAACTACTCGAAGATCAACCTCGACGACGAGGTCAAGCGCATCAAGGGCGTCGGCGACGCCTACACGTACGGCCTCCTCGAGTTCTCGATGCTCCTGAAGCTCGACCCCGACCGGATGGCGCAGCTCGGGCTGGGGGTGGCCGACGTCGTGTCGGCGGTGCAGGAGCAGAACACCACGAACCCGGGCGGCCGGGTGGGGCGCCAGCCCTCGCCCCCGGGCACCGACCTCACCCTCCCGGTGACGACGCAGGGCCGCCTGAAGACCGAGGCGGAGTTCGACCGCATCATCCTCCACGCGAACCCTGACGGCTCGGTGGTGCGCCTGGGCGACGTCGGCCGGGCCGACCTCGCCGGCCGGAGCTACGACCTCGACGGCCGCGTGAACGGGAAGTCCACGGCGCTCCTGCTGGTGTACACCCGCGCGGGCGCGAACGCGCTCGAGGTGAAGCAGAACATCGTCGCCCGGCTCACCGAGCTGCAGCGGGCGTTCCCGCCCGGGCTGCGCTGGGACATCGTGTACGACACCACGCCGTTCATCACGGCGTCGATCGAGGAGGTGCTCCACACCCTCGCCGAGGCGATGGTGCTGGTGACCCTCGTCGTCTTCCTCTTCCTGCAGGACTGGCGCTCGACGGTCATCCCGATCCTCGCGGTCCCCGTCTCCATCGTCGGCACCTTCGCGGGGATGCAGCTCCTCGGCTTCTCGATCAACCTCCTCACGCTCTTCGGCCTCGTGCTCGCCATCGGCATCGTGGTGGACGACGCCATCGTGGTGATCGAGAACGTGGAGCGCATCATGAGCGAGGACCACCTGCCGCCGCCGCAGGCCGCCGACAAGGCGATGTCCCAGGTGAGCGGCGCGCTCGTGGCGATCGTGCTGGTGCTCTCGTCGGTGTTCATCCCGGTGGCGCTGCTCGCGGGCATCACGGGCGCGATGTTCAAGCAGTTCGCGATCACGATCGTCGTGTCGGTGATCCTGTCGGGCATCGTGGCGCTGACCCTCACCCCCGCCCTCTGCGCGCTGCTCCTCAAGCCGCACGTGCCGGGCAAGAAGAAGTTCGTCTTCTTCGAGAAGTTCAACGAGGTGTTCGACGCGATCACGGCGAAGTACCTCGGCGGCGTCCGGGGCGTGATCGGCCGGCCGCGGACCTTCCTGGCGGCGTTCGCCGTCCTCCTCGTGCTGATCGTGGTGCTCTTCCGCGCGATCCCCACGGGGTTCATCCCCACCGAGGACAAGGGCTACTTCGGCATCGCCCTCTCGCTCCCCGAGGGTGCCTCGCGCCAGCGCACCGACGCGCTCGTGGGGCGCATCGAGGAGACGGTGCGGAAGCACCCGGCGGTGGAGAACGTCATCTCCCTCGTCGGCCTCGACTTCATCAACAACGCGAACCTCACCAGCGCCGCGGCGATGTTCGTGATGCTGAAGCCGTGGGAGGAGCGCGAGGCCGACGGGCTGGACATCAACTCGGTCATCGGCGCGGTGAACCGCGAGCTCGCCGGCATGAAGGAGGGGCTCTCCTTCGCCTTCAACATGCCCGAGATCCCGGGCCTCGGCACCACCGCCGGCCTCGAGATGTACCTGCAGGACCGCGGGATCGGCGACGTGCGCCGGTTCGCCGGGGTGGTGCAGGAGTTCATCGGCAGGGCGCGGCAGGAGCCGACGCTCGCCGGCCCGCGCACCACCATCAACGTGGCGTCGCCGCAGGTGTACGTCACCGTGGACCGCGACAAGGTGAAGGCGCTCGGCGTGTCGCTCGGCGACGTCTTCCAGACGCTGCAGACGATGCTGTCGGCGCTCTACATCAACGACTTCAACATCTTCGGCCGCACCTACCGCGTGCAGGCGGAGGCGCAGCCCGAGTTCCGCGTCACGCCGGACGACATCGGCAAGCTGCACGTCCGCGCGCCGTCGGGGCGCATGATCCCCGTCTCCGCGCTCACCACGACCGCGCTGCGGTCGGGCCCGAGCGTGGTGACGCGCTTCAACGGCTCCACGGCGGCGCTCGTCACCGCCGTCCCGGCGCCGGGCCGCAGCTCGGGCGAGATGCTCGCGACCGTGGAGCGCATGGCCCAGGAGGCGGCCACGCAGGGGATCGGCTACGGCTTCAGCGGCCAGACCTACCAGGAGAAGCTGGCCGCCGGGCAGGGCAACATCGTGTTCGTGCTGGGCATCGTGCTCGTCTTCCTCGTGCTGGCGGCGCAGTACGAGAGCTGGTCGCTGCCGCTCGCGGTGATGCTCGGCGTGCCGTTCGGCGTGCTCGGGGCGCTCCTGGGCCTGCTGGTGCGGGGCATCCCGAACGACGTGTACTTCCAGATCGGCCTCGTGAGCGTGATCGGCCTCGCCGCGAAGAACGCGATCCTCATCGTGGAGTTCGCGAACGACCTCATGGCCAAGGGGATGGCCCTGAAGGAGGCGACGATGCTGGCGGCGAAGGACCGGTTCCGGCCGATCCTCATGACCTCGTTCGCCTTCATCCTCGGCGTGGTCCCGCTCGTCATCGCGAGCGGCGCGGGCGCGGAGAGCCGGCACTCCCTCGGCACCGGCGTGTTCGCGGGGATGCTCTTCGCCACCGCCGTGGGCGTCTTCTTCATCCCGCTCTTCTTCTACCTGATCCGCGGCGCCTCGTCGCGGAAGGCCGCGGCAGCTGCCGCGGCCGCGGAGGCGAGCTGAGATGCGCCATGCGCCCCTGGTCGGCCTCGCCCTCGTGGCGGCGGCCTGCACCACGAAGTACGAGCGGCCCGCGGACCTGCCCCGGCCCGAGGCGTGGCGCCCGCCGTCGGCGGCGGCCGATTCCGTCCGGCCGTTCTACGACTCGCTCGCGGCGGCCCGGCTGGCCGGCCTGCCGGCCCGCCCCGCCCCGCTGTACGACCTGCGGACGAACCTCAACCCGGCCGACTCGGCCGGGATGCTGCAGTGGTTCCAGCTGCTGCGGGACAGCACCCTGCAGCGCCTCGTCGCCGTGGCGCTGCGCGAGAACTACGACGCCCGCATCGCCGTCGCCCGCATCGCCGAGTTCCGCGCCCTGTACGGCGTCACGCGGGGCGAGCTGTTCCCGCAGCTCACCGTGGGCGGCAGCGCCGGCACGTTCCGGCGCCCGCTGCTGCAGCTCGACACCACGAACACGTTCAGCAGCATCCAGCTCTCGGCGGATGTCGCCTGGGAGCTCGATTTCTTCGGGCGCATCCGGAACGCGACGCAGGCCGCCCGGGCCGACCTGCTCGCGCAGGAGGAATCCCGGCGGGCGGTGCTGCTCGCGCTCGTCGCCGACGTCGCCACCGCCTACCTCGAGCTGCGCGAGCTCGACGCGAACCTGGCGATCGCCCGCCGCACGCTGGCGAGCCGGCTCGAGACGCTGCGGCTGGCGCAGCGCCGGTTCCAGGAGGGGGTGATCTCGGAGCTCGACGTGCGCCAGTTCGAGTCCGAGGTGGCCTTCCCGGCGGCGCGAGTGGCGGAGATCGAGCGCCAGGTCCGGGCCAAGGAGAACCAGCTGAGCGTGCTGCTGGGCCGCACGCCGGTGGAGATCCCGCGCGGCCGCACCCTCGACGACGTCGTGGCGGGGATCGCGGTGCCCGCCGGGCTCCCGTCGGCTCTGGTCGAGCGCCGGCCCGACGTGCGCCAGGCCGAGCAGGCCTACTCGGCCGCGACCTCGCGCGTGGGCGCCGCCCGGGGCGAGCTGCTGCCGACGATCACGCTGAACGGCAGCTACGGCACGCTGGCGCGCAACTGGGACGACCTCTTCCAGCAGAGCAGCGAGCTCTACGGGATCGGCGGGGCCGTGTCGATCCCCATCTTCACCGGCGGGCGGGTCGGCAAGCAGGTGGACGTCGCGCGGGCGCGCGCCGAGCAGGCGGGGCTGCAGTACCGCAAGGCGATCATCACGGCGTTCCGCGAGGTGGAGGACGCCATGGCGGCGCTGCGCGCCTCCCGCGACCTCGTGGCCGCCACGGCCACGCAGGTGCAGGCGCTCCGCGCCGCCGAGCGGCTGGCGACGCGCCGCTACGAGAACGGGATCTCCAGCTACCTCGAGGTGCTGGACGCCCAGCGCAACCTCTTCAGCGCGGAACTGAACCTCACGGCGGCGCAGCGGCAGCAGGTCACCTCGGCGGTGCAGCTCTACCGCTCGCTGGGCGGCGGGTGGCCCGTGGTGCCGGGCGATACCCTGGGGGGGCCGCCACCGCAGTAGCCGCCGGCGGGACGCACGGAACGCGACGAGGGGCGCCCGCGCGGGCGCCCCTCGTCATTGCTGCCGACCGTTCCAGAGCGGGAGACGGGGTTCGAACCCGCGACCCTCAGCTTGGGAAGCTGATGCTCTACCAACTGAGCTACTCCCGCACTGCGCCAATCCTACAGCGGTCGGCCCCGGCCATCAAGCGGGGCCGCCGCCCTCCGTCAGGCCACGCCGACCGACGCCTCGAGGAAGCTCCGGAGGTCCACCTCGCTGACCTCCGGCTCGCCGGGGGCCACGTTGTCGAGCTTGCCCGCCTTCATCCACGCCTCGAGTTCCCCCACCAGGTCGAAGAGGTGGTCGAAGGAGTCCACGATGAAGAGCAGCGGCTGGTAGTGGTCGATCTCGAAGTACTGGTTGATCACCCACTCGAGCTGCAGCGGGTAGCGCTGCACCTCGGGGCTGTCGATCGCGTGCGCGATCTCGCCGTACGACGACAGGAGTCCCGAGCCGTACACGCGGAGCCCCGTCCGGTCCCGCATGAGCCCGAACTCGATGGTGAACCAGAAGAAGCGCGCCATCGCCTTCATGATGCTCGTCATGCGGCGGATGCGCTCGTGCCCGTCGCCGATCGCCTGCCCGATCTCCGCGGCCACGTGGGCGCAGTCGCCGAAGCGCACCAGCGTGTCGGCGAACGCCCGGTCCGTGTGCATCGGCACGTGGCCGGCGATGTCGTGGAAGATGTCGGGCTCGGGGAGGTAGTCGAGCGTGGCGGGGTCCCGGATCGTGATCGTGGTCGGGAACTCCCGGTTGCGCAGGCAGTCGAAGAAGAGGAACGACGGCACGTAGCCGCTCACCGCCTTCGCCCGGAACCCCGTCTTGGGCGCCAGGAAGCGGTTGACCTCGTCGAGCCGCGGCACCCGCTCGGGGTCGAGGCAGAGGTTGTCGATCCCCTCGAGGAACCGGCCGTTGGCGTAGCGGCGCCACCGGTCCTGCATGCGCGCGTAGAGGCGGCGCCACGCCTCGTGGTTCACGGGCGAGTACAGGTCGTAGGGCTGCTCGATGTAGAGCTCGCCCTTCGCGCGCGCCGCCTCGATGAAGGGCGCCCGGGTCGTCGTCAGGCTCATCGCGCCGCCTCCCGCCGCGGGGTCAGGCCTTCACCTTGTAGCGCCACGCCTTCACGCCGTCCACCTTCGCCTCGGCGCTGAGCGGCTGGCTCTTGCCCGTCTCGAGGGCGGGGATCGCCAGCTCCTGCGTCGCGAGCACCGCGCCCGCGGCGTCGAGGAACTCGAGCGTGATGGCGCCGGGCCTCGGCTTGACGGGCTGGCCCGCCGGCGTCTGCGCCTCGCGACCCGTGGCCACCGCCGACCACGAGGCGGTCCCCTTCGCCGCCTTGAACGACTTCACCTCGAGGTTCACCGGCTGCTGCACCAGCGCCTCGGCGACCTTCAGCAGCTGGTCCGACTGCCCGGTGCGGCGGTACCCCTCCATCACGAGCCGCTGCACCGTCTCGTTGAGGGGGTCGAGCTCGCGCAGCTTCAGCGCCGACTCGAGCATCCCCTTGCCGTTCTCGGCGCCAAGGTAGCAGTTCGTCTGGTTGAAGAGCGCGTCGCGGTTGTTCGGCTCGAGCGCCACGATCTTGCCGAACGCCTCGGCCGCCTCGGCGTACTTCTTCTCGTTGAAGAGGGTCGCGCCGATCGCGAAGAGGTCGTCCGTGCTCACCGCCCCGCCGGCGGCGGCGGTGCCGGCGGCGGCGAGCAGTTCCTTCTCGATCGCGCTGGCCTTGTCGGCCATCCCGGCGCCGCGGTACGCCACCGCGAGGGCGCGGCGCCCCTGCATGTCGCCCGGGACCCACTGCACGTACTGCTCGAGCACCGGCACCGCCTCGGCGGGCCGGTCGGCCTGCGTGAGGATGAGGCCGAGGTTGAACTGCGAGGAGTTGCGCTCCTCCTGCAGGTCCGGCGCACCCGAGGCCTCCACGGCCTTCTTCAAGTACACGGCGGCGCTGTCGAGCTGGTTCGTGCGCGCGTAGGCGAGGCCCAGGCCGTTGAAGCCCTGCGGCAGCCCGCGGAAGATCACGTTGGCCGCGCGGTACCAGGGGATGGCGTCCTCGAGCTTGTCGGCGTTGAACAGCTGGATCGCCTCGTTCACGAGCGGGATCCAGGCGGTCTGGCGGAGCTGCGTGATCTCGACCTCGCAGTCGTCCGCGAGCGCCTGCGCCTTCGTGAGGGCCGCGTCGGCCGTGGCCACGTCGCCCTTCAGGAGGGCCGTGCGGCCGAGGTAGAAGAACCCGCCGGCCTCGGCCGGCGAGGTGGTGGTGGCCATCTGGAAGGCGCCGAGCGCCTGGTCGAGCGCGGCGGCGCGCTTCGCGGCGTCCTTGTCCTCGATCGCGGTCTTGAGGGCCTTGACGCCGGTCTGGACGCCCTTGTCCTTGGCCTTGCGGGCGGAGCAGAACGGCTCCGCGAAGCGGCCCTGCGCGGCCTCGGCCACGGCGGCCGCCACCTTGTCGGCACCCACTGCCTGCGCCGAGCCCTGGGAGACGGACGCGACCAGTCCAGCCGCGACGGCGACGGTGACGAGTTGGCTGCGCGACATGCCGGCGGACGCTCCTCGGATACGGGTTCGGCGACGCCCGCCCGGGCGCCGCAGGGACGGAATATCGCCCCATGGCGGCACCTTCGCCACGCCGGTCACCCCCGCTGCCGCAGGTGCGCCACGATGCGCTCCGCGAGCGTCGCCGACACGCCGGGCACGGTCGCCAGCTCGGCCACCGAGGCCGACCGGACCCCGGCCAGCGACCCGAACCGCTCCAGGAGCCGCCGGCGGCGCGCGGGCCCCACGCCCGGGATCTCCAGCAGCTCGGAGGTGAGCGTCCGCGCGGCGCGCCGGCGCCGGCTGTAGGCGAGCCCGAAGCGGTGCGCCTCGTCGCGCAGCCGCTGGAGCAGCCGCAGCGACGGGCTCCGGCGCGGCAGGCGCAGGCTCTCGGCGCGGCCGGGCAGGAAGACCTCCTCCTCCCGCTTGGCGAGACTCACGATGGGCAGGTCGGTGACGCCGAGCGCGGCCGCGGCGGCCACGGCGGCGCCGAGCTGGCCCTTGCCGCCGTCGATCACGAGGAGGTCCGGCAGCGGCTTCCCCTCCTCCCGCCGCCGCGTCAGGTAGCGGGTGACCACCTCGTGGATCGCCGCGAAGTCGTCCTGCTGGGCGAGCCCCGCGAGGCGGAACTTCCGGTACTCCCCCTTCCGGGGCCGCCCCGCCTCGAACCAGACCAGCGAGCCCACGATGTCGCGCCCCTGGTTGTGCGAGACATCCACGCACGCCAGGGCGCGCGGCACCACCGAGAGCCCGAGGTCGCGCCCGAGCGCGTACACCGGGTCCCCCGCCCGCTCGTCGGTCTCGAACGACTCGATGCGGAGGCTCTCCAGCAGGTGCCGCGCGTTCTGGTCGGCGAGCTCCAGCCAGCGGTGCGCCGAGCCGCGCTGCGGCACGTGCAGCTCCGCCTCCGGCAGCAGCGCCTGCACCGCCTCCGTCTCCGCCGGGGCGAACGGCACCACCAGGCGCCGCGCGCGCCCCTCGGCCAGCCGGTACCACCGCACGAGGAACGCCTCGAGGATCGCCGCCTCCGACTCCTCCTCCACCCCCTCGAGGAAGCGGTGCTCCCGTCCCACCACGCGGCCGGCGCGGACGCGGAGCAGCACGACGGCGGCGTCGTCACCGTCGCGCGCGAGCCCGATCACGTCGGCGTCGCCGGTGCCGATGATCTCCACCGCCGCCGGCTGCTCGAGCCGCTCGAGCCACTTGAGCGCGTCGCGCGCCTCCGCGGCGCGCTCGTAGTCCTCCGCCTCGCTCGCGGCGAGCATCATCGCGCGCACCCGCTGCCGCACGTCGCCGGTGCGACCCTCGAGGAAGGCCACCACCTCGCCCACCATCGCGCGGTACTCGGCCTCCGACTGCCACCCCACGCACGGCGCCTTGCACCGCCCGATGTGGTAGTCGAGGCACGGCCGGTCGCGCCGCTCGCGCGGCAGATCGAGATGGCAGCTCCGCACCGTGTAAAGGCGGCGGATGATGGCGAGGGTGCGGCGGAGGAGCGCCACGTCGGTGTAGGGCCCGAAGTAGCGCGCGCCCGGGAGGTCGCGGCGCCGCGTGACCAGCACGCGCGGGAACGGCTCGCGCTCGGTGACGGCGATGGACGGGTAGCTCTTGTCGTCCTTCAGCCGCACGTTGAAGCGCGGCTGGTACTCCTTGATGAGGTTGTTCTCGAGCAGCAGCGACTGCGCCTCGGTCGGGACGACGATGGTCTCCACGTCGGCGATGAGCCGGGCGAGGTGGCGCAGCTTCGGGCTCTCGACGTGGTCCTGCGCGAGGTAGCTCCGCACGCGCGACCGCAGGCGCTTGGCCTTGCCCACGTACAGCACCGCGCCCTGCGCGTCCTTCCAGAGGTACACGCCCGGGCCGTCGGGGAGGGTGTCGAGCTTGCGCGCGAGCCCCTCGGGCAGCGGGAGGGCGCCGGTCATGGCCCGCGCCGCAGCCCCAGCCGACGCCAGAGCCCGTCGGACTCGGGCACGCCGAAGGCGGTGGTGAGCAGCAGGTATGTGGCGCCGAACGCGCCGAGCGCCAGCACCCCCTCGACGATCGGGTGCGCGTCGGGGAGCGCCAGCAGCGCGCCCCACGTGACGCCGACCGCGAGCACCGCCGAGAGCCAGAGCAGGCCGATCGCGCCGGGCAGGAGCCCCGTCGTGCCGACCCGTCGCGCGAGGGCGCGCCGGTAGAGCGCGAACTCCGCCCACCCGGCGAGCCCCGACGCGGCGGTGAGTCCCGCGGCGCCCCAGCGGCGGTCGATGCCCAGCAGCGGCGGGCCGGCGAAGGCGAGGACGGCGCCGAGCGTCGCGCCGAGCGCGATGCGGGCCAGGGCGAAGCGCACCGGCGAGCGCGGGTCGCCGAGGGCGTAGAGCGCCGAGGTGTACAGGCGGCTCATCGTCTGGGCCAGGAGCCCGATCGCCGAGCCCGCGAGGATCGCCCAGACGAAGTAGGTGTCGTCCCGCGAGAACGCGCCGGACTGGAAGAGGAGCGCCACCAGCATGTGCCCCAGCCCGGCGAACGCGGCGGCCGAGGGGACCACGTAGTACGCGATGTGCCGGAGCCCGCGGTCGAGCCGGCCGCGGAGGTAGCGCGCCACCTCGTCGCCGGGGCCGCTCATGCTCGACATCGCCGGCAGCTCGCTCGCCGCCACGGACATGCCGAAGAGCGACACGGGGAGGTTGTAGAGGACCTGGGCGGCCAGCAGCCCCGCCACCGCACCCGTCGGCAGCAGGGTGGCGAGCAGCACGTCCACGTACGCGCTGAGCTGCGCGACCCCGCGTCCCACCAGCGCCGGGGTGAAGTTCCGGATGACGGTACGCGCCTCCGCCGTGGCGCCCACGCGGAAGCGCAGGTCGCCCGCGACGGCGCGCAGCGTCGGCAGCTGCACGAGCACCTGCAGCAGGCTCCCGAGCACCGAGCCCCACGCGGCGTACACCGCGAGGTCGTCGGCGCCGGTGCGGCCGCCGCCGTACAGCAGCGCCGCGATGATCGCCACGTTCCAGGCGACGGGCGCGGCATAGCTGAGCAGGAACCGGCGGTGGCTGTTGAGGATCCCGAGGCACCACGCGGAGAAGGCGAGGAGCCCGGCGCCCGGGAAGAGGATGCGCACGAGGCGGACGGTCAGGTCGCGCTTGGGCCCGGCGAACCCGGCCGCGATGACGTCCACGAGCAGCGGCGCCCCGAGGACGCCCATGAGCACGGCCGCGGCCATCGCGAGGCCGAGCAGCGCGCCGATCGCCCCCGCGGTGCGGGCGGCCCCCTCCCGGTCGCCGCGGCCGAGCTGGCCGGCGTACACCGGGATGAACGACGCGCTGAGCGCCCCCTCGCCGAAGAGGTTCTGCAGGAGGTTCGGGATCCGGAACGCGGCCGAGAAGGCGTCGGCCGCGTCGGTCGTGACGCCGAGGAAGTGGCCGAGGACACGCTGGCGCACGAGCCCCGCAAGGCGGCTCGCGAGGATGCCGAGGCCGACCAGGAACGCGCCGGAGCGGCCCGAGATCGGGTCGGGCGGCAGGGCGGCGGCGCCGGCGGCGCGCGTCTCCCCGCTCGTGAGCACCATCAGGCGCCGGGCGGCTTGGGCAGGCTCGGCCGGTGCGCGCCGTCCTCGAGCAGCCGCTGCAGGAACTGGTTCTCCTCCTGGAGGGCCTGCACGCTGCGGGTGAGGTCGTCCACGTCGGCCTCGAGCACCTCGACCCTGCGGACGAGCTCGGCGAGGGTGGCGTTCGTCGTCTCGGGGCCCTCCAGCCGGCGCGCCAGCGCCCGCCCGACGGGCGAGTCGATGACGATCCCGATGATCGGGATCAGCAGCGCGACGAGGAGGATGAGCGCGATGATGCCCATGATGCCCCGAGTCTAGGCGTGTGCCGGGGTCGCCTCAAGAGCGCCCGCGTACCAGCGCGTGCACGCCTCGAGGAGCGCGTCGAGGACGCCGGGCCCCCAGCGCCCGAGGAAGGTCGCGACCGTGAGCACGCGCTCCTGCGGCTGGCCCTCCGGCGCCAGCAGGTCGAGGACGCGGCGCAGCTGGCGAAGCTCCGTCTCGTGCCGGCGGCGCAGCCGCTGCCGCAACTTGCGCTCGGCCCAGTCGAGGTCGCCCAGTGCCCGGTGCTCGAGCCGCGCGAGGAAGCCGGCGAGCGTCGGGTCGATCGCCGGCGCGACCGCCCGCAACCCCTCATACTCCAGCGCGACCTGTTCGCGCAGGCGCTCGAGTGCCGCGACCGCCGGCGCCGGCATCAGGTCGGCCACCGCCCGCGCCTCCACGGTGCCGGGGGCCGCCATCACCTCCGCGAGCGTCAGGCCGAACTTGTCGAGGAAGCGGTCGGCCGGCGCATCCACCACCGCGCCCGACCAGCGCGGCACCGGCCGCTGCCGGGTGAGGCCGAGCGCCTCGTACACCGGCTCGGCGAGCGGGAGGTAGCGCAGCTCCCCCGGTCCCGCCACGTAGGCCACGGTGGGCAGCAGGGCGCGCTCCACGGCGGGCCGCAGGAGCACGTTCGCGGAGAAGCGCTCGGGCTCGGCGTCGGCGAGGCGCCGGAGTGCCACGAGGTCGTGGCGCTCCCCGCTCCGCCGGGCGACGAACGCCGTCCCGTCACGCACGAGCCGGTCGCGCCCCGCGGCCCCCTCGAGCATCACCAGCGTGAGCCCCTCGCCCACCTGGATGCCGGGGTCGGCGCCCTCCGCGCGGAGCGCGGCGGCGCGGCTCGCAAGCGCCGACTCCAGCGGGCCGCCCTGCAGCAGCGAGCGCTCGAGCCATGGCCACGCGAGCCGCTTCACCGCGGGATGCGTCGCGTCGAGCACCAGCATGCCGAAGGGGGCCAGCAGTTCGGCCACGGCGCCCGCACCGGCCGCGGCCAGGCTGGCGTCGGGCCGGAAGTGCGCCGCGAGCCACGCATGCGCCCGCTCGCCGGCGTCGCCGTCGGGGAGGTCCCGGCGGAGCTGCTCGAGCAGCGGCCGCACCTCGGCGCCGACCGGCTCGCGCCACAGCGGCCGCATCGCGGCCCCGGCGGCGCGCTCCCGCAGGGTCACGCGGCGCAGCCGGCCGTCGCGGTCGAGCCAGGCCGTCGTGGCCGCCTCGGCGAAGTCGTGGTCGTCGCCGGCGCTCCAGAAGACCGGCACCACACGCCGCCCCCAGGTGGCCGCGAGTCGCCGCGCGAGGGCCACGGCCGAGAGCGCCTTCGCCACCGTGTAGAGCGGGCCGGTGAAGAGCGCCGGCTGCTGGCCGGTGGAGACGACGAGCGTTCCCGGGTCCGCGAGCGCCGCGCGCGCCTCCTCGGTGCCGGCGGCCGGCACGAAGGCCTCGAGCAGCGCGGGGGCCACGCCGCCGCCGGCAGGTACCGGCAGCGGCGGCACCGGGGCCGCGAGCGGGGTGGTGGCGACGCGGAACATGCCCGGGCTCAGCCGCGCCGCCCGACGAGGATCACGCGCGGCGACCCGGCCTGCAGCGCGTCACCCGCGTAGTCGCCGTACCGGGCGTGCACGGCGAGCCCGGCCGCGCCCAGCATCGACTCGAGCTCCGCCGGCGAGAAGAGCCGTACCCGCTCCAGGAAGCGCCGCCCGTCGTCGGTGGTGATCACCTTCTCGACGTGCCGGCCGTCGGGCGAGAGCGCCCGCTGCACCTGGTGGCGTCCGGTGCCGGCGTCGCGCGGCGCCTCGCCGGCCTGCACCATCGCGCGCACGCTGGCCGCGTTCAGGAAGTCGAGGGCGAACCACCCGCCGGGCCGCACCGTCCCCACCATCTCGGCGAGCGCGGCCTCGTGCTCGGCGTCGTCGGCGAAGTAGCCGAAGCTCGTGAAGAGGTTCACCGTCAGGTCCATCGCGCCCGGGCGCACCGGGAGCCGGCGCAGGTCGGCGCGCACGAGGGCGCCGGTCCCGGCCTCCCGCGCGCGGTGCAGCAGCGTCGCGGAGAGGTCCACGCCGGTGCAGCGCGCGCCGAGCGCGGCGAAGGCACGCGCGTGCCGGCCGGCGCCGCACGCCACGTCGAGCACGCGCCAGCCGGGGGCGAGCCCCGTCGCGGCCGCGACGAGCCGCGCGAGCCGGTCCGCCTCCGCCTCGTCGCGGTGCGGGTACAGCTCGAGGTAGTCCTCGTTGAACCACTGCGCGAACCACTCGGTCATGGCTACTTGTGGTACGGGTCGCCGCGCACGATGGTGCAGGCACGGTAGAGCTGCTCGCAGGCGACCACGCGCGCCAGCTCGTGGGGCAGCGTGGCCGGCCCCAGGCTCCAGGCGAGCTGCGCCTCCGCCACCAGGTCGGCCGGCAGCCCGTGCGAGCCGCCGATCACCACCGCGACCGGCCGCGACGTCTCGAGCCAGCCCCGCACGACCGCGGCGAGCGCGTCGCTCGCGAGCGGGCGCCCGCCCCGGTCGAGGGCCACGAGCCGGGCGCCGTCGGGGACGAGCTCGCGCAGCCGCCTCCCCTCCTCGCGCCGCGCCACCGCCGCCGTCGGCGCCCGCGACGCCTCGCGCGCCTCGCGCTCGGTCACGCCGAGGTAGCGGCGCAGGCGCCGGAGGTAGTCGTCGCAGAGGGCGCGGTACGCCGGGCGCAGCTTCCCGACCGCGAGCAGGTGCAGCTCAGGCGTACAGCCCCCGCAGGCGGTGCACCGCCGCCACCCGCTCGATCGCCAGCATGTAGGCGCCGATCCGGTTGCTCACCCCGTGGCGCGTCGCCATCGCGGTGACCTCCTCGAAGCTGCGCACCATGATCCGCTCGAGGCGGTCGTTCACCGTCGCCTCGTCCCAGAAGTAGCCGCCGCGGTCCTGCACCCACTCGAAGTAGCTCACCGTCACGCCGCCCGCGTTGGCCAGGATGTCGGGGATCACGAAGATCCCCTGCTCCTCGAGGAGCCGGTCGGCGTTGGCGGTCGTCGGCCCGTTGGCGCCCTCGCAGATGATCCGGGCGCGGATGCTGCCGGCATTCTTGCTGGTGATCACGTTCTCCAGGGCGGCGGGCAGCAGCACGTCGCAGTCCACGGTGAGCACGTCGTCGCTCGCGACGGCGGTGGCGCGCGGGTAGCCCTCGACGAACTGGTGCTCGGCGGTCCACCGGAGCACGTCGGCGATGTCGAGCCCCGCCGGCTCCCAGATCCCGCCGCTCTTGTCCGAGACGGCGACGATCGTCGCCCCCGCCTCGTGCAGCAGCCGCGCCGCGATCGAGCCCACGTTGCCGAACCCCTGCACCGCCACCCGCGCGCCGGCGAGCGACCGGCCCCGCTGCTTCAGCGCCTCGCGGATCACGAGCATGCAGCCGCGCCCCGTCGCCTCGCGGCGGCCGAGCGACCCGCCCATCTCCACCGGCTTGCCGGTCACGACCGCGGTCACGGTGTGGCGCTTGTGCATGGAGTAGGTGTCCATGATCCACGCCATCACGCGCTCGTTGGTGTTCACGTCGGGGGCCGGGACGTCGGAGTCGGGGCCGAGGGTCTCGATGATGGCGGCGGTGTAGCGGCGCGTGAGCCGCTCGAGCTCCGCCGGCGACAACGTGGACGGGTCGCAGACCACGCCGCCCTTCGCGCCGCCGAAGGGGATGTTGACGACCGCGCACTTCCAGGTCATCCACGCGGCGAGCGCCTTCACCTCGTCGAGCGTCACCGCGAGGTCGAACCGGATGCCCCCCTTCGCCGGCCCGCGCGACGTGTTGTAGAGCACGCGGTAGCCGGTGAACACGTCCACGCCGCCGGCGTCGCGCTGCACGGGGACGGAGACGATGATCTGCTTCTCGGGGTGGCGGAGGATCTTGTAGAGGCCGGGATCGAGCTGGAGGCGCTGCGCGGCGAGGTCGAACCGCGACATCATCGACTCGAACGGGTTCTCCTCGGCGAGGAACCGGTCCTTGTCGGGCTGGATCATCGGCACGCGGGAAGGGACGAAGCCCGTGCTCATGCGGGGTCTCCGGCGAAGGGTCGGGTCAGGGCAGCGCGTCGGGCGGGAGGACCGCCACGGCGATGGCGCGCTGCACGTCGGCCTCGCCCGCTTCCCAGGCGAGGCCCTGCTCGGCCACGAGCGGCTCGCGCGCCGCCGCCGGCCAGCGGTCGGCGAGGCGCAGCGCGTCGCGCTCGGTCACGACGACGAGGTCGGCCCGGCGCGACGCGTGCGCGAGCCAGGCGAGGTCGGCGTCGCGGAACGCCGGGCCGTCGCGCCACTGGTGCACCTGCACCGCGGCGCCCGTCGCCTTCGCGTGCGCGACCACCGCCGGCAGCTCCGGCCCGCGCGAGGCGACCACCACGCGCCGGCCGGCGAGCGCCTCGGGCGGGTGGCCGTGGCCGCTCACCAGCCCGCGGAAGCGCAGCACGCCGAGCCGCGCGCAGGCGACCGGCACGCCGAGCTCCGCGTGCAGCGCGTCGGCGAAGTGCCGGGCCGTCGCGGCGTCGGCGCGCCGGCGGGTGAGGACCAGCACGTCGGCCCGGGCGAGGGCGCGCCGCGACGCCACCCACGGCCCCGCCGGGAACGGCAGGCGGGAGGCGATCGCCGTCTCGGCGCCCAGCACCCCCAGCGTCGCGTCGAGCGGGACCCGGAAGCCCCCCATCGTGCCCGTGAGGACCGCCACCTGCGCCCCGCTCCCCGCGAGCCGCGCGAGCGTCGCGTCGAGCGCGCCGCCCGCGGTGACGAGGGCGCCCGGCACGCGCGCCGCGACCAGTTCCTCGTCGGCCGCCTGCGCGGCCGCGAGCAGCACGCCCGGTCGCCGGCCCAGCTCGGCGAGGTGCGCCGCCACCCACGAGGCGACGAGCCCGAGCCCCGACCGGCCGGCCGTGACCCGCCCGAGGCCCACGACGGGGATCGGCGGGTCGATCGCGGGGTTCGCCGCCGTGCCGTGGACGAGCCCGCTCGCGCCCTGCCAGAGCCGCCAGAGCCCAGCGGCCGGCACCAGCGCCGCCCGCGCCATGCGCGCGTCCATCCGATGGCTCGTCCAGAGCCATCGCGCCACGCGCAGCGACCGGCTCGAGCGCCGTGGCACGCGGGCCGCCGCCTACCGGTCCGTCACGCGCGCGAGCATCTCCGCCTCGGCGACGACGGCGCCGTCCACCAGCGCGCGCCCGCGCACCTTGAACGTCGGGCCCCGGGCCTGGATGACCTCCAGTTCGCACCGCAGCTGGTCACCCGGCACCACCGGCCGGCGGAACCGGGCGTTGTCGATGCCCAGGAAGAAGAGGAGCTTCGCCTGCGGGTCGGGGATCGTGTCCATCAGCATGAGCCCGGCCACCTGCGCCATCGTCTCGATGATCAGCACCCCCGGCATGACGGGGGCGCCGGGGAAGTGGCCGGGGAAGAACGGCTCGTTGATCGTGACGTTCTTGAGCCCGACGATGCGGCGACCCGGCTCCACCTCCAGGATGCGGTCCACGAGGAGGAAGGGGTAGCGGTGCGGCATCACCTCGAGGATGCGCCGGATGTCGATCATGGAGCGGGTCTCCGCGGGGCGCGGGGGCGCCGAGACGAACGGGCGGCGGCCGCCGTCGGCGACCACCGCCCGGGTCCGTCGCGTCGGGCGCGCACGCTCAGTTGGTCGAGGCCTTCAGCTTCTGGATCACGCGCTGCGTGAGGTCGAGCGCCGGGTCGCCGGTGATGATGTTGCTCCCCTGCGCGCTCACGTCGAAGATCAACGCGAAGCCGCCCTCCGCCCGGATCGCCTCGACCGCGGCGAGCACCTTCTTCTGCATCGGCGACATCAGCTCCTGCTCGCGCTGGGCCGCGCGCTGCTGCAGCTCGCCCGCCTTCTGCTGCAGCGTGCGCTGCTGCTCCTCCAGCTCCTTCTGCTTCGCGGCGCGCTGGGCCGAGTTCATCATCGCCTGGGACGCCTGGAAGCCCTGCGCCGCCGAGTCGAGGCTCGCCTCGAGCCTGGCGAGCTCGGCGCGGTAGCCCTCGAGGTCCTTCGCGAACGTGGACTCCGCCTGGGCGAACCCCGGCGTCTGCTGCAGCGCCCCCCGGACGTTCAGGTAGGCGACCCCGCCCTTCGGCGCCGCCGGCTGCGCCCCGCCCGCCCGCGCCTGCGCCGCCGCCGGCGCCGCCGCCAGCGCGAGCCCGAGTCCCAGCAGCACCGCCCCCCTGCCCCAGCCCATCACAGCCATCGAAGACTCCCCGGAAGTGGACACACCCGCCCGGATGGCCAGAACCGGGCCATCCGCCAGAATCAGAAGAAATTGCCCAGACGGAAGTGCAATTGCCAGCCCGGGTTGGGCCGGCCCTGCAGGTCGGTCCGGTCGAACCCGTAGGCGAGGTCCACCCCGATCGGGCCCAGGGGCGAGACGATCGCCACGCCGAAGCCCGCCCCGCGGTAGAGGCGGTTCAGGTTGAACTGCCGCGCCTGCGTGTACACGTTGCCCGCGTCGAGGAAGGTGCTGAAGTACAGCGCCTGGCTCACGCGCGCACCGATCTCGGTCGTGAACGCGATGTACGAGTTGCCGAAGGCCGTCGGGCTCGCGCGGGCGGTGCCGGAGTTCGGGTCGTAGCCATTCGGGGTGATCGAGAACTCCTGGTAGCCGCGCAGCGGCACGCCGAACTGCACGCCCCCCAGGGAGTAGAGCTCCGTGAAGAACTGCCGGGCGTCACCGAAGATGAAGCCGGTGCGTCCCGCCAGGCCGAAGACGAACTGGACGCCGGCGCCCAGCTTCCCGCCGCCGCCCAGCACGCCGATCGGCGTGTACCAGCGGCTCTCGAGGTCGATCTTCTGGTAGTCGCCGTCGCCGCCCAGGATGCCGCCGTTGAACTCCACGCCGACGTTCGTGTACGTCCCGCCCGTCGGGAACGGCATGCCGACGCGCGTGTCGCGCAGCACGCTCACGCCGACCGCGGAGCGGGTGCAGCTCCGGCAGCCGAACTGCGCCTGCTGCAGGTCCTCTGAGGCGTCCGAGAACTGCGTCCGCTGCAGCGTGTACGACGTGAAGAGCCGGGTGAAGCGCGAGTTGAGCAGCGGCCAGCCGAACTGCAGGCTGAAGCCGGTGTTCCGCCTCCGCCCGAGGTCGCCGACGATGAAGCGCGCGCGCGAGTCGAAGATGCTGATCGTCCCCGAGAAGCGCGTCTCGCGGATCGCGGGGTCGGAGTACGAGAGCTGCAGGTCGTTGATGTTGGCGCCGAACGACCACTGCAGCCGGCCGCGCTTGCCCCGGCCGAAGAGGTTCGGCTCCTCGAGCCCGATGAAGCCGCCGACCCCCGTCCCCTGCCCCAGGGAGGCGCCGAAGTTGATGTTGCCGGTGCGCCGCTCGGTGACGCGGAAGACGATGTCCACGTCGCTCCCCTCGCCCGCGGGCTGCACGTCGGGCGGGGGCATCGGCTCCTGGAAGAAGCCGAGGCTCGCGATGTTCTGGTAGGAGCGCAGGAGCAGGTCGCGGCTGAAGACCTGCCCCGGCAGCAGGAGGATCGCCTCGCGGATCACCCGGTCGTGCGTGACGTCGTTGCCGACGATGAGCACCTTGTTGATGATCGCCGGCTGGCCCTCGCGGATGACCCACTTCAGGTCCACCACCGGCGTGCCGTCGGCCCGCAGCCGGCGGGTCTCCTCGACCTGCACCTGCGAGTAGATGTAGCCGTTGTTGGCGTAGAGGTTCCGGACCGCCTCGGTCGCCTCGTCCCAGCGGCTCCGGCTGAAGGGCCGGGCGTTGAGCTCGGCGATCCTGGGCGAGCCGCCGCCGAACGGGTAGAACGACCGCAGCTCGTCGTTGGAGAACCGGCGGTTGCCCACCACGTCGAAGTCGCCCACGAGGTACTGCTCCCCCTCGAGGACGCGCAGGTGGAGCACCGCCTTGCCCGTCGTGCTGTCGGGCGCGAGGGAGTCGCCGAGGACCTGGAAGTCGATGTAGCCCCGGTCGGCATACCAGCGCGGGAGCCGGTCGCGCACGTCCTCCTCGAGCCGCTGCTCGTCGTAGTCGCCGCGGCGGAACCACCAGAAGCCCTCGGGCTTCGTCGTGATCGCGTCGACGAGGTCGGCGTCGGGGAACTTCTCGTTCCCGTCGATCGCGACCTGCGAGATGAGCACCCGCCCGCCCTCGGCGACCTCGAACGCGACCCGTCGCGCGCCCGCGGCGGCGCCGGGCTCCTCGACGACCTTCGTGCGCGCGGCGAAGTAGCCGCGCTGGCGATAGAGCGAGTCGATCGCCGCCTTCGCGGCCTGGATGCCGGAGCGGTCGATCGGCCGGCCCTCGGCCACCTTGACCCGCCCGCGCACGTCGCCGACCGGGAGCTTCTCCACCCCCCGCACCTCCCAGCGCTCCAGGAGCGGGCGCTCGGTGACGCGGAAGACGAGGGTGTTCCCGTTCACGCCGTCGAACTGCTCGATCACGACGTCGTCGAACTGGCCGGTGGCGAAGAGGCCCTGGACCGCGCGCTGCACGTCGCGGTAGTTGATGCGGTCGCCGACGCGCAGGCCGGCGGCCGCGATCACCTGGTCGGGGGCGACGCGGGCGTTGCCCTCGACCACGATCGAGTCGAGGACGGGGGCCTCGGGCACCCCCTGGGCGGCAAGCGGCACGGCCGCGACGGCGAGCGCCGCCGCGGCCAGGACCACGAGGGACCGCACCCCGCGCACTACGCCTTGGAGCCCGTCAGCGCGCGGAACACCAGGCGGTCGCCCTCGGGCGCCACGTCCACCTCGATCTCGTCGCCCCGGTTGATGTCGCCCACGAGGATCTTCTCGCTGAGCGGGTCCTCGATGTAGCGCTGGATCGCGCGCTTGAGCGGCCGGGCGCCGTACTTCTCGTCGTAGCCCTTCTCGACGAGGAAGTCCACGGCGACCGGCGTGAGCCGCACCTCGTCGCCGAGCCGCTTCTGCACCTCGGCGAGCAGGATCGTCACGATCGACGCGATGTGCTCCTTCGACAGCGGGTGGAAGATGATCGTGTCGTCGAGCCGGTTCAGGAACTCCGGGTTGAAGACCTTCGTCAGCTCGTCCTTGATCGTCTCCTGCATCCGGTCGAAGCTCACCCGCGCGTCGCCGCCGTGGAAGCCCAGGCTCTTGCCCTGCATGATGTCGCGGGCGCCCACGTTCGACGTCATGATGAGCACGGTGTTCTTGAAGTCGATCAGCCGGCCGTAGTTGTCCGTCAGGTGCCCCTCGTCGAGCACCTGCAGCAGGATGTTGAAGACGTCCGGGTGCGCCTTCTCGATCTCGTCGAGGAGGACCACCGAGTACGGCTTGCGGCGGATCGCCTTGGTGAGCGTCCCCGAGTCCTCGTAGCCGACGTACCCCGGCGGCGCGCCGATGAGGCGCGAGACCGAGAACTTCTCCATGTACTCCGACATGTCGACGCGGATGAGCGCCGACGGGTCGGCGAAGAGGAACTTCGCCAGCGCCCGCGCGAGCTCCGTCTTGCCCACGCCCGTGGGGCCGCAGAAGATGAACGAGCCGATCGGCCGGCGCGGGTCCTTGAGCCCCGCGCGCGAGCGCCGGATGGCGCGCGACACCGCCCGGATCGCCTCGTCCTGGCCCACCACGGACGCGTGCATCTCCTCCTCCATCCGCAGCAGGCGCGAGGTCTCCGCCTCCTTCAGGCGGGTGACGGGGATCCCGGTCCACCGCGAGACGATGAACGCCACCTGCTCCTCGTCGATCACCGGCCGCCGCGTCTGGCGCTCCCGCTCCCACTCCTCCTGCCGCTGGCGGATCTGCGACTGCAGCTCCCGCTCGCGGTCGCGCAGCGCCGCCGCGCGCTCGAAGTTCTGGTCGCGGACGGCCTCCTCCTTCTGCACGTTCACCTTGTCGAGCTCGCCCTTGAGCTCGGTCACCTCCGCCGGCGGCGCCTGCGACGCGAGGCGGGCGCGCGCGCCCGCCTCGTCGATCACGTCGATCGCCTTGTCCGGGAGGAACCGGTCGGTGATGTAGCGCTCCGAGAGCTCCGCGGCCGCGCGCAGCGTGACGTCGGGGATGACGATCCGGTGGTGCTCCTCGTACTTCTTGCGGAGCCCCTTCAGGATCTCGACCGTCTCGTCGATGCTCGGCGGGTCCACCATCACCGTCTGGAACCGCCGCTCGAGCGCGCCGTCCTTCTCGATGTACTTGCGGTACTCGTTCAGCGTGGACGCGCCGACGCACTGCAGCTCGCCGCGCGCGAGCGCGGGCTTCAGCATGTTCGACGCGTCGATCGCGCCCTCGGCCGCGCCCGCGCCGACGAGCGTGTGCAGCTCGTCGATGAACAGGATGATGTTCCGGTTCTGGGCGATCTCGTTCATGACCGCCTTCAGCCGCTCCTCGAACTGGCCGCGGTACTTCGTGCCCGCGATCACCGCCGCCATGTCGAGCGCCAGCACCCGGTGGTCGCGCAGCACGTCGGGGCAGAGCCCGTTGGCGATCATCAGGGCGAGCCCCTCGACGATCGCCGTCTTCCCCACGCCGGGCTCGCCGATCAGCACCGGGTTGTTCTTCTTGCGGCGCGCGAGGATCTCCATGACCCGCTCGATCTCCTTCGCCCGGCCGATCGTCGGGTCGAGGGCGCCGTCGGCCGCGAGCTGCGTCAGGTCGCGGCAGAAGTGGTCGAGCGCCGGCGTCTTCGACTTCTTCTCGCTCTTCGGCGGGGCCGAGGGCGCGCCGCCCGACGCCGCCGCCGGCTGCGGCGGCATGTCGCTCCCGAGCAGGCGCAGCGTCTCCGCGCGCGACTGCTCCAGCGTCACCCCCGCGTCCATGAGCACCTGCGCCGCGATCCCCTTCTCCTCGCGCAGCAGGCCGAGCAGCAGGTGCTCGGTGCCCACGTAGGAGTGGTTCAGCTCGCGCGCCTCGGTCATCGCGAGCTCGAGCACCTTCTTCGCCCGCGACGTGTACGGCAGGTCGGGGCCGGCGGCGGCCGCCGCCTTCCCCTTCTTCACCGTCTCCTCGATCTTCTGCTGGATCTCCTCGAGGTCGACGTTGAGGTTCTGCAGGACCGCCGCCGCGACCCCCTCGCCCTCGCGGATGAGCCCGAGCAGGATGTGCTCGGTGCCGACGTACTCGTGGTGCAGCCGCGCGGCCTCCTCGCGGGCCATCTGCAGCACCTTCCGCACCCGGTCCGTAAAGTTGTAACCGTTCATCGCTGGGTCCCCGCCGTCACGGCCTGGTCCACGCGGGCCGCCGCCTATCTGGCGCGGCCCCCCTCGTCCTCGAGCACCCGGCGCACGTAGCGTGCCCGACGGACGCCGAGCTCCGGATCGCCGACCGCCACCCCTTCCGCCACCGCGAGGTGCGCCGGCTGCGCGAAGATCAGGAGCTTGTTCAGTGTGTACATGGGCACGTCGGCAATGATCCGCAGCCCGACGCCCAGACGCACCGCGCTCAGCAGGTTCATCGCCTCGTCGAAGGTCAGCGTGCGCGCGTAGCGCAGGAGGCCGTACGCCCGCCAGACCTTGTCCTCGACGATCGCGGGTGCCTCGCGCAGCAGCACCTGCCGGGCCTGCTCCTCGTACTCCACCACCTGCCGGACGATCTTGCCGAGGTGGTCGAGGAGGTCCGCCTCGGACTTCCCCAGCGTCGTCTGGTTGGAGAGCTGGAAGAAGTTGCCGACGACCTCGCTGCCCTCGCCGTGGAGCCCGCGGTAGGTCAGCCCGACCTGCCCGAGCCCCTGCAGGACCTTCGAGATTTCCTTCGTCAGCACCAGTCCCGGCAGGTGGATCAGGACCGATGCCCGCAACCCCGTGCCGACGTTGGTCGGGCACGCGGTAAGGTAACCAAACTCGGGGTGGAAGGCGAAGGCAAGTCGTTGCCCGAGTTCACGGTCGAGCCGGTCCACCGCCTGGTACGCCGCCTCCAGCGCGAACCCCGACCGCAGCCCCTGCAGCCGCAGGTGGTCCTCCTCGTTCACCATCGCGCCGACCTGGTCCTGCAGCAGCAGCGCCGCCGCCCGCCGGGGGGTCCCGTCGCCCTCGAGCCCCGCCAGCTCCTTGCTCACCAGGTGCCGCTCGTGCAGGAGCTGCCGGTCGGCACGCTCGAGCCGGTCGAGCCGGAAGGCGGCCCCGCCGCGCAGCGAGACGGTCTCGCCCGCCGCGGCCTCCACCTCGGAAAGCACCTGCTCCCGGCCCGCTTCCGGCAGGCGCGTCGGGAACGGGTGCCGCGCCAGGTTCCGCGCGAGCCGCACGCGCGTGGAGAGCACCAGGTGGCTCTGCGGGCCGCTGGCGTCGAGCCAGCCCACGCCGCCGTCGGGGACGAGCGAGAGATCGATCATTCCGCCGCCCGGAGCCGGTCGCGGAGCTCGGCCGCCAGCTCGAAGTTCTCGGTCTCCACCGCCAGCCGGAGCTGCTCGCGCAGCGCCGCGACCTCCGCGCCGCGCGCCGCCGCCGGCACCGCGCCGGGCGCGACGTACCGCTCGCCGAGGTGCACGGTGGCGCCGTGGAGCCGGCGGAGCAGGTCGCGCAGCGCGCCGTCGAAGACGCGGTAGCACTCCCCGCACCCCAGCCGGCCGGTCTGGCGGATGTCCTGCAGCGTCGCCCCGCACCCGCTGCACGTCGCCCCGACCTCCACCGCCCGCAGCGCCGCCCCCGCCGGCCCCGCCACGCCGAGCGCCGCCACGAGGCTGCCGACCGCCGACTTGGTCACCTCCTCGGTGGTGGTGACCCCCTTCTCCGCCGCGCACCGCTCGCAGAGGTGCAGCGTGGTCACCTGCCCGCCCGCCACCTGGGTGAACTGCACCACCGCCTCGCGCTCCCGGCACTGGTCGCAGGTCATGGCAGCGCCTCCAGCTCCACCGGGGCGAGCCGCCCCTCCGCCAGCGCCAGCACGCGGTCGGCGCGCGCGGCGAGCGCCCGGTTGTGCGTCACCACGACCACCGCGGTGTCGTACTGCCGCGCCAGCTCGGCGAAGAGCGCGTGCAGGTGCTCGGCGTTGTGGTGGTCGAGATTCCCCGACGGCTCGTCGGCGAGAAGGAGCGCCGGCCCCGCGGCGAGCGCGCGCGCCACCGCCACGCGCTGCTGCTCGCCCCCGGAGAGCTGCGCCGGGAAGTGGGCCGCCCGCGCCGCCAGGCCGACCGACGCGAGCAGCGCCGACGCCCGCCGGCGCGCCGCCCCCTCGTCCGCGCCGCCGATGAGCTGCGGCAGCATCACGTTCTCGAGCGCGGTGAACTCCCGCAGGAGGTGGTGGAACTGGAACACGAACCCGATCCGGCGGTTGCGCAGCGCCGCGAGCGCGTCGGGCGGGAGCGTGCCGTAGGCCCGCCCCTCCAGCACCACCGTGCCGGCGGTCGGCGCGTCGAGCGCGCCCAGGAGGTGCAGCAGCGTGCTCTTGCCGGTCCCGCTCGCCCCGGTGATCGCCACGAACTCGCCCCGTTCCACGTCGAGGTCCACCCCCTCGAGCACCTCGATCGGCGCGCCGTCGCCGCCGACGTAGGTCTTGCGCAGGTCGCGCGCCTCGAGCAGCACGCTCATTCGGCCCGGATCGCCTCGACCGGGGTGAGCCGCGCCGCCACCGCCGCCGGGTACACCGTGGCGAGCACCGCCACCGCCAGGCTCGCGACCACCACCACCAGCGTGTCGAGCGCCTCCACGTGCACCGGGAGCCGGTCGATGAAGTAGACCGCGGGGTTGATGCGGATCCACCCCGAGCGGTCCACGACGAACGCCACCAGCAGCCCCCCCGCGAGCCCCGCCAGCGTCCCCACGAGCCCGATGAACGCCCCCTGCGCGAGGAAGATGCGACGGATCGCCCCGCGGGTGAGCCCCATCGCCTGCAGGATGCCGATCTCCCGCGTCTTGTCGGTCACCACCATGGCGAGCGTGCCGACGATGTTGAACGCCGCGACCACCATGATGAAGAAGATGATCAGCCCCATCGCGAGCTTCTCGAGCTGCAGGGCGCTGAAGAGGTTCGCGTTCTGCTGCTGCCAGTCGAGGGTGCGGTAGGGATAGCCCAGCGCCGCCTCCAGCCCGCGCGCGATGGCGGGGGCGCGGTCGGGGTCGTGCACCCGCACGGCGATCCCGCTCACGGCGTCGCCGAGCCCGGCGAAGCGCTGCGCCACGTCGCGCCGCAGCACCACGAACTGCTCGTCGTACTGGTACATCCCCGTCTCGAAGAGCCCGGTGACCTCGAGCCGCCAGAAGCGCGGCACCGCCACGCCGAGCGCCGGGTTCACCTTCGCGGGCGTCGGCGGCACGAGCTGCACCACGTCGCCCACGTACGCCGAGAGCTTGCCCGCGAGCCGGATCCCGAGGACGACGGCGCCGTCCACGTCGTCGCGCGTGGGGCGCAGCGCCAGGTCGCCGCTCACGATCGTGCCGGGGAGCGCCACCGCCGACGCGGTGCCGGTGTCGCCCTCGAAGCCGAGGACGTTCACGCCGACGGCGTAGTCGCGTCCCGCCGTGATCACCGACTGCGTCATCACCTCCGGCTGCGCCGCCACCACGCCCGGCTCCGCGCGCACCCGCCGCAGCACCGCCTCCCAGTCGTCGAGCCGGAGCCCCGCGCCGTACGTGAGCACCCGCAGGTGCGGGTTCGCGAGCAGGATGCGCTCCCGCAGGTCGTCGCGCAGCCCGTTCATGACGCCGAGCACCACGACGAGCGCCATCACCCCGACCGCGACGCCCCCCGTGGCGATGAGCGTCTGCAGCGACGCGAAGCGGCCGCGCGCCCGCCCCCGCAGGTAGCGGGCGGCGATCCGCCGCTCGAGCCCCGTCGGGAGGCGGCCGGCGCTCACGCGTCGCCGGCCTCGGCGTCGCGCCCGCCCTCGGGCCGCATCGCCGGGAAGAGGATGACGTCGCGGATGTTCTGCCGGTCGGCGAGGAGCATCACGAGCCGGTCGATGCCGAGCCCGAGCCCGCCGGTCGGCGGCATCCCGTACTCGAGCGCCCGGACGTAGTCGGCGTCGAACTGGTGGGCCTCGTCGTCGCCCGCCTCGCGCTGGCGGCCCTGCTCCTCGAAGCGCGCCCGCTGCTCGTCGGGGTCGTTCAGCTCCGAGAAGGCGTTGGCCAGCTCCTTCCCCGCCACGAAGAGCTCGAAGCGCTCGGTGAGCCCCGGCCGGGCGCGGTGCCGCTTCGCGAGCGGCGAGAGCGCCACCGGGTAGTCGAGCACGAACGTGGGCTGCCGCAGGTGCGGCTCGAGGTAGGCCGAGAAGAGCTCGTCGAGCAGCTTGCCGCCGGTGCAGCGCGCCGCGTCGTCGGCCGGCATCCCCGCGCGGCGCAGCGCCGCGCGCATCTCGTCCTCGGTGGCCGCCAGGACGTCGGGCCCGCCGTGCGCGCGGATCCCGCCGGTGAAGTCCACCCGCGCGAACGGCGGGGCGAACCGCAGCGCCTCGCCGCCGTACACGACCGTGTCGCCCCCCGTCACCTCGCGCACGAGCCCGGCCAGCAGCGCCTCGAGCAGCGCCATCATGTCGTGGTAGTCGGCGTACGCCTGGTACCACTCCAGCATGGTGAACTCGGGGTTGTGCGTGCGGTCGATCCCCTCGTTGCGGAAGTTGTGCCCGATCTCGTACACCCGCTCGAGGCCGCCGACGACGAGCCGCTTGAGGTAGAGCTCGTCGGCGATGCGCAGGAAGAGCGGGACGTCGAGGGCGTTGTGCCAGGTGGTGAACGGCCGCGCCGCCGCGCCGCCGTAGAGCGGCTGGAGGACCGGGGTCTCCACCTCGAGGAAGCCGCGCGCGTCGAGGAAGCGGCGGATCGCCGAGACGATCCGCGCGCGGAGGCGGAAGAGCTCGCGCTGCTCCGGGTGGATCGCGAGGTCGGCGTACCGCTGGCGCGCGCGCTGCTCCGGGTCGGCGAGGCCGCCGAAGACGGTCACCGTCCCGTCGGGGTGCGCCTGCGCCTTGCCGCGGGGGAGCGCGCGGAGCGACTTCGCCAGCAGCTCCACCGCCGCCACCCGCACGGTCACCTCGCCGGTGCGCGTGCGCATGAGCCGGCCGGCGACGCCCACGTGGTCGTCGAGGTCGAGCAGCTCCAGCAGCTGCCAGGCCCCCGGCGGCAGGTCGTCGCGGCGGAAGTAGAGCTGGACCCGGCCCGACAGGTCCTCGAGGTGCGCGAAGCACGTCTTGCCGTGCGGGCGCAGGGCGACGAGGCGGCCGGCGACGCGGACCTCGGCGCCCTCGTCCCCCGCCGCGGGGTCGTACGCCGCGACCGCCGCCGCCGCCGTGTGCGTCCGCTCGTAGCGGTACGCGTACGGGGCGACGCCGAGCTCGGCGAGGCGCGCGAGCTTCTCGCGCCGGGCCTCCTCGACGTAGGTGCGCGCGAGCTCCGGCGGCAGCGTGCCGGTCACGTCGCCCGGCCCCCGAAGCGCTTGAGGTACGCCTCGATGAACGGGTCGAGGTCGCCGTCCATCACGCGCTGCACGTCGCCCACCTTCACCTCGGTGCGGTGGTCGTTCACCATCGTGTACGGCTGGAAGACGTAGGAGCGGATCTGGTTGCCCCAGGAGTTGTCGGTCTTCGTCGCCTCCAGCGCCGCCTTCGCCGCCTCCTGCTCCTCGAGCCTCTTCTGGTAGATCGCCGCGCGCAGCATCTTCATCGCCACCTGCCGGTTCTTCACCTGGCTGCGCTCCTGCTGGCACGAGACCACGATGCCCGTCGGCACGTGCGTGAGCCGCACCGCCGACGAGGTCTTGTTCACGTGCTGCCCGCCGGCCCCCGACGCGCGGAAGACGTCCATCCGGATGTCCTCCTCGCGGAGGTCCACCTCGATGGTGTCGTCGACGTCCGGGTACACGAACACCGAGGCGAACGACGTGTGCCGCCGCGCCTGCGAGTCGAAGGGCGAGATGCGCACCAGCCGGTGCACCCCCTTCTCCGCCTTGAGGTAGCCGTAGGCGTAGCTCCCCTTGACCTCGATCGTCGCCGACTTGATCCCGGCCTCCTCGCCGGGCTGCAGGTCGAGGACCGTGACCGCGTAGTCGTGGCGCTCGCCCCAGCGCACGTACATGCGCATCAGCATCTCGGCCCAGTCCTGCGACTCGGTGCCGCCCGCGCCGGGGTGGATCGTGACGATGGCGTCGCGCTCGTCGTCCGGCCCCTGGAGCATCGCCTGCACCTCGAAGGCCTCGAGGTCCCGCGCGAGCCGCGCCGCCTCGGCCTCGAGCTCCGCGGCCATCGTCGCGTCGGGCTCCGCTTCCAGCAGCTCTGCCACCTCCCGCGACGACGTCAGCCGCCCCGCGAGGTCGTCGTACGGCCCGACCCAGCGCTTCAGCTGCTTCAGCTCCTGCAGCGCCGTGCGCGCGCCCTCGGCGTCGTTCCAGAACGCGGGGTCCGCCTGCCGGGCCTCCAGCACGCCCAGCCGCTCCCGACGGGCGTCGAGGTCAAAGGAACCCCCTCAGCTCGTGGAGCCGCTGCTCGAGCTCCGCGAACCGATCGACGAGTACCGACATCCCCGTTCCTCCGCGGCCAGGCCGCCGTGAGACCGTCCGAAACGACCCGAGCCGCTCGGCCACCCTCGGGCGGCGAAGCGGCTCGCTGGTGCGCCTGAAAATAGCGTCGGCGCGCTAGAAGAGCGACTGACCCTTCGCGAGGATCTCGTTGAGCGCGTCCCGGAAGTAGCTCGTCGCGTCGGCGACCTCCGTCCCCACCTTCTCGCGGTACTCCTCGAGGCTCTTCTGGATCTCCTCGTCGAAGAGCGAGCGCAGCGTGCCGTTGCGCAGCCCCTCGGCCTGCTTCTGCGGATGGTAGACCACCATGTCCGACACCAGCGCGCGCGCCAGCCGGCGCGCCTTCGCGTGCGGGTCGTTGGCCAGGAAGGGATTGAGGGGCCGTGCGGGCGCGGCGGCTGGCGGGGCCGCAGGCGCCGCGACCGGGGGCGGCGGGACGGGCGCGGCGGCCGGCGCGGGCGCCGCCGGGGGCACCACCGGAGCCGCCACCGGCGGCATCGCCGGCTCGGCCGCCGCCGGGCGCGGGGGCGCCGCGGCCGGCCGGCCCGGCGCGCCCGCGAGCGACGCCCCGGCCACCGCCGGCCGCGGCGGCACCACCGCCGGCCGCGGGGCGGCCACCGGCGCCGCCGGCC